>Ga0187892_10001404_pt1 | contig 55065 bp, 45 predicted proteins | sample MA1701073metaG_FD_139345 | JGI IMG/M metagenome (GOLD analysis project Ga0187892, IMG submission 139345) | Bio-ooze microbial communities from a basaltic lava cave in the Kipuka Kanohina Cave System on the Island of Hawaii, USA - MA170107-3 metaG ...
CCGCAGGAAACTGGTGGGGGAGATGGACACCGAGTTGGCCGGTGCCCGTCTGGGCCCTGCGCGGCATGATCGAGGCCGCCGCCCACGCTGCGCCCGGACCGGCGGCGACGAACGAAGGGTTGATGGCCCGGACGCTGGTTGGCCGGGCGGCGATTCGCACGGTGGAGAAAGCCATGGAGGTGGCCGGCGGCGCTTCGCGCTCGGGCTCGATCTCGACGGCTAGAGATACTGGCCGGGGTTGGACGACTCCGGGCCGCGCTCCGGGTGCCCCGGTGGCAGCCCTCGACGACGCATCTCCTCGAGCTGGGCCCGCGCCTGCATGTGCTGAGCCCAGAGGGCGGCCTGAATCCCGTGGAACAGCCCTTCCAACCACCCGACCAGCTGGGCCTTGGCCAGCCGAATCTCCGATTCGCTCGGCGTCCCTTCCAGCGGAATCGTCAGCGTGGTCAGCTCGTGCTGCAGATCGGGAGAGAGGCCTTCCTTCAGCTCGGCCAGAGCCCGCTCGTAGATCTGACGCAGGCGCTTGCGCCCCGGCTCGTCCGGCGAGGACTGGCGGACCTCCTCCAACAGCTCTCGAATCATGGAGGCGATCCGCAGCAGCTTTGCCGGTTGCTGGACCATCTCGCCGCCCTCGCGGTGGCGGCCGGGAGGGACTATCACGATTTCGGGATCGGGGCTGCTCATCGTCCGGCTCATCCTACGCCGAATCACACCGGTTGTCAGTTCGCGGCCAGGCGATAAGATAGGCGGCACCGCGATGCGGATCGTGGCGTGGAACATCCGGGCGGGTGGCGGGCGGCGCGCCGAGGCCATCGCGCGCCAGCTCCAACGCTGGGCGCCCGATGTGGTCGCGCTCTCGGAGTTCCGGGCCACGGCGCCGAGCTGCGCCCTGGCCGCCGCGCTCGCCGCGGGCGGGCTCAACCATCAGCTCACGACGGCCGATCGCCGCCTTCCGGGAACCAACGCGCTCCTGGTCGCCGCGCGCTGGCCGCTGCGCCGCATCCGTTTGCGGGGGGAACCCCGCGAGCCATGCCGCTGGGTGGCGGTGACGATCGATGCGTGCCCACCGCTGGTCCTGGGCGCGATGCACGCACCGAACCGCGTCAGTAGACGCAAGTATCCCTTCCTGGACGCGGTGCTGACCTGCGCTCGACGCTGGCGCCTGGGGCCCGCGCTGCTGGTCGGTGACACGAACTCCGGACGGCGCGGGATCGACGAGCAGGTGCGCGCGTTCAACGCGCGCGAGGAAGGCTGGATCGACGCCCTCGCCGGTTGCGGCTGGTCGGACGGGTTCCGGCATCTGCGCGCTGACGTGCGCGCCTACACCTGGTACTCACCGAACGGTCGAAACGGCTTCCGGATCGACCAGGCATTCGTCAACGCGGCCCTGCTCGCGCGCATGAAGGCCGTCGCCTACGTCTGGGGCGGTGCTCCCCGCCGCGGCCGGCGCGATAGACTGAGCGATCACGCCGCGCTGCTGGTCGACCTCGTAGATCCCTGACGCGCCCACTCGCTCAGCGTTTGCGCGGGTCGTCGGCTGGATCGGCGCAGGTGATCGCCGTATGTGCATCGTTTTCCTCGTCCTCTGGCAGCGGGAGCCTACCGCGTTGGCAATCGAGGGTCACACCTGCTGGGGCGGCGCGCGTTCCCACCAAAATCCGTGCGTGTGGCTCGCGTAGTCGCTGGTACGAAAGTTGCGGGAGTTGCCCGCTCGTGGACGGTCGCACCGCCGTTTCGCTCGTCTCATCGGTCATTACCTTCGGCCTCTTCCTCTATAGCGTCTACTGCGTGCGCAAGAACTATCTTGCCGAGCGTGACGACATCGGGGACGGAGAGGACCTTCCAAACGAGCAGCCACCGAGCATCCAGATTCCCCGGGGACACCTGGCGGCGCGCCTGGTTTTCGGCCTGGGTGCGCTCCTAGCGGTACTCGCGCTGACCGCTACGGCCGCGTCCTGGCCGCCTCTCGGCAAGCCGTTCAGAGCCGTTCTGGCCTCGCCGCCTAGGGACCCTGCACGAGGCAGATCGGCGGTCACGGTAGCGCGACCGGCGCCGAAGCCTGCGCCGGAGGTCGCGACTGTCGTGACGCGAGACCCCCTCGCCGGGGTGCCGACCAGCCAGTCGGGGGGCTTGGGGCCAACCACTGCGCAGCGTCGAGCAGACGAGGTCAGGCGCGCCCCGGCAACTCGCGCGTCCGACCTGTCAGCGAGGACGGTCCGGCCTCTGGACCGGATGCCTGACCACCGGCAGGTTCGGCCGAACGAGGCGGCGCCGATCCGCTTGGCCGTTGGCGTCGAGTCGAGCGCGGTGCGCCGACCCGAGCGAATCCGACGGCCGGAACGGGAGCGCAAAGAGCCGCCGGTGCCGTATCGCGCCGACCGCTCGACCGCGGGAGAACGGCCCGAGCGGAGCGAACCCCCAGGCCGCATCGAGCGGCCGGACCGGAGCGAGCGCTCGCAGCGTGGTGAGCAGGAAGGGCGCGCCGACCGGCCGGAACGTGCCGAACGGCCGGAGCGCGTCGAGCGGCCCGATCGGCTCGACCGAGCCGAACGAGTCGAGCGGCTGGAGCGCCTGGACCGTCGCGAGCGTCCCGAGCGCGCGGATGCGCGGGAGCGCATGGAACGATCCGGCCGCAGCGGCCGGCGCGGCTAGTTGCTCGGAGGGAGGCTTCGCCCCCCTTCCGACGCTTCGCGGCCTCACCGGCCCGCTTCGCTGCCTCCCCCCAAAACTGGATTGCGCGGGCAAAGCCCGCGCCCGAAGGGGGTTTATTCCGCCACGTTCCTGTCGAGGGGCGTTAAGAGCCCCGATCGCCGGTAGTCTCGCACCAGTGCTCGATAGCCCGGCGCATCTCGGTCGGGGACTCGGTGGGGATCCAGTGGCGCGCCTGCAGCATCCTCACCTCGCACCGCGGCAGCCGCTCGAGCATTCGTGCGGTCACCCCGGGATCGCCATACTGACCCCCGCTGGAGAGAAGCGCCAGTACCGGCACGCGGATGGCGTGGAGATCGGGCAACGGCGCCGTCACCGCGAGGAGGCCGGCCAGGTACACGGCGGTCGGCGCGTACTTGAGATCTTCGAGGGGCGAGCCGTAGCGCTCTTCCGGGAATGCGGTCGGCCCGGCCGCAGTCATCGCCGCACGCGCCTCGCGGTCGAGTTGCTCGAGGTCGAGACTCGGGAGCCGTCGGCGGTACAGGCCGAGCGCATTGAGACTACGAACCAGCCGAGCCAGGACGGCCGCCGGCGCCCGCAGGCGCGTGGCCAGGCGCAGCTTCCCCGTGAGCGCCTGGCGAAACATCGGCTCAATGAGAACCAGCCCCTGAGTGACTGCCGGAGAGCGGGCCGCGAAGTGGAGCGCCACGTTCGCGCCGAGACAGTGGCCGACAACCACCGCGCGCGGCGCCCCCTCGGCCCCGAGGATCGCCGTCAGGTCACGGCACCATTCGTGCAGCCCGACCCGCCCCCGATGGAGCGAGCCTTCGAAACCGCGCAGGTCGGGACGCAGGAGATCCCAGGACTCGCGCAGCCGGGTGGCGGCCACGAATTCGTTCCAGCGCGTGTGGTTGCTGGCCAACCCGTGCACCAGCACGATCAGCCGGCGTGGCCGCCCGGGCCGCCACAGGCGGTAGGCCAGCCGCGCACCGTCGGGCGTGGTCAGAGTGCGCGCGATGTCCAAGACGGTAGAGGATCGACCCCGCCCCGGGCGGGCCGCGGGATCAGCCGCGGCCGACGAACGGCATCTTGGTCGCCATGACGGTCATGAACTGCACGTTGGCATCCAGCGGCAGTCGCGCCATGTAGAGCACGGCGCTGGCGACGTGGGCCACGTCCATCAACGGCTCGACCGCGATGGCACCGTGGGCCTGGGGGACGCCTTTGGCCATCGGGACCGTCATCTCCGTCGCGGCGTTGCCGATGTCGATCTGGCTGCACGCGATGTCGTACTTGCGGCCGTCGAGGGACGTCGACTTGGTGAGGCCGGTGATCGCGTGCTTGGTCGAGGTGTACGGCGCCGAGTTGGGCCGGGGCGCGTGGGCCGAGATGGAGCCGTTGTTGATGATGCGCCCGCCGCGGGGGTCCTGGCTCTTCATGATCCTGAACGCTTCCTGGGTGCACAAGAACGCCCCGGTGAGGTTGACGTCCACCACCGACTTCCACTGCTCGTAGGTCAGGTCCTCCAGGGGGATCCCCGGCGCGCCCATGCCGGCGTTGTTGAACAGCACGTCGAGCCTCCCGAACGCTTCTTTGGTGCGCGCGAAGAGGGCGCGGACCGACTGCGGATCGCCGACGTCAGTGGCGACGACCAGCGCCCGAGCACTGGCCGGCCCGGCGGCGGCGGTTTGCTCCAGCAACTCCTTGCGACGACCGGCCAGGGCGACGTCGTACTGCTCCTGCAGCAGCGCGACAGCGACCGCCCGCCCGATCCCCGTTCCGGCACCGGTCACGATGGCCACCTTGCGACCCGCGTTCATGGCTCACTCTCCTCCTGGATCAAAGGCCGACGGCCGTCGCCCCGGCGGGGCTACGGCTTCTTGAAGAGATTGTCGAAGCCGCGCCGGACGTCTCCCGGGCGGATCGGCGCCGAGCCGGTCTCGCGCTCCACCGCCACGCGAAGCGAAAAGGAGCTGCACTCGTTGCGCGCGCGCTTGTCGGCGACACGCTCCGGAACCGGTTGGGCGCATTCGAACCGCTGCCCGGGATCGAAGTGAGCGCACTGCCGGCAGGCGTGGAGAGCGACCGCGCAACTAGGACAGCCGCCACCGAGATCCACGGCGATGGGGAGCGCCCAGCCACAGTCGGCGCAGCGGGAGACGGCTCGCGTCCTGAGCGCGCCGGGCGTGCCTGAAGCTTGAGGCTCGCCGCGCTTGGCGGGCGGCTCGCCTCGCCTGCCCGGCCCCTGGCTCGGGGAGTTCCTGTAGCCGGCCTGCCGGTATCTGCGGTCATCCATAGTGCGGCATCAAGCATACCCTCGACAGCGGGAACCGGTGAAGGACCCTCAGGGGGCGCGGGAGACGGCGGCCGTTCAGGCCCGGGGGCCGGTCAGCCGCAGGCTCTCGCGCACGCGCTCGAACGCCGGAGCGTCGCGCTCGAAATAGTGGCGCGCCGCCGCCTGGTAGACGACCCGAAAGAGGGTCTTGCCGTCGAACACGCCATAGTGGATGGCCTGGAGCGGCAGGCCTTCCTTGGTCTTCCAGCGGTAAACCAGACGGAAGCCCGGGCGCCCGGCGACGGGCGCCGGCTGGTTCTCCGCCAGCTCGAAGTTGAAGGCAGCGTGGTTCGAGCGCAGGTTGTCCACCTCGAGTTCGGCCAGGTCGTGTACGGGCATGCCGACGACCAGCTTGCGCTTGCTGTACGGCAAGTCCTTGTCGACGGGGACCCGCTCGACCCGGATGGCCTGGAGCAGGAGGCCGTCACGGGTCAGCAGAACCGCCTCGGTGTTCTTGTCCAGCAGCAGCGCCTCGAAGGGGAACCCGGCCATGACCAGGTGATTCCGGCCGATGGGCTCAATACGGTACCACCCCGCCGGGACGTCGACCTCCAGTCCGTGGTCGGCCAGGGCGAGCTTGCCGCTCACCGCGGTGATCGGCGCGCAGGCGGCAGCCAGAAGCAGAGGCAGAACCAGGGCCATCCAGCGCTTCACGACTTGTCGTCCTCCCCCAGCTCCTCGAGGAGCCCTTCGATGTAGGGTCGGTCTTTGGCGCCGGGCGCCAGGCGGAGATACTCGGCGAAGGCGCGGCGAGCCTCGGTCCGGTTGCCGGCCTGGTAGTGGAGCGTCCCCAGCCCCCGATACGGTTCCGGGAACCCCGCGGCGCGCCCGATAGCCTCGCGGTAGTGGGCCAGGGCCTGCTCGCGTTGCTGGGGGTCGTTGCTTCGCCGGTGGCTCTCACCGAGATAATAATGGGCCGCAGCGTCGTGGGGATCGAGGGCCAGGTACTTGCTGATCGTTTTCTGCGTCTGAACGAAGCGACCGGCCTGGAGGTCGAGGACGGCGTTGTCGAGGAGCGCGCGCCGGGTGCGAGCCAGAAACTCGGGCCCCCCCACCTCGCCGCCCTGCGCGGCCGCCCCGCGGAACTCGCCGGCCAGCAGTGATTCGTAGCTGGCGGTTCGTTCCGCGAGACGCGGGTGCGTGCCGAAGAAGAAGGGCTCCGGCTTCTTCTCGTCCTCGATCCACTGCCGCAAGTGCAGGAAGAGCTTCGGCGCCTCGCGGGGGTCGTAGCCGGCGCGGGTCATCAGCCGCAGGCCCTCACGGTCGGCCTCCAACTCCTGCTCCTGCGAGTGTCCGTAGATGGCCGCGATGGCGCCGACGGTGCCGAGCGCCTGGGCGACGAGCCCGATCAACCCCCAGGGCGCGGCCATGACCTGGAAGGTGCTGATGAACGCCGTCTTGTTCTGGATGTCGCGGAACCGCGTCACGGCGTGTCGGTGGCTGGCGTGGGCGAGCTCGTGCGCCAACAGGGTGGCCAGCTGGGCCTCGTTGTCGATCCGGGCCAGGATGCCGGTATGGACGTAGATGGCGCCGTTCGGATAGGTGAAGGCGTTCAAGAGCGGGTTCTTGATCACGCGGACCCGCAGCGACAGGTCGCCCCGGCTGACCTCGGGCGGGCGCACCCGCTCCAGCACGCGCGCGATGTACGCCTCGAGCTCCGGGTCGTCGTACAGGTGGCCGCTGGCCTCCAGGCGCCTCTGCTCCTCCTGGGACCGCGCCCAGATGCGGCGCTCGTCCTCCTCCTGTTGGAGCGGTGCTTTGCCCATCGGAGTGAGCGCGGTCGAGGCGCATCCGGCGAGCCACCACGCCACCAGGCCGGGAAGGAGGACGCTGGCGCGAACGCTCGCCCTCAGGGCTTGGCGCCGGCCGGGAAGCCCGTGAGCAGCGTCGTCGCCAGCGGGCCCACGCTGTCGGGTTCCCGGAGGTCGGTGCCCCCGGCCCCCGCCGCCACGTTGAACCAGAGGACATCGCCCGTCCGCGGCTCTACGACCGAGACGATGAGGCGGGTGATGCCGGCCCCGGGACCCGCGTAGACGCCGGTCACGCCACCGACCAGCGCGCCGAACACCATGAGCGCCCGGCGGCCAGCCGTGGAGATGTGATCCACGCCGTAGACGAACAGGAGAGCATCGGCGCCTGCCGCTTCGGCCAGCTCCGGCACCGGGCCGATGGAGTATCGGAAGTTCTCGCGCTTCTCGGCGATGCTGAGCTGCGGATGGTAGGTGTGGAGGAGCGCCGTCTCGTTGACGGCTTCGATCAGCGCGCGGACTTCCTCGTACGTCTCCCGGAGTCGCAGGTCGGTGTCGCCCGGGGTGAACTCCTTGACGGCGAACTGACCCTGCTCGCTCAGGCGGCGCGAGACGGCGTCAATGACGTTGCGCCGGCCTCGCGCCGACCACTCGTCCATCAGTTGCGTCACCCCGCCGGCGGACAGCTCGTAGATCTTCACGTCGGGAGGCAACATGACGAGCGTCTTGACGCGCGGAAGCCGCTGCCCGGCCTCGGGGTGGGCCCGGTATGGAGTGCCGGTGACACAGCCGTTCAGGCCGGCCACCATGATGAGGGTGAAGGCCAGCCACGCGAGGGACGGACGCCTTGCCGCCGACATGGGCACCTCCCGGTTCACGTTCCGCCGACGCTGTCTTACCATGGGTGGCCCTTTCGGCTATCACGAAATAGGTGGCGATCACGGGTTCCGGCGACAGCGACCGGGATCGCTTGACACGCCCGGGGCGCATCCTTATAAGAGGTCCACCTGACCCGAGCCCGGTGAGCCGCACCCTTCCCATCCAGCCGGAGGGAGGACCGCCATGGACGAGTTCGCGCTCCACGAGATGATCCAGGACGTCAAGCTCGGTCGGCTCTCACGCCGGCGCTTCATCCACACCATGCTTGGGCTGGGGCTCACCGCGCCCCTGGCCAGTCAGATGCTCGCGGCCGGTGGGGTGCACGCCCAACCGAAGACCCCCGGCTTCACGCCGACCCGCCGGGGTGGCGGCGGCGCCCTCGCGGTGTTGTGGTGGCAGGCTCCAACGCTGTTGCAGCCGCACTTCGCCACCGGGACCAAGGACATCGACGCCTCGCGGATCTTCTACGAACCGCTGGCCGCCTACGATCCGGAAGGGAATCTGGCTCCCGCGCTGGCCGCCGACGTTCCCAGCGTGGACAAGGGCACCCTGGCCAAGGACGGCACGTGGGTCGTGTGGAGCCTCAAGAAGGGCGTCGCGTGGCACGACGGCAAGCCGTTCACCGCGGCCGACGTCGTCTTCACCTGGGAGTACGTCGCGGATCCCGCCACCGCGGCGGTCAGTAGCGGCTCCTATCGCGACATCGATCGCGTGGAAACGCTCGACAGCCACAGTGTGAAGGTGGTCTTCCGGAAGCCCCAGCCGTTCTGGGCCGACGCCTTCTGCGGCAATCGCGGCCCGATCATACCCAGGCACGTTTTCGAACCGTTCAAGGGCGCGAAGTCCCGGGAGGCTCCCGCAAACCTCAAGCCCGTCGGCACCGGAGCCTACCGGTTCGTCGACTTCAAACCCGGCGACGTCGTGAGGGCTGAATTGAATCCCGGTTATCACGTGCCCAACTGGCCGTTCTTCGACACGCTGGAGTTGAAGGGCGGCGGGGACGCCGTCTCGGCCGCGCGGGCCGTGCTCCAGACCGGCGAATACGACTACGCCTGGAACATGCAGGTGGAGGACGAAATCCTCAGCCGGCTCGAGCAGGCAGGCAAGGGTCGCGTGAACATCTGGGTCACCGGCGGCGTCGAGCACATCCAGTGCAACTTCACCGATCCGTGGACCGACGTGGACGGCGAGCGCTCGAGCGTCAAGACCACCCATCCGCTGCTCTCCGACCCCGCGGTGCGCCAGGCGCTGAACCTTCTGGTGGATCGGACGGCGGTGCACGAGCAAATCTACGGCCGCCAGGGCCAGACCTCGGCCAACTACCTCAACGCGCCTTCGCGGTTCCGCTCGCCCAACCCCCGCTGGGAGTTCAACGTCGACAAGGCCAACCAGATCCTCGACGTGGCGGGCTTCAAGCGGGGCCCGGACGGCGTCCGCGTCAAGGACGGCAAAAAGCTCAAGATGGTCTTCCAGACCTCCATCAACGCCCCCCGGCAGAAGACGCAGGCGATCGTCAAGCAGGCCTGCGCCAGGGCCGGAATCGACCTCGAGCTGAAGTCGGTGGTGGCCTCGGTGTTCTTCGGCTCTGACGCGGGCAACCCGGACAACTATCCCCACTTCTATTCTGATCTCCAGATGTACACGATCGGCCCCACGGCCCCCGATCCTGCCTGGTTCATGCGGTCGTTCATCCCATCGGAGATCGCATCCAAGGCCAACAAGTGGCAGGGACGCAACGTGACCCGCTGGCGCAACGAGGAATACGAACGCGCCTACGAGGCGGCGGATCGCGAGATGGATCCGGTCAAACGCGCCGCTCTGTTCATCAAGATGAACGATCTCCTGATCCAGGAGGTCGTCGTGATCCCGGTGCTGTGGCGGAACGGCGTGTCAGCCTCATCGCTCAGGCTCCACGGGATGGATCTGTCGGGCTGGGACACGACGTTCTGGCGTCTCCCGTATTGGTACAAGGCGTAGATCCTCAGGAGGAACCTGCCATGTCAGACGACCGCTCTTCCCCGCCCCGGGCTACCCCCGTGAGTCGTCGCACGTTCCTTCGCACGCTCGGCGTCGCCGGCGGCGGCGCGGTGATCGCGCCCGCCTTCGTGCGCACGCCGGCCAGCGCGCAGGAGACCCCGTCGCCGATCCGCCCCGACCCCGCGGCCAAACGAGGCGGGACGCTTCGCTACGCCGTTCACAACGCCCCGGCGCACTTCGACGTCCACCAGTCCGGCACGGTCGCCAACATCGGCCCCCAGAGCCCGATGTACGACACGCTGCTCCGCCGCCACCCGAAGGACGGGCAGACCATCATCCCCGACCTGGCCTGGAAGTGGGACATCTCGCCGGACGGCAAGACGTATACCTTCCACCTGCGCAAGGGCGTGAAGTTTCATGACGGCGCCGATTTCACCGCGGAGGACGTCAAGGCGACCTACGACCGCATCGCCCGACCGCCCAAGGGCGTGGTCATCCCGCGCACGCCCCTGTTCTCCACGGTGGGCGACATCGTCGTGCTTGACCCGCACCGGATCGAGTTCCGGCTCACCGAGCCGCGGCCGAAGGCCTTCATGCTGGGGGCCTTCGCCAGCGGCTGGAACATCATCGTGCGGAGGAAGACGCTCGACGAGCACGGCGGCAATCTTCGCCAGGTGATGAACTACCCGGGCACCGGCCCCTTCCGCCACGTCTCCCGGAAAGACAAAGAGATCTGGATCATGGACCGCAACCCCGACTACTGGAACAAGGGGCTGCCGCTGATCGATCGGCTCGAGGTCTATCACATGTTCCCGTTCTCGCCGGAGCTGGGCTCGGCGTTCCTCTCCGGCAAGATCGACTACGCGCGGCTGATGGATCCCGTCTCCTGGCGCAAGGCCAAGGAGATGTCCGGCGTCACCGCGGCCGCCTTCAACCAGTCGGTCATCCAGGCCTTCTGGACGAACATGAACAAGAAGCCACTGGCCGACCCCCGAGTGCGCCGGGCCATCCACCTCGCCATGGACCGGCATGCCCTGGTCGAGGTGGTGAAGGACACCGCGCCCATGCAGGTGGGCGGCTTCGTGTATCCCTTCCACGAGTTCTCCACGCCGCGAGCCGAGCTGGAGAAGCGCCTGGGCTACCAGAAGGACATGAAGCCCGCCGTCCAGGAGGCGCGCCGCCTCATGAAGGAGGCCGGCTACGCCCAGGGCATCAAGGGCCTGGACTTCGTCGTCCGCGACATCGCCACCTTCAAGCTGTGGGCGGTGGCCGTCCAGGCCATGCTCAAGGAGCACATCAACGTCGAGACCAACCTCCGCGTCGTGCAGACGTCGGTGTGGTTCGACGAGGCGGCCGCCGGCAACTTCGACCTGGCCATCAGTGCCATCGTGTCCACGCTGATGGACCCGTCCGACTACTTCAGCGCCTGGTACGGCAAGGACGGACCCCAGAATTACTCGCGCTGGACGAACCCCGCCTTCCACGATCTCGCGAATCAGATCGAGCGTGAGCTGGACGACAGCAAGCGCAAGACCCTGGTCCGCAAGGCGGAGGACATCCTCGAGCAGGACCCGCCGCTGATCCCGGTCTCCTACGAGCAGATCTACGACGCCTGGTACAACAAGGTCAGGGGCCAGAACCCGTCGACGTACTTCGGGATCTACGACGTTGTCCGATGGGACCAGGTCTGGATGGCGCAGACCTGAGCCGGCGCCGCCAGCGTGCGGAAGTATCTCGTCCGCCGGGCAGTGTACGCCGCCGGTACGCTGCTCGGCGTCTCGCTCATCATCTTCGTGGTCCTCCGGGTCCTGCCCGGGGACCCGTTGGTGGCCATCCTCGGCGTGGAAGGCCACGCGCGGATGACGGCAGCCGACCGCGCTCGCATCATGGCCGACCTCGGTCTCAGCGACCCCCTGCCGATCCAGTATGGCCGCTGGCTCGTCGACATCGCCTCCGGCCGCCTCGGCCGGTCGTTCTTCCGGGGCGACACCGTGGCCGAGCTGATCCTCCATCGCGGGCCGATCAGTGCGGAGATCGGCGTGCTGGCCCTGGTCATCTCGTGGTTGGTGGGGCTGCCCGTAGGAATCCTGAGTGCTTTCCGGCCCAACAGCCTGCCGGACGGCGTGGCCCGGGCGCTCTCGATCCTCTTCATCGCCATCCCCGGTTTCTGGCTCGGCATGCTCATCGTCCTGGCCCTCCTCTTCTGGTTCGGCTACAAGGCGCCGATCGTGATCGTCCACGTCTGGCAGGACCCGTGGGAAAACTTCCAGCAGGTCCTCGGCCCCGCCGTCGTGCTCGGCCTCGCCCAGGGCGCCTACATCGCGCGCATGTCCCGCTCCTGTCTGCTCGAGGTCATCGGCGAGGATTTCGTGCGGACGGCGCGGGCCAAGGGGCTCGGCGACGGGCTCGTCGTGTTCCGCCACGCCCTGCCCAACGCGCTCCTGCCCGTCATCACCATCTCGGGCGTGCTTCTGGGCTTCGTGCTGGGAGGCTCGGTGGCGGTCGAGCAGGCGTTCGGCGTGCCCGGCCTGGGGCGCGCACTCGTCACCGCGGTGATCGAGCGAGACATCATCGTCGTCCAGAACCTCGTGCTGCTCTACGCCGTGATCTTCGTCGGCGTCAACGTCCTGGTCGACCTCAGCTACGCGTGGCTCGACCCGCGTATACGGTATTAGTGGAGGCCCCGACATGGCCCCCACACCCCCCAACGCTCGGAGCGCCCCGGGAAACCCGGGACGCTCCTCGGTCCCCGGCTCCTCGATCCTCCTCGAGCTGGGCCGCTTCGCGCGGCGCAACACGCTGGCGGCGGCGGGCGGTCTCGTGGGCGCCCTCATCGTCTTCGTCGCGCTGGCCGCCCCGCTCATCGCCCCCCGCGATCCGCTCAAGGCCGATTTCCGGCGCATGAACAAGCCCCCCGACGCCCAGAGTCTCCTGGGCACCGACCAGGTGGGCCGCGACACGCTGAGTCGCGTCATCTACGGCGCCCGCACCTCATTGTTCGTGGCGCTCTCCGCAGTTCTTCTGGGGACGACGGTGGGCTCCCTGTGGGGCCTGGCCTGCGGCTACCTGCGCGGACGGTTCGATCTCGTGAGCCAGCGGGTCATGGAAGTGCTGCAGTCCTTCCCGGACCTGATCCTGGCCATGGCCATCTCGATGGCCATCGGGACGGGGCTGACCGCCGTGATCTTCGCCATCGCCATCACGCGGATTCCCTTCGGCGGGCGCGTCATCCGCTCCGTCGCGCTGTCGGTGCGCGAGATGGCCTACGTGGAGGCGGGACGGGCCAGCGGGGCCTCCGCGCTTCGGATCATGGCCTTCCACGTCCTGCCCCAGTGCGTCGCGCCGTACCTGGTCCTGGCCACCACACATCTCGGGGTGGCAATCGTCATCGAAGCCGCGCTCGGCTTCCTCGGCGTCGGAGTGCCGCCGCCCACGCCCACCTGGGGCAACATGCTGGCCGACTCCATCACTGCCCTCGTGCCGCCCTGGTGGCTGGCCTTCTTTCCGGGACTGGCCATCACCGTCACCGTCCTGGCCTTCAACCTCCTTGGCGACGGCATCCGCGACACGCTCGACCCCCGTCTGTCGCCGGCGTTCTTGCGTCTCGTCACCGGGTCCGGACGCGCGCGGAGCTCGGCCGCCGGTGTCTCCTGAGAGGGCTCATGCCATGAAACTCCTCGGCGACGTGGACACCCCTGCCGTCACCATCCACCTCGAGATCATGGAGGACAACATCCGCCGGGTGCAGGAGCATCTGGCCCGACACGGCATCGCCAACCGCCCACACATCAAGACCCACAAGATCCCCGAGCTCGGGAAGCGCCAGATGCGAGCGGGCGCGGTCGGCATCACCTGCCAGAAGCTCGGCGAAGTGGAGGTCTTCACCGACGCCGGCGTGGCTGACGACGTGCTGCTGACCTTCAACATCCTGGGCCCGGCCAAGACCGAGCGCCTCATGGCCCTGGCCGCGCGGCTGCGCCGCCTGGCCGTCGTCTTCGACAACGAGGTCGTCGCCCGGGGGCTGTCCGAGGCGGGCGTCCGCCACGGGCGCGACGTGCCGTTTCTCATCGAGTGCGACACCGGCTTTGGACGCAACGGCGTCCAGACTCCGGAGGCCGCCCTCGACCTCGCGCGGGCGGCGCTGCGGCTGCCGCGGCTCGCCTTCGAGGGGCTGATGACGTTCCCCAACCGCGAGCCCGACACGCGGCTGTTCCTGGAGCGGGCCCTCGAGCTCTTCAAGCAGGCGGGGATCGCGGTGCCCGTGGTTTCCGGGGGCGGCACGCCGGCGCTGGCCACCGTCGGGAAGTTCCCGATGCTCACCGAGCATCGCGCCGGCACCTACATCTACAACGACGTCATGGTCGTCGCGTCCGGCACGGCCACCTGGGACGACTGCGCCATGCGCGTGCGCACCACAGTGGTGAGCCGCCCCACGCCCACGCGGGCGGTGATCGACGCCGGCACCAAGGTGCTGACGTCCGACCAGTACACAGTCAAGGGCTACGGCCACGTCCTCGAATATCCCGAGGCTCTCATCCCGAACCTCTCCGAGGAGCACGGCATCGTCGATCTCGCGGCCTGCCGCCAGCGCCCGGTGGTGGGGGAGGTCGTGAACGTCGTTCCCAATCACTGCTGCGTGGTGAGCAACATGGTCGACGAGGTGTACGGGGTGCGTGGCGATCGGGTCGCCACGGTCTGGCCCGTCACCGCGCGCGGCGCCGTCCGCTAGACGGCTCAACAACGAGGACACTCCATGAGCAAGCGTCGGGTGGTTCTGATCGGAGCGGCCGGATACATCGCCCAGCGGATGTACAAGGAGCTCGCCGAGCGCTGGGACCTCGTCTCGATCGACGTCCAGGGGACCACACGTGACGGGGCGCCGGTCCCCGGCATCGTCCTGGCCGACCTCGCGCGCCCCGATCGCGACGAGTACCGCCGTCACTTCCGGGGGGCCAACGCCGTGATCCACTGCGGCTACGTGAGAGCCCCGGGGCTCGACGCGACGACGTGGCAGGACAACAGCGATGCCAAGTTCTGGGCCGAGCACCAGAACGTCGCGCTGGCCTACAACATCTATCGGACGGCGCTCGAAGAAGGCGTTCGTCGCGTCGTGGTGGCCAGCTCGAACCACGCCGCTGATTACTACGAGCGGCTCATCTGGGCAGAGCGGATGGAAACGGTCACTCCCGAGATGGCGCCGCGCTCGGATAACTGGTACGGCTGGGCCAAGGCCGCCTACGAGCTTCTCGGGTTCGTCTTCGCCAGCGGGCAGGTCGACGGGCGCAAGCTCGAGGTCGTCCAGTGGCGCATCGGCGGTCCCCGCGACGACGACATCGACCGGGTCCAGCCCGGCGACATCAAGGTCATGCACCGGGCGCTGGGCGCGTATCTCTCGCGGCGCGACCAGGTCCAGCAGGCGATCCGGATGGTCGAGGCCGAAGACATCGCCGACGAGCACGGCGTACCCTTCCTGATCGTCTACGGCATCAGCGGCAACACGCACCGCTTCTGGAGCATTGCCAACGCCCGCACCAAGCTCGGCTACCAGCCGGCCGACGACAGCCAGGTGGTCTTCGCCGAGAAGATCGCCGCGCTGGCCCGCACCGCCGGGCCCGGAAGGACATGAACCAGGGGAGGAATCCATGGGAACGTATCGGCGCCTGAACGTCGCTTCCGGCCGGCAACTCGAAAAGCTCGCGCACTACTCGCGCGCCGTGCGCGTCGGGGACATGGTGCTGCAGTCCGGCACCACGGCCATCGACCGGCAAGGCACGGTGCGGGGGGAGGGAAATGTCCTCAGCCAGGTCGAGACCATCATGAGGATCGCCGAGTGGAGCCTGGGCAAGGCGGCGGGGAGGCTGGCCGACGTCGTGCGCAGCCGCATCTACGTCACCGACGTCGCCCTGGCCGATCAGGCGGCTCGCGCCCTGGCCCGGTATTTCCGCGATGTGCGTCCGGCGTCCACCCTGGTGCAGGTGAACCGACTGGCCCGGCCGGGACAACTCATCGAGATCGAGTTCGACGCGATCGACGGCGCCAGCACCAAGGCGCAGCGCATCTCCTCGGGGCGATCCATCGAGGAGGACTACGCCTACTCCCGGGCCGTCCGGATGGGAGATCGCGTGTTCATCTCCGGCTCCACGGCGCTGAATGCCCGGGGCGCGGTCGAGGGGCCGGGCGATATGTACCGGCAGACGCGCGCGACCATGGACACGATCTTCCGGGCCCTGGAGCAGGCCGGTGGCAGGCCCGGCGACCTTGTCTATACCAAGACTTTCCTCACCGATCTCACCAAGACCGCCGACTACACCCGGGCCTGGCTCGAAGCGCTGGGTGAGGTGCGTCCCACCTCGACCCTGCTGGGCATCCCTGGGCTGTTCCGTCCCGAGATGTTGATCGAGATCGAAGCCGAGGCCATTCTGGGCGCGGCCACTTCGCGGCGGGACATCTATACCCGGCACATGCGGGAGAAGCCGCGCGGCTACGCGCGAGCCACCGTGGTCGGCGACCTGGTCTACGTGAGCGGCTGTACCTCCGTGGACCCCACGGGCGAGGTGCAGGCGGCCGGCGACTGGGCGGCCCAACTCGACCTGGCCCATGAAGCCATCCGCTGGGCACTGGAGCAGGCCGGGACGGCTCTGGACGACGTCGTCCGACGGCGTACCTTCACAGTGGACAGCGCCACCGTCAACCGACTGTACGGCGAGGGGCCGTCGTGGTTCGCCAAGAGCTGCCCCGCCTCCCTGGGCTGTCGCATTGCCGGTCTCGCCCGGCCCGAGTTGCTGGTCGAGGTGGAAGTCGCGGCGGTCAAGGGCGCCCACGCCAACATCGAGTGGCTCGGTCCCGACGCGGTGGACCCACTGGACAGCGGGGCCGCGTGATCTTCGTGGCGACCGGCGTTCTGACTGTCTAGCGCGCGGCGCCGCCCCTCAGGTGGCGGTCCAGGAAGCCCAGCATCTTCGCCCACGCGTCCTTGGCCGGTTCCGCGCGGTAGCGCTCGGCGTTCGTGAAATTCAGGAACGCGTGGCCGGCGCCCTCATAGCGATGGAACTCGTGCGCCTTGCCGTGCCGCGTGAGCTCGGCATCGATACGGTCGACGTCGGCGGGCGAAGGGTTCGGGTCCTCGAGGCCGAAGAAGCCGATCACCGGGCACGCGATCTTGCCGGTGGTGTCGAAGGGGGCGGGGCCGTCGCCCCAGGGCTTCATGACGTTGCCCCCGTAGAAGACGCCGGCTGCCCGCCAGGCGGCCGGCCGCGCGCCGGCGAGCAGGTACGTCACACGTCCGCCCATGCAGAAGCCGAGCACCGCGAGCTCGCCGACGCGCGGGTTCGACAGACGGCGCAGGTGCGCAATGGTCGCATCGACGTCGGTGACGATTTCATGGTCGCGCAGCCGGCCCATGCGCGTGAGCATGTCCGCCCCGTCCTGGGGCTGCCGGTGGTAGAGGTCGGGCGCCGCCGCGACGTAGCCGTGGCCGGCCAGGTTCTCGACGCGGTCTTCGATGAACCGATCGACGCCGGGGCCATGCTGGATCACGACGATCCCCGGTGCCGGCCCGCTGCCGGCGGGGACGTCGAGGAAGACGCGCATCGGCTGACCCTCGATCTGGATCGTGTCCCAACGCCCCATGAAAGCCCTCCTGTTCATTTGCGCGATCCGACGGGTGGGCGACACTATCCCTCCGGCCGTCACGAGGTCAAGAGCCCCTCCCGAAGGGCCGGGCCTCGACTCCGGTCGCTGGCGGCGCGAAGTCCGCTCGCCCCTTGACATGGCGGCCGTTCCGCCTAAGGCTCTGAGGCCTACCGGCGAGGAGCGGCCGCCGAGCGCCGCTCGGAAGGAGTCGATCATGCCCCACTATCTCAGCGACGAGGAACTGAGGCGGACGGCGCCGGCCGAGCTGGCGTCGTTCAAGTCCCCCATCCCCACCCAGGTCGTCTCCAACGGGGAGTACAATCCCCTGCCCCAGACGGCCGATCAGCGCCGCGTGGAGGCTCGGATCAAGGAGCTGGCCGGCGAGCTCGGGCCCAAGCACGGAATGGACCGGCGCCAGTTCCTGGCCAGCAGCGCGGGTATGGCGGCAGCGTTCCTGGCCATGAACGAGGTGTTCGGCCCGCTCTTCGACGTGAGCCGGGCCGAGGCCGCCACGCCTGGCGTGGCCGCCGAACGAGCGGGCCTCATGTCCGGACAGTTCATCATCGACGCCCAGACGCACTTCGTCCGCGACGATTTCAATCAGGAAGGTCTGCTCGGCCTGGCCAAGTACGCCAAGCAGCACTGGAACCCCGCGCTCTGGGGCGAGAGCACGCTGGCCCGGTTCAAGTTCGAGAACTACGTCAAGGAGGTGTTCGTCGACAGCGATACGAAGATCGCGGTGCTGTCCGGCGCGCCCTTCGACGATCCCACCTGGAACCTCTTGACCAACGACCAGATCGCCATGGCGCGCGCGGCGATCAACAAGATCTCTGGCTCCCGGCGTTTGTTGGGCCACTTGGTCTTCACCCCCAAGCGCCAGGGCTGGATGGACGAGGTCGACCGGGGGATCAGCACGCTCAAGCCCGATAGCTGGAAGGGCTACACGATCGGCGACCCCCTCTTCCCCTCCAAACAGGCGTCCTACTGGTGGCTCGACGACCAGAAGCTCATCTATCCCTTCTACGAGAAGATCGTCAAGGCCGGCATCCCCACCGTGTGCATCCACAAAGGCATCCTGCCCGCCGATTACGAGAAGTCCTGGCCGGGCGTGTGGGAGTACGCCACCGTCCGCGACGTCGGCAAGGCGGCCAAGGACTGGCCGCAGGTCAACTTCGTCATGTACCACGCCGCGCTTCGCAACTTCCTGGAGAGCCCCGACGCGGCCCTGGCCGAGTTCGAGCAGACCGGACGGATCAAGTGGGCCACCGACCTCGCCGAGATTCCCGGCCAGCATGGGGTGAGCAACGTGTACGCCGAGATCGGCACGGCCTTCGCCACCTGCGCGGTGGCCAACCCGCGCTTCGCCGCGGCCTTCCTGGGCACGCTGGTCAAGGGCCTGGGCGCCGATCACGTCGTCTGGGGCAGCGACTCCGTCTGGTACGGCTCGCCGCAGTGGCAGATCGAGGCGTTGCGGCGGATGGAGATCCCGGCCGACATGCAGAAGAAGCACGGCTTCGCGCCGCTCGGCCCGGCCGACGGGCTGGTCAAGAGCGCAATCTTCGGCAGCAACTCGGCGCGCCTGTACCGGATCGATCAGCGGGCCGCCCAGGGTGAGCTCACCGGCGACAGGATCGCCGCCATCAAGGCGGAATACGTCGCGATGGGCGGCACGCGGAGCAACGCTCGGTACGGGTACGTCCACCGGGCGACCGCGTGAGGGAGGAATTATGAGACCGACACGACGCGTCGTCATCGTCTGGATCGCGTTCGCCCTGCCCGTCCTGGTGCTGGCCGCCGTGCTGTGGCGCGGGCCAGGCGCGGCGGTCGCTCAGCAGAAGTTCGTCTGGAAGGTGCAGAGCGCGTGGCCGGCCACCAACCTGTTGCACGTCTCGGCGGTCGAGCTGGGCAAGATGGTGGAGGAGATGTCGGGCGGCCGTCTGAAGTGGGAGATGTCGGCGGCCGGCACGGTCGTCGGCACCTTCGAGGTGCTCGACGCCGTCAACCGCGGCCTCATCGACGCCACCCACTCCTGGCCGGGCTACTGGGCGGGCAAGAACTCGGCGGCCGGCCTGTTCGCGCCAGGTCCGGCCGGGCCGTTTGGCATGGACCGCGAGGAGTATCTGTCCTGGCTCTTCGCCGGTGGTGGCCTGGAGCTCTACAACGAGATGCTCCAGAAAGAGCTCAAGATGAACGTGGTGGTGCCCGCCTTCACCACCAGCCTGCCGTACTGGGAGCCGCTGGGCTGGTTCAAACGGCCGTTCAACAGCCTCGACGACCTGCGCAAGATGCGGTTCCGCACCTCGGGCCTGGGCATGGAGATGATGAAGACGATGGGCGTCTCCGTGGTGACGCTGGCCGGCGGCGAGGTCATCCCGGCGTTGGAGCGGGGGGCGGTGGAGGGCGCGGAGTGGGCCATCCCCAGCCACGACATCATCATGGGCTTCCAGAACGTCACCAAGTACTACTACATGCCCGATCTGCGTCAGCCGGCCTCCTACCAGGAGGTGGCGATCAACAGGAAGAAGTGGGACGAGCTGCCCAAGGACCTCCAGGCCATCGTCAAGTGGGCCTGCATGGCGGAGATCATCCGCATGACCGCCTATAGCGTGGACCTCGACAGCAAGGCGGTCGAGGAGCTGGAAAAGAAGCACGGCGTGCAGATCCGCAAGACGCCGGACGACGTCCTCAAGGCCCAGGTGGCGGCCATCGACAAAGTGTACGAGGTCGAGGCCCAGAAGAACCCGTTCTTCGCCAAGGTGCTCAAGTCCCAGAAGGAGTTCGCCTCGCGGGCGGTGCCTCACGCGCAGCGCATCCGTCCGCCCATCGAGGTGGTGGTCGCGCACTACTGGAAGAGGTAAGCGAAAAGACAAGGCGGCGTTGGCCGAGAGGGCATCCCATCACTCCGTTCCGGCGGACGCTCTTCCTGTACCAGGACGGAGTGATCCTCACCGCGACGCTCTCGGCCCTGCGCGAGCGCAAGGTGATGGATCTCCTGCTGGGGAGCCGGAGCCTGACGGTTCGGGAGCTCGTGCGCGACTCCGGGGCCAACGCCGCCTACCTCCAGGTCGTCCTTCGCTGTCTGGCCTCCCAGGGCTGGCTGAGTCGGCGCGGCCGGCCGGGCACGGATGACCTCCGCTACGGGATGACGGAATGGGGACGCCTCGTCTCCACCGTGTTTCCTCTCTACGAGCACGCCGGCGGTTTCCTCCGCACCTGTTTCCCTTTCGACTGGCTGCTGCGTGGCCCGACTTCGCCTGCCGCCGTCGACGCGTTCGCCGATCTCGTTTATCAATCCGTCGATGGCTGGGACCTGGCACTCCGCCTGCACGGCGCGCCGGCGTGGCTGGTCGACCACGTTCGCCATCATCTCGACGGCGCGCTCGTCACCCCGGTGATGCTGGCGCTGATGACGCTCGACGACGCCCGGGGCCCGGGCCCGAATGCGTCGGCTTCCCAGGCCCACCCTCACGTCCTTCGTTTGCTCAGCGTCCTCGGTTGGTACGACAGCGACCGGAACCAGTGGACCGCGGCGGGGAAGGTGGCCCGTCACTACGCGCTGCACTACGGGTTGGTGGGCTCCTACTTCCCGATGCTGGCGAGCCTGCCGTCCCTGCTCTTCGCCGGGAGGGCGGCGCTTCCCCGCGTCGCGCCCGGGCAGCCCGAATCACACGTGGACCGCCGGCTGAACGTGCTAGCCAGCGCCGTGGCTCACCGGCGGTACTTCGAGGATGCCGACGCGATCTTCCTGGAACTGTTCGATCGCGAGCCGCTCGAGGCCCAGCCGGACTTCGTTGCCGATATCGGCTGCGGCGACGGCTCCTGGCTCAGGCACATCCATGAGCTGGTGACCAGCCGAACCCGGCGCGGCCGGGCCCTGGCCCGCCACCCGCTGACGATGGTCGGCATCGACTACAACGCCGCGGCCCTGGAGGTGGCGCGCCGGACGTTCGAGGCGGCGGGCGTGCGCCACCTCGTCCTGCCCGGCGATATCACGCATCCGGAGCAGCTCGCGGCAACCCTCGCGCGCCACGGCCTGGACATCGCCCGCGGCCTCCACATCCGGTCGTTCATCGATCACAACCGTTGTTATCAGCCGCGGCCGGGCCGGCCGCGGTCCGCCGTCACCGTCGAGCCGTCGGGCGCCTATGTCACGGACGACGGCGAAGTACTCCCGAACGATCTGCTCCAGCAGGACCTCGTCGACTTCCTGGGGCGGTGGGCGCCCTACGCCAGGGACTACGGGCTGGTCATCCTCGAGGCTCACTGCGTCGAGCCTTGCCTGGCCTCGCGCCACGTCGGCGAAACGCACAGCGTCAGCTTTGACGCCTACCACGGCCTGTCCCACCAGTACCCGGTCGATTTCGCCTGCTTCATGCAGGCGGCGCGCACGGCCGGGCTGGAGCCGGTGCTCTATCAGCACCGGCGCTACCCATCATGCCGTCCGTTCGTGGCGATCAGCCTCAATCGGTTCCAGGCGCCGGCCGACGGAGAGACGGCGCTGGCTGGCCCCGCGCTGCTCCGACACACGGATGAGTGGCAGCCGGAGGCCGGCCAGGACCGGGAAGACGGTGAGGCGCTGCACCGGCTGCTCTACGACGGCGGCGATCTCCGCCGCCCGCGGGCGTGGTGCGCGTACCCCACGGGTGTCCTCGTGCGCAGCGCGCTCGACTGCATCGCGCGCCGGCTGGGCGAGATCGAGGATGACCGGCGGGCCGACAGCATCACCGTGCTGGACTACGGCACCGGCACCGGACTGCTGGCCATCGAGCTCCTCAAGGGCTGCCGGGAACGCGGCCTGCTCGCGCGCATGGAACGGCTGGCGATCGGATTCGAGCTCTGGCTGCTCGACATTCCATCGGGCTGGTTCGCCAAGGGACACGCCCTCCTGCGCGATTGCCGCTATACCCGCTTCTTCTCCATCAAGGACGAGGCCGGTGACTTCCGGCCGCTCGGCCAGGTTCTGCCCGTGGCCAGCGTCGACCTCGCGGTCGCCAGCATGGTGCTGCACTTGGTGCCCCCGCGCGCCCTGCCCGCCGTCTTCGAGGGCCTCGCCGGCGTGCTCAAGCCCCATGGCCGATTCATCTGGAACGCTCCCGATCTCGGTCCCCCCTTGCCAGACTCCGTGCCCTTCCACGAACCGAATCGCAGACTCCGGCGCCGCGCGCTCGAAATTCTCGAGGACCCCGCCCGTCTTCGTTCGCTCCTGGCGACCCTGCCCGGGGCTGAGCGAGCCTTGTACGACGGCCTGGCCGAGGCGCTCGAGCGGGCCCGCGCGGATCTGTCGCCCGCCGAGCGCCTGCGGGCGGAACGAATGGCCGCACGGCAGATTCTCCCGGAACCCACCCCCATCGCTGTCGTGGAGAGCGGCCTGCGGCGTTTCTTCGAGGGCAGCGTGTCCATGAGGACGTTCGAGATGACGGTGCAGGACGCCCTCGACGCCATCCTGGTCCCGGCCAACCAGCGATACCTCGCCGAGTTCGTCGACCGCGCCGTCCGCGAGACGTTGATCCGGCTGCTGATGACCCACGGCGTGCTGCCCGCGGTGGTCGCCGGTCCGGCCGGGACCGCCGCCGGCTTCAGTATCTGCTGGACCTTCGGCGATTTTCGACCGTCGACCGACGAAGAGTGTCAACGAATGGCGAAGAGTGTCAACGAATGGGAAAACCTTTTCATATGTCGGGATCTTGATCGTTGACGACAGGGAGCGGGCTGGTACACTGAAACCGACAGGACTACAGCCGATGGACACGTCTTCCTGGAAACCGCTTCTCCGCAGGCCCGAACCGCGCGATCACCTCATCCAGCTCTACACCGACGAGGCGTTCCTCGCTGCCGCCGTCACTCACTTCCTGGGAAGCGGCCTGGCCGAAGGCGAGGCCGCGGTCATCATCGCCACGCCCGAGCACGTCGAGCTGTTCACCCGGGGACTGACCGCCCAGGGCTTCGACGTGCGCGGCCTCGCGAAGCATGATCGGCTCGTCGTCCTCGACGCCCGCGACACGCTGGCGAAGTTCATGGTGGACGGGATGCCGGAGCCCACGACATTCCTGTCGCTGATCACGGGCATCCTGGATCGGATCCGCGCCGCCGGTCACGCGGACGTCCGCCTGTACGGGGAGATGGTGAACCTGCTCTGGAACCACAACCTCGAGGCCACCGTACAGCTCGAAGCCCTCTGGAACGAAGTCCTCGCCGAGCGCGGTGTCTCCTTGCTGTGCGCGTACGGCATGGACGCCTTCGATGCGCGCGCCTACGGCGGCGTGCTCCACCGGATCTGCCGTAGCCACTCCTACCTCATTCCCGTCGACGACTACGAGCGCTTCGACCACGCCGTCGACCGGGCCTTCGCCGACGTCTTCGGCCGTGACGACGCCGGGCGGCTTCGCGAGCTGATGGCGTCGCGGAACGGGTCCACGGCGCGCATGCCGGCCGCCCAGGCTGCGCTGTTCGCGTTGCGCGATCTTCCCGCGAGCGTGGGCGAGGCCGTTCTCGATCGCACGCGCCACCACTACGGCAACGGTGGGAACGGGAAGAACGGCGCCGAGCCCACCGCACCGAACAGCAGGTAAGGTCGCGCCCGTCTCCGGCCAGCCTCTCGGGCCGGTGTTCTCCCCCGGCCCCCGCGATTAGGGAAAGAAGATCCGCAGGCCGACGGCGAAGAGGAACGAGTCGAGGTTCGCCGTGCCCTCCCGGCCGCTCAGCCGGATCTCGTGCCCGCGCGAGAGCAGGTACTTGGTCTCCAGCCCGATCGCAATGTTGTCCGCCACGGAGTACTCGATGCCCGTGCCGAGGGTCGCCACGACGGCGACTGACTCACCGCCGACGTCGAGGTCGAAGTCGAAGACGGGTTCCTTCTCGTCGTTGAATTCGTTGACGCCCACACCGACGCCGCCCAGCGCGTAGGGGGTCAGCCGTCCGCCGAGCAGCGGGTAGCGGACGCGCAGCTGCGGCACGACCGTGTAGACGGCGTACTCGCCGACCGTGTTACCGCGGGGCAGCCCCCGCACGCGGAGGTTGAGCTCATAGCCGTCGCCGGCCAGCTCCACGCCGAAGTGCCGGCTCAGGTTGACGCCGAGGCTGACGCCGAGGAGTTGCTCGGCGCGGGTGGACTCCATGCTCGGGCGCACGTCGGTGTCGAACTGGAGCGCGCCTCCGAGCCGGAGGTGCAGGTACCCGCGGACCGTGTCGCCGTCGGCCGCGCCGGTTGCATCGGGCAGCCCGAGCGCGACGATCAGCCCGGCGGCGGCGAGCCACGTCCTCGCACCAACCCGAGCCCGATCCTCACTCACGTGGATCATCGATCAACACGCCCGCGCAGCATGCCGACACCTCCAGCGCTCGGGCAGGCTACTCGGGGTTTCGCGGAGCGTCAACACCAGCGCCGGCGTCTTTCCGCCCGGCCGCGGCGGCGCACCTTGACTTCGGCTCCCAGGCGAACTAGCGTTCAGGCACACGACCGCAACCTGGCGGCGTTCGCTTTCCAGGAGGTGTCCCGTGGACGGCAACGGTCATCTCAGCCCCGCGCAAATCCGGGCCCGGCTCAGCCATCCCGTGATCGACGCCGACGGCCACTGGCTGGAGTTCGGGCCGGTGGTCAGCGAGCAGCTCCGCCGCATCGGCGGCGATCCGGCCGCCGAGGGTTTCTTGTCGGTCGGCCGCCTGGTGCGTGAAGCGCTCTCGATGTCGGTGAGTGAGCGCCGGCGGCGCCGCATTCCCCAGGAGGCGTTCTGGTCGTCGCCGGCCAGGAACACGCGCGACCGCGCCACGGCCATGCTGCCGCGGCTCCTCTACGAGCGGCTCGAAGAGCTGGGCCTGGACTTCGCCGTGCTCTATCCCACGGTGGGCCTCCGCGTCCCCCGCATCGCCGACGACAAGGCGCGCCGAGCCACCTGCCGCGCCTTCAACGTGCTGACCGCCGACTACTTCCGCGACTTCGCCGACCGCATCACGCCGGCCGCGGTCATCCCCGTGCACACGCCCGACGAGGCCATCGAGGAGCTGGAGTACTGCACCGGCCAGCTCGGCTTCAAGGTGGCGATGTTCGGCAGCCTGGTTCCCCGCCCGGTGCCGGCCATTGCCGCGCCCGAGGCCGAGGCCACTCGCTTCGTCACCTGGTACGATCCGCTCGGCCTCGACAGCGACTACGACTACGATCCTCTGTGGGCCCGATGCGCGGAGCTCGGCATCGCGCCGACGTTCCACACCGGCTCTCGCCGGCAGGGCCTGCGTCTGTCGCCGACCAACTTCACCTACAACCACATCGGCCACTTCGCCGCCGCCGGCCACGCCGTCTGCAAGGCTCTGTTCATCGGCGGCGTGACGCGCCGATTTCCCGGCCTGCGCTTCGCCTTCCTGGAAGGCGGGGTGGCCTGGGCGTGCATGCTCTACGCCGATCTCATCGGCCACTGGGAGAAGCGCAACCGGACGGCGCTCGAGCACACCGACCCGCGGGCCCTCGACCGCGCGCTGCTCGCCGAGCTGGCCCGGAAGTACGGCAGCGAGGAGGTGGTGGCGGCGCTGCGCCAGCGGGACGGCTGGCCGGACCCGGACGCCGTGAGCCTCACCGGCGGGCTCGAGGACCTCGACGACTACGCCGCCTGCCGGATCGAGCGCAAGGAGGACCTGCACGATCTCTTCGCGCCCCGGTTCTACTTCGGCTGCGAGGCCGACGACCCCATGAACGCCTGGGCCTTCGACGGCCGCCTGAATCCCTTCGGCGCCCGGCTCAATGCGCTCTTCGGCTCCGACATCGGCCACTTCGACGTTCCCGACATGCGAGAGGTGCTGCCGGAGGCCTACGAGCTGGTCGAGGACGGCGTCATCACCGCGGACGACTTCCGCGACTTCACCTTCGCCAACGCCGTCCGGATGTGGGGCGCCGGCAACCCGCGGTTCTTCGAGGGGACGGCGGTGGCCAAGGCGGCGGCCGCGCTGCTGGCCGGGTAGGTTCAGGTGTGCCGCAGCGCTTGCACAATCGGCATCCGAACCGCGCGCCAGATGGGGAGCAGGCAGCCGGCCCCGGCGGTCCCCACGCACAGCGCGAGGACTTGCAGCGCGTGCTCCGGGCGCAGCTCGATGAAGATGCGGAAGCTGCGGGTAATTCCCGGCGCCGGTGGCATGGCAATGCCTTCTCGGAGAAGGAACGTTGCGCTGGCCCAGGCGACGAGGATCCCCATGGCCCCACCGGCGAGCCCTAAGGCCGCCGCCTCCAGCATCTGCCCCAGGGCGATGTCCGCTCGGCCGTCGCCGTTCGCGCGCAGCGTGCCGAATTCCGCCGTGCGCTCCAACACCGTCATGGTCATGACGTTGAACGTCCCCAGAAAGACGACGAGCAGCACGATGGCGCGGATGAAGCCGAACTGTGCCTCCAGCCACTCGACGCCGTGCTTGTAGTACACGATGTCGATGGCGTCGAACGGCATCGCCTGGAGAGCAGGCAGGGCGGCTTCGGCGGCGCGCGCGAAGGCCGGCCACTGGTCGAAGCGACCGAGCGCCACCTGAATCGTCTCGACCCGGTCGGTGCCGATCAGCCGCTGGGCCAGGGCCAGCGGAAGCCGGAAGGCGCGTTTGTCGAACTCGTTCTGTCCGGTGTGAAAGATGCCCACCACCGTAGCCTCGGCTGAGGTGATCGCCCCCAGCGCGTCGCGGGCGTAGAGCTCCACCTGATCGCCCACGTGTACGCCGAGCCCCTCGGCCAGCCCGCGACCGATCACCAGGCCGTCCGGGCGGCCCGGGCCCTCATCGCCGGCGACGACGTTCAGCTTGTCGAAGAAGCGAGCCTCGGCCGCGACGTCGACGCCGAGTCCCTGCCCCGCGACGGCGGTCTCCCCGAAGACGATCATGGCGCCGAAGGACAGACGCGGGAAGACGTCCTTCGCTCCGGGCAGGCGTCGCAGCGTGGCCAGCACCGCCTGGGTTTCGGCGATCCACATCTCCGAGGGCCGGGGGTGAGCCCGCCCCCAGTAGCCGCGCACGTGGACCTGGCCGTGGCCGAGGTGGGCGCGCACCGTGTTGTCCCGGTACTGGCTCATGAGGCCGGCGTTGAACCCCGAAAAGAGCAGGAGCCCGGCGGCGCCCACGCCGATAGCGGCCAAGGCGCAGGCGGTCCGCCGTCGGTTGCGGAACAGGTTCCGCACCGCCAGGTGCCCGAGGAGCCACAGGCGGCTCACCGCTGCACCGTCCCGTCTTCCAGCCGGACGACGCGGTCCGCGGCGGCCAGCACCTTGGGGTCGTGGGTGGAAAAGACGAACGTCGTCCCGTGCTCGCGATTGAGTCGCTTCATCAAATTCACGATGGCCAGGCCGGTCACGTGGTCCAACGCCGCGGTAGGCTCGTCGGCCAGGATGACGTCGGGATCGCGCGCCAACGCTCGGGCGACGGCCACGCGCTGCTGTTGGCCGCCCGACATCTCCTGGGGCCACCGGCGCGCCTGAGCAGCGATGTCCACCGCCTCCAGCGCGTCCATCACCCGGCGCCGGGCCTCGGCGGCCGCGACCCCCGCTTTGCGCAGGAAGTACTCGACGTTCTCGTAGGCCGAAAACACCGGGATGAGGTTGCAGCTCTGGAAGATGTACCCGATGCGCTCTCGGCGTATGCGCGTCCGGGCACGCTCGTCGAGGGCGGCCACATCGCGCTGCTCGAAGCGCACCGTTCCAGCCGACGCGGTGTCGATGAGCCCGAGCAGATTGAGCAGCGTCGTCTTGCCCGACCCCGACGGGCCGGCCACGGCCAGGAACTCACCCCTGGCCACGTCGAGGTCCACGCCGCGCAACGCCGGCACCGGCTCCGGCCCGCACGGGTAGCGCTGCCAGACGCCCCGCAGCTCATAGAGCATAGGGAGCGCCTCCCGTTGCCGGTCGCCCGCCCGACCTCACAGGCATTGCTCGTACAGCGCGTACTCGTGGCGCCAGGCCTGGACGCGCTCGTGGCGCGCGGCCAGGATCGCGCTCGTGCTGTCGGTCTTCACCAGAGCGGCGATGGCCCGGTGCAGGCCGCGCGCTGCGGCATCCCTGAACACGAGGTGCATGAGCGCGGTCGACACTTTCCGTCCGCGGAACTGCGGGCGCACGGCGATGGTCTTGATCACCGCGTAGCCCCGGTCGATGAAGGCGAAGACGAAGCCGGCTTCGCGCCCCTGCGGGTCGAGCACGAAATGGATCAGAGGCTCGGCCAGCCGCGCCACGCCGGCGACATAGAGGGCTCGGAAGACCTCGAAGGGGATCGGCTCGAAGAGGAAATTCTCGCCGAAGGCCTCCATGCTCAGCGCGTAGAGGACGGCCCACTCAGCCTCCAGGCGCGCGGCGTCGAGCGGCCGGAAGCTCAGCCCCTTGTCCCTGGCCTGGTCGTGGGCGAGGCCGGTGGTGGCGACGACGAGATCCACCAGCGCCGGGTCGTCGATGCGGAACCCCAGCGAACAGTAGCGCTCCGCCTTGCGAAAGCCAGCCTCGGCGAACCAGCGCGCGTACTCCGGAGGGTTGACGGGCTCCCAGGCGAATGACGCCTCGGCCTCCTCGTCGGCGCTGCCCTCCGCCGGCACCCGGAAGCGATAGTTGAACCAGGTGGCGAGATCGAGCGGACCGTAGATCGTCCGCACGCCGCGTTCGCCCAGCCAGGCCCGTGCGGTGTCGAGCAGCGCCCCGGCCACCGCATCGCGCGCCGGGTCGTTCACATCGAGCTCGAAGAAGCCCAGGTAACCCGTCGCCGGATAGGTCGGCGAGAGCGACGCGCCCACCCGTCCCACCGCGCGTCCACCGGTCTCGGCGATCCAGAACTCACGCGGCCGCGGGAGATCCAGCAAGGCCGTCCACCATGTCGCCGGCGGCAACCCGGCCCGATACGGGTCGCGGCGCGCACGCCCAGGCAGTTCGGCGAAGACCTCCACGAAGTCCGCCTGGTCCGGCGCCCCCGACCAGGGGAGGAGCCAGAGGTCGCTCATGACAGGATCCTCACTTCCCCCTTGCCCCCGTCCATGCGGACGCGGCATCCGGTCTCGAGCTTGTGCAGGAGGCCGCCGGAGATTCCCACGATGGTCGGCAGCCCTAGCTCCCGGGCGACCACCGCGGAGTGGGACAGCGGGCTGCCGCGCTCGACGAGCAGGCCCGAGCAGCTCGGATAGAGCGGCACCCACCCGGGGTCGGTGCGCTCGGCCACCAGGATCTGGCCGCGCAGCCCCCTGGCGTCGTCCATCGTGCGTACGACCCGGACCTCGTTCTCCACCACGCCCGGGCAGCACGGCGTCCCGGCCAGCACATGCGGATCGGAGGAGTCGCGCTCACCCCGCAGCAGGTCGCCGTCGAGCAGCACCTGGGGGTATGCGAACGCCGCGCCGGCGGCGCCGGTCGTCAAGAAGCGGTCCGGCGGGGCCGGCGTGCGCCGGTAGCCATTCCACTCGGCGCGACGAAGCTCGACGAGCCGCCCGAGGTCGATCGTGACTGCGCGCCCTTCGACCCAGGTGATCAGCTCGTCCACCGTGAGGTAGAAGACGTCGCCGGTGTCTCGCAGCACACCGAGCTTCACCAGATTCTTGCCCATGGCCCGGAACAGCTGCCGGGCCAGCCCGAAGCTCCTGGTGCGCGCGAACCGCAGCCTCTCGCGGTCCCGCACCGCCTGGCGCGCCCAGCTCAGCACGCGGAAGTACACGGCGCGGCGCCACCCCGACAGCCGCGTCCGCGCCACCGCCTCGGCCTTGTCCCTGATCTCAGCTTCGCGCTGCTCCATGGCACCGACGGAGTAGCTCTGCATTCGCACGTAGCTGGCCACCGCCTCCAGCGCGAACGACGGGTCGTCGTGCAGATCCGGCTCCTCGAGCTTCAGCTCGTTCACGCACCGGAATCCGTAGCGGTCGAGAAACTCTCCAAGACTGGCGGCGATCTCCGGGGCGCGGGCGCCAAGATCGCGGTACAGCTCTGCCGGCGGGGTGGCCAGGAACCATTCACGCCGGGCGGGGTCGCCGGCGGCCACGCGCGCGGCGATGGCCATGAGCATTCGGGTGGGCTCGGTGGAGGGCAGATCGCCCTGGCCGCAGAGCAGGTCGTTCTGGAGAGCCGCGGTCTCCGGGGCGGCGCCCATCCAGCGCTCGGTGAGCCGCTTGAGCAGCCCGAACGCGAGCATGCAGCGGCCGTCGTTGATGATGGGAGCCTGCCAGCGCTGCAGGATCTCGCGGAGCAGCTCGTGGTACAGCTCGCCCTGTTCCTGGAGCGACAACTCAGCGAGGTCCTGGCTCCGGAACCGCTCGTACACGGCGTTCAGGTGCGCCTCGAATTCGCCGATGATCCGGGCGATGGTCGCGTATCTCCAGAGCGAGACGACGACCAGCCACAGCCGGCGCCACGGCGAGTAGCGGGGCCGGGGGAAGTCGAAGAGCGCCGCCAGCTGGGGCTCGAGCGTCTGCTTCACGCCCATCATCGTCTCCATGAACGACTTCGACGACGACGCGGCGGGGAAGAGCGACAGGAGCCGGTACCAGTTCACCAGGTTGTAGTAGATGCGACCGCGCACGAGCCCCAGCATGTTGCGGAAGACCGGCTCGTTGGCCGTCACGACGCGGGGCGGCACGCCCATCACCTCACAGAACTGCCGGTACACCGCGCCATAGGCGCGGCTGGCGTGGCTGAAGGTGAGCGGGCTGGTGACGCCGCAAAAGCTCTCGACGATGTTGGAGTTGTCCCAGAGGACGGGGCGGGGGCCGCTCGTCGCCGGGTCGGAGGCCGCGTCAGGTGGCAGGTGTGTGATCGGCCGCGTCTGCAGCAGGTACAGGCGGCCGCGCTCGTAGGCCCACTCGATATCCTGGGATCGGCCCAGCGTGGCCTCGAGCCGGAGCGCCGCCCCGGCCACCTCACGCGCCTGCTCGTCGGTGAGCGAAGCCCTCGCCCGGTCCTGGGGCGGCACTTCGACGGTGCGCACCCCCCCGGGCGATGCCGGCCGCACGGCGTGGGTCTTCTCGGCAACCGTGGCGCGGATCTCCAGCGTGTCGCGGAGCACCTCGAACTCATCGGCGTCGAGTTGGCCGCTGACCAGGCCTTCGCCGAGCCCCCAGACCGAGCTGATCAGGAGCGTCGCCCGGTCCAGTGGGTGGATCGGATTGCGCGAGAAGGCCACGCCGGCCGCCTCGGCGTCCACCATTCGCTGAACGACGACCCCGAGCCGAATGCGCTCGAGAGGAAGGCCGCGCTCGACGCGGTAGGTCAGCGCACGCTCCGAAAAGGCCGAGGCCCAGCAACGGACCAGGGCGGCGAGGACGTCGGCGCGGCCGCGGCGGAAGAGGAAGGAGGAGAACTGGCCGGCGAAGGAGTTCTGATCCGAGTCCTCGTCGAGGCCGCTCGAGCGCACGGCCACGAAATGCCCCTGAAGCCCGTTGCCCTCCAGCGCGATGGCCACCGCCTCCGCGATCGGTCCGGGCAGGCGGCCGCCGAGCAGCCGATGCTCCACCTCGCGCGCGACCTCGCCCAGGGCGCGGCCGCGCGGTACCTCCAGGTCCAGGCTGTTGAAGCGGAGGAACGCCTCCAGCGCCTGGGCCGAAACGCAGAACCAGGGCGGCACGTCGAAACCCAGCCGCTCCAGGCGGCGCAGGTTCCTGGCTTTGCCGCCGCCCCAGGCGTCGATCAGCCGATCGTCGCTGGCATGGAGGATCACTCTCATCCCAGCCACTCCACCGCCCGGCGGATCGGGACGGACCAGACGTGAACGAGCACCGAAAGCGCGGCCACCCGCTCGACCGGACGGTGCATATCGGGGCGGACGAACAGTCCCAGCACCGCCGCCACCACCAGCGCCTCCACCGGCCACAGCACCATCCCGGCGCCGAGCCACCAGGCGCCAGCCGCCGCCACGATCGTGAAGCCCGCGATGATCAGGGCGCAGCGGCGGCCGCCATACCGCGTGCCGTAATATCCGAGCACCGGATGCGCGGCTGGATCGAGCTTGCGTCCGACCTCATAGCTCATCGACGCCCCCAGATTGGCCAGGGCGTAGGCCAACCCCGGAGACGCCAGCGCCAGCTGCGGCTCGCGCACCGCGACGGCGAATCCGTACAGGGGGAACAGCACGAGTTGATGGAGAAGCGCCGAGACGAGGGGCCGCGGGGCCAGCGTCTTGTCGGCGAAGAACTCCTCCGACATGAGCCAGAGCCAGAACGCGGAGGCCGCATAGAGCGCGGCGGCGAGCCACCCCGTCGCGAGCATCAGCACCACGGCGTACGCGCCCATGGCGGCGAAGAGCCCGCGCATCACGTGGCGAACCGCCTTCGGCGTCACCAGCCCGCGGGGCAGCGGGCGCTCCGGGTGAGCCACCTCGTCCTTTTCGTAGTCCTTCAGCTCGTCGGCCAGCCGGGCCAGCACCATGAAGAGCACCAGGCCGGCCAGGGCCAGCCCGAAGCCGGTCGAGTCGAAGGCGCCGCCGCCGATCCACAGGCCGGAGAGCGCGATGCCGGCGGCCACGACACCGACCACCGCCGGCGGCGATCGCTCGATGAGGTACCTCAGCCAGCGAGCCATGGCGCCCCCCGGTCCAGCGTCGCCTCGCGATCGATACGCGCTCGGTGCCGGCGGTCACGGACGATCCGGGCCTCGACGACGCCGGCGAGATCCGGGAACCGCCGCCGGATCTCCACCGCGCGGCACCCCACGCCCTCACCGATCAGGTACATCTCGCCGTTGCCGGCGCGGTGAACGAAGCAGGCGCTCGACTGCAGCGAGGCGTACACCGCCTGTTCCAGCCGGAAATCGTGGGGCCGCTGGAACGACCGCCCGGCGTACCACCAGCCGGTCGCGTCGGCCTCCACACGGTCGCCCATGAAGTGCCAGAGCATGCCGGCCCGATCCCGCCGCTTCGCCGCGCCGTTCGCCGCCGGGGCGCCGAGGTACTCCGGACACACGTTGGGGCCGGCGACCCACAACCCCTCGGGCGGGAACGCGGCCCGGACCTCCGGGATGGGCCGGCCGAGGAACAACGTCTGGAAGTGACCCCGGGCGCGGCTCGCGGCGACCGCGATTCTCGCGTCGGCGACGGCGACGGGCTCGGCCTCGGTGCCGCCGTAGAGGTGCGTCCAGCGCGCGTCGGGCCATCGGGCCAAGGCCTGCTCCAGGATCCAACAGTCCGTGAGCGCGCCGCCGACGCACACCGAGCGCAGCGACGTGAAGCCTGACACCCCCAGCAGGCGCAGCAAAAAAGCCGGTCCGCAGGCGAGGGACTGCGGCTGCAGGTCAGCAGGCAGGTCGGCGATCCGACGCAGATCGCGGAGCGACCAGCGTGGCGGGACCCACACGCTGCCGCGCCCCGTGCTGAGGTGGAAGAGCACGACGTTGGCGAAGACGGTCAGATCCGGGCCGCTGATCTCCGCCGTCTCGCCGCGCTCGAGGAGCGACTGCAGATTTCGCAGGTAGCTGTGGCTGCGGACGACGCCCCGGGGGGCGCCGGTCGTGCCGGATGAGAAGGCGATGGCCGCCCGCGCGTCAGGGGCGACGTCTTCGACGTGGAAGGCGCCGGCCGCGGTCGTGCGCGCGGCGGCCCGCGGGCTCACCCAGTGGGGGACGCGTCGGATGGCCGGCACCCGCATACCCCAGAGCTGGCCGAAAGAGCTGGCGAAGAACACCCTGGGCGCGACCATCCGCACCACGTGGTCGATCTTCTCGACCGGCATCCACGGCTCGACCAGCACCGCGCAGGCCCCCAGGCCCCCGATGGCCAGCACCGCCGCGAACAGCGCGGCTGAAGGGGGCGCGGCCACCAATGCGTGATCGCCGGGCCCGAGTCCCTTGTCGCGGAACAGGCGTTGCGTCCGGGCGGCCCGCTCGAACAGATCGGCGAAGCTCACCGCGCCGTCTTGGGAGGTCCAGAGCGCCAGGCGCTGCGGCCGCTCCTTCGCGTGCGCGACGGATCGGTCGACGATATTCACGCCACCGGCTCCAACCGCATGGGGCACCCGCCGCGGGGCCGCAGCGTGATACGGGGCTCCACGTCGACGGGGTGGCCGGGGACGAGCCGCAACCGGTACCGCTGCAGCACGCGGGCCAGGATGAGGCGTGATTCCATGAGCGCGAAGGCATTGCCGATGCAGATCCGGGGACCACCGCCGAATGGAAAGTACGCGAAGCGCGGCCGGCCGGCGCTGGGCTGGGGAAGAAAGCGGTCGGGATCGAACCGCTCAGGGTCAGCCCAGTAGGCCGGATTCCGGTGGGTGAGCCAGGGCGAGAGCAAGACCACGCAGTCCGCCGGAATGCGGTAGCCTCCCACGGTGTCGTCCTCGCGAGCGTGCCGGCTCAACCGCCAGAACGGCGGGTAGAGCCGGAGCACCTCGTTGATGAAGCGTTCGAGGTACGGCAGACGCCCGAGGTCGGCGAAGGCCGGCAGGCGGTCGCCCAGGACGTTCGCCAGCTCCTGCCGGAGGCGCGACTCGACTTCCGGGTGACGGTCGAGCAGGTAGAAGGCCCAGGTCAGAGCGACCGCGGTGGTCTCGTGGCCGGCCAGGAACATCGTCATGACCTCGTCGCGGAGCTGGGCATCGCTCATGCCCCGGCCGGTCTCCCCGTTGCCGGCCTGCACCAGCAAGCCCAGCAGATCCTTGGCCGCGGCGCCCGAGCGACGGCGCTCCGAGATCAGCCGATAGACGATGTCGTCGAGCATCCGGACGGCGCCGCGGAAGTGGCGATTCGACGCCGTGGGCAGGAGGCGCCCGATGCTGAAGGAGAGGTGACGCCGCGTCGGCAACAGGAGGTCGAGGAGCCGGAGCCACGAGTGGAGCTGCTCGCCGGCCTGGCGCTGGATCGCGGCGGCAGCGACGCGCACCTCGTCCGCGCAGCCGCTGGTGTCGCCGCCGAGCAGCGTCCGCCCGACAACGGCGAGCGTGAGCTGCATCATTTCGGCGCTGATGTCGAGCGGGCGGCCCATCTCGACGGCCCCTCCCCAGCGCTCCAGCATTTCCTCGGCCAACTCCGTCACCGTGTCGCCAAAGCGCGCGATAGCGTCGTGGTGGAAGGGCGGCTGCATGAGCGTGCGTTGCCGGCGCCACAGGTCGCCCTCGCTGGTGAGCAGCCCGTCGCCGAGGAAGGGACGGAACATCTCGTAGCCCGGCCCTTTGGTGTAGTTGCGGTAGTTGTCCTTGAGGACGTGCTCGATGTGCGCCGCGTCGTTGAGCAGGCAGAAGGCCTTGGTGCCGACGCGCAGGCAGACGATGTTCCCGAATCGGCTCACGAGCTGGCGGTAGTACTCCCGCGGGTCCCGCGTACCGTCGCGCAGGACGCTGACCAGCGCTTCCAGGCCGCGCGGCCCGGGGGCGGTGGGCAGACCGTTCTCCTTCACGAGCGTGTCTCGCGCGCGCCGGCGAGCGCGGCGGCGGCGGTGCCCTCGGCGGGTGGGCGCGGCGAGTCCGCCGCTGAGTCCCAGCGAGCGTCGCCGGCGCTGCGCCGGCGCCCGTAGTGAGCGTGGGCCGCGGCGAAATGGCCGGCAGCCAGGGCCGCGACGATGGAGATCTCGCCGGCCAGGACCGCGGCCGCACAGATCTCCGCAAACTTCGGCCCGCTCCCCGCGCCGGCACACCTGAGCATGTCCAGGCACTCGCGCTGCGTGGGCAGGTCCGTCCCACCGCCCACCGTGCCCACGATGAGGTTCGGCAGGGTGACGGACACATACAGGTCACCGCGGTCGTCGAGCTCGAAGCGGGTGATCCCGACCGCCGCCTCGGCCACACAGGCGACGTCCTGTCCGCAGGCGATGAAGATGGCGGCCAGCGCGTTGGCATAGTGGCCCTGGCTGCCGATCGCCCCGCTCTGCACCGCGCCGACGGTCGCGACCCGCGAGTACTCGACGATGAGCTCGGGCCTGGCCTGACCGTGGAGCAGGACGACATCGCGCGGCACGACGACCTCCGCGCTCACCCGGCGCCCGCGGGCCGTGAGGAAGGACCGGGCGGTGGCCTTCTTGTCGCCCGAGAGGTTGCCCTCCAGGAACCAGGACGCGGGCGGCACCGGCGTGGACTCGAGGATCTCGTGGCAGATGGCCTCCGTGGCCAGCGTGACCATGTTCTGCCCGGCGGCGTCGGCCACGGTGAACGCACAGTCGAGGTGGACCTGGTTGCCGACGATGGTGGCCTGCACGGTCGTCAGCCGACCATGCCGGGTGACGGTGGCGGCGACCCCGCGCAGGACTTCGACTCGAGCTTCGACCCACTGCGAGAACGCTACCGCCTCGCCCAGGGTCTTGAACACGAAGGCCGGAGCCCGGGAGACGCGCTCGAGCACGCAGACGACCCGCGCGCCGCCGCTCTCGCTGATGATCTTGGCCCCGCGGCTGTACGATGCCACCAGCGCGCCTTCGGTCGTGGCCATAGGCACGTAAAAGTCGCCGCGGGCATGGGCCCCCTCGACGCGGAGCGGTCCGACGACGCCGATCGGCACACAGGCCACGCCCACGAAGTTCTCGATCCGCTCCTGAAAGCGCACCATCTCCATCCGCGGCCGGCGCCCGGCCACGACATCGAGCCTGATGCCCTGGGCCTCGAGCAGGCGCAGGCGCTCTTCTCGGCTGTCTCGCCCGACGTCGTCTTTTGGCAGAGCCGGCGCTTTCACATCAGGCCTCCATCAACCAGGGGGTTGAACGCCAGAACACCGGCGATCGGTATCAGCGCGTTGTCGAGCCCGCGGGGCGCCAGCGCCTCGACCATCGTGAGCGCCAGCGCGAAGGCGGCGATGGCGGCGAGAGAGGGCAGCTGGCCGCCCACGCCGACGAGCGGGATGGCCGCGCATCCGAAGGCAACAGTAAAGAACGCCGCCGACCCCTCGAGGGTCTTCGGGTCACCGATGAGGCAATAGCGGTGACGGCCATAGCGTAGACCCACGAGGGCGGCGGCGGGATCAGCGAGGGTCAGAACGAGAACCGGAACCGCAAAGCGCAACCCACTGTCTCCGGCCAGCGCGAACACGACGAGGACGCCGACCGGAAAACAGAGGTCGCCCAGCGAGCGGCGCTCGATGCCGTGGATCACGCGGCCGATCCCGTCACGCAGCCCGGCCGACCATCGCACAGCCAGGAGACCCAGCAGCACGATGCCGCCGAGCAGCGCCACGGGCCAGACAGCCTGGAACAAGAACGGCAGACTCAGCCCCACCGCCCCCGACGTCACGTGGAACAACTTCCGCACGCGCTCGGGCGACGGCCGGCAGCGGCGCTGGTAGAGGTGGAGGGCGACAACGCCCAAGGTGAGGTGCGTGAGAACGAGCCCCATGCCGAGCCAGGGACTCATCACAGGACCTCCTCGACCACGAGCGCGCTGTAGAACGGGACCCGGTCGCGGGCGTGAAGCCGCTCGGCCAGCTGATCCAGCGGGCGGAGCCGATCGGCCAGCGCGGCCGGTCGCTGCCGGGGCACCAGCAGGTTCCAGTACACGAGGCGGCCCCCATGGCGCCCCATCTGGGCCAGGCGCTCGAGCATCTGCCGATAGACGGCCGCGGACATATACTCGAAGACATCGCTCAGGTTGAAGCGGTCGATGCTCCGCGCTTCGGCGCCCTGGCAGTACTCCTCGATCGACTCACACCGCCACTCCAACCGGTCGAGGTTGCGACGAATGGTGGCCCAGTGCTCGGCACGGAGCGCGCACGGCAAGGCCGTGAGATGCCGGCCGGTCAGGATCCACTGCAGATACGGGTTTGCCGCAGGATCCCCGGCGACGATGCCCCGCCGCGCCGTGGCCAGCAGGCGGTCGGCGACGCGGCCGTGCACCTGCGAGAAAAGCACGGGGTCGCGGCCAAGCTGGCCGAGCATTCGGCGAGAGAAGAACAGCCGGAACACCAGACGCCAGCGCCAGGTATCCCACTTCCGATCGTAGAAGCGCTCGCGCTCGGCCCGCGATCCGCCGGCCAGCAATCCGGCCACCCGAGCCCGGGAGTGCACGAGTGGCAGCCCGCGCCGGACGAACAGCTCGAGGTACCGTTCGAACTTTCCCGCCCGGCCGATCCCGCGGCTCACGTCCTTCGGGTGGGCATCCCAGAAATCGCGCGCTTCGGGTTTGAGGAGCGGGCGACAGCGCTCGTAGAGGGCCAGGCGATCCGCGCTGGGCCGCGAGCCCATCAGCTGCAGCAGCTCCGGGTGGCTGAGGGCGCGAAAGGCGGCAACGCGTAGCTCGAGGGCGGCGAGTTGGGCCGGGCTCAAGTCTAGCGCCACCACGCGGGCCGGGTCTCGGGTGAGCAGGGCGAGCGTGTTATCTCCCGCCGACGCGATGGACAGGCACGTATCACCCGGACGCACATCGAGCGCGGACAACAGGACGTCCGCGTCCTCCCAGCACTGCCCGTATCGCAGCCGGGAGAAGTCCATGCGCGTGCCGATCTCGCTGCGCATCAGCGCCGTCATCCTGATCTCCTGCCCGCTCTGCTCTCGCAACGGGAGTGCCACAGTGGACGAGCGGAAAATCAGGGACTTGCTGACGGCTGTCGATGCTGACGGTGTCGAAGATTTGTCGGGTGCCGGGCTTTCGGCGGGTTCGGGGAGAGGCAGGGAGCTTTACGGGATCGGCGCCTGCTTTCTCACCCCGAGCGGGATGTCGTTCGTGTAGATGCCGTCCACCCCCAGCGACTCGAGGAAACGCCACTCGCAACGATTCGTCGCTGTGAAGCCGAACACTTTCAGACCCAGCGTGTGCATGAGCGCGACGAACTGGCGCGCTGGCGCGGGGTCCGCCTTGCACGTGCGGCCGAGGAACAACAGGTCGGCTTCGATGACGCGCGCCTCGACGGCGAATGCGGTCGCGACAACCTCGTCGATCGATCGATAGCCGGGAAGGCGGAAGATCTGTCCGATGTTCGCCCATTGCAGGCCGAAGTCGCGGCGCTTGTGGATGAGGATGACCGACCCTTCGGGGAGCCCCAGGGCTTCTTCGACCTCGTGCGGAGTGAGGAACTGCAGGCCGCTGATGGCGAGGATACGCGTAATGTCCTTGGCCTTCTGGGCGACGATGGAGAGCAGCGCCGGAGAAAAGGATGTGAGCATCACCTGGTCCGTCATCCCCATCCGACGGATGACCCGGACCACCGCGGACACGATGGCCCGCTCGTGTTCGTCGTCAGGGTCACACAGAGGAGCGGGAGCCTTCAGCTCGAGGATGACGAGGCCACGCAGTGGCCCCGAGCTCTGGTTGAACTTGTGAACCGTGTGGAGCACGGCCTGCAGCGTCGGCACGTGAGGCAGGCGCGCTTGGAGCTCGGAGAGGGTCAGGGTGTTGAGGCAGGTCGGCAGCAAGTCATTGTGGAAGACGACAAAGTCATCGTGGAACGCCACCACCTGATGGTCGCGCGTGAGCTGGGCGTCGACCTCAACCACGCTGACACCAGCGCGGAACCCCGCGCGGACCGCGGCGACCGTGTTCTCGATCGGCCGCGACGGATCCTCCGGCTGCGACGGATCCTCTGCGAGGTTGTCGCCGAAGCCTCGGTGCCCGATCGCGAAGGGCCCCACCTCCAGGCCCAGCAACTGGTCGACCGTGCCTTGGAGGTGCTTGCGACCCGACTCGGCGAGAGGGGCGCCGAGCACCAGAAACGCGACGATGCTCAGGAGGAGAACCTTGAGGCTCGCCGTTGCTCTCATCGCCACGCCCTCCATAGGTGACGCAGACCGGGCGCAATCCCGGTGCCAGAGCAGAAAATCAGAAAATCGGGAACTTAGCCAGGTGCCAGAAGTCACCCCTGTCGAAGCCTGGGCAGGCTAACTGTCGAACACGGAGCTGGCGGTCAGGCTGCTACGCGCGGCGGTCGGGGACGAGGGGCATCCCCCATTGGCCCGCAAGCTGCTCCACGCGCTCACGGTAACGGGGAACCTCGAGGGTCTTGAACAGGGTGTGCGCCTCGTCGAGGTTCCGCCGGGCCGCTTCCCGCTCCCCGCCCTGCCACCGGACGGTCGCCAGGTCGATGTGGGTCCGGGCGCGCTCGTAACGCGAGTGAACCGAGGCGAAGGTCTCCAGCGCTTCCTCGAGCTTGGCAGCCGCCCCGGCGAGGTCGCCCCGCGCGCGGGCGACCCGCCCGAGCGCCTGCTGGGCCCACCCTATGGCCACCCCGAACCTGGCCTCCGTCCCGATGCGGACGGCGTCGCCGGCCAGCACCTCCGCCCGGTCGAGGCGGCCTTCGAGACAGTGGGCCTGGGCCAGGAAGGCGGTAAACCAGCCTTCGAACGCGCGGAACCCGACCTGGTGGAGAAACGGAATCGACTGCTCGAGAGCTGTGATGGCGCGCCGCGTGTCGCCTTTCTCCAGACAGGCAAAGCCCAGGTACCCCGTGGCGATAGCGCGGTTCAAGGCATCCCGGGTCTTTTCGACGGCACGCTGGCATTCGGTGATCCCCTGGTCCCACTCGCCCATCGCAGCGTGCACGATGCCCATGACCCAGGTCGCATGAGCTTCCTGCTGGTCACCTGTCGCCTCGGCGATGGCCAGCGCCCGCGCCTCCGCAGCGAGAGCCTCCGGGAACGCGCTGGTCTGGCTGTAGCAGAGACCCAGCGCCCAGTAGGCGTAACACAGCCAGGACTGCTCCTTCGTCTTCTCGAGAAGCGTCACCGCTCGCTGGCCGTGCTCGATCCCGCGGGAGGCCTGGCCCGACATGGCGTCGGCCAGGGCCAGCACGCTATGGGCCTTGCCCATCGTCGCCTCATCGCCGCTGCGCTCGGCCTCGGCGATGGCCCGGCGCCCGTTCTCTACGGCCAGGTCGTGGCCGCCGACGAAGATATACGCGCGGGCCACGAGGAAGTAGTAGTGAGCGGCCAGCGCCGGATCTTGGAGGCGCTCCAGACGATCGCGCTCCTGAAGGAGGACGGCGTGCAACTCTGCGATGCGCCCCAGCGCCAGCAGCGAGTAGGGCAACTGGAGGACGAGCTCGAGGTGGCGACGATCCCTCGTGTCGGCCGGCAGGCGCTCGACATGCTGGAGCGCCTCCTTCCAGGCCTGGAGGGCCTCCTCGTGCGCGTAGCCGCCGGCCGCTTTCTCGGCGACGCGGGTGAGGTACTCAACGGCTTTCGCCGTCTCGTCCGTCTTCGAGTAGTGGTAGGCGAGTCGGTCGTATGCCTCCTCGAGGCGGTCGCCGAAGAGCGCCTCCAGGGCTCGCCCGGCCGCCGCGTGGAGCGCCTGGCGGCGAGCCCCTGGGAGACTGGCGTAGGCGACCTCTTGCGTCAGCGCGTGCTTGAAGACGTAGAGGCGCTCCTCCCCCGCGGCGCGCCGGTAGAGGAACTCGAGGCCGGTGAGTAGACCCAGGTACGCGTCCAGCGCGTCGGTGCCCTCCCACAGGGCCTGGAGCAGGCGCGATGAGAACTGGCGGCCCAGTACCGCCGCCGTCTGGAGCACCCTCCTCGGCTCGTCGGGCAGCCGCTCGATCCGGGCCGAAAGCACCTCCTCGATGGTGTCGGGCACACCGGGGGCAGTGTTCAGATTGCCCTGCTCCTCGACCGCCCGGCAGAGCTCCTCGAGGAAGAAGGGGTTGCCTTCGGCCTTGGTCAAAATCATCCGGACCAGGGGGTCGGGAATCTCGGTCTGGAGGACCGAGCGCATCATCGTCAGGCTGTCCTCAGGCGACAGGGGCGACAGCGCCATCTGGGTCGCGAAGGACTTGTCGATCCAGGGCGGCCGATAGCCCGGGCGGTAGGTGGACACGAACATGATCGGCGCGCCGGGGAGATCGGTCACCAGCGAAGCGAAGACGTTCTCCGACGTCTTGTCGATCCAGTGGAGGTCCTCCACGACAACCACCAGAGGCCACTCGTGGCTGGCGTTGAGGATCATCTGGCGCAGGGTCTCGACGGTGCGCAGCCTGATCGCCTCTGGGGTCAGCACCGCCAGTCGGTCTGTCCCCTCGTGAACCCCGAAGAGCTCGAGCAAGTACGGAGCCCACTCCTCCACGTTCATCCCGACCCGCTCCAGAGCGCGGCGAACGTTGGTGATGATCGTCTCGGCGGCGTCCGATTCGGTGATCCCGCAGTTCTGTCGCAGGATCGCCAGCACCGGCACGTAGGGGGTGGCGCTGGCGTAGGAGAAGCAGGTGCCCTCCCGGTAGGTCACGGGCTGGCCGGCAAGGCTCTGGCGGAACTCGGCGATCAGTCGCGACTTGCCGATGCCGGCTTCGCCGACGATCCCGATGACTTGCCCCTGGCCGCGCATCGCGGCCGCCAGGTGGCCTTTCAAAACGTCGACGTTCTTGCGCCGGCCAACGAACGCGGCCATGCGTCGGCCCACGCCCAGGCCGGGCCGCTCGTGCTCGACCAGGCGGTAGGCGCGCCCCGACGAGCCCGGGGCTGCAGCCACCGGTGCGAGGTCGAAGCGGCGCTCCAGGAATGGGGCCGCGGAATCGCTGACCACCACCGTGTCGGCGTCCACGCGGGCCAGGAGCGCGTCGAGCGCCGCCCACGCCCCATGCTTGGCCTCGAGGGCGATTTCGGCGGTGCCGCTGCCCAAACCGACCTGGAAGCGGCCGACGTGAATCGCCAGCTTGACCCCGACCGCCTCACCCTCGGCCCGCGCGCGCTCGGCCGCCTTCTGCACGGCCATGGCCGCGTGCGCCGCCCGGCGGGGCGCGTCCTCCACCGGCTCCATCCCGAACGCCGCCACCAGGCCCGTAGGGCTCCGCTCCTCAACGCGCCCCCCGAAGGCCCGCACCTTGTCATCCACCACCTCGAGCGCGCGGCTCACGGGCAGAGCCCTGTCCGGCGAGATCGGAACGAGAGCTGCCCGCAGCAGAGTGAGACGGCGGGGCTCCCATCTGATCCCGGACGACGCCGGCATCTTGGCGGCTGGCGCCGACGCCATGGCCGCGGGGCCGGGCCGCGGGCCGGCCGGCCCCGGGGCGCCCGCGCGCAGCCCGTATTTATCCAGCCGGTACCGAAGCGTGTTGCGCGGGATGCCCAGGCGCTCGGCGGCCCGCGAGAGGTTCCCGTTGCTCTCCCGCAGGGCCTCCAGCAGGTGGTCGCGCTCGACGCTGCTCAGCTCCTCTCTGAGCGCCGGCCGCTCCCGCGCGGCCGGCAGCCCGCGTGGCGCCGGCAGACCGAGCATGTCCCGGGTCACGACCGCAGTCTCGGCGAGCAGGGCCACGCGCTCCATCACGTTGGAGATTTCGCGGATGTTGCCGGGCCAATCGTAGGCCAGCAGCGCCTCCCGGGCCGCGGCATCGAGGGTGCTGGAGGGTAGCCCGTACTCACGGCAGGCCCGCTGGAGGAAATGCTCGGCGAGCATGAGGGTGTCGTCGCCGCGGTCGCGGAGCGGCGGGAGCGACACGGTGACGACCGCCAGCCGGTGGTAGAGGTCCTCGCGGAACCGGCGGTCACGGGTGGAGTCGAGGAGATCCGCGCTCGACGCCGCGATCACCCAAACGTCCACCGCCTCGCTCCGGGTACTGCCCAGCCGGCGCACCGTCTTTTCCTCGATCACCTTGAGGAGCTTGCCCTGCAGGCTCTCGGGCAGGAGCGCGACCTCGTCGAGGAAGATCGTCCCCCGGTGGGCGAGCTGAAAGAGTCCCGGCTTGGCCTGACGGGCGTCAGTGAACGCGCCTCGCTCGAAGCCGAACAGCTCCGCCTCGAGCAGGGTCTCGGGGATGGCGGCGCAATTGAGATCGACGAAAGGTCCGTCCCGTCGGGAGCTGGCGCGGTGCATGGAACGGGCGAGCAGACCCTTGCCCGTCCCGGTCTCGCCCTGAATCAGGATCCCCGGCAGTCGGCGCCCGTCTGATGGCCGCTGGAGCAACCGACTGACCTTCTCCCGGACGGCGATGATCCCGGGGCTCTCCCCGAGCAACTCCGCGAGGAGGGTCATGCCGGCGACATTCTACTGCGGGCCGCTCCTGCCCTGACGGATTTTCGACAGGCCGCCACCCAGCCATCCCAGGCGGCGGTGCCGCGACTCTCGATTGGAGTCGGTATCCCGCAGCCGTCTCGAGCAAGCGGTCGCGCTCGACGCTGCTCAACTCTTCCCTGGGCGCCGGCCGCTCCCGCGCGGGCCGCAGCCCGCGCGCCCTGGAACTGCTTAGGACGTCGCGGCGGTAATCCACGACCTCGCGGGCAAGGTGTCGAACGCAGTCGGAATTTCGCCAGGGGCCGGGATCGGCGGCCCCTCACCCTTCCGCCCTCTCATCGTTGACCTCGAGTCGGATCCAGCGCGAAGAGGCTGTTTAACCGTCCGTTTTCCAGATCCCCGCGCGCGCGGTGAGATCTGGCACGCCCGCCGCATTGGCCGCGCTCCCAGCGAGTCGATGGCCACCCAAACTCCGACAAGGAGGTACGACGATGAGACGGACGCTCCTGATTCTCGTATCCGCTCTGCTCGTCCTGCCGTCCACAGTCCACGCCGCACAAACAAGCAAGGTGATGTGCGGCGGCTTTCACTTGGTGCGCTCCACGCCGACGGGCCAAGAGCTCTTCAGCACGGCGTACTCGTTCCGCAACGGGAGCCTCGAGGCCCCGCTGACGATCCTCCGGCTGACGATCCGGAACTTCTTCGGCTCTGTCATCTGGGACTCCGGGCCGGCGGCCCCCACGCCGCATCCGCTCAACACGGACTTCCCGGCCCCTGGAGTCGACATCACCACCGTTCCGCCCGGAGCCACCTACTACCTCGGCACCAATCACATTTGGGGTGTCAATGACGTGACCGGTCCGGACGGGCCCGGACAGGGGAACTCGATCTCGGCCCTCATCGAGTACTCCACGGAGAGCAAGCGCGATCCGGTCGTCATCGGCGCCTCGCTACGGGTCCGCCAGCGGATCTTCCTCGCCCCCTTTCCCCCGGGCACTCCCGTCCAGGGAATCGAGCATTCCCGCGTCACCTCGTCCTGCGTCGAAGTGAAGTAGGAGCGAACCCACACGGGCGTCGAGCCTACTCGGCGTCCGTTCCAACATCTTCATGTTCGCCAACGCGGTACGGCTGGTGGCGCCGGCAACCCGCGGTTCTTCGAGGGAACGACCGTGGCGAAGGCGGCCGCGGCCGTGTTGGCTAAGGAGCCCGGCCGGGTGGTTGCGCCGGCGGCCCTGATCACCGGAGCACGCCCCAGCGCGCCGTAGCGATCAGCCGCCGCTCACCGCCTGCATGATGGTGATCACGTCGCCGGGGGCCACCGGCCGGTCGAGGGTGGGCAGCCAGCGCTGTTCTCCTCGTTGTGAAAGCAGAGCACGTGGCCCCGCAACCCGCCGCTCTCGTCGAAGAGGTGGACACCGAGAGCGGGGTAGCGCCCGACCAGCGTGGCCAGGGCGGCGGCCAGCGTGTCGGCCTCCACTTTGACCTCGGGCGCGCCGTCGACCAGGCCGGCCAGGAGCCGAGGCAGCCGCACGGTCACCACGGCCATCGCGTCGCGACGAGCTACTCGGTGAATGCGGCCAGGCACATGATGCGCGGCGCCGTCAGCGGCAGCGTCTGCCAACTGTCGCCGCCATCGCGCGAGGCGTAGAGCGCGCCGGCTGTCGTGCCGAGGTAGATGCCGGCCGGCTCCTGCCCGTCCACCGCCATGGCCCCGCGCAGCACGATCTCGTAGGCATTCTGCGCGGGCAGCCCGCAGCTCAGCGGCGACCAGAAGTCGCCGCCGTCGACGCTGCGATAAACGCGGAGCGCGCCATCGGGCGGCATGCGGAACTCGTCGCTCTCCAGCGGCACGGCGTAGAGCGCGCCGCGCCGGGGCTCGCGCACCAGCGGAAAGCCGAACCCCGAGGGCAGGCCGCGCTCGGTCCGCTCCCACGTTTCGGCGCCGTCGCGCGTGCGGTACATGCCCCGGTGGTCCTGGCGATAGATCACGGCCGGCACGGCGGGATCGTGGGCCAACGCGTGCACGCAGTAGCCGATGTCCTTGCTGTTCTGGTCCTCGATGGCGATGGAGACCCCGCGGTTCTTCAACTGCCAGGTCCGGCCGCCGTCGTCGGTGCGGAAGACGCCGACCGCGGAGATACCGCACCACATGCGTTGTGGATTCGCGGGATCGCTGAGCACGGCGTGGGCGCACAGGCCACCAGCCCCGGGCATCCAGCCGTCGCGCGTGGGATGGTCGTTGAGCCCGGGCACCGGCTGCCAGGTCTCGCCCCGGTCGTCGCTGCGGAAGAGCCCGGCTTCGGCCACGCCGGCGAACAGGGCGGACACGCCGGGGTGCACGGTCCAGATCTGGGTGAGCCGGCGCGTCCCGCCCGTGGGATACGAGGGCCCTTGAGGGGCCTGGCGCCACTTCACGAGGTCATCGCTCATCTGAATGGCGGCACCGTATACGAAGCTGGTGACGCCCAGAAAATAGCGGCCGCCGGCGTCGCGCGCCGCCGCGGTCACCCGCCAGCCCCTGAACAGCGGCCCCTCGATGCGCCACCGCTCACGTTTGGCGTCGCTGCGTACCAGAAACGCGCCCTTGTCGGTCCCGACGATCAGCACGATGTTCATGGCGGCGAGTATACAACCGGCCTTGACTCCCGTCCCCAGGCGCACTAGCGTTCGGGGCACCCGACGACGCTGAGGAGGGCCGATGCACTACGAGATGATCTCCGCCGACTGCCACATCGACCTCTGCTGGTTACCGCCGGATTTGTTCGCGACCAACGCATCCGCCGAGTTCCGCGACCGGATGCCGCAGGTGATCGACGGGCCAAAGGGACCGATCTGGGTCACGAAGAAAGGCGCTTCCCTCGGGCTCGTGTGCGGCATGGGCTCGGCCGGGCGCGAGTACGTGCCCGGGCGGATCCACCGCTCGGATCGTATGGCGGCCACCGGGCTTTACGACGACGGCAAGCGTGGCATCCGCCGCCTCACCGACCCCGATCTGCGGCTGCGCGACCAGGACCGCGACGGCGTTCAGGCCGAGGTGCTCTACGGGGTCCTCGGCACGACGGGACGGATGAACGATCCGGAGGCCGCCGTCGAGGTCATGAGCATCTACAACGAGTGGCTGGCCGATTTCTGCGCGAAGCATCCCGACCGGTACGCCGGCCTCGCCTCCATCCCGAATCATCCCATCGAGGCGGCCATCGGCGAGGTCGAGCGGATCGCCAAGCGCGGGGTCCTGCGCGGCGTCGACATCGCCAACTCGCCGGACCTGACGCCGCTGTGGGACCCCTACTGGGAGCCGCTCTGGAACGTGATCGACGGCTCCGGGTTGCCGCTGCACTTTCATACGATCGGCACCCGGCTTCCCGAGCCTCTGCAGAAGCTCGTGATGATGGGCTCCGATCCTTCGCGCGCCGCGCCGGACACCCCGGCGGCCGAGTTGCGCAAGGGTCGCTTCGCGTTCGCCACCCACATCACGGGGTTCCAGATCAACATGGCGAACATCCTCATGAGCTTGATCTACGGCGGCGTCCTCGAGCGCCACCCGCGCCTGCGGGTCGTCCTGGGCGAGGCCGGCATCGGCTGGATTCCCTACATCCTCTGGCGCATGGATGGCGAGTGGGAGGACCAGTTCAAGGACCTTCCCCTGAAGATGCTGCCGAGCGAGTACTGGCGCCGCCAGTGCTGGGCGACGTACCAGACCGACCCGATCGGCATCAAGCTCCTCGAGGAGCTGGGCGCCGACAAGATCATGTGGGGCTCGGACTTCCCGCATCCCGACGGCGTGTGGCCCGACTCACGCGAGTACATCGCCCGCGAGCTGGGCCACCTGCCCGCCGACGTCCGGCGCAAGATCGTCTGCGACAACGCGGCCCGGCTCTACGGCTTCTCACTCGACCGCTGACCGAGGAGGGTCCCAGGAGCGGCTATGGCCACCAAGATCCTGTTCGCCCCGAGCCAACCCACGCCGGTCCTCGATCTCGCGCGCGCGCTGTTGCCGTCCGGCTTCGAGCTGGTCGTCGCCGACCCCGGCACGCCGGCGTTCTACCAGGCGGCCGAGGACGCCGAGTACTACCTCGGCCTGGCCCGGCAGATGGGCGGAGAGTTCTTCCGGGCCGCGCCGAAGCTCCGGCTGGTCCAGCTCCTCAGCGCCGGCTATGACCGTGTGGACGTCGAGGCGGCCCGCAAGGCGGGCGTGCCGGTGGCCAACAACGGGGGCGCCAACGCCACCGCGGTGGCCGAGCACACCATCATGCTGATGCTGGCTGTGCTCAAGCGGCTGGTCCGTTTCCACAACGACGTCGTCGCCGGCAAGTGGCGCGCGGGCGGCCCGTTCGACTCCCCGGCGTACGAGCTGTCGGGCCGAACCCTGGGAATCGTCGGCCTCGGCAACGTCGGCAAAAAGGTGGCTCGCCGCGCGGCGGCGTTCGATATGCGCGTCCAGTACTACGACATCGCGCGCCTGCCCGAGCATCAGGAAGACGCGCTCGGGGTCCACTTCGTGCTCCTCAACGAGCTGCTTCGCTCCTCGGAAGTTGTGAGCCTGCACGTGCCGCTCGACGACTCGACGCGGGCGATGCTTGGCCCGCGCGAATTCGCCCTGATGAAGCCGAGCGCGATCCTCGTCAATACGTGCCGCGGCCCTGTCGTGGACGAGGAGGCCCTTTATCGGGCGCTGACCGAGGGGCGGATCGCCGGCGCCGGCCTCGACGTGCTGGTCGAGGAGCCGCCAGCGCCGACCCACCCGCTCTTCACGCTGCCGAACGTCACGCTCACACCGCACTCCGCTGGGCCCACCTGGGAGAACTGGACGGCGCGGCTGCGCAACGGCTTCGACAACATCCAGCGCGTGGCCGCCGGCCGCCGCCCGTACTGGGTGATCCCGGAGCTGGCGTGACGGAGGCCGCGGCGACCCTGGGCCGGCTGTGGAGCCAGGCCGGCGGCGATGTGACCGCGCTCGAGCGAGCCACGCTCACGGGCGCTGATCCGATCCTCCCCACCGACTTCAAGATCGGCACCGCGGCCACCGCCGTGATCGCCGCCACCGGCCTGGCCGCCGCCGAGCTCTGGCGTCTCCGAACCGGGCGCGGTCAGTCCGTGTCCGTCGACGGGCCCGCCGCGGTGGCCGCCTTCCGCAGCGAGCGCTACCTGACCGTGGACGGGCACGCTCCGCCGGACCCGCGCGGCGAGATTTTCGGCTTCTACCGCGCCGGCGACGGCCGCTGGGTCCAGCTCCACGGCGCGCTGCCGCATCACCGCGAGGGCATCGCGCGCTTCCTCGGCTGCGAAGAGACGCGGATGGCCGCGGAGGCCGCGGTGGGGAAGTGGCAGGCCGAGGCCCTCGAAGAGGCGCTGGCCACGATCGCCATGCCGGCGGCCATGGTGCGCTCCCGCGAGGAGTGGGAGGCCCACGCTCAAGGCCGCGCGGTGGCCACGCTGCCGCTCTTCGAGATCGTGAGGATCGGCGACTCGCGGCCGGAAGCCGCGGGCGACGGCGAACGTCCGCTGTCCGGGGTTCGCGTGCTCGATCTCACGCGCGTCATCGCCGGCCCGGTGTGCGGACGCGCCCTGGCGTCCTACGGCGCCGAGGTGCTGCTGGTCACCAGCCCTCACCTGCCCAACCAGCCTCGGCTGACAATGGACACGGGTCTCGGCAAGCTCTCCGCGTCGCTCGATCTACGACGCGCTCAGGACACCGAGCAGCTCCGCCGGCTCGTCGCCGGCTGCGACGTCTTCTGCCAGTCGTACCGGCCTGGTGCGCTGGCGCGGCACGGCTTCTCGCCGGAGGACGTCGCGCGAATCCGGCCCGGCATCGTGTACGTGACGCTGTCGGCCTACGGCCACGTCGGGCCGTGGCGCGAGAGGCGGGGGTTTGAGACGTTGATCCAGTCGGTGAGCGGCATGGCCCACGAGCAGGGCTTCGGCGCCGGCCTCGATCACCCTCGACACCTTCCGGCGCAGGTAGTCGACCACGGCACCGGGTATCTCGCGGCGTTCGGCGCGCTCATGGCCCTCGCCCGCCGCGCGCGGGACGGCGGCAGCTATCTGGTGCGCGTGTCGCTGGCCCAGACGGGACGCTGGGTCGATGCCCTCGGTCGCGTCGCCGGGCGGCAAACCCGCGACCTCGGACTCAGTGACGTCGACGATCTGCTGTCCGAGGTCGACACGCCGTTCGGCCGGCTGCGCCACGTCGTGCCCCCGGCGCGCCTGTCCGAGACTCCCGCCTTCTGGGCGCGTCCGTCGGTTCCGCCGGCGACGCACCCGGCGGCATGGCCTCGGTGACATCGCAATGGGTGAGAGCGAAGCGCCTATGAACTGGGAACCGGAGCTCGACGAGCTCAGGCGCCGGGAGGCGATGGCCGAGCAGCTCGGGGGGCCCGAGCGGGTGAAGCGGCAGCACGACGGCGGCCGCCTGACGATCAGGGAGCGGATCGAGAAGCTGGTGGACCCCGGAACGTTCCACGAGATCGGCAAGATCGCCGGCCAGGCCGCCTACGACGAGCGCAATGACCTGGCCGCCTTCACGCCCTCGAACTTCGTGTTCGGGCGGGCCACCGTGGACGGCCGCCCGGTGGTCGTTGGTGGTGACGATTTCACCGTGAGGGGCGGCTCAGCCGACGCGACGATCAAGGGCAAGCACCTCATGTGCGAGCAGATGGCGAACGAGCTGCGGCTGCCGCTCATTCGCCTTGTGGAGGGCTCGGGCGGCGGCGGCTCGGTCAAGACGATCGAGACGACCGGCCGCGCCAACGTCCCCGGCGTCAGTGGCTGGGAGTGGGTCGTGGCCAACATCGGCACCGTGCCGCGCGTGGCCCTCGGGCTCGGCTCGGTGGCCGGGCTGGGCGCCGCCCACCTGGCCGCCGCGCACTACTCGATCATGGTGAAGGAGCTGTCGGCCCTCTTCGTGGCCGGCCCGCCGGTGGTCGAGCGCCTCGGCCAGAAGCTCAGCAAGAACGAGCTCGGGGGCTGGGAGATCCAGCTCAAGGCCGGCGCCGTGGACGACGCCGTCGACACGGAAGATGAAGCGTTCGCGCGGGCGCGGCGCTTTCTCTCCTATCTGCCGTCGTCGATCGACGAGCTGCCGCCTCGGGGCCCGCGGGACGACGACCCCGGCCGCCGAGAGCCCGGGCTGATCGACGCCATCCCGCGCGACATCCGCAAGCCGTACAAGATGCGCGCGATCGTCGAGGCGCTGGTGGACCGCGGCTCGTTCTTCGAGGTGGCCTCGCTCTACGGCCGCTCCATGATCACCGGCTTGGCCCGGCTGGACGGCTGGCCAGTGGCGCTGATGGCCAGCGACCCGTTCTTCTACGGCGGCGCGTGGGCGGCCGACACCTGCCAGAAGGTCGAGCGCTTCGTGGACATGGCGCAGACGTTCCACCTGCCCGTCGTCTATCTCGTCGACTGCCCCGGCTTCCTCATCGGCCTCGACGCCGAACGGACCGGCACCATCAAGCAGGGCGTGCGGGCCATGTCGGCGATCTGGCAGACGACGGTGCCGTGGTGCTCGGTGATCGTCCGCAACTGCTTCGGCGTGGCCGGCGCCGCCCACCGCAACGGTGCGCGCTATTCGACGCGCTACGCCTGGCCCTCCGGCCGCTGGGGCTCGCTGCCGCTGGAGGGCGGGATCGAGGCCGCCTACCGCGCCGAGCTGGACGCCGCCGCCGACCCCGCCGCCAGACTCGCCGAGATCGAGGCACGCCTGACCAAGCTGCGCTCACCCTTCCGCTCGGCGGAGACGTTCTGGATCGAGGAGATCATCGATCCGCGCGACACCCGGCCGCTCCTCTGCGAGTTCGCCAACCTCGTCGCCCCGCGACGCCAGCCGGGCCCGTCCACTCACATGATGCGGCCGTGAGGTGGTAGGATCGCCCCACTCATCTTCGCGTCTGAGGAGCGCGCCATGACCAACGGGCTCATCTCCGGCGACAACCACATCGACCTCACCTACTGCCCGCCCGACCTCTGGTCCTCGCAGGCGCCGTCGAAGTGGAAGCTGCTGGTGCCCCGCGTGGAAGAGCTGGAGGACGGCCTGCACTGGTTCGTGGAGGCGCAGGACAAGGGCATGTGGAACGGCGTGGGCCCGGGCTTTCTCAAGTACACGCCCGGGATGTTCGGCCACATCGACGAGATGAAGGCGTTGGGCTTCGAGTGGGACTACCGCCCCGGCGCCCGGCCGCGGCCCACGACGCCCGAGCTGCGCCTGGCCGACCTCGACCGCGACGGGGTGGACGCCGAGGTGATCTACGGCTGCTTGATGATGAGCGACCTCATCGCGAACGGCGAGCGGCGCGCCTGGGCCGATGCCATCTACAACGACTGGGCCACCGACTTCGCCCGCCGCGCGGACCCCAACCGTGTTTTCCCGCTGGCGATGATCCCCAACAACGACCCGCTGGTGGCGGCGGCCGAGGTGCGCCGTTGCGCGAAGATGGGCATGCGCGGCGGCGAGCTGGCCTTCAAGCACCTGAGCGTGCCCCTCTACCAGCACGACTGGTATCCGCTGTGGGAGGCGGCCGCCGAGTGCCGGTTCCCCATCTCGTTCCACTCCACCGGCTTCAAGGGACTGCGGACACCGGACACGCCGGAGCTCGAGCAGCAGTACACGCGCCAGTGGCGGCTCGTGCGCTCCACGCTGTTCCAGCTCGACACCATGGAAGTACTGGTGTCGGTCATCGCCTCCGGCGCCTGCGAGCGTTACCCCGACATGCGGTTCGTCCTCGGCGAGTCGGGCGTGACATGGCTGCCGTACGTGTTCGACCGGCTGGACACCGAGTACGAGGACCGCGCCCGCGCCCTCGGGTTCTCGCTGAAGCCCAGCGACTACTTCCGGCGCCAGGGCTACGTCACCTACCAACAAGATCAGTACCTGGAGCCGATCATCCCGCTCATCGGCGAGGACAACATCATCTGGGGCGCGGACTATCCTCACCCCGATTGCCTGTGGCCCAACTCACGTCTTCTCCTCGACAAGCACCTGGGCAGTCTCCCTGAGTGCGTACGGCGCAAGATCACCCACGACAACGTGGCCGCGCTGTACGACCTTCCTCAGCGGTCGGTGTGAAGCTCTCGATCGAGTTCCCCAGCGTCGCCTACCGCGAGGGTCCGGAGGCGGCGCGCCGCTTCGCCCAGGCCATCGAGCGGATCGGCTACGACCACATCGACGTCTTCGACCACGTCGTCATGGGCTTCGCGATCGACGGCCGCCCCGCCGGCCCTTACAGCCCGACGATGCCGATCCTGGAGCCGCTGATGACGCTGGCCCACGTCGCCGCCGTCACCTCGCGGGTGACGCTCGGTACCGAGGTGCTCGTGCTGCCCCAGCGCGAGCCCACGCTGGTGGCCAAGCAGGTGAGCACGCTCGACACGCTGTCGGGCGGCCGCGTGCGCCTCGGGGTCGGCGTGGGCTGGCAGGAATCGGAGTACGACGCCCTCGGCGCGGACTTCGGCACGCGCGGCGCCCGAATGGACGAAGCTATCAGCCTGCTCCGCGCGTACTGGGCCGACGCCCGCGTGGACTTCGACGGCAAGCACTACCACGCGACGGCCATGGCCATGGAACCGAAGCCCCCGCAGGGGCGCGCGCTCCCTATCTGGATCGGTGGCAACTCTGAGCCGGCCTACCGCCGCGTGGGACGGCTCGGCGACGGCTGGCTGGCGAGCCGAGTCGGTGACGCAGACGATGCGCGGCGCGCGCTCGACACGATCCGTCGCTACGCCGAGCAGGCCGGCCGCGACCCCAGCGCCATCGGCCTCCAGAGCATGGTGGCGCCGCCCCCGCGCGACGCCGAAGGCAAGCGCTTCTACGCCGAGCCCGATCGCGTGGTGGCGCGGGTGGCCGCCCTCCGCGCGATGGGCTTCGACTGGGTCTCGCTCAACGCCACCGCCGTCTTCCAGGCCGGCGCGCGCTCAGTGGACGCGATGATCGACGCGCTCGCTCCGCTCCACGGCCGGATCCGCGCGGAGGTCGGGTGACCTCAAGCCTCCGGTAGCAAAGCGCCTCGCGAACAACCCGAACCAGTTCCTCAAATCCTCACCCCACATGCCTGATCCAACGTTGACGCCGTATCCAAGTTCTTATATGTACGTCATGGCCGACAAGCCCTTGATGTGGCTCGGCGACTCTTGAGAGGTGATCAGGGGCGGTTTACGTCTTGCACGCGTTCGAAAAGCGAAGGCGGCGGACGCCGAAAGATGAGCTGGATCTCGCCAGGCACCGGCTGCGCTTGTTGCTCAAGCAGCGGACGGGCCGGAAGGGATAGGTGCTCCGTGAAGAAGGTAAAGGTGACGCGGTCGAGCGGCAACGTGTTCCGGGATCTCGGCTTTCCGCCGGGCGAGGCAGAGCATCTCAGGATCCGCTCGGATCTGATGCTGAATCTCCAGAAGGCGATTGCGGCACGTCGGCTGAAGCAAGGCGAGGCTGCCGAGCTTCTGGGCGTCACCCAGCCTCGAGTCAGTGACCTGATGCGCGGTCGACTCGACCTCTTCAGCATCGACACCCCTATCGACATGCTGGCCCAGCTCGGAGTCCGCGCCAAGGTCGTTCTTCAGCCCTCCCGCCGCCGTGCTGGAGTCGCGTAACGCTAAGACACGCGGGTCTGGCCGCTCGTGCCAGGCCCATGGCGAGGCCAGCAACGCTCCCTACCTCTGGGTCGGCAACAAACCCTGAAGACCGAGCAAGAGGGGGTAGGGCCAGAGAAAACCCACCATCATGATCATGTCCGCGACCTCACCCAGCGCGGGCTTCAAGAGGCGACCGACTGGCATCGAAAGACTGACCAGCCCGTATGCCCCGACACCCACCATGACGATCGGACCGCGGGGCATGGAGATCGTCATTTCACTTCCTCGGCTGGTTGTCTAACGCTGCCGTCAGCCGCGGTCGTGAGCCCGGCGGCTGCACGCCGTGGTGATGCGGCTCTCCGCGACGAATGGCTTGACGGTATGTCGGATATGACATACACTCCTTGTGTGAGCCTGGACGATAAGCCGCTCGTCTGGCTTCACGGAGAGATCAAGACGCCGCCCTTCTCGCGAGCGGCCAGACTGGAAGCCGGCTATCTTCTTCGCCGGCTCCAGAAGGGCGAGGTGCTGGGCATGCC
>Ga0187892_10001405_pt1 | contig 55062 bp, 52 predicted proteins | sample MA1701073metaG_FD_139345 | JGI IMG/M metagenome (GOLD analysis project Ga0187892, IMG submission 139345) | Bio-ooze microbial communities from a basaltic lava cave in the Kipuka Kanohina Cave System on the Island of Hawaii, USA - MA170107-3 metaG ...
CCTCGAGGAGCGCATCCGCTCCGGCGATCTCGTCGTGCCCCGGGGCGACTTCTGAGCCCGGCGGGCGCGGCCGCCGCCGCGGGGCTCGCCCCCGCCGCGGCGAGCCTGCGGGGCATCCACAAGTCCTTCCTGCCGGGCCGACCCGTGCTCGAGGGCGTCGACCTCGAGCTCGAGGCGGGCGAGATCCACGCGCTCCTGGGCGAGAACGGCGCCGGCAAGAGCACGCTCGTGAAGGTGCTCGTGGGGCTCGTGCGCCCGGACGCCGGCCGTCTCTTCCTGGGCGGCCGGGAGGTGGACCTGGCCCGGCACGGGCCGGCGCGGGCCGCGCGCGCGGGGGTGGGCATGGTGCACCAGCACTCCTGCCTGGTCCCGGCCCTCACCGCCGTCGAGAACTTCTGCCTCGCCGGCTCCGCCGCTTCCGGCGGGGGCTTCCTGTTCCGCCCGGGCCGGGCGCGCCGCGAGGTGGCGCGCCTGGCGGAGCGCTTCGAGCTCGAGGGTCCGCTCGCGCGACGGGTCGAGGACCTCTCGGTCGGGGAGCGACAGCGGGCGGAGATCCTGCGCGCGCTGGACCGCGGGGCGCGGCTCCTGATCCTGGACGAGCCCACCGCCGTCCTCACGCCGGGGGAGGCCGAGGCGCTCTTCGCCTCCCTGCGCCGGCTGCGCGCTTCGGGGCGCGCCATCGTCTTCATCTCGCACAAGCTCGCAGAGGTGGAGGCGCTGGCCGACCGCGTCAGCGTGCTGCGGCGGGGGCGCGTGGTGGCGCGCCTCGCGGTGGGGGAGGCGGACGCCCGCACGCTCGGTCGCCTGATGCTCGGGCGCGACCTGCCTCCCCTCGCGCGGATCCCGGGTCGGGCCCCGAGCGCCGAGCCGCTGCTCGAGCTGCGCGGGCTCTCGGCGCCGGGTCTCAGCGAGGCGAGCCGCCTGCGCGGGATCGACCTCGCCGTGCGCGGCGGCGAGATCGTCGGCGTGGTCGGGATCGACGGCAACGGCCAGCGCGAGCTCGAGGAGGTGCTGGCCGGCGTGCGCCGGCCCACGGCCGGCGCGCTCCTCCTCGGCGGCCGCCCCGTGCCGCTCCAGCCCCGCGCGCTGCGCCGCGCCGGCCTGGCCCACCTCTCGGGCGACCGCGAGAGCGCGGGTCTCGTCCCGGGCTTCAGCCTGGCCGAGAACTACGTGCTCAAGGGGAGCTACGACGATCGGCGTTTCTTCCCCGGCGGGCGCGCCGACCTGCCGGCCGCCCGCGCCGCCACGCGTGACGCCCTGGAGCGCTTCTCGGTCGTTCCCGCCGACCCGGACGCCGATGTGGCCTCGCTCTCGGGCGGGAACGCGCAGAAGCTCGCCGTGGCCCGCGAGCTCGACGGCGGGCCGGCGGTGCTCGTGGCGGTGAATCCCACGCGCGGCCTCGACGTGGGCGCGGCGCGCTTCGTCCACGAGCGCCTGCTCGAGCGGCGCGCCGCGGGCGCCGCGGTGCTCGTGGTCTCCACGGAGCTCGACGAGGTGCTGGCGCTGGCGGACCGCTGCGTCGCGCTGGTGCGCGGGGCGCTCCGGCCCGTGCCGGTGGGGAGCGGGCGGGCGGCGATCGGGGCGATCCTGCTCCGCGGGGCCGACGCGTGAGGGGCGCCGTCGCCCCCGCGGTCCGCCCGGTGCTGGCCGCCGGGGCCTCCCTGGCCCTGGCGGCGGCGCTGCTCGCGCTCCTGGGCTACGCGCCGCGCCCGGCGCTCTCGGCCCTCGTCTCCGGCTCGCTGGGGAGCGCCAGCGCCTGGACCAACACGCTGCTCAAGGCCGCGCCGCTCCTGCTCACGGGCCTGGCGGTGCTGCTCTGCTTCCGCTGCGGCGTCTGGAACATCGGCGCCGAGGGGCAGCTCCTGCTGGGCGCCCTGGCCGCGACCGGCGTCGCCACGCGCCTGCTGCCCCAGGCCCCGGGCGCGCTGCTCCTGCCGGCGACGCTCGCCGCGGGCGCCGCGGGCGGCGCGGCCCTGGGAGCCCTGGCCGGCGGGCTGCGCGCGCGGCGCGCGGTGAGCGAGGTGATCAGCACCATCCTGCTCAACTTCGTGGCGCAGGGGCTGGTCGCCCTGGCCGTGCTCGGCCCGCTCCAGGAGGCCGGCGGGGCCTACCCGATGAGCGATCCCCTGCCCGCGGCCGCGCGGCTCCCGGCGCTGGGTCGCCTGCACGCCGGCGCGCCCGGCGCCCTGGCCCTGGCGCTCCTGACCTGGGGGCTCCTCTTCCGCACGGCCCTGGGCTTCCGGCTGCGGGCCGTGGGGCTCGCGCCGCGCGCGGCGCGCTTCGCCGGGATCTCGCCGGAGGCCCACGGCTGGCTGGCGCTCGCCCTCTCCGGCGGGCTCGCCGGGCTCGCCGGTGCCTGCGAAGTGGCGGGTGTCACCGGCCGGCTCTACGAGGGCCTCTCCCCGGGCACCGGCTACACCGCGATCGCCGTGGCCCTGCTCGCGCGCCTGCACCCCCTGGCGGTCGTTCCGTCCGCGCTCTTCTTCGGCGCCCTCGAGGCCGGCGCGGGGGCCATGCAGCGGGAGGCCGGTGTTCCCTCGGTGGCGACGCAGCTCGTGCAGGGCGCCGTGATCCTGCTCTCGGCGGCCCTGGCGGTGGCGGGCCCCGGCGCCGGGCGTCTCCTCCGGCGCCCGGCCGACGCGCCCGAGGGAGCCTGATGGAGGCCCTGCTCGAGGCGGCGCTGCGGCTCGCCGCGCCGCTCTTGATCGCGGCCCTGGGCGAGCTCCTCGTGGAGCGCTCCGGCGTGATCAACATCGGGATCGAGGGCGTGATGCTGACGGGGGCCCTGGCGGGCTTCGCGGCGGCCGTGGCTACCGGCTCGCCCCTGGCGGGCGTCGCCGCCGCCGGGCTCGCCGGGCTCGCAGCGGGCGCGCTCTTCGCGCTCTTCGCGGTGGTGCGGCGCGTGGACCAGATCGTGGTGGGGATGGCCGTGAACCTGCTCGCCCTGGGAGGGACCGGCCTGGCCTCGCGGGCCCTCTACGGCGGGCTCGCGCCGGCGGCCCCCACGGTCCGGCCCCTGGCGCTGCCGGGCCTCTCGGAGCTCCCCCTGGCGGGACCCCTGCTCTTCACCCAGACCCCCTTCGTCTACGCGGCGCTGCTCCTCACCCTGGGGCTCGGCCTGGGCCTCGCCCGCACCCGGGCCGGCCTGCGCCTGCGCGCCGTGGGAGAGTCGGCGCGGGTGGCCGACGCGGAGGGGATCCCCGTGGCGGCGACGCGATTCGCGGCCTGCCTGGCCGGGAGCGGCCTCGCCGGCATCGCCGGGAGCGCCCTCACCCTCGACCAGTCCGACGTCTTCAGCGAGGGCATGACCGCGGGTCGCGGCTTCATCGCCCTCGCGGTGGTGATCTTCGGGCGCTGGAGCGCCCCGGGCGTCCTCGGGGCCGCGCTCTTCTTCGGCCTCGCCACGGCGCTCCAGTTCCGCCTCCAGGCGCGCGGCTCCGCCGTCCCCTATCCCGTCTTCCTGATGTTCCCGTACCTGGTGACGCTCGCGGTGCTGGCCCTCGCCGCGGGGCGCGCCCGCGCGCCGGCCGACCTCGGTCGCGCCTGGCGCCGCTAGCGTTCCTCGACCTCGAGCTCGAGCTCGCGGCGCTGCTCGGCGGCGCGCTCCCGGGCCCTGGTCCGCTCGCGCTCGATCTCGAGCCGCAGCCGCTTGCGCAGCTGCTCGTTGCGCAGACGCTCGGCCTCTGCGCGCCGGCCGCGCAGGTCCCGCAGACAGTCCTCGAGCAGGAGGTTGCGGCGGGGGGCCAGCTCTTTCGGGATCGGCGCCTCCGCCGCGCCGGCGTCGTGATGCAGGGAGAGCTCGCGCACCGTCTCCGTACCGTCGTCGGCGCGGGCGCGCACGCGGATCCGGTTCTGCCCCGGCCCCACGGGAACGAAGCCGGCCCAGGCGCCGGACCCGTCGACCCGGAACGGCTCCGCCGTGCTCTTCGTGGTCTCGTTGCCGAGGAACAGGTCTCGCAGCTTGGGGAAGTCCACGGCCTGGACCGCGTCCGCCAGATCCGCGGGACGGCGGATGGGGGTGAAGTAGCCGCCGGTGCGCGCGGCCATCTCCACCGTGGTGATCGGCCCCTCCAGGGCGTCGGGTCCGATCGCGAAGGAGTGGACGTGGATCGAGGCGCGGGCAGCGCGATCGGCCGCGTCGAGCACCACGCGCACGTTCGCGCTCTCGCGGCCGGGATAGGGGAGGGTGGGCCGCCCATCGGTGAAGAGGAAGACGACCTTCTCGCTGCGCGGGTCCTTGCGGGAGAGCGCGCCGCGCAGGCCCAGGAGCTCGGAGATCGCCTGGTCGAGGCCCGCGGCGATGTGGGTCTGGCCCACCGGCGTGAGGGAGAGAACCTCGTCCAGCGCGCTCTCGATCTGGGCGTAGTCGGCGGTGAGGGGCTTGAGCGTGCGGGCGTGCTGGTGGTTGTCGCCGAAGGCGCGCGCGAGGCCGTCCCACAGGCCCACCATGGCGTTCTGGTCCTGGCCCGAGAAGGTCACCACGCCGGCCCGCGTCGAACGCGGGTCGAGGTCCGCGAGCAGCACGCGCGCCGCGGCCACCTCCGCCGCCAGGACCGTGTCGCCCGGGTCGGTGTGGTCCACGTTCAGGAGTCCCCCGACGGGTCCTCCCGCGGGAGCGCCCACGATGCCGTTGCCGTTGATGTCGGCCCCGGTGCCGGCGAAGGTCGAGTGGGAGGTGTCGATGGCGAAGACGACGTCGAAGCGCCGCAGGTCCGCCGGCGAGGCGGTGCCCGCCACGAAGGCGCCGCAGCCCGCATCGGCGACGGAGGCGCCGTCGGGCGGGTACTCGATCCGCACGCGCACGCCGGGCGCCTCCGGGGCCTGGCGCAGCAGGGGCCCCTCCTCGCGCAGGGTCTCCGGGGGGCGGCGCACGGCGGCCAGGTCCGCGAAGGCGGCGAAGGGCCGGCCGGCGCCGCGCTCGAGGGGCGCCCGGAGCGCCGCCGCGAGGCGGTCCACCGGCCCCGCCACCAGCGTGAGGCCGCCGCTGCGCGTGCGCACCGCTTGCAGGATTCCCACCACCCGGCCCGATTCCGCGGAGACCACCGGCGCACCGCCCCAGCCCGAGAGGTCGCGCCGCTCGTCGAGGTCCACCTCGAGGCGCAGCGCGGTCACTCCCGCGACGATGCCCGGGAGCGCGAGCTCGTCGGCGGGGCCCGCGGCGGGGATCCCGAGCAGGAGGACGCTCGCTCCAGGGCGCACGGGCCCGCTCGCGAGCTCGAGGGCGCGGACGCCATCCGGGGGGGCGGCGAGCGCGTAGACGTGGAAGTCGTCGGCGAAGCTCGCGCCGGCGCTGCCGTAGGGGCGCCCGGGGGGGGCGAGGAAGCCGCGGGCCATCGCCACCGGGCGGCCCGAGCGGGGCAGGTCGAGCGCGATGCCTCCCGCCTTCACCACGCGCTCGAGGGGGAGGGAATGGGCGGCGCCCACCGCCGCGACACCCCCGCCGCGGCCCGTCCGCAGGAAGAAGACGACGCCGCCCTCGGCGCTGGCGGTCTCCCCGGCGAGGATCGGCCGCGCCACGGCCGGCGCCTCCGCCCCCGCTGCGGCGGGGGCGCGGGCGAAGCCGGGCAGCGCCGCGACGAGAAGCAGGAGGATCGGGCTCTTGCGGATCACGGGGTTCCCCGGAATGGTGCAACAGGGGCGCGGGCCGCGCCCCCGCGCGGGCCGCTGTGCCGGGCGCGGGCCTGCCTGTGATAGCATCGACCGTCCCTCCGCCCCCCCTTGAACGCGCGCTTCCTCCGCGCAGCCGAGGTCCAGGTCCGGGGGGCCCGCGTCGATGCTCCCGATCCCTCGTTCGCCACTGCGGCGCTCCCTGGCGCTGCTCCGCGCCCGCGGCGAGAGCCTCCCGGTGGGCGAGCTCGCACGCCGGCTCTTCGCCCTGGCGGCGCCCGTCGAACCCGGCCTCGCGAGGCGCCTGCTCGCGGCGGCCCTGGGCTGCGCCGGGAGAGAGCTCGCGGAGACCCTGTCGCCGCGCCAGCTGCGGCCGCTCCCCGAGCAGGCGGTGGCGGGGCTCCACCTGGCGCGCGCCGAGTTCGCGGTGGTGGACCTGGAGACGACGGGCCTCTCCGCCGCGCACGGCGCGATCCTCGAGATCGGCGCCGTGCGGATCCGCGCCCTCGCGATCGAAGACCGCTTCGAAACCCTGGTCCGGCCCGCGGCTCCGGTTGCCCCGCGCATCGCCGAGCTCACGGGCATCGACCCGGCGCAGCTGGCGCAGGCGCCGCCGCCCGGGCGGGCGCTCGGCGCCTTCCGGCGCTGGCTGGAGGGCGCCCCCCGCGCCCCCTTCGTGGCCCACAACGCCGGATTCGACGCCCGTTTCGTCGCGCGGGCCCTCGAGGACCACGGGCTCCCCCCCCACGAGGTCCCGATCCTCTGCACCTGCCGGCTGGCCCGCCGGATCCTGCCGCGCCTGGGCCGCTACGACCTCGACCACCTGTGCGCCCACTTCGGCATCGCGAACCGCGCCCGCCACCGCGCGCTGGGGGACGCCGAGGCCACCGCCCGGGCGCTCCTGGAGCTGCTCCCCCTGGCGCGGGCGGAGCGGGGGGTCGAGACGCTCGGCGATCTGCTGGACCTCCAGGAGCGCGCGACGCGCAAGGGGCGCCGCCGGCGGACGCCGGGGTGTCGTGAAATCCCCATATCGAGTGCGGGTGGCGCTGCGCCGATCAGCACGGCGCCATGGACCTCGGAACGCTGAGCGGGATCGCCCTCGGCTTCAGCCTGCTCCTCTTCAGCATCGCGCTGGGCTCGCCGCTCTCGGCCTTCCTGGACCTGCCGAGCATCGCGATCGTGCTGGGCGGAACGCTCGCGGCCACCCTGATCATGCAGAGGGTGAAGCACGTGCTCGGCGCCTTCGCGGTGGCCAGGAACGCCTTCCTCGACCGCGCCCCGGCCCTCGAGAGCCTGGTCCCCGCCATCCTCCGCCTGGCCGGCAAGGCGCGCAAGGAGGGGCTCATGGCTCTCGAAGGCGAGCGCATCGCCGACCCCTTCCTCGCGCAGGGCGTGCGGCTCGGGGTCGATGGCCTCTCCCCCGAGCTCATCCAGACGACCCTCCAGAGCGAGCTCGCGGCGCTCAAGCAGCGCCACGATCGCGGCCAGAAGATCTTCCGCTTCATCGCCGGAACCGCGCCGGCCATGGGCATGATCGGCACCCTGATCGGCCTGGTCCAGATGCTGCGCCAGCTCGACGATCCGGCGGCGATCGGGCCCGGCATGGCGGTGGCCCTGATCACGACCTTCTATGGCGCTGTGCTGGCCTTCCTGGTCTTCGGCCCCATTGCCGACAAGCTCGCGGCGCGCACCGCCGAGGAAGTGCTCCAGAAACAGCTCGCCATCGCCGGCGTGGACTCGATCCTGCGCGGAGACAACACCCTGGTGATCCAGTCGAAGCTCGAGGCCTATCTGTCGCCCCGGGAGCGGGCGCGGGTCACGAGGCCGGGGAAGGGGCTGTGATCGACGAGGGAGCGGACTGCCCCTGCCCGCCGGAGGGCGCCCCGGTCTGGATGACCACGATGGCCGACCTGATGAGTCTGCTGCTCGTGTTCTTCGTGATGCAGCTCAGCTTCGCGCACACGGACGTCGTGAAGTTCAACAGTGCCGCCGGGTCGCTGAAGGAGGCCCTGGGAGCGGGCCCGCCCGCCGCGCCGCTCCTCGACCTGACGGGGCTGCCCATCCGGATGGACGTACCCAGCCTCGAGACCCGGACGCTGGTGGAGCTGCGCCGCGTGATCGCCGCCCTGGGCCTCCAGAAGGTCGTCCAGACCCGGAGCAGCGAACGCGGAGTGGTGGTGCGCGTGAAGGGTCCGATGCTCTTCGAGAGCGGCTCCGACGAGCTCCACCCGGAGTCCACCATCTTCCTGGACGAGATCGCGAAGCTCGCGCGCAGCTTTCCCTACCCGCTCGCAGTGGAGGGGCACACCGACGACCTGGACGACGCGAGCGCCCGGTTCCCGACCCACTGGCACCTCTCCACGGCGCGCGCGATCGCGGCGCTGCGCTATCTGGTCGAGGAGGCCGGGATCCCGCGCGAGCGCGTCAGCGCAGCGGGCTTTGCCGATACGCGCCCGCTCTTCCCGAACGACTCCCCCGAGCACCGCGCCGCAAACCGCCGGGTCGAGTTCCTCTACCAGCTCGACCGCCCCGTGCTGCCGCCCGAGTCGCCGCGCGAGGAGTGGGTGCCCGAGGCCCAGTCCTGGTCGGCGGCCGGCGGCGCGCGCCGCTGAACGCCCGGAAAACTCTTCCGGGTCGGGTTTCTGGCTGAAACGCCGGGCCTCGCGCGGAACGCCACTGCGAGCCGGTCCCTGCGCCCGGAGTTGCCGCCTCCTGAAGTGGGGGCCGAAACCGATTTCCGGCGCAAGATTGCGGAAATAGGGCTAAAGGCCGCCGGTTCGTCGCCGATCCGTGATGCGTCCGTCCGGGGTGACGGTCGCGAGGGCGGGGGCGATGAAAGCTGCGGAGTCCGCCGTTCCTTCTGAAGGGCAGCATCGTGCAGAAAGGAGCCCGCGGCGGGCGGTCCCGGACCTCCTCGAGGCCGTCGTCGATGCCATCGAGCTCCCCCTCGTGGTCTGCGATGCCGGCGGCCGCGTGCTGTGGGAGAACCGGGCGGGCCGCGAGCTCGGCGTGCGGAGAGGCGAGCTCCGGGACCTCTGCTGTGAGGGCTGGGGCGAGCGGGACGGGGCCGACTGCCCGCGGGCCGAGGCGGCCCGCTCCGGGGGAGCCACGGCCCGCGAGCGCCGCGACCTCTTCGGACGCGTCGGGCGCAGCTTCGAGGTCTGCTGCTTCCCGCTCGAGCCCGCGGGGGCAGGGCCGGGCGCCGTAGTCCAGCTCTACCGCGACGTCACGCGCGAGCGTGACCTGCAGGACCGGCGCCTCCACGCCAGTCAGCTCGCCGCCGCGGGAAAGCTCGCGGCCGGCGTCGCCCACGAGATCCGCAATCCCCTGGCCGCGATGATGAACGCGGTCAGCCTGCTGCGCGATTCCTTCGAGCCCGATTCCGATGGCAGCGCCTTGATCGGGATCCTGCTCGAGGAATCGCGCCGCGTGAATCGGATCGTCGGGGACTTCCTCTCGTTTGCCCGCCCGATCGGGCGCGAGTGGGCCACCACCGGGGCGGCCTCGCTGATCGCCTCGACGCTGTCCCTGGTGGAGAAGGATCCCCGCTTCGCCGGAGCCGTGGAGCTCCAGGTTCGAGCCGAGGAGGACCTTCCGACCCTGCGCGTCGACGTGGACAGGATCCGGGAGGTGCTCTGGAACCTCCTGCTCAACGCGGTGCAGGCGGTGGGCTCCGGGGGGCGCGTCGCCGTGATCGCTGGCCGGGAGGAGGGGTCGACCGGGCCGGGCCTGCGGGTGGCCGTGGAGGACAGCGGCCCCGGAATCCCCGCCGCGATGCGCGAACGCGTGTTCGCCCCGTTCGAGACCACGAAGCCCAACGGCACGGGCCTCGGCCTGGCCCTGGCCAAGCACATCATCGAGTCCCACGGGGGATCGATGTCGATCGAGGACGCCAAGCTGGGAGGGGCCCGGGTCGGCTTCTGGCTCCCGGCAGAACGAAAACGGGGATGAGAAGGGAAGGGGTGCTGCCACGTGGCGAAGGTGCTCGTAGTCGATGACGAGAAGAATGTCCGCACGTCGCTGGTCATTGCGCTGCGGCGCAGCGGACACGAGGTGGAGTCCGTCGCGACCGGAGAGGAGGCGGTGCTCTCCGCGCGAAGCGGAGACTACGACCTGGTGCTCACCGACCTCCGGCTCGGAGACATGAACGGCATGGACGTGCTCCGCGCCGTGAAGAGCGACCATCCGGAGACGGAGGTCGTGATGATGACCGCCTACGCCAGCATCGAGAACGCCGTGGAGGCGATGCGGCTCGGCGCGCAGAACTACCTGCGCAAGCCCTTCGAGGCCGACGACGTGATGCGCGTGGTCTCCCAGGCCCTCGAGCACCGGGAGCTCGTGGCCGAGGTGGCCATGCTGAAGGGCGAGAGCCGGGATCGCTCCGCGTTCGCCGAGATCCTGGGGACGGCGCCGGTCCTCCGCGAGGTGCTCGACCTCGTGGCCAAGGTGGCGGACACGGAGAGCACGGTCCTCGTGACCGGAGAGACCGGGACCGGCAAGGAGCTCATCGGGCGGGCCATCCACCGCTCCAGTCGGCGCCGGCAGAACGCCTTCGTTGCGATCAATTCGGCCGCCTTCCCGGAGACCCTGCTCGAGAGCGAGCTCTTCGGCCATCGACGCGGAGCCTTCACCGGCGCTGCCGCCAACAAGAAGGGGATCTTCGAGCACGCCAACGAGGGCACCGTGTTCCTCGACGAGGTGGCGGAGATGCCCCTCTCGATGCAGGCGAAGCTCCTGCGCTTCCTCCAGACCGGGGAGATCCGCCCGGTGGGGAGCGAATCGACCCGCTTCGTGGACGTGCGCCTCATCACCGCCACCAACAAGAACCTCGAGCGGGAGGTGGCCGAGGGGCGCTTCCGCGAGGATCTCTACTACCGGCTGGCCGTGATCCCGGTGCATCTGCCTCCCTTGCGCGAGCGGCCCGAGGACATCCCGTTGCTCGCCCGGCACTTCGTCGAGCGCTTCGGCAGCCGGATCGGGAAGCGGATCGAAGGGATCGACCCGGCGGCGGTGGAGGTGCTCAAGGCCTACGCGTGGCCCGGCAACGTGCGGGAGCTCGAGAACACCATCGAGCGCGGCGTGGCGCTCTGCCGCGGCCCGCGGCTCCTGTCCGAGGACTTCCCGGAGCGGCTGCGGGAGAGGAAGGAGGAGCAGCGCGGGAACGCCATCCAGAGCCTGCAGGCCCTGGAGCGCGCGCACATCCTGACCACGCTGGACAAGGTGGGCTGGAACCGGAAGCGGGCCGCGGAGCTGCTCCAGATCTCCACCACGACCCTCTGGCGGCGGCTCAAGGAGTTCGGGCTCGACGGCGAGGCCGCTCTGCAAGGGGCCAAGGGAGGCCTGCATGCCTGAGCAGGAGAAGCCCGACGCCCCCCTGCTGGCGGCGCCCCGCAGGAGCTCGCTCCTGCCGGTCGCGATCGCGGCCGTCTGCGCCCTGGGGGCGGGGGCGGGTGGGGCCTGGTTCCTGCTCCGGCCGGAGGCCGGCCCCGCGACCGAGGAGTCGGCCCACGACGAGCAGACGGCGGCGCCGGTGAGCCCCCAGGGCGCGTCGTTCTCGGAGAGGCTCCTCCCCCTGGATCCCTTCATCGTGAACATCAACGGCGAGGGCTATACGCGCTACCTCAAGCTCGTCATGGCGCTGGAGGCGTCCACGCCCCAGGTGAAGCAGGAGCTCGCCGATCGAGCGCCGCAGATCCGCGACGTCGTGATCGCGATTCTCACGAGCAAGCGCGTGGAGGACATCGGGGACTTCGAGGGCAAGGCGCTGCTCAAGGAAGACATGCTCCGGCGGGTGAACGATCTGATCCCGGCCGGTGGCGTCCAGTCGGTGCTGTTCACGGAGTTCGTGGTCCAATGAGCGAACCGCAGGCGCGCACTCCGATCCTGACGCGCGAGGAGCTCGACGCGCTCCTCGCGAGCCTCGCCGAAGAAGCCGGCGACGGGGCGGGGGAGGGGAGGCCGTTCTTCCCGGCGCTCGCGGCCTCGAGCGATCAGGAGTCCGTCGAGGCCTACACCGCCCTGCAAAGGGCACTCGAGCAGTTCGCGCTGGAGCAGACGCGTCACTACTCGAACATCTACCAGGCGCGGATCGAGTTCGTCGTGCTCGGATGGCAGCTCTCGAGTCTGGCCCGGGTCTCCGAGACCCTGCTCGATTCCGATCGGATCGCGCTCATCGATTTCCAGCCCAGCGGTGCGAGGGGCTTCGTCTGGCTGGGGAGGCCACTGCTGTTCGCCCTGCTGTCGCTGGTCTTCGGCGCGCAGCCCGGGGCCTTCCGCTTCCCGTGCCCGCAGCGTCCCTACACCGGGATCGAGCGGCGCATCTTCCGCCGCTCGGTGGAGGAGATGCTGGCCCAGCTGAATGCCTGCTGGGCCGAGATCTCCGAGACCCGGGCCGAGGTCGTGGCCGTGCAGTCTGCGAGCGTGCTCCGGGAGCGGGGGGAGGCGGAGGACCTGCTCCTGGCCAGCCTGGAGGTGCGCGGGCTGGGCGACATCTGCCGCCTGCGCCTGGGTCTTCCCGCCGCAGCCTTCCGGGCCCTGCATCAGGCGCAGCCGTCTCTCGCTCCGGGGGATCCGCCCGCGGTCGAGTGCGCGGTCAAGGAGATGCCGATCGAGCTGCGGGTGGAGGTCGGCTCGGTGGAGCTCTCGCTATCGCAGCTCGCGGACCTCCAGGCCGGGTCGGTGGTCCCCATCGAGGCAGCGGCCGACGGGAGCCTCCTGGTGCGGGTCGAGGGGCGCCCGAAGTTTCGCGGGATTCGAGGCACGTTGGGATCGCGCGTCGCCGTGCAGCTGACGGAACGGATTCCCGTGGGAGAGGTGAGGGATGGCGGACGAGGCTGAAGCGGTGGGGGCGGGCCCCGCGTCGGAGGTGTCGGGGGTGCGCCGCGGGCCGGGACCCGGAAGCCTGGACTTCGTGCTCGATGTCCCGCTGCGGCTCACCGTCGAGATCGGGAGCGCGCGCATGCTGGTACGCGACGTGCTCCAGCTGGGCAAGGGCTCCGTGGTCGAGCTGGATCGCCTGACGGGCGAGCCGGCGGACGTCTACGTCAACGAGCGCCTCGTCGCGCGGGGCGAGGTGACGGTGGTGGCCGAGCGCCTCGCGGTCAAGATCGTGGAGATCGTCGAGCAGGGCACTCCGCCTCGGCGTGGGAGCTAGCGGCGTGTCGCAGGGGCGGGCGGGGCCGGCGGTGTCGCGCTCGCCGCGGCGACCGCGGGCCGCCCCGGGGAGCGCGTGGTGATCCAGACGCTGCTGGCGCTGGCGGTCGTCCTGGCGCTGATCGGGCTGCTGCGCGTCGGGCTGCGGATGGGGGGCCTGGGATCGAGCGCCGGCCGTCGCCGGTCGCTTCGGGTCCTCGAGAGCGCGGCGCTCGGGTCCCGCCAGAGGCTCCACGTGGTGGAGGTGGAGGGGCAGCGCCTGCTGATCGGCGCGACCGAGACCTCGGTACGCCTGCTGCACCAGCTTCCGCCGCGGCCGGGCGACGCAGAGGCGGAGGCCGAGGCGGCAGGACCGGTCGCCAGCGCGGCGCCGCGGGCGCTCCTGCGCCTGCTCTCCCGGGCGGCACCCCTGCTGCCGCTAGCCCTGGTCGTGCCCGCCGCCGCGCAGGCCGCCGGCGCCCCGTCGGGGCCCGAGCTCACCCTCTCCCTGGGCGGCGCGGCGGAGCCCGAGCGGATCTCCTCCACGCTCCAGATCGTGGGGCTCCTGACCCTGATCTCGGTGGCTCCCTCGGTCCTGCTGATGGCGACCTGCTTCACGCGGATCCTGGTCGTGCTCTCCCTGCTGCGACAAGCGACGGGAATCCAGCAGCTCCCGCCCAATCAGGTCCTGGTGGGGCTCTCGCTCTTTACGACCCTCTTCGTCATGGCTCCGGTCGGCGAGCAGATCCACGCGCAGGCCCTCTCGCCCTACATGGAGCGACAGATCGACGAGCGCGAGGCGCTCGCGCGCACCCTGTCGCCGGTCCGCTCCTTTCTGCTCCGGCACACCCGCGAGAACGATCTCGAGCTCTTCGTCTCGCTCTCGAGCGCTCCCCGGCCCGAGTCCGCCTCGGAGGCCGGCATCACTGCGCTGCTGCCGGCCTTCATGATCAGCGAGCTTCGCACCGCCTTCGAGATCGGTTTCATGATCTACCTGCCCTTCCTGGTGATCGACATCGTGATCGCCTCCATGTTGATCTCGATGGGCATGATCGTCCTCCCGCCGGTGATGATCTCGCTGCCCTTCAAGGTGATGCTCTTCGTCCTGCTCGACGGCTGGAATCTGGTGCTCAACGCCCTGGTGAAGGGGCTGGTCTGAGGAGGCGGCGATGTCGCTGGATCAGGTGAGTGCGCTCCTCCAGGAGACGGTCAAGACGGCGCTCCTCGTCTCGGCTCCCTTCCTGGCGGCCGCCATGCTCATGGGGCTCTTCGTCTCGATCTTCCAGGCGGCCACCCAGATCAACGAGCAGACGCTCACCTTCGTTCCGAAGATCGTCATCGTGCTGGGCACCTTCTCCCTGCTGTTTCCCTGGATCATGGGCACGATCGTCGAGTTCGCCGGGCACCTGTTTGCGCGCATTGCCGGTGGGAGTGGGCCGTGAGCGCGGAGGTCCCCCTCGAGGCCCTGCTGGGCTGGCTCCTGGCCAGCGTGCGAATGCTCGCGCTCTTCACCGCGGCGCCGCTGTTCGGGAACCTGGCGATTGCCCCTCGCATCCGGCTCGGGCTCGCCCTCGTGGTGGCCTTTGCGATCGCGCCGGCGCCGCCGCCGGGGCTGATCCGGGGCGACCTGCTGCACTTCGCGGGGCTCGTGGCCTGCGAGGCGCTGATCGGGGTCTCCATCGGCTTCGCGGCGCAGCTGATCTTCAACGTCTTCGGTCTGCTGGGAGAATTCCTCTCGACCCAGGGCGGGATCGGCGCCGCGCGCATGCTGGACCCGACCAGCGGCGTCTCCTCGGTGGCACTCGCGGTCGCGCTCCAGGACATCGCGGTGCTCACCTATCTCGGAATCGGGGGGCATCACGCCCTCTTGCGCGGTGCGGCGGAATCCTTCGCCCGCCTCCCGGTGGGGGGAGGGGGACCGCACGCGGGGGCCTTCCTCGTCATCGCGGGAATGGGATCCGTGCTCTACTCCGCCGCTGTGCGCCTGGCCCTGCCGGTCACGGTGGCCCTTCTGGTCAGCAACGCGGCGCTGGGGCTCCTCGGGCGTGCGATCCCCCAGCTCAACCTCATGACGCTCCAGCTTCCGGCCCACGTGGCGGGCCTGCTCCTGCTCCTGGCTCTGGGAGCGACCGCACTGGTCGACGAGGCGGCGGCCCTGCTGGGGCCGTGGACCGGGCACGCGGTGGCGGTCGTGGTGGGGGCGCCGTAGATGGCCCAGGACGACGCCGAGCGCACCGAGCCCGCGACGCCGAGGCGCCGCGAGGACGTTCGCAAGAAGGGCGACGTGGCGCAGAGCCGCGAGGTGGTGAGCGTGCTCATCCTGCTCGCGGCCTTCCTGGCGCTGCTCAGCTCCCTGGGCTCGGCTGTGGCGATCGCGGTGGCTTCGCTGGCGCAGGCGGTCTGGAGCGGCAGCATGATCACACCCGGCAGCCTGGCCGACTATCACGCGGTCTGGCTCGAGCACGTCGAGGTCGGCGCCGCGGCGCTGGTCCCGCTCCTCGCGGTCATCCTGGTAGCGGGGTTCCTGGGCAACCTGGTGCAGGTGGGGCCGCTCTTCTCCCTGGAAGCGCTCCAGCCCCGTCTCGACCGCGTGAGCATCGCCAAGGGGCTGAAACGCATGGCGAGCCTCGACCGGCTCTTCGATCTGCTGAAGGCGCTGGTCAAGATGGGGGTGGCCCTGCTCGCGACCTGGGCGGTTCTGGGCCCGGCCCTCGACGCCATCCTCACCCTGGGGGAGAGCGAGATCCTCGATGGGCTCGCCCTGGCGGCGCTGCTGGTCCAGCGGCTCACGATCTGGATGCTGATCGGCTTCGGAGCCTTCGCTGTCCTCGATCTCTTCTACGCGCGCCACCGGTACGAGAAGAAGCTTCGCATGACGCGGCAGGAGGTGCGGGACGAGCTGAAGCAGCGGGAGGGCGACCCGAAGGTCAAGGCCCAGCTGCGCGCGCGTGCTCGCGAGCTGACGCGGCTGCGCATGATCGGAGCGGTGGCCCAGGCCGACGTCGTGGTGACCAACCCGACCCACTACGCCGTGGCGTTGCGCTACGCCCGCGAGAAGATGGCAGCTCCCCAGGTGGTGGCCAAGGGCCGCAACAAGCTCGCCCTTCGCATTCGCGAGCAGGCCCGGCGGGCCGAGGTGCCGATCGTCGAGAATCCGCCCCTCGCCCAGCTGCTCTACAAGACGGCGCCCCTGAACCGCGAGATTCCCGAGTCGCTCTATCGCGCGGTGGCTGAAGTGCTCGCGTACATCTCGCGGCTGGATCCGCGCAGGGCCTCGGCCTGGAGGAAGGCGTCGTGAAGGACAAGTGGGGCGAGTACCTCCTCGCGGGCGGCTTCTTCTGGATCCTGGCCCTCCTCGTGGTTCCCCTCCCGCCCACCTTCCTGGACCTCTGCCTCTCGCTACAGGTCACCGTGAGCCTGCTGATCCTCCTGCTCGCGCTCTACTCGGAGCGGCCGCTCGAGTTCTCCGTCTTTCCATCGTTGCTCCTGATCGTGACCCTGCTTCGCCTCGGCCTGAACGTCGGAAGCACGCGGCTCATCCTCCTGCACGGGTCCGACGGAGCAGACGCGGCGGGCACCGTGATCGAGGCCTTCGGGAGCTTCACCGTGGGTGGCAACTACACGGTGGGAGTGGTGATCTTCGCAATCTTCGTGGTCATCAACTTTACGGTGATCACGAAGGGCTCCGGTCGCATCGCCGAGGTGGCAGCCCGCTTCACCCTCGACGCGATGCCGGGCAAGCAGATGGCGATCGACGCCGATCTCAACCAGGGTGTGATCGACGACGCAGAGGCCCTGCGGCGCCGCTCGGACGTCCAGCGCGAGGCGGACTTCTACGGCGCGATGGACGGCGCCAGCAAGTTCGTGCGGGGAGATGCGATCGCGGGGATCATCATCACGCTGGTGAACATCGTCGGCGGGCTGGTGATCGGCGTCGCTCAGGAGGGGATGCCGCTCGTGGAGGCCCTCCAGACCTACACGCTCCTCACCGTGGGCGACGGGCTGGTGAGCCAGATCCCGGCGCTCATCGTCTCCACGGCGGCGGGCGTCGTGGTGAGCCGTGCCGCGGCGGGGGCGCCGCTGGCCGAGGAGCTGCGCACCCAGATCCTGGAGCAGCCGCGGGCGATGGGGATGGTCTCGGCCATGCTCGGGGGACTGGCGCTGATCCCGGGCCTGCCCTTCTTCCCCTTCGCCGCTCTGGCCGCCGGGGCCGGCTTCGTGGGCTGGCGTCAGCGCGAGAGGCCGGCGGCCCGCAAGCCCGCGTCCGCGACCCCGGCCCCGGATCCGGCCCGCGAGGAGGCCGACGTGGCGCGGGCCCTGACCCTGGACGAGCTGGAGCTGGAGATCGGCTATGGGCTGATCCCGCTGGTCGACAGCGAGCGCGGAGGCGAGCTCCTGGGGCGGATCCGCGCCACCCGTAGGCAGCTCGCGACCGAGCTCGGATTCGTGGTGCCGCTGATCCACATCCGGGACAACCTCCAGCTCGAACCCAACGCCTATTCGGTGTTGATCCGCGGCAACGCCGTGGCGGCGGGGCAGTGTCCGACGGGGCGCTGGCTGGCGATCCAGCCCGGGGAGGGCGCGCCCAGGATTCCCGGCATCGCCGGCGTGGACCCGGCCTTCGGCCTGCCGGCGGTCTGGATCCAGGAGCGAGACCGGGAGCGCGCCGCGAACCTCGGCTACGCCGTGGTCGATGCGTCCACGGCGCTGGCCACGCACCTGGCGGAGGTGATCCGCGGCCACGCAGCGGATCTCCTGACGCGCGCGCACGTGAAGGAGCTGCTCGATCAGTTCGCCAAGCGCTCGCCCAGCGTAGTGGACGAGATCGTTCCGTCCATCGTGTCGGTGTCCACGCTGCACCGGACGCTTCGCTCGCTGCTCGGGGAGCGCGTCTCGATCCGGGACCTGGGCTCCATCCTGGAGGCCCTGGCGGAGTACGGCCCGAGGATCCAGGACGCGGACCTCCTGACCGACCTGGTGCGCGAGCGGCTGGCGCGGGCGATCGCGAAGCCCTACCTGGACAAGGGCGGGACCCTGCGCGCGATCACGCTGTCGCCGGATCTCGAGGAGAAGCTCCGAACGGGAGTCTCTCGCAGCGAGAGCGGCTCGTTCCTCTCGGTGGATCCGGCCACCCTCGAGGGGCTGGTGCGGGGGCTCGAGCGCGCGGTGCAGAAGGTCGGCTCGGCGCGCGAGGGCAACGGGCCGGTGCTGCTCTGTTCCCAGAGCCTGCGCCCGTCTCTGCGCCAGATCGTCGCGCGGCTCCTCCCGCGGTTGGCCGTGCTCTCCCACAGCGAGCTCCCGCCCGACGTGAAGGTCGTGGCCGAGGACGTAGTGAGGCTCGGCGATGCACATTAAGCGCTTCGAGGCGGACACCATGCTGGAGGCCGTGCGCCAGGTGAAGGAGGAGCTCGGGTCCGAGGCCCTCGTGCTGTCCACGCGCACGGTCCGCGGGGCCGCGGGTCCCTTCGGGCTGTTCGGGCGCAGCCGCGTGGAAGTCACGGCGGCGGTGGACCGCGACCAGAGGCGGGGCCCGGACGAGGCGCCGGAGGGGGGGAGGGCCGTGGCCGATCCCTCCTGGCAGGGGTTGCGCATCACGAAGGCCCTGATGGACCCGATCGAGGCCGAGCTCCGCGAGCTGCGGCGAGCCGTGGCGGACCTCGCGTTCTCGCGCTCCGGCGATGGCGAGGTCGCCCGCTCGGTGGAGGCCCTGGAGCGCGCCACCGCGGACCTGGCGCGGCGCTACGGGCCCGGCGTCGAGGCCGCGGGCTCGCGGATGGCCGGGCGCCTTCTGGCGGCGGGCTTTGCCCCGCGCCACGCCTTCGCCCTCGGCGAGGAGGCCGCGCGCCAGGGCGGCGGGGGTTCCGCGATCGACGAGCTGGCGAGGGCTCTGGCGCGCCGGCTCGACCCCGTGCTGGTGCCGCCGCGCGACGACGACCGGGCTCCGGTCACGATCTTCGTGGGCCCCACCGGGGTGGGGAAGACGACGACGCTCGCCAAGCTCGCGGCGCGCGAGCAACATCGGCTGGGCGACGTCTCCCTGGTCACGACGGACACCTTCCGGATCGGGGCGGAAGACCAGCTGCGCATCTACGCGGGTCTCCTGGCGGTCCCGTTCGGCGTGGCGCGCTCGGCCGAAGAGCTGGCCGAGCAGGCGAGCGGCTGGCGCGGACGCCGCGTGCTGGTCGACACGGCCGGGCGCGGCCGCCGCGATCCCGGCCCCCTGGCGGATCTGTGTCGGCTGCGCGAGCGCCTCGGCGTTCGCGCCCGCGTGCACCTCGTCCTCTCGGCCACCACCAAGGACGTCGATCTGCGGGCCGAGGTGGATCGCTACGCGCCGGTCCGGCCGGACTCCCTGATCTTCACCAAGCTCGACGAGAGCGACGACCTGACGAACGTCGCAAACCTCCTGCTGGACTCGGGCGCACCGCCCCTGGCATGGCTGGGCACGGGGCAGAGGGTTCCCGAGGACCTGGCGCTGCCGGAGCCCCGCGCCCTGGCGGAGCAGATGCTGGGGGCAGCGGCGTGACGCCGGACCAGGCCAAGGGACTCAGGCCCGAGGCGCGGGCCCTCCAGGCGCCGCCCGACCCCCGGGAGCGCTTCGTGGCCGTGCTGTCGGGCAAGGGCGGCGTCGGGAAGACCAATCTGGTCGCCAATCTCGCCGTGGCCGCGGCCGGCCTGCGCGCCCGCGTCCTCGTGGTGGACGGCGATTTCGGCCTCTCCAACATCGACGTCCTCCTCGGACTGGTGGCACGCTACACGGTCGAGGACGTGCTCCTGGGGCACCGCTCCGTGGCGGACGCCCTGGTCCAGGGGCCGCGCGGCGTCCACCTGCTCGCGGCCGCCTCGGGCCGCGGCGAGTTCACGGCCCTCGCCGACGCCCACCTCGAGCGGCTGGTCCGGCTGCTCCGCGAGGCGGCGGTGGATTACGACCTGGTTCTGGTGGACGCCGGCCCGGGGGTGGGCTCCAACGCGATGGGGCTCGCCGCGCGCTGCGCCCGGGCACTCATCGTCACCACGCGGGAGCCCACCAGCCTCGCCGACGCCTACGCGGCGCTGAAGCTCCTGGCCCAGGGGGCGCCCCGGCTTCCCGTCGAGCTCGTGGTGAATGGGGTGGCCGACGGGCGCCAGGCGCGCGTCACCCACGCGCGCCTCGATCGCATGGCGCGGCGCTTCCTCGATACCAGCATCGGGCTCAGGGGATTCCTCTCCCAGGACGCCCGCCTTGCCGAAGCCGTCGCGCGTCAGTGCGCCGTGGTGGAGCTCTTCCCCGCGGCGACCTCCTCGCGCCAGCTCGTGGAGCTCGCCCAGGGGCTGCTGCGGGACCACCGCCCCCCGGATCGAGATCGACGTCCCACGCCCGACAGCCCCATCCCAGGAGCTACGCCATGCATCCGAAGTTGAAGCATTACATCAGCACGATCGGAGACCTCCCGTCGGTTCCGGCCCTGGTTGGCGAGATCATGAGGCTCGTGGAGGATCCCAACGCCTCGGCGGAAGACCTGCGCCGCGTGATCGATCGGGACCCGGCCGTGGCGGCGCGAATCCTCAAGGTGGCGAACTCGTCACTCTACGGGTTCTCGCGCGCCATCGAGACGCTGAGCCACGCGATCGCGCTGCTCGGCTTCCGAACCGTTCGCAACCTGGTGATGGCCGCCAGCCTGCGCCAGGCGTTCAAGCACTTCGGGCTGACCGAGAAGCTGCTCTGGGAGCACGCCACGCTGGCCGGGGTCGTGGCCATGCGGCTCGCCACGCACCCCAGGATCGCCTACGACGCGGAGGAGGCCTTCACCGCTGGTCTGCTCCACGACCTGGGCAAGATCGCGTTCAACAACAGCTCGCAGGAGCAGTACACGAAGGTCGTGGCCCGAGTCTACAACGAGGGACTGTCCTTCGTCGCGGCGGAGCGCGAGGAGTTCGGATTCGACCACGCAGAGCTCGGCGCCTGCGTGGCGGACAAGTGGCGGCTGGCGGAGTCACTGGTCCTCGCGATCCGGTATCACCACAGCCCCGAGATGCTCGAGAAGCTCGACGAGAAGCAGCGCAGGCTCACGGCCCTCACGACGTTGACGACGGCCAGCTGCACCCGTCTCGGTGTCGGGCGCCGGGCCCCGGTGGAGTCCCTGGTGCTGAGCGCTCTGCCGGCCTGGCGGGCCCTGGGCCTCGCGGAGGACGACGAGGACGAGATCCTGGGCCTGGTCGAGGCCCGGGTCCGGCAGGCGGAGGACCTGATCGCCTGAGCGCAGTCCGTGCGACCGGAGGAGGCCAGGGAAGCCATGCAGCTCGTCACCAAGACCCCCGAAACCCCGCGCGTCGATCCCCCCGTCACGCCGCGGCCGGCGTCCGCGCCGGCGCGCGACCGCCAGCGCGAGCGCCGCCGGCGCCGCCGCAAGCGCGAGGAGCCCGAGCCCGAGACGCCCTCCGCCGAGGACGCCGAGCGCCCCCGGCGCGGTCGAAGGGTCGACATCCGGGTCTAGCCTGCTCGAGCCGTAGCGCTCGGAGGAGGGGGCCTCTACTCCACGTAGCCGAGCTCCCGCAGCTGCTCGGTCACGCCCGCCGGAGCCCAGGAGGGGTCGCGCCGCCCGGCGGCCCCCGGTCCCGGCCGGCGAGCGCGCGACTCTCCCCCGCCAGATAGGAGGCGAGCAGGGCACGAAGCTCGTCGTTGCCGACCTCGAGAGGTTCGCGTTCGCCGGGGTCCCTGGCGAGGTCGAACTCCATCCAGGAGCCGCTCCGCGGGTCGTGGATCAGCTTGGTGTCTCCCGCCCGCAGGCTGACCAGCTTGAGTCTCGGGACACCGGCGGCGTAGAGCGCAGCGAAGACCGGCGCCGCCGTCCCGCCGGCGCCCCGGATCAGGGTCACGAGGCTGCGTCCTTCGGCGCGCGAGGGGCCCTCGAAGCCGGCCAGCTCGGCGATGGTGGGCGCGACGTCCGCGAGCGAGACGGCCTCGGAGACGCGCTGACCCTCCGGCAGGTGGCCGGGCGACCAGAAGATGAGCGGTACGTGGAGGACCTCGTCCCAGAGGGTCCGCTGGTGGGTCTTCCCGCCATGCTCGAGAAACTCTTCGCCATGGTCGGAGGTGACGACGACCAGGGTCTCGCCGAGCAGCTTCTTCGACTGGAGCGCCGCGAGCAGGCGTTCGATCGTCGCATCCGTGTAGCGCAGCTCGCCGTCGTAGAGGGCGAGCAGGTGCGCAAGGTCACGGGGAGCCGCGTCGAGCGGAAAACCATGGCCCGCGATGTCGCGGCCATCGAGGGGACCCTCGTAGGTCGGGTCGAACATCGACGCGTAGGGCTCGGGCGGGATGTAGTCGAAGTGCACGTCCCACAAGTGCACGAAGGCGAAGAAGGGCCGGCCCGAGCGGCGACCCACCCAGGCGGCGAATGCCTCCTCGACGCACGCATTCGTCCGGTCGCGGTGCGAGCTCTTCCAGGCGGCTTTTCCCTGGAGCCCGGTGGTCGATTCGGAGAGGCACGACGCGTACGCTCCCATGCCGCGATCGAAGCCGTACGCCGGATGGAGGAACGGGCCGGAGTAGAAACCCACCGTCTCGTAGCCCTGGCGGGAGAAGACCTCGGCGAGGAGCTCGGTGCGCGAGGAGATGCGGTCGGCGGTCGTGATCACCTGGTGCGTCCGCTGCGACTGGCCAGAGAGGAGCGTGACGTGGGCGGGCAGTGTCCAGGAGGTGGGGCTCATGGCGCGCTCGAATCGTACGCCCTCGGCGGCGAGGCGGTCGAGGGTGGGGCTCACGGCGCGCGGGTTGCCATGACAACCGAGTCGGTCGGCGCGCAGGCTGTCGATCGAAACGAGCAGCACATTGCGAGCCTTCGCGGGGGCAGCCGAGGGGGAGCCGGGCATCAGGGAGGAGACCGACGCGAACGCGAGGACGGTCCACGCGCTGCCGCGCACGAGCTTCCGCCAGCCGCGCAGTCGATGGACGAAGGGGACCACGGTCTCACCTGCTTGCGGTGCGCGGGATTCTCCGGCGACGAAGAACGGAAGTCAAGGATCCGGCGCCATCGGCATCCGACCTGTGCGGTAGACCGTTGCCTTCCGTGCCTCGGGGTGAAATCATGAGCGGCTTCGGAAGCCCGCGGCGGAGGATCGCACGGCGCAGCTCAGGGACGAGGATCGAGGACTCCTCTGGCGGCTGCTCCCTCGCCGCGTGTCGGCGCGGACGTTCGCCCTCGTCTCCCTGGTGTTCGTCCTCCTCGCGCAGCTCTCGTCCTGGGAGCTGGCGAGCGCGGCGTTTGGTGTGGGCGCCGCCGTCGCGTGGTCGCTGCGCGGGCGCCTCGCGGCGGGCGGGCTGCGGCCGCTGCCCGTGGGGCTGGTCGCGGCCATCGCGGTGGTCTTCCAGGCGTGGCTGGTCACCCAGGGCAGCTTCGCCTTCGACGTTCCGGAGGAGCTCGGCAGCGCGTACGATTCCCTGGCCCATCACTTGCGGCGCGGCTCGGCAGAGGTCGATCGGGACGCGATTGGTCCCGAGGCCTGGCACCGGGACGGCCGGACGTTCATGTACTTCGGGCCCGGGCCGGCGCTCCTGCGCGGAATCCTGAGCGCCCTGGTCGCGGGCCGCGACGGGCTCTGGTCGCGCTGCTCCGTGCTGATGGCCGTCGTTCTCGGCCTGTGGGCGGCCGCGGCGATGACGGTCGACGCGCTCGCGCGGAACAGGAGCCTCTCGAGCGGGCAGCGTGGCGCCCTGGGGCTGGCCACGCTGGTGGCGCTGGCAATGGGATCCCCGCTCCTCGTGATCGGGTCGCTCGCGTACCTGTACCACGAGGCGATCGCGTGGGGCCTGTGCGGGGCGCTCTGGGCTCTGCGCTGCGCGCTGCGCCTCCTCGACGGCGACGAACGCCCCCTCTGGTGGGCCGCCGGTCTGGCGGCGGCGGCGGGGGTGGCGCTGCTCTCGCGGCTCACTTTCGGGGCCCCGGCGTATGCCATCCTCGGCCTGCTGGCGGCGCGGCACCTGTGGCAGCGCAGGGCGGACCGAGGCGCGCTCCTCCGCGAGACGGCCAGGCTCGGCCTGGTCATGATTCCGGCGCTGGCGGCCCTCGCCATGCAGGCCTGGTACAACCACGCACGCTTCGGCTCCGTCCTCTCCTTTGCGGACTGGAGCGGATATTGGGGAGGGGGACGGCCGGGCTTCCAGAGCGCCGTCGACCTGCGCCGACTGGTGCCCCGGGTCGTGGCGTACTTCGGCATCGGCCCGGAGAATTTCTCGGCGCACGCGCCGTTCCTGGTGTTTCGCCGCGTCACCTTCGCGATCCCGGCCTTGCCGCAGATGCCCAGTGCGCACCGGGCGATCGTGATCTCTCCCCTGCTGACGGCTCCCTGGCTGCTCTTCGGGCTCGCGGGGCTGCGGCGGGCGCGCAGTTGGGATCCGTGGCGGGTCGCGTGTGTCCTGTGCCTCGCCGGGCAGGCCGTGCTGATCTGCAGCTACTACTGGATCGGGTATCGCTATGTCGCCGAATTCCTCCCCCTGATCCTGGCTCTGCACGCGACGTGGCTGGTCTCCCTGGGGAGCGCCGGCCGCTCGGCGCGAGGCTCCGCCTGGGCCCTGGCGGCGGTCACGGGACTCGCGGTGGCGGCCAGCGGGCTCTCTTCGCTGGACCTGCACCGACGCGTTCCGGGCTTCCCGCAGGAGCACCGCCTGCGGATGGCGGAGCTCCTCGAACGAGGGGACCGGGCCCTGGGCACGACCCCGGTGCCGCAGGATCCCAGGGGAAAGCGCGCCTCCAGGAGGCCGCGCTGATCCGATTCCAGATTGAAAGGGCGGCGTGGCAGATCGTGCCGCCCGAACGCCCTGGCGGTCGCCAGCGCCTTCGAGAGGGCCGGAGAGGGCCTCCGGCCCTGGCACGTGCCTTGCTTGGGCTCAGAGCGGGAAGGGAGGGGGGCCTTGGGCAGTGATCTCTACCTGGCAGCCTCCGGCGCCGCGGCGAGGCTGCGCGATCTCGACGTCGTGGCCAACAACCTGGCCAACGCCGACAGCACCGGCTTCAAGCGCGACTCGGCCGTCTTCGAGGCCTCCCTCGCGGCGGCCCTGCGCGACCCGGAAGGCCATCCCCTCCCGGGACCCGACGCGACCGCCTTCGTGGACGCGGCCCTCGTCGCGACCGACTTCGCGGCGGGACCGGTCTCGGCCACGGGCTCCCCGCTGGACGTGGCGATCCGCGGCCCGGGCTTCTTCGAGGTCGATACCCCCGAAGGCCCCCGCTATACGCGGGCCGGCTCGTTCGTCGTGAACGGGGCGCAGGAGCTCTCGACGCCCGACTCGCACCCGGTGATCGGGGAGGGCGGACCCATCGGACTCGGCTCGCGCCCGGTGGAGATCCGGGCTACGGGCGAGGTGGTGGACGATCAGGGGTCGGTTCTCGGCCGGCTCCGGGTGGTCGACTTCGATCCGCCGGCGGGGCTCGAGAAGGTGGGCGGCGGCCTGTTTCGCGCGCCGGAGAGCCTCGCTCCCATCCCCCGTCCCGACGCCGTGCTCTTCCCGCGCTCCCTCGAGCGCTCCAACGTGGTGCCGGTCAAGGAGCTCACGACGCTGCTCCTGCTCCAGCGCGCCTTCGAGATGAACATGCAGGTCATCGCTACCGACGACCAGATGACCCAGCAACTGCTCCAGGAGGTCCAGCAATGAGAGCCCTGTTCACGGCCGCCACCGGGATGGAGGCCCAGCAGGTCCGCATCGACACGATCGCCAACAACCTCGCGAACGTGGGAACGACCGCCTTCAAGAAGGGGCGGGCGGAATTCCAGGATCTCTTCTACGAGATGCTGAGCGCGCCTGGCGCCACCGCGGCCACCGGCGAGCAGCTCCCGACCGGCGTCCAGGTGGGCCACGGCTCGAGGCTCTCGGCGGTGAGCGCCATCTACACCCAGGGAGAGCGCGTGAACACGGGCAAGGACCTCGATCTCGCCGTGGATGGCGACGGGTTCTTCCAGGTCGAGCGCCCCGGCGGCGAGACCGTCTACACGCGCGACGGCACCTTCAAGCGGGACAGCCAGGGGAATCTCGTCACCAGCGCCGGCTACGCCGTGCTGCCCCAGATCCAGATCCCCTCCAACGCGATCCAGATCACGATCCTGGCGGATGGGACGGTCAGCGCGCTCCAGCCGGGGAACATCCAACCCACCGTCCTGGGGCAGCTCAACCTGGCCCGCTTCGCCAACCCGGCGGGCCTGCGCCAGCTCGGCGGAAATCTGCTGGCGCCCACGGAGGCATCCGGGGACCCGGAGCTGGGCGATCCGGACAGGGAGGGCTTCGGGGCCATCTCCCAGGGATTTCTGGAGAGCTCCAACGTCAACGTGGCCGAGGAGCTCGTGAACATGATCCTGGCCCAACGCGCTTTCGAGCTCAACTCCCGCGTGATCCAGACCGGGGACGAGATGCTCCAGGTGGCCGGGAGCCTGAGCCGCTGATGAGCCCGCGGACTCCGCCGCCGAGGCCCTGGCGGGGGCGCGCGCCCGGGGCGCTCCTCCTGGTCGCACTGGCCCTCCTGGCGCCGCCGGCCTCGGGCGCGCCCGGGCGCGGCAGCGCCGACGTGCTGCGCGATGCCCTCGAGGGCTACGTGCGCGAGCGGGCGCCGGGGGAGGAGCACAGCGTCGAGCTCCCCGCTCTCGACGACTTCGATCTCCCCGGCGTGGCGCCGGAGGAGATCGAGGTCCGACTCACCGCTCATCCGCGGCAGGAGCTCGGGGGCAGCCTCCCCATCACCGCCGTGCTCCTGGTGAACGGAGCCGAGGTGAAGCGGGGCGTCGTGACCATCCGGATCCGCGCACTGGCTCCGGTGCTGGTCCTGGCGCGGCCGCTCCCGAAGGGCGCGCTGCTGCGGGAGGGCGACTTCCGCCTGGAGCGGCGCGACCGCTCGGCGCTGCCCCCCGGTGTCCTGGGAGACGAACGCTTCGCCCTGGATCAGCAGCTCACCCGTTCGCTTCCGGCCGGCTCGCTGCTCAGCGAATCGCTGGTGGAGCGCCCGAAGGTGGTGGCGCGTGGTCAGGTGGTGGAGCTCGTGTACCAGAGCGGCTCCCTGCGCATCCAGGGCCGCGGTCTGGCCCGGGACGATGGGCGGCCCGGGGACTCGATCCGGGTCGAGAACCCGAGCTCCCAGCGCGTCGTGATGGGCCGAGTCGACCCGGAAGGGGTGGTTCATGTCGACTTCTAGAGCCGCCGGCAGCGCTCTCCTGGTCCTGCTCGGCTGCGCCTCGGGCTGCGTGGAGCACGCCCTGCGGGAAGGCCGCACGGCGATGGACTACGGCGACTACTCCGACCGCGAGGCGCAGATGCCCACCGAGGGCGCCATCTGGGCCGGGAGGTCGCCCTCGGGCTCGTTCCTGTTCTTCGACCAGAAGGCCCGCGGCGTGGGCGACCTCGTCACCGTGCTGATCGTGGAGGACATGAGGGCCCAGGGCACCGCCACCACCGAGCTCGACTCGAACCGGAATCTCACCGGGGCGATCAGCTCCGACGTGGGATTCGCCTCCCTCATCTCCGCGCCCATCCGGGCGATCCTCGGCCTGTTCGGGATCTCGGGGCCGGGAATCACCGTGGCCGAGGGGGAGGAGGTGAACGTCCTCGCCTCGACCATGAAGAACACCTACGACGGGGATGGGAAGACCGAGCGGACCGGCCAGTTCCGGGGGGAGATGACCTGCCGGGTGATCGACGTCCTGCCCGGAGGCTTGATGCACGTGCGCGGCCGCCGATACGTGGTGGTGAACCACGAGGCCCAGCTGATCTCGATCGAGGGCCTCGTGCGGCGCGAGGACATCGGCATCGACAACAAGGTCCCGTCCACGGCGCTCGCCGAGGCGCAGATCACCTACGACGGCCTCGGCGTGCTGGACGACAAGCAGCGACCGGGGCTCCTGGCGAGGGTGCTGGATTGGGCCTACCCGTTCTGAGGCACGTGCGCTGCGCTCCCGGCGCCTTGCTCTTCGCGGCGGCACTGGTCGGGGCGCTCCTCTCGACGCCCGGCGCGGCTCCCGCCGCGCGCTTCAAGGACATCGCCGCGGTGAAGGGCGTGCGCGAGAACCAGATCATCGGCTACGGGCTGGTGGTCGGTCTCTCGGGATCCGGCGACAAGCGCAACACGGAGTTTACGCTCCAATCCCTGGCCAGCATGCTCGCCAAGATGGGGATCGGCGTGGACCCCGAGCTGATCCAGGTGAAGAACGTGGCCGCGGTGATGGTGACCGCCGACCTGCTGCCCTTCGCCCGCACCGGTGCGCGCATGGACGTGCTGCTGTCGTCGATCGGAGACGCCACCAGCCTGGAGGGGGGCACGCTGCTCATGACGCCGCTCTTCGGCGCAGACGGCGAGGTCTACGCGATCGCCCAGGGGCCGGTCTCGGTGGGCGGCTTCTCCGCCGGAGGCGGGCGGGGCGGTCCCTCCGTGCAGAAGAACCACCCCACCGTGGGGCGCATCGCCAGCGGGGCCATCGTCGAGCGCGAGCTCGACTTCAGCCTGGCCGAGCGCCAGGAGTTCCAGGCATCCCTCGGCCGGCCGGATTTCACCACGGCCTTGCGCACCGCGCGCATCATCAACGCCAGGTTCGGGGAGTCGGTGGCGCGCGCCCTGGACTCGGGAACGCTCTCGCTCACGGTTCCGGAGAGCTACCGCGGCGACGTGGTGAGGTTCATGGCGGAGGTGGAGGGGCTCGAGATCGAGCCCGACCTGGGTGCCCGCGTGGTGCTCAACGAGCGCACGGGAACGGTGGTGATGGGCGCGGCTGTCCGCGTCTCCAAGGTCGCCGTCTCCCACGGGAGCCTCTCCGTCACGATCAGCGCCACCAACCAGGTGTCCCAGCCGGCTCCGCTCTCGGGCGGCGAGACCGTGGTGATCCAGAACCAGGACATCACCGCCGTGGAGGAGCCCGGCCAGCTCACGCTGATCGAGGGCGCGGTCACCATCGGCGAGCTGGTGCGAGGGCTCAATGCGATGGGCGTCACGCCGCGGGACCTGATCGCGATCCTCCAGGCGATCCGGGTCGCCGGCGCGCTCTCGGCAGACCTGGAGATGATGTGACGGGCCTGGAGGAGACCTCGGGTCTGTCGCTCGCGGGTAGGGTCGCGGGCGCGGCGAAGCCGTCGCTGGCGGAAGCCGTCCGCGAGTTCGAGGGCTACTTCGTGGGCGAGATGCTGCGGTCGGCGAGCCGATCCCTTCCCGGGGGCGGCGCCCTGGACGGCGGCCCCGGCGGCCGCCTCTACCGGGAGATGTTCTTCGAGCAGATCGGGCGGCTCGTGGCCCGGAGCGGCGGGTTCGGTCTCGCGCGCTCGCTCGGGGCCCCGGGAGGGGGGACGAGCGGCGAGGGCGCAGCGGGAGGGGGGGAATCGTGACGACCGCGCTCGCGACGCCGGGCGAGATGGCTCCCGGCACGGAGCCGACCGGGCGGGTCGGGCGCCTGCTCACCGTGCTCGGGGCCGAGGAGCGCCTCTACCTCGAGCTGCGCGATCTCCTGCAGCGCGAGCGCGAGCTCATCGCGAGCCTCGACGCCGCCGGACTGGAGGCGGGAGTGCGCCAGAAGGAGTCCCTGGCCGAGGAGGGCCGGCTCCTCGAGGAGAGCCGGATCGAGGTGGCGGCGGCCCTGGCCCGCGAGCTCGGGGTCGCGAGCGACCGCCCGACGCTGGGGCAGCTCTGCGCCGCGCTGGGCCCGATCCGCGACGCCGAGCTGCGCGCCGCCCATTCGCGCCTCGCCGCCCTCGTCGGCGCCGTACAGGAGCTCGTCGCCGCGAACTCCGGATTCGCGGGCGAGGCCGAGGCGCGGGTGCGCGCCACCCTGCGGCTCCTGGGCCGCCTGCTCCCGGACCAGCCCACCTACCAGCCCCCCGGAGCGCGCGAGGCGGCGCCGGCCGCCGGGCGCCTCCTGCGGCGCACGGCGTGACGGGGTAGACGCGGGTGGCCGACCTCCTCTCCGCTCTCGACATCTCCACGAAGGGCCTGCTCGTGGCCCAGCGTGGCGTCGCCGTCACGGGCCACAACATCGCCAACGTCAATACGCCGGGCTACTCGCGGCAGAGGCAGGTCCTGGAGGCGGCCCGGCCCGTGAGCGCCGCCGAAGGGAGCATCGGGGCGGGGGTCGAACAGACCAGCATCGAGCGCATCACCGACGGGTTCATCGACCGTCAGCTGGTCCGCGAGACCGCCTCGCTCGCATCCCTGGATGCCCAGGCCGGGGCCCTCTCCCACGTGGATTCCCTCCTGGGAGAGCAGCAGAACGAGGGGCTCTCGGCGGCCCTCTCCCGCCTGTACCGCGCCTTCTCCGACCTGGCGAGCGCGACGGATCCCGGTGCCCCCAGCGAGCGCGCCGGGGTGATCTCGAGCGCCAGCTCGCTGATCTCGACCTTCCGGCGCGCGGACGCGCAGCTGCGGGATCTGCAGCGCGGCCAGGACCGCGCCATTGCCGGACTCGTGCCGGAAATCAACGGAATCGCGACGCGCATCGCGCAGCTGAACGGCGACATCGCGCGCGCGCGCGGCGTCTCGACCCCCAACGACCTCCTCGACCGACGCGATCAGCTCGTGCGCGAGCTCGCGGAGAAGATCGACGTCTCGACCTTCGAGCGCTCCGACGGGCAGCTCGTGGTCCTGGTGGCAGGCGGCGTGCCCCTGGTGGACGGCGTACGCACGGCGACCCTGGAGGCGCGCCCGGACGCCTCGAATCCCTTCGACGCCACCTTCTCGCGCATCTTCTTCACCGACGGCGGCTCCGATTTCGAGATCACGCAGGACATCGGCGGCGGGCAGCTGGGGGGTCTCCTGCGCGCGCGCGACACGATCAGCGCCGATGCGATTCGCGGCCTCGACGCGCTCGCGTACAACCTGGCCAATACGGTGAACGGGCAGCACCGCCAGGGCTTCGGCCTCACGGACGCCGTGCAGCGGGACTTCTTCGCCCAGCCGGTCGGTATCGAGGACACGGCGCGCAACCTGGCGCTCGCCTCGGATCTGGCGGGCTCGGGCGGAGCGAACCGGATCGCCGCGGGAGGCTCGCTGGGCTCCACGGGGACGGCGCTTCCCGGCGACAACGAGAACGCGCTGCTGCTGGCGGCCTTGGAGCATACCGCGGCGGCCACCTATCAGATCGGCGATGCCCTGCCCCCGAGCGCGGCGAGCGGGCCGGTCGCGTCGGTGATCGATCTCGCGAGCGCGATGCTGGCGGACCTGGGCCAGCAGGCGCGCTTGATCGAGCAGGCGCGCGACCAGCAGGTCCGGGTGGTGGAGACGCTCGAGACACGCCGCGACGAGATCTCGGGGGTCTCCCTGGACGAGGAGGTCACCGACCTCGTTCGCCTTCAGGCGGCGTTTCAGGCCAACGCGCGGGTCATCAGCGCCGTCAACCAGCTCCTCGAGGAGCTGGTCTCGATCCTCTAGGGGGCTGGAAGCGGGGGTCCCGCGGTCGCACCATGGGCATTCGCATCACCAACTCGATCCTCTACCGGACGGCGCTGTCCGACGTGACGCTACAGCGCCGGCAGCTGGCGAAGATCCAGGAGCAGGTCTCCAGCGGGCTGCGGATCAACCACCTCGCAGACGACCCGCTCGGCGTCCGCGCGGCGATCCTTCTCAAGGCCGGGCTCGAGGCGACGGACCAGTTCGGCCGCAACATCGAGCGGGCGAGGGTTCGGGTGCGGGCCAGCGAGTCCGCGCTCGCCGAGACCAACGAGGTGCTGATCCGGGCCCGGGAGCTCGCGCTCCAGGGGCGCAACGGAACCAACGACGCCGATGCCCTCGCGGCTCTGGCCGAGGAGGTCGAGGAGCTGCACCGCCAGCTCTTGAGCGCGGCCAACAGCCGGGCCGGCGGTGGCTACGTCTTCGCGGGCTACGCCAGCGACGCGCCTCCGTTCGGCGCCGGTCCCTTTCCGAGCGGTCCCGGGTCGCCGCTGGTGTCCTTCTCCGGCGACCCGCGGGCAGTTCGGGTCGAGATCGACGAGGGCGTGCAGGTCGAGGCGACACTGGACGGGCGGAGGGTCTTCCTGGGCGATGGGGACGGGGATGGCAATCCCGATGCCGGTCGCGAGAACCTCTTCGATCTGCTCGGGGACCTGCGCGACGCCCTGCTCACGGTCGACCGGGCGGCCATCGGGAGCTCCCTGGATCGGCTGGACGCCGCCCAGAGCCAGATCAGTCTGGAGCGGGCCGCGGTGGGGGCGGCCGACGCCGAGCTCGAGCGTTTCGATCAGCGCCTCGGGCTGCGAGACCTCGAGCTCACCAAGCAGCTCTCCGAGGTGCAGGACGCCGACAGCGTCGAGGTCTTCTCGGCCCTGGTGAGCCAGGAGACCGCACTGGCCGCATCGCTCTCTGCCACGGCGCGCATCATCCAGCCGACGCTGCTGGACTTCCTCGGATAGCGGCATGCTGGTGCTGACGCGCAGGCCCGGCGAGAGCATCCTGATCGGAACGAGCATCCGCATCCGGGTCCTCTCCACGTCCGGGACGCAGACCCGGATCGCGATCGAGGCGCCGGACGACGTTCCGATCCTGCGTGAGGAGGTCTATGAGCGCATCGCCGACGCCAACCGGGAGTCGGCGCAGGCGTCGCCGGGGGCACTGCGCTCGGTCGGGTCAGCGGTTCCGGGCAAGACCGAGGGACGGAAGGAGTAGGCGGCCATGTCCGACGCCGTCGAGTTCGAGAATCATCGGTTCGGGCGCGTGCAGGTAAGGGAGGCGGAGCTGCTCCAGTTCCCGGGGCTGCCCGGATTTCCCGAGGCGCGCCGCTTCGTGGTCATGGATCACGACCGCGAGTCGCCCTTCGCGTGGCTGGTCTCCGCCGATGATCCGGACCTGGCCTTCGCGATCACGGATCCCTTCCAGTTCTTCCCCGAGTATCGACCGCCGCTGGAGCGCTGGCAGATCAGGGCGTTGGGGGTGGAGAGGCCCGACGACCTGGTGATCATGGCCATCGCGAACTTTGCCGGGGGAGCCGCGAGCCTGAACCTGATGGCGCCCCTCCTGATCAATCCGCGCGTCGGCCGCGGCCTCCAGGTGATTCTCGACCGCTCGCCCTACTCGGCCCGCGAGCTCCTCCCCGCCCCGCGGTAGGGGACGGCGGGAGGGGACGTCCCCGTCGTCCCCGTCATCCACCGTCCTCCAGCTCGTCGGCGGAGACGAGGGCCAGGCCCAGGACCTGGCGGCGCCAGCGGGCGATGCGCCGGGTGAGCTCGTCGGCCGACTCGAGCACGCGCAGCTTGTTTCCGTCCGCGAGGGTGACGAGCGTATCGCCCTGAGCCTCCACGTAGAGGATCTGGTCGTCGTTGAGCAGGAGCTGGCTCCCGTCGCGGCGCGTCACCCAGATCAAGGCCGGCCCCTGTTCAGATGGAATCGAAGCCCCAGGCGAAGAGCGGCCAGGGGAGGAGGGCGTGCTCCAGCGCGCCGCCCGGGAGCCCGCGCACCGCCCGGGGAAGGTCGGGGCCGAGCAGCAGCGCGAGGCCCTCGGCCCGGTCGAGCTCCACCTGGCCTCCGCCGCTCTCGAGCAGGAAGCCCTCCGGCCGGGCCGAGAGGCGGGCGGCCGCCAGCCGGGGCTCGTCCCCGGTGAGGGCGCGCCACAGGCGCGGGGCGTCGAGCAGTCGCACCAGCGCGAAGATGCCCTGGTGGACGTCGGCGCCGGCCGCCCGCAGAGACGCGACGGGCGCCTCCTCCTGGGGGCCGGCCAGGAGCAGCAGCTCCTCGCGCTCGCCGAAGAGCTCCCCGAGGCAGGCCAGCACCCCCCCCGGCTCGCCGGCCCACTCGTGCACCACGCCGCTGAAGTCGTCCCCCCGCCCCAGGGCGGCGTAGGCCACGACCCGGGCACCCGAGCGCGCCAGCAGCAGCCGCGAGTCCGGGCAGCGGGCCAGCCGGGCGAGCTCACCGGGCGCGCGCGCCACCCGCGCGGGCTTCTGGGCGTAGAGCGCCTCCAGGGCGGCCCAGTCGGCGTGGCCCGGCGGCTCCACGGCATAGGGCCCCGGGAGCCGCAGCCGCGCCCGCGCGGCGGAGCCCCGGCTCACGCGGTAGAGGAATTCGCGCCCGGCCGGGTGGAACCCGAGCCTCGCGTAGAAGGAGTGGCGATCGCTCCACAGGGCGGCCAGCGGCACCCCGCAGTGGACCAGGTGCCGGACGCAGGCCTCCACGCAGCGGCCCGCGAGACCCTGACCCCGGAAGGCCGGGTCGGTGTAGACGAGGCCGATCATGCCGAGGGGCTGCGTGCGGCCCCCCGCGGTGGCACGGGCGATCTTCACCAGGGCGTGGGCGGCGAGGCGTCCCTCGACCCGCGCCGCGAAGTGGCGGGCCCGCGGGCCGGGCTCGAGGGCGGTCGGGTACTCGGCGAGGAGCCGGCCCCGGCGTCCCCCCCGCAGCCCGTCGTCGAGCCAGTCGAGGAGCTCCTGGCGTTGCTCCGGCTGCGGGGTGCGCAACGCGCCCACGCGCGCCGCGGGACAGCCTCGGGCGAAGGCGGGGCGCGCGGCAGGAGAGGACACCGACACGCCGGCTGCGAGTGCAAGAAGGGTGCCGCGCCCACGCGATGGCGCGCCCGCTGCCGGCGCGAGAAGCCCGCCCGGCGGGCTCTGGGGCTTTCACGCTGAACGCGGCATTTCAGTCTGAAACCGCGGCGCCCACCCCGCGCGCGGCCCGGCGGGCTCCAGCGGGTCGCAGCCGACGCGCAAACCCCCCGAGAAGCGGCCGCCTTCCCTGGCCCCCGCGTCCCGCGCCGGCGCGATCGCTCCGGTGTGCGCCCCCCGCGTGGCACCCCCTTTGCACCAGCCGGCGCCGACCCGGCCTGCGGGGCCAGCCGCGCGGTGGGGGGGAAACCCGGCCCCGCGCGGACGTGCCAAGCAGGCTCGGGTCGCGGCCCGTCAAGGATCGACGGGCCGCCAGGTCGAATCACGGAGGATCGGATTTCCATGGGACTGCGAGTCAATACGAATGAAGCTTCCATCAATGCGCAGCGGAACCTCACCAACTCGACGCTCGAGCTGGGGAAGTCGCTGCAGCGCCTCTCGTCGGGTCTCCGCATCGTGCGGGCCGCCGACGACGCCGCGGGCCTCGCGATCTCGGAGAAGTTCCGGGCCGAGATCCGCAGCCTTCAGCGGGCCCAGCTCAACGCCAACGACGGCATCTCGTTGCTCCAGGTGGCGGAGGGCGCGCTGAACGAGGTCAGCTCCGTCCTGATCCGGATGCGGGAACTCGCCATCCAGTCTGCGAACGGGACACTCGGAACCTCCGAGCGGACCGTTCTCAACAGCGAGTTCCAGGATCTGGCCGCGGAGATCACCCGGATCGCCAACGTCACCGAGTTCAACGGGACGCAGATCCTGGTGAGCGGGACGAGCGGCCTCGCGAGCGTGACGTTCCAGGTCGGCGCGAGCAACACGACGAACGACCAAATCACGGTCTCCGGCGTGGATGCGACGGCGACCGGGATCGGGGTGACGAGCACCACGGCGATCAGCTCGGTGTCCAGCGCCCAGGCGGCGTTGGACGTGCTCGACAGCGCCATCAACACGGTGACCTCCCTGCGCGGCAGCTTCGGCACCGCGCAGAACCGGCTCGAGTCGACGATCCGGTCGATCGCCGTGGCGGTGGAGAACTCGTCGGCTGCGGAGTCGCGGATCCGCGACGTGGACGTGGCCTCCGAGACGGCGAACCTGACCAAATATCAGGTTCTCCAGCAGGCCGGCGTCGCGGTTCTGGCGCAGGCCAACGTGTCGACGTCCATCGTGCTGTCGCTGCTCCAGTAGCCGCGTCCGCGCGAGCGGCGGGCCGCGGGCCCGCCGCACCAGCTCGACGGTCCGGGGCGGGGGACGATCCCCGCCCCGGACCCACGAGTACAAAGAGGTAGGGGAGGGGGTCCTTGGCGCCCGAGTTCTCCACCGTCGACCGCACCACCTTCAGTGGTCTCGCGACGGGCCTCGACACCTCCGCACTGGTCCAGAGCCTGATCTCCTTCGAGCGCCGTCCGGTCACGTTCCTGGAGGACCGGCGCACCCAGATCGAGTCCCAGCGGACGAAGTTCCGCGAGCTGAGCTCGAAGCTGCTGGTGCTGCGCGACGCCGCCCGCGCCCTCGACAACCGCATCGCGAGCCTGAGCCAGGGCGCCTTCCAGGAGGAGTTCCTGGCCTACCGGGCCGAGACCTCGGACGAGAAGGTGGTGCGGGCCAGGGCGACCGGCGCGGCGAGCCCGGGGGTCTACGACCTCACGGTGGATCGGCTCGCGACCGTCCAGCGGGAGATCTCCCAGGCCTTCGCCTCGAACTCGGATCCGCTCTCCGGCGTGAGCCAGGGCGATACCCTCACGATCGACTTCTCCGACGCGGCGGCCCAGGACATCGCCGTGACGGTCGGTGCGGGGGGCGTGAGCCTCCTCCAGCTGCGCGACGCCATCAACCTCGACGCCGAGAACGGCGGTCGCATCCAGGCAGAGATCCTCTTCGACGGCAGCCAGTACCGGCTGATCCTCTCCGGCACCGAGACCGGGGTCGCCAATGCCTTCAGCGTCCTGGGCAGCGGCGGGCTCGCCCCGGCGAGCCTGATCGACGCCAGCCTGAGCCAGGCGGCTACGGATGCCCAGATCACCGTGCTGAATGTGCCGGTCACGAGCTCTTCGAACACGATCGAGGGGGCCTTTCCCGGCCTCACGTTCGATCTGCTCGCGGCGAGCGACCCCGGACCCGAGAAGCTCACGGTCTCCCTGGACCAGGAGGCCCTGGTGGACGCGCTCCAGGACTTCGTCGACGCCTACAACGACGTGGCGAGCTTCATCGGGGGCCAGTTCAGCGTCGATGCCGAGGGCAAGGCAAAGGGCGCGCTCTTCAACAGCCCGCTCCTGCGCTCGATCCAGGGTCGGCTCCAGAACCTGGCCAGCGCTCGCTATCTCACCGGGCAGGCGCCGCTCTCCCCCTTCTCGAGCCTCTCGGACATCGGGATCCGCTTCGATCGCAAGGGCCAGCTGACCCTCGATTCGGAGAAGGTCGGGGCCGCCCTGGCCCAGGACGTCCAGGCCGTGCGCAGCCTGCTGGGCGGCGACGCCAGCCTCGACCTCCCGGCGACCGCAGGGGTGGAGGGCGATGGGGTGGCCACTGCCATCGCCCGGGCCCTGGCGCCCCTCGTCCAGTTCGGAGACGGCCTTCTCGCGCTCCAGGACCAGAATCTGGGCCAGCAGATCGAGAGCCTGGACGATCAGATCAAGCGCTTCGAAAAGCGGCTCGAGAGTCGCGAGGAGACCCTGCTCGCCCAGTTCAGCCGGCTCGAGGCGACGGTCTCGGCGCTTCAGTCGCAGTCGGCCTACCTGACCTCGGTGGCCATCTTCCGACCGGTGAGGTGAGGGGTTGGGGTCCCGCTACAAGGAGATGGGGGTCCGGACCGCCAGCCGTGAGCAGCTGGTGGTGATGCTGTACGAGGGCGCGATGCAGCAGGCCCGGCGCGCCAAGGCCTTCCACGCCGAGGGCAAGGCCGGTCTGCGCGGTGCCGCGCTTTCCCGCGCCCTGGCCATCGTGGGCGAGCTCCAGCACGCGCTGGACCTGGAGGCGGGCGGGGAGATCGCGCGCAACCTCCAGTCCCTCTACTTCTTCGTCACGGACCGCCTGCTCGAGGCCAACGTGACCAGCCGCATCGAGGCGGTGGACGAGGCGCTCCGCATCCTCGAGCCGCTCCACGAGGCCTGGACCGAGATCGCCCGGGGTGGCACCAGCGCCGGCGCCGGGAAGGCGTTGGCGGGGCCATGAGCGCGGGGATCGAGGCGGCGCGGGAGCTCTTCGAGGCCAGCGAGGCCCTGGGGCGCGCCGTGGCCGCGGGCGACCCCGCTGGCCTCGAGCCGGCCCTGGCGCGTCGGGTCGCCGGCTTCGAGCGGCTGCGCGAGCTCCTCGCCGGGAGCCCGCCCGCTCCGGAGGTGCGCGAGCTCGTGCAGCGCGTCCTCGCCCTCGACGAGTCGATCGTCGCCGCGGCGAGGGCGGCCGGGGCGGAGCTGGGCCGCGAGCTCGAGGCCCTGGCCGGGGCCCGGCGGGCCGGGCGGGCCTTCCGCGCCCAGCAGGCCCCGGAGGCGGGCCCCCGTTTCATCGAGCGCCAGGCCTGAAGGCGGGGACGTTCCTTTCGTTTTTTCGTTTCGCGGAGCACGACTCGGGCCTGCCGCAGCCGCGGCCGCCCGCGAAACGAAAAAACGAAAGGAACGTCCCCGACGCTTTCAATCTGAAGGCGCGTCTTTCGTTCTGAGCGCCAGGGGCCCGCCGGCGCCCGGTCCGGTGGCCGCCGTCTCGCTCCCCGCTGGCACCGATCTTGCTCCTCGGGTCCGCGGCGACGAACGCCCGGCGTGGCGGGGAGGGGCCGTGAGCGAGCAGCCGATCCAGGTCCTCTTGACCGGGGGCACCGGGTCCTTCGGCCGGGTCTTCACCCGGCGCTTCCTGTCCCGGCACCGCGCCTGTACGGTCCGGATCTACAGCCGCGACGAGCTCAAGCAGTACGAGATGTCGCGCGAGTTCGGGTCCGACCCGCGCCTGCGATTCTTCATCGGCGACGTCCGCGACGCGGAGCGCCTGCGGCGCGCCATGTACGGGGTGGATCTCGTGATCCACGCCGCCGCCATGAAGCAGGTCCCGATCTGCGAGTTCAATCCCGCCGAGGCGGTCAAGACCAACGTGATCGGCGCCCAGAACGTGATCGACTCGGCCATCGACGCCGGGGTCGCCAGGACCGTCGCCCTCTCCACCGACAAGGCCGTGAACCCCGTGAACCTCTACGGCGCCACGAAGCTCTGCGCCGAGAAGCTCTTCATCCACGGGAACGTCTACTCGGGCCCTCGCAACAGCGCCTTCTCGTGCGTGCGCTATGGGAACGTGGTGGGAAGCCGCGGCAGCGTGATCCCCCTCTTCCGCGAGCAGGCGGCGAGCGGGGTCGTCACGGTGACGGACCTGCGCATGACGCGCTTCTGGCTCTCCTTGGACCACGCCGTGGACTTCGTCGTGTTCGCGACCGAGGAGATGGAGGGCGGCGAGATCTTCGTCCCCAAGATCCCGAGCATGCGGATCGCGGAGCTCGCCAAGGCGATCGCTCCCCACGCGATCGTGAAGGAGGTGGGGATCCGCCCCGGAGAGAAGATCCACGAGATCCTGCTCACCGAGGAGGAGGCCCGCCACAGCGGCGAGCTTCCCACGCACTTCGTCGTCGCGCGTCCGGGCACCGAGGTGCGGGGCAGGCAGCTGCCGGAGGGCTTCGCCTACGCCAGCAACACCAATACCCAGTGGGTCTCCGGCGAGCGTCTCGCCGAGCTGGCCCGCGAGTTCGACGCCGAGGAGTCCCTTGGCTGAGCGCTCCCCGGCGCCGCCCCCGATCCCCTACGCGGCCCACGAGGTCGCGGAGGAGGACGTGGGCGCTGCGCTCGCGGTGCTGCGCGGGGGCCGCCTGGCCCAGGGACCCGAGGTGGTGCGCTTCGAGGAGGCGCTGACCGAGGCCATCGGCGCGCCCTTCGCGGTGGCGGTGTCGAGCGGAACGGCCGCCCTCCACGCGGCGCTGGCGGCGCTCGGCGTGGGACCGGGCGACGAGGTCATCGTGCCGCCGCTCTCCTTCGTCGCCACCGCCAACGCCGTGCTCTTCTGCGGCGCCCGGCCCGTCTTCGCCGACGTCGAGGCGGAGACCCTCACCCTGGCCCCGGCCGAGGTCGCGAAACAGCTCACGCCGCGCACCCGTGGCGCCATCGCCATGCACTACGGCGGACATCCGGCGGACGCGGATGCGCTGCGCCAGGTGCTGGGCCCGGAGCGCTTCCTGCTGGAGGACGCCTGCCACGCGCTGGGTGCACAGCTGCGCGGGCGCGCCGCCGGGACGCTGGGCGACGCGGCCTGCTTCTCCTTCCACCCGGCCAAGCTCATCACCACCGGGGAGGGAGGGGCCGTGACCACGGGCTCGGAGGAGATGGCCCGCCGCCTGCGCCAGCTTCGCGAGCACGGGATCGAACGAGAGGCGGCGGGCTTCCGGGGCCTGGGCCTCCCGGCGGAGCTCGCCGCGGAGGAGCGCGGCCCCTGGATGTACGAGATGCAGGCGCTCGCCCCCAATTACCGGCTTCCGGAGCTCTCGGCGGCCCTGGGGCGCAGCCAGCTCGGGCGGCGCGCCGCGCTCCTGACGCGCCGGCGCTCGCTCGCCGAGGCCTATCGCCGCGCGCTGGGCGATCTGGAGGAGCTCGAGCTCCCGGCGGAGGCGGCGGGAGCCCGCTCCGCCTGGCACCTCTATCCCGTGCGCCTGCACCCGGAGCGCCTGCGTCGCTCGCGGGCCGAGATCTTCGCGGGCCTGCGCCGGCGCGGCATCGGGGTGCAGGTGCACTACATCCCGATCCATCTGCAGCCCTACTACCGGGCGCGGCTCGGGACCCGCTTCGGCGACTGCCCCGTGGCCGAGCGGGAGTATCTGAGGCTCGTCTCGCTGCCGCTCTTTCCCGCCCTGGCGGAAGCCGGGCTCGACCGCGTGGTGGGAGCCCTGCGCGAGGAGATCCGAGAGGCGCGCCGCCCATGAGCTTCCGCCTCTTCACCGTCTTCCACGGCAACCTGGACTTCTCGGCGCTCCCGGACCGGGACCTCCCCCTGGTCATCTCGCGCTGCTACTGGCCCCTGCTGGTGCTGGCGGAGGAGGCGCGCCTGCCCCTCGGCATCGAGATGCCCGCGCGTACCCTGCAGCGCATCGCCGACGAGGACCCGCACTGGCTCAAGGCGTTCCGCGGGCTCGCGGACCGGGGGCTCGTGGAGCCGGTGGCCTCGGGCTGGGCCCAGGTCGTGGGCCCCCTGGTGCCCGCCGACGTGAACCGCGCGAACCTGGCCCTCGGCCGCCGCGCCTACGCCGACCTCCTGGGCCGGGTGCCCGGCACCTGGTTCGTGAACGAGCAGACCTTCTCGCGCGGGCTCGCGCCGCTCTATGCGGAGGCGGGAGCCCAGGCGCTCGTGATGGAGTGGAACAACCCGGCGAGCGCGCGGCCCGAGCTGCGCGCGCTGCGCTACCGGCCCGCGCGGCTGCGCGTGCCGGGCGGCGCGCCCCTGCCGCTGCTCTGGAACGACTGCATCTTCTTCCAGAAGCTCCAGCGCACGGCCCATGGGGTCTGCCCCGAGGGCGAGCTCCTCGACGCGGTCGGCCGCGCGCGCGAGTCGGAGGGCGCCCGGCTGCTCTGCGTCTACGGCGGCGACCTCGAGATCTTCGACTACCGCCCCGGCCATCCGGGCCCCGAGGGCGCTGCCTCGGGCCGCGAGATGGGGAGGCTCGCCGCCTGCCTGCGCAGCCTGGCGGCGGACCCGCGCCACCGCTTCCTGCTCCCCGGCGAGGCCCTGCGCGACCTCCCGCCGGGCCCCGAGGTCGAGCTCGCCAGCGCGAGCCAGCCCATCCCCTGCAAGAAGCAGCCGCGCTACAACCCGACGCGCTGGGCCGTCTCGGGCCGCGACGGGCTCGGGATGAACACCCAGTGCTTCGCCCTGCGGCGCGAGCTGCGCGCGGCCGTGGCCCTGCGCGCGCAGGGCCGCGGCCGCGTGGCGCTCTCCGAGGCGCGCGACCTCGTCGAGCTCTGGGGCAGCGACTACCGCACGCGCGCCACCGAGGAGCGCATCCGCGACTTCCACGCCCGCAGCGGAGCGGCGCAGGCGCGGGTCCGCGCGGCCCTCGAGGCCCTGGCCCCTGCCCTCGGCGAGGGCGCCGACGTGGTGCTGCGCAATACCGCCGGGATCCCCTGGCGCGGCCAGCCCCTGGAGATCGAGCTCCGCCTCGCGCCGGGCCGCTTCGAGCGCGCGCGCGTGCTGGCCGAGCCCGCTCGCGCGCTGCCCGCGGGAGCCAGCCAGCTCGAGGTCTCGAGCCGCCACCGGGATGGGAGCGTGCGCTGCGCCCGCCTCGTGCTGGAGCCACGGCTCGACCCCGGGGAAGAGCTGGCCCTGCGCCTCTCCCCCGCGCGGGAGGCGGCGGCTCCCGCCCCCCAGAGCCCCGCGCGCCTCCTGACCGGGGCCGTCGAGGCGGATTTCCTGCTCCACCGCGGAGGCGCCCTGGGGCGGCTTCGCTTCCCGGCGCTGGGCCCCGCGCCGCTGGTCGGGACCCTTCCCCACGGCTCCTTCGACACGATCGAGTACACGCCGGATTTTTACACCGGGCACGCGGTGGCGGTCACCGAGGCGGCCATGAAGGTCAGCGACCTCGCGCAGGTGGCGTCGGCGCGGGTCGTGGACGACGGGCCGGTCCGCACGGTGGTCGAGTTCCAGACGGCCACGCCCCTCGGCGAGTGGACCAAGCTCTACCGCCTCTACCGCCACCACCCGCGCCTCGACCTGGTGCACGTCCTGCGCTTCCACGAGGCGCGCCTCCAGTCGCTGCGCCTGGGCACCCTCACGCTCCTCCCCGACGCCTTCCAGGCGGACCAGCTGGCCTACGCCTGCGTGAACGGCGGGCGCGAGCCGGAGGCCTTCCGCCTGGGGCCGGACGCGGTGCTCGCCCAGCAGGCGCCGGTCTCCCCGTCGGTCTCGGCGACCTCCTGCCTCGGCGCCAGCGAGGGCTGGGTCGCGCTGGGGGATGGGCGGCGCGGAGTCGCCGTCATCGCCGACCGCGCGCTCGCGGCGGCGGTTCCGCTCCTCGAGCACCGGCGCGTCGACGGGCGCCCCTTCCTGCGCCTGCATCACACGATCGCCGAGAGTGACGAGACCCGGGCGACCTTCTTCCGGGGCGTGGCCCGCGCGGCCTTTGCCATCCTGGGATGCGGGGCAGACCTGCGCGAGGTGCGGGGGGCCGCGCTCGCGATCGAGCGCGGTCTCGTCTACCGCACGGAGAGAGGCGTTGGAATCGCGCGCGGTCTTTGAGCGCAACCTGGAGCTCCTGCGACGGGGCGATCCGGAGCTGGCGGCGGCGCTGGAGTCCGCGGACCCGGCCGGCGCCGAGATCGTGACGGGCCCCCGCGGCGCTACCAGTGTCGCCTGCGACGGCGTGCTCCTGGGCTCCGCCTACGATCCCGAGGGCGAGGGCCGGCAGATGGCCGAGGAGATGAGCCGGCAGCCCGCCGATCTGGTGGTGGCCATCGGATTCGGGCTCGGCCACCACCTGGCCGCCTTCCGGGAGAGGAGCGCCTGCCCGCTCATCGTCTACGAGCCCTCGCTCGCGCGCCTGCGCGCCGCGCTCAGCGCGGCGAGTCCGAAGGCGCTGCTGGGGTGCGAAGACGTCCGCTTCGCCACGCACCTGGACCGCCTGCTCGACCTCGTGTGCGAGCACTACGCGACGGGCCTGTGCCTCCAGGTGCATCCGCACCCGTCGCTCCTGCGGCTCGCGCCGGACGAGGTGCGCGAGGCGGTGGGCCGCGTCGCCCAGGCCAAGCGCGCCGTCGACGTCGCGACGGTGACACGCGTGCAGCAGATGGGCTCCTGGGCGACGCGCACCATGCAGAACGCCAACCACCTGCTCACCACCCCGAGCTTCTCGCGCCTGTTCGGGGCCTTCCGCGGCGTCCCGGCGGTGATCGCGGCGGCCGGGCCCTCCCTGGACCGGCAGCTGCCGCTCCTGGCGCGCCACGCGGGGCGCCTGCTCGTGTTCGCCATCGGCCAGTCCGTCAGTGCCCTGCGCAAGGCCGGGATCGAGCCGGACCTCTGCCACGCGGTGGAGTCCCTGGACGTCTCGCGCCAGATCCTGGACTCCGGGGATCCCGGCTCCCTCTCGCTGGTGCTGCTCCCCTCGGTCCACCCCCGGCTCTTCGAGATCCCGGCCCGCGAGTGCTTCGTGGCCTACCCCTCCCCGAACACGCTGGCCTGCTGGATGGCGGAGGTGCGGGGCGACCGCGCCTTCTATCCCGGCGGCGCGACGGTGGCCCAGAGCGCCGTGCACCTGGCGGCGGCGGCGGGCGCGAATCCGATCCTCCTGATCGGCCAGGACCTGGCGTTCACGGAGGGGCGCGTCTACGCCCGGGACTCGGCCTACGACTTCATGGGGATGCGCCAGACCGCGCCCGACCGCTACGTGCTGACCCGCTGCGACGAGAAGTACCGGCTGCTGGGGAGCGAGGGGCGCGAGAGCGAGACCCAGGAGCTGGAGCTCGTCTGGGTCGAGGGCTGGGACGGGAAGCCGGTGCCGACCTCCGTGGCCTACGCCTCCTTCATCGAGAGCTACCGGCTGATCGGCGAGGCGCTGGCCGCGAGCGGCGTCCGGCTCGTGAACTGCACCGAGGGTGGCGCCCGGATCCGGGGGCTCGAGCATCGGCCCTTCGCCGAGGTGCTGGCCGCGATCCCGGACCGCCCGGTCGGCGCCAGCGAGGTCATCCGGCGCGCCCACGAGGAGGGCCGCGGGACGCCGACCCCGAGCTTCGAGGCTCCGCTCCGGCGGGCCCGCCGCGGCCTCGATCGCGCCGAGCGCGACGTGCGCCTGGGCCTGTCCCGGATCGGGCGGGCGCTGCGCGCCCTCTCGGGCTCGACCTCGCGAGGGCGGAAGGTCCAGGCGCTGCGCCAGCTCGCCCACTGCGAGCGCCGCGTCCGCAGCGACCTCGAGGAGATCCCCTTCCTGGATGTGTTCGTGCAGCCGGCGATCCACCGCTCGCTGGCCCTGGTGCGTCGCTCCGGCACCGAGACGCCCGAGCCGGAGCAGGCCCTCGAGGAGTCGCGGGTGCTGTTCGAGGGGGTGGTGGCGGGCATCGACCAGGCGCGCGAGCTGCTGGACGACTTCGAGCGGCGCCTGGCCGCGCGCGCGGGGGCGCCGGAGCTCGCGGAGGAGGAGGCGCCGGAGGAGCCCGCGGCGCCCGCCGCCCGGGAAGGGGGCGCGGAGTGAGCCAGGACCGGCACGGGCGGGGGGAGGCGGAGGGCGCTGCGGGTGAGCGCCCGGGCGACGAAGAGGCCAGCCCCGCCCGTGGCGGGGCGGACGCGCCGGCGGCGGCGAAGGCGCCGCCCGGGCCGGGCCCCCTCGTCTTCTTCGACCCGACGACCCGGGACCGCGACCAGGCCGAGGAGCTCGAGTCGGAGCTCGGCCTCACGATCTGGACCTTCGACCCGGCCGAGTTCTGCGCCGAGACCTTCGAGGAGATCGCCGAGGCCAGCGCCATCGTGGTCGAGTGGAACCTCCAGGGCCAGTGCGGGATCGACCTCCTCGAGGCGCTGCTCTACGACGAGCGCACCCGCCGGGTCCCCGTGATCCTGGCCTCGGCGGCGCCCACCCGCAGCATGGTGACCGCCGCGCTGCGCTGCGGCGCCCGGAGCTTCACCCGGAAGCCCTACCAGGCCGACGAGCTCCGGCGCCGCCTCGCCTCCGCGGGCGCGCGCCAGCCCGGATCCTGAGCCGCGGCGCGCCGCCGCCCCGGGCTCAGAGCTCCGGGGGGGCCAGCGCGCAGTCCGCGGCGATGGCCAGGAGCTCGGTCCACAGGCGCGCGGGAACCGGGATGCCGCGGGCGCGGCGCTCGCGCTCGCAGGCCTTCTCGGGGTCGCCGGGCGCCCGGGGCGCCGGGCCGCCGGCGCGGGCGGGCTCCGCGCGCAGCTCGTCGAGCAGCGCGCGCATCCGCCGGCGGAAGCGCGCCGGATCCTCGAAGCGGGCGACGTCGATGGCGAGGAAGAAGTGGCCGAGGTGGCGCCGGCGCTCGAGGGGATCCGCGTACATGCGGGTCAGGTCCCGGCCCCAGGGCATCCCGGTGAGGAGCGAGCAGAGCACCTCGACCATCAGCGCGATCCCGAAGCCCTTGTAGTCGCCGATCGGGAGGAGCGCCGCCGCGAGCTCCGCGTCCCTTGTGGAGCGGCCCTCGGCGTCCACGGCCCAGTCGGGCTCGAGGGGGAGCCCCCCCTCGCGCCGCTCGAGCAGCCGGTTCCAGGTCACGCGGGAGCTGGCCATGTCGAGACAGAGGGGCCCCTCGCCCTCGACCGGCGCGCAGAAGGCGATGGGATTCGTGCCGAAGAAGGGGCGGGTCCCGCCCGGCGTCAGGAGGAGCGCGTCGGCGTGGGTGGTGCAGAGCCCGATGCAGCCCGCCTCGGCGGCCTCCAGGGCGTAGAAGGCCGCCGCCCCGAAGTGGCTCGAGTGGCGCACCGCCACCGCTCCCAGGCCCGCCTCCGCCGCGAGCGCGAGGGCGTGGCGCATGGCGGCGCGCCCCGCCGCGTGGCCGAAGGTGTGGTCCGCGTCCAGCAGGCCCGCCGCGGCGGAGCGCCGCTCGAAGCGCAGCTCCGGGTCGCCGTTGAGGCGCCCCGCCCGGGTCGCGCGCAGATAGTGGGGGAGCAGGCGCAGGCCGTGGGAGTCCACGCCGCGCAGCGACGCCTGGGTGAGCCCGCGCGCCACCGGCTCGGCCACGTCCTTGCGCACGCCGCAGGCGAGCAGGGCCGCGATGGCGAAGGCCTCCAGCGCCTCGGCGGGGACGCGCCGCCCGGCGGCGGCCGCGTCGTGCGCCTGGTCTTCGGACATGGATCCCCCCCCGGAGCGCGCAGCCCCGACCGCAGCACAGCAAGCCGCGTGCCAGCCGCCGGCGCGCCGCCGGGGGCTCCGCGCGCGCCGCGGCGTCGCCCCGAGAGGCCGCGCGTTTCAGCGTGAAAAGCAGGGGGGCCCGGCGGGTCGGTTTCGAGACGGGGCGTTCACGGGTTCGCGCCGGGCAGGTCCTTTCCGCTCAACGGGCGCCCCGCGCTGGCCGAGAGGCGATGGCATGGGCAGGGCCTCGGTGGTGGCGATGATCCCGGCGCGTCTGGGGAGCGAGCGCCTCGCCATGAAGAACCTGGCGCTCGTGAACGGGCACCCGCTGCTGGCCTGGGCGATCCGCGCGGCGCGCGGGGCGGGCGTCTTCGAGCGGGTCGTCGTGAACGGCGACCACCCGGCCTTCGGAGAGGTGGCGGAGCGCTACGGGGCCGGCTTCTACCTGCGCCGGGGCGCGCTGGGGAGCTCCGAGAGCCGATCCGACGACGTGGTGCTGGACTTCCTGCGCCACCACCCGGCGGAGGTCGTGGCCTGGGTCAATCCGATCGCCCCGCTCCAGACGGCGCGGGAGGTGCGCGAGGCGGTCGACCACTTCCTGGCCCGCGGCCTCGACAGCCTCATCAGCGTCGAGGAGCGGCGGGTCCACTGCCTGCTCGGGAGCGAGCCCGTGAACTTCCGCCGGGACGAGAAGTTCGCGCGCACCCAGGACCTCGAGCCGGTGCAGGCCTTCGTCTACTCGCTCATGATGTGGCGGACCCGGACCTTCCAGGCGGCGATGGAGCAGCGCGGCCACGCCTTCTTCTGCGGCCGCTTCGAGCCCTGGCCCGTGGAGCGCGGGAGCGCCCTCATCGTGAAGACGGAGGCGGACCTCCGGCTGGCGGATGCGCTGCTGCGCGCCCGCGAGGCCGGCAGCTTCGCCCTGCGCTACGACGCCGCCGCCCCCGCCCGGCGCGCCCCCGGCGGCGCGGCCAGCGCGGCGCGCTCGCCCTCCGACAGGTCCTCGATCCTTCGGTAGCGGATGCCGAGCCGCCCCAGGATCTCCCGCGTGGCCTCCCAGCGCCGCTTGATGTAGGCGTGGTCGTAGGCGTGCTCCATCGCGAAGTCGTCGAAGCGGTGGTAGCCGTCCTCGGAGCCGAGGCCCGCGGTGAAGATCTCGCGCACCCCCTTGCGCCAGAGCAGGTGGAGCGCGAAGTGGACGCTGTTGGTGTGGTGCTGGAGCGCGCTCCCGCGAGCGGCGGGGGCGTCCCAGGCCCGCGGGTCCACCGGATCCTCGGTGCGCCCGGTGTCGACGAGGCGGAAACGCACGAGGCGGCGCCCGAAGCGCGCGAGATCGATCACGCGATCCGCCTCCTCGATGGGCACGCGGGTCACATTCCAGCCGCGGCGCAGGACCGTGCGGACGCCGCGAAAGTCGCGCTCGCCGAAGGGCAGGCCCCGCGTATCGAGGCAGTCCCAGCGGTTGGTGAGCCCGTCGGGCAGGAGGAGCCGCCTCCAGCGCGCGGCGAGCCTCGGCTCGAAGAGGACCTGCACCAGGTTGTGGAGGTCCATGCCGAGGACGAGGTCCACGCGCTCGACGGCGGCGAGGGCCTGGTTCACGCTGATCGTGAAGAAGCGGTCGGCGATCCCGGGCGGCACCCGGCCCAGGCCCGGCCCCTTGCCGAGCACCAGCACCGGGCGGTCGATGGCGATCTCGTCGATGGCCTCCGCGAGCCAGGGGTTCGGGCCCGGGAGATCGGGCCCGGGCTCCCCGAAGCGCGTGAAGGCCTCGAGCTCGAAGGGCGTGGCGCAGGGGAAGTCGCCGAGCTCGCGGACCCGGGCGGCGATCTCCCGGGCCGCCTGGGAGTAGATCACGAGCTGGGTCCGGCGCGGATCCTCGCCGCGCAGCGCCTCGGGAGGCCGCACCAGGACGCCGAGCACGCGCTCTCCCCAGCGCGCCGGGTCGCTGTCCACGAGATAGGCCGGGCGGATCGGCACCGCCTCGCACACGCTCCGGAAGCAGGCGCCGGAGCCCCAGCCCACGAGCCGCATGCCGGGGCAGATCGGCACGCGGGGCCCGCCGCACGAGCGTGCAACTCCCGGGCCGGATTCTCGGGGGAAACCCCGAGTCCTGGCGCCGGCGCCGGGCGCGCGGGCTCCCCGGGCCTGCCGCCGGCCTGCCGCTCAAGGGCGGTGCAACTCGGCCCGATGAGGCCCGTGGTGGGTCGCGAAACCGACTGCAACGCCTGCGGCGGCCGCGAGCGCGAGCTGCTCCAGGTGCAGGAGGGCGTGCGCATCGGCGCCCCGGGCGTGGAGGTGCGCTTCGACGTGCGGAGCGTGCTGTGCCTGCGCTGCGGCCTCGTCTTCACCGCGCCCCAGCCCGACGCGGAGCTCCTCGCCCGCTTCTACGCCCGCCAGCACCGCGAGCTCTTCGCGAGCGCGCTCCCGGCAGAGGGCGCGCTGCGCATCCCGGGGCAGGGGAGCCGCCGCGACCAGCGGGCCTGGATCGAGGCCCGCCTGGGGGAGCTCTCCGGGCGGCGCGTGCTGGAGGTGGGCTGCTACGAGGGCTTCCTGCTCGCGCTCCTCGCCGAACGCGGCGCCCGCTGCGTCGGGGTCGAGCCCTGCCAGGCGGCGGCGGAGCTCGGGCGGCGCCGCTTCGGGGTCGACATCCGCACGGGGCTCCTCGAGGACGTGGCCCTCGAGGCCGGGAGCTTCGATCTCGTGATCCTCTCCCACGTGGCGGAGCACCTGCGCGATCCGGCGGCGGCCCTCGCGCGCTGCCGCGCGCTGCTGCGGGCCGGCGGAGAGATCTTCCTGGAGGTGCCCAACGTGCTCGCCCCGCGCGCCCGGCACGTGGTGGACTTCTTCACCTTCGACCACCTCTTCAACTTCTCGCCCCGCACGCTCACGCGCCTGGGCGAGCGCGCGGGCTTCGAGGTGCTCGAGGTGGACGCGGACTTCCCGTTTCCGGCCTTCCGCTGGCTGGCCCGGGCGGTGGAGCGCAGGCCCGGCGCCGAGGAGGCCCTGCGCGGGGATCCCGTGGCGGTGGAGGAGTGCCGGCGCGCGGCCCGCGGCTATGCCGCGGACCGGCGCCGCTTCCTGGACGCCCTCCGCGCACGCCTGGCGCCGCAGCTCGACGACTGGACCGCGCGCGGCGCCCGGATCGCCCTCTACGGCGCCGGCGCCCACACCGAGCACCTGCTCGCGGAGACCGAGCTCGCCCGCGCGAAGATCGCAGCCGTGCTGGACGGCGACCCGGCGAAGCAGGGAGGCCTGTGCCGGGGCTACCCGGTCCTCGCGCCGGAGGCGCTTCCGGGGCTCGCCGTCGAGGCGGTGGTGATCTCGAGCTACGACTTCCAGTCCGAGATGGCGGAGGCGGTTCTCAAGCTCTGCTCGCCGCCCCCCACCGTCGTGACCCTCTACGATCGGGTCGAGGCCTTCAGCTCCTGGCGGGGCGATCGCGCGGGACTCCCGTGACGAGCGGCGCCGAGGCCGTGGCCCGCGCCCTGCGCGAGGAGGGCGTCGAGCGCCTGTTCCTGTTTCCGGGGGGCACGATCGCTCCGACCCTCAACGCCTGGATCGACGGGGGCGGCGCCTTCGTGGTAGCGCGCCACGAGCAGGGCGCTGGCTACGCGGCGCTCGCGGCGGGGCGCCTCACGGGGCGGCCCGGCGTCGCGATGGTGACCTCGGGCCCGGGGGTCACGAACCTCCTGACCGTGATCGGCGACGCCTGGTACGACTCGACGCCCCTCGTCGCGATCGCGGGCCAGGTCTCGACCGCCGATCTGCGCGGGCGCCCCGACGTGCGCCAGCGCGGCTTCCAGGAGGTGCCCACGGCCTCCCTGGTGGCGGGCATCGCCAAGGCGTGCCTGCGGCCCATGCAGCCCGACGAGGCCGCGCCGGCGCTGCGCGAGGCCTTCGCGCTGGCCCGGGCCGGGCGCCCGGGCCCCGTGCTGGTGGACCTCCCGATGGACGTGCAGCGCGGCGAGCTCAGCCGGCCGGCGCTGGCCCCTCGGGCGCGCGCGCCGGCGCCGCCCCGGGAGCCCTCCGAGCCCGACTTCGCGGCGCTCCTGGAGCTCCTTGAGCGCTCGCGGCGGCCCCTTCTGCTGGCGGGCCAGGGCGTGCTCCAGTCCGGCGCGATGGAGCCCTTGCGCGGGCTGGCGGAGCGGCTCGCGGCGCCGGTGGTGACGAGCCTTCTCGGGGTGGGCGCCCTGCCGGCCGATCACCCGCTCCACTTCGGGTACGTGGGCCACACGGGCTGCGGCTGGGCGAACCGCGCGCTCGTCGCCTGCGACCTGCTGCTCGTGCTGGGCGCGCGGCTCGACGTGCGCCAGACGGGGACGCGCACGGAGGCCTTCGTCCCGAACGGGAGCCTGGTGCGCGTGGACCTCGACGAGGCGGAGCTGCGCCAGCCGCGGGTGGAGGCGGCGCTCTCGATCCGGGCCGACGCGGGCGCCGTCCTGCGCCGCCTGCTCGCCGAGGAGCACGATCCGCCCAAGGCGGAGCGCGAGAGCTGGCTCGCCGCGCTCGCGCGCTGGCGCCGCGAGATGCCCCTCGACGACTTCCCGCCCGGCGCGGGCTGCCACCCGGCGGAGCTCCTGCGGCGGGTGGACCGCCTCACCCGGGGCGAGGAGCTCGTGGTCGCAACCGGCGTCGGCCACCACCAGCAGTGGGCCGCCAGGCACCTGAGTTTCGCGGCGCCGCGCCGCGTGCTCCTCACCTCGGGGGGCCACGGCGCCATGGGCTACGACCTCCCGAGCGCCGTGGGCGCTGCCTTCGCGCGGCCCGGCGCCCGCGTGCTCTGCGTGGTGGGCGACGGCTCGTTCCAGGTCAACATGCAGGAGCTCGGGACCATCGCGGAGCACCGACTGCCGGTGAAGATCCTGGTGCTGGACAACCGCCGGCTCGCCATGGTGTCGCAGTTCCAGAACCTGGCCTTCGGGCGCGACCCCAGCACCGGCCGTCGCCCGGCCTTCGACTTCGCGGGCTTCGCCCGCCTCTACGGGTTCCCGGCCTTCTCCCTGGCCGGAGAGGGAGACCCGGTGGAGGAGACCCTCGTCCGCTTCCTCGCGGCGGAGGGCCCGGCGCTGCTCCACGCCCGCGTGGACCCGGCCTGCGACATCTCGCCCATGCTGCTCTCCGGCCAGACCCTGGACGCCATGTGGCGGTGGAACGCATGAGCGGAGCGAGCCTCGCGGGGCGGGTGGCGCTCGTGACCGGCGGGAGCCGCGGCATCGGCCGCGCGGTGGTCCTGGCCCTGGCGGAGGCGGGGGCCGACGTGGCCTTCACCTATCGGCGCTCGGCCCGCGAGGCCCGGGAGCTCCAGGAGGAGCTCAGCGGGCGCGGCGGGCGCGCCCTCGCCCTGGTGGCCCAGGAGGGGGAGCGCCTGGATGCGAGGAAGGCCCTCGAGGTGGTGCGCGCGGAGCTCGGCCCGCCGCAGATCCTGGTGAACAACGCGGCCATCGCCCAGGAGCTCCCGTTCCTCGAGATCCGCGACGAGGACTGGGACCGGATGCTCGCGGTGAACCTGCGCGGGCCCTACGTCTGGTGCCAGGAGGTGCTGCCGGACATGCTCGAGGCGGGCTTCGGCCGGATCGTGAACGTGGCCTCGCTGGGCGGCCAGGTGGGGGGCTCGCTCCAGCCCCACTACGCGGCGGCCAAGGCAGCCCTCATCAGCCTGACGCGCTCGCTGGCGCGCCTCTACTCGGATCGCGGCGTCACCTGCAACGCGGTCTCCCCGGGCCTCGTGCGCACCGACATGACCCGCGCGGAGCTGGCTTCCGAGGCCGGCCGGAAGAAGCTCGCGTCGATCCCGGCGGGTCGGGTCGGGAGCCCGCGCGAAGTGGCGGAGGCAATTCTCTTTCTGGCCTCCGAGGGCGCGAGCTACGTGACCGGGCAGACCCTGAACGTCAACGGGGGCCTCTACTTCGGATGAAGACGCTCTGGGTGGTGAGCGGCGGCGTGGAGGCGGTGCCCGGGATCCGGCGCGCCCGGGAGCTCGGCCTGCGCGTGGTGGTGAGCGACGCGAGCCCGCGCGCGCCGGGCTTTGCGCTGGCGGACGAGCGCATCCTCGTCAGCACCTACGACGCCGAGGCCACCGCGGAGGCGGCGCTGCGCTACGCGCGCAAGCGGGGCCCCGTGGATGGCGTGCTCTCGATCGCCGCCGACGTGCCCGTGACGGTGGCCCGGGTGGCGGAGGCGCTGGGGCTCCCGGGGATCCCGGTCTCGGTGGCGGAGCTCTCGGCGGACAAGCTGGCCATGAAGCGGCGGCTGGCGGGAGACGGGGTGGCGCTGCCCTGGTTCGCCCCGGTCGCGGATCTGGAAGAGCTGCGCGCCCTCGTCGCCAAGGAGGGCCCGCCCCTGGTGCTGAAGCCCGTGGACAGCCGCGGCGCGCGCGGCGTCCTGCGCCTCACCGAGGACGTGGACCTGGAGCTCGCCTTCGAGATGTCGCGGCGCGAGTCGCCGAGCGGGCGCCTCCTCCTCGAGCGCTTCCTGCCCGGCCCCCAGCTCAGCACCGAGTCCCTGGTCCTCGAGGGCGTCGCCCACACGCCCGGCTTCGCCGACCGCAACTACGAGCTCCTGGAGCGCTGCGCGCCCTGGCTGATCGAGAACGGCGGAACGCTCCCCTCGCGCATCCCGGCGGCGCAGCGGGCGGAGGTGGAGGCGCTGCTCCAGCGCGCCGCCGCGAGCCTCGGGGTCACGAGCGGCGTCCTCAAGGGCGACCTCGTGCTCTACGACGGGCGCCCCCACGTGATCGAGGTCGCGACCCGCCTCTCGGGGGGGTATCTCTGCAGCCCCGAGATCCCCCTCTCGACGGGCGTCGACTTCGTGGGCTCCGCCATCCGGCTGGCCCTCGGCGAGCGCGTGGATCCCGCGGAGCTCGAGCCGCGCTTCGCCCGCGGCGTCTGCCAGCGCTGCCTCCTGCTCCCGCCGGGCCGGGTCGCCGCCATCGAGGGCGTCCCGGAGGTGCGCGCGCGCCCCGAGGTCGCGCTCCTCGACCTGCGCGTCGCGGTCGGCGACCGGGTCCCGCCCCTCACGAGCCACGCCGCCCGCTCCGGGATCCTGATCGCGACCGGCGCGGACGCCGCCCTGGCCGAGCGCAACGCCGCGGCCGCGATCGCCGCGATCCGGGTCCGGATGGAGGAGGGCTGAGAGCCTGGATGGTCGGCCGGGCCGTTCCGCCGCAGCCGGAGCCGGCGCGGCAACCCGCTCCGCAGGCCTGCCTACTCGCTGACCGCGCCCCCCTGCTCGAGCTCGAGGGCCAGGGCCTCCTCGGCGGTGAGCCCGAGCTGCTCCGCGACCTCCTCCAGCGTGCTCCCCGCCTCGAGCGCGCTCGCGACGAGCCGCGCGCGCTTGACCGCGCGCCTCCGGGCCGCCACCGCCTCGCACTCGCCGGGCGGGATATAGACGCCCTCGCCCTGCGTACACTCCGCGAGGAACGCGGCCTCGGTCTCCTCGGCGGTCTGCGTCTGCCCGGTCGCGGAGAGCGGCACCAGGAGCCCCGCCACGAGGGCTACGCGAAGAAGGGAACCCATCCGCCACCTCCTCCCGGCTGGGGTCGCGAGCGCGCTGGTGGCCGGCGTGCTGCCCCCCCGAGTATCCGCCTCGAGAGCCGGGAGCAGCAAGGAATTTTCGCAGGAGCCGCAGTTCCCGCTTGCCATTGCCCCGGCGATCGTGGTGGAGTGGGGCCACCCGAACCGGAAGCGGTGTAGGTCCCTTCGCTGAGCGGCTCTGGGGCTCGGGCCCACGGCTCTCTCCAGAGGGGATCCCATGTGCGCGCGCGTGAATTCTCTCTCTCTCTCTCTCTCTCTCTCTGATCCTCGGCCTCGCCGCCACCGCTCGCGCCACCACGACCGACACGCGGGCCCAGACCCAGAACACGCCCTTCCTCGCCGTCTCCGACGCCGCCCGCGTGAGCCTCTTCTCCGGGTCGGCGAGCTACTCCTACGCCTTCGAGCTTCCCCCGGGAACGGGCGGCCTCACCCCGGCCCTGGCCCTCGTCTACAGCTCGAGCGCCGGCCACAGCGAGGTCGGCTACGGCTGGAGCCTCACCCTCGGCGCCATCGAGCGCTCCACCCGGTTTGGGGTCCCCGACTACGGCGCCGGCGATCCGTTCGAGCTCGAAGGCGAGCTCCTCGTGCGGGGCCCGGACTGGAGCGGCTCGGCCCAGCGCTATTTCAAGCGCATCCACGATGGAAGTCGGATCCTCTACTACCCGCCTCCCGATGACACGTGGGAGGTGACCGACGTCCAGGGAATGATCTACCGCTACGGCTCGCAGCCGGGCTCGCGGCTTGCGAAGGGCCCGCTCGCTGGCGGGCTCCCCACGGGCCCCACCTTCCGCTGGAACCTGGACGAGGTCGAGGACCCCCAGGGAAATGCCTACCGGATCGAGTACGAGCCCCTCGACACCTACGACGTGCCCGCGCCCCCGCCCGGCGGAGGGCTCGAGACCTGGCAGACCTGGCTCTACCCGCGCCGCATCCGGTACAGCTACGAGCGGGTCCCCTCGGGCATCTCGCCGGGCTCCCAGACGGTGCGGCTCATCGTGCTCAACTGGCAGCTCCGCGGGGACAGCTGCGGGGCCACGATCGCGAGCTGCACCGCGATCGACCGCCCGACCTCGTATCGCTCGGGCTTCAAGGTCCAGAAGAACTGGCGCCTGGCCGAGGTGGATATCGGCTTCGACACGAACGGGAACGGGGTGGTCGTCGACCCCGGCGAGCGCATCCGCCGCTACGCGCTCACCTACTCGCCCAAGACCTCCGCGGCGGACCCGGACCTCCCGCCCTTCTCCCGGCTGGACCAGATCCAACGCTACGGCTCCGACAACCTCGCCTTCCCCCGGACGGCCGCCGCGCCCTCGCTCCCGCCCCTGCCCACGATCTTCCGCTACACGGAGACCACGCGAAGCTTCCAGCCGGAGGCGCAGGCCGAAATCGAGGTCCCCTTCGACTACACCCGTGGCGACCAGGACCATCTCTTCGGCAACGCGGTCTCGGTCGAGGGGGCCTGGGACATGGACGGC
>Ga0187892_10001406_pt1 | contig 55053 bp, 48 predicted proteins | sample MA1701073metaG_FD_139345 | JGI IMG/M metagenome (GOLD analysis project Ga0187892, IMG submission 139345) | Bio-ooze microbial communities from a basaltic lava cave in the Kipuka Kanohina Cave System on the Island of Hawaii, USA - MA170107-3 metaG ...
ACACGGTCGAGCTCTGGATCGTCGACTCCGACGACCCGGCGAGCGAGCGGAGGATCCCGAACCAGACGGGCGAGAACTCGGATCCGGACTGGGGGTTCCCGGCGCCGGGCTCCTAGCCGTGCAGGGTCCCCACGGCATCGCGACGCTCCGCGCCCCGCCCCGCCCGCGCCGTTCGCTAGAATGGCGCGGGCGCGTGTCCCCCGCAGACGATCCCCGCGACGAGCCCACGCCGGGCACGGTGACGCGCATCCTCGAGGAGGTCCGCCAAGGCGGGGCGGGCGCGCAGGACCGTCTCTTCCGGCTCGTCTACGCCGAGCTGAAACGCCTCGCGGACCGCTACATGCGCGCGCAGCCCGTCGCGCACACGCTCCAGCCGACGGCGCTCGTCCACGAGGCGTACCTCCGCCTGATGGAGAAGCCCGCGTACAAGGACCGCGCGCACTTCCTCGGCACCGCCGCGCGCGCCATGCGCTCGATCCTCGTGGACCTCGCCCGCGCGAGGCGCGCGCAGAAGCGCGGCGGGCTCCGCGAGCGCGTGCCGCTCGCCGAGGCCGACAAGGGCGCGCGCGACCCGACCGAGGAGATCCTCGCGGTCCACGAGGCGCTCGACCAGCTCGCGGCGGAGGATCCCGTCCTCGCGCGCGTCGTCGAGCTGCGCTTCTTCGGCGGGCTCACCGTCGAGGAGACGGCGCAGGTGATGGAGAAGAGCGAACGGACGGTCTACGGCGCATGGGAGATCGCGCGGACGCTGCTCCACGGAAAGCTCTCCGGATGAACCGGTACGAGCTCGTGGCGATCGCGCTCGCGGCGGAGCCTTCGCGCCGCCGGGAGCTGGTGGAAGGGGGCTGCGGGGGAAACACGGCGCTCCGCGACGAGGTCCTCCGGCTCCTCGAGGCCCGGGAGAGGATCGGCGCCTTCCTCGAGACGCCGGCCCCCGCACGGCTCGATCTGCTCGCGGCCCCCGAACCCCCTCTCCCTCAAGGCGCCGAAGTCGGCCGCTACCGGATCGTGCGTGCGGTCGGGAGCGGCGGCAGCGGCACCGTCTACGAGGCGTTCCAGGAGAGCCCGCACCGCAGGGTCGCGCTCAAGGTGATGGCCGCCGGGCCCGCGCGGCTCGAGGAGGAGGCGGAGTTCCTCGCGCGGCTCGGCCACCCGGGCGTCGCGCACGTCTACGAGGCGGGGGTGCATGAGGGGCGGCCGTGGTTCGCGATGGAGTTCGTCGAGGGAAAGGACATCCTCTCGTTCGCGAGGCCCCTCGATCTGCGGGCGCGCCTCGAGCTGATGGCACGCGTCTGCGACGCCGTGCACCACGGGCACGAGCACGGGATCGTGCACGGCGACCTGAAGCCGTCGAACGTCCTCGTCGGCGCGGACGGGCCGAAGGTGATCGACTTCGGGATCGCGCGCGCGCTCGGCGCGCAGGTGGAGGGCGAGGTCGCCGGCACGCCCCCGTACATGAGCCCGGAGCAGTGCGGGGGCCAACGGCTCGACGTGCGCAGCGACGTCTACTCGCTCGGAGCGGTGCTCTACGAGAACCTCGCGGGGCGCCGGCCGCACGACGTCTCCGGGCTCCCGCTCGCGGACGCGATCGCAGCGATGCGGCAGAGGCCCGAGCCGCCCGGTTGCGGCGCCGACGTGGACGCGATCGTCGGGAAGGCGATGGCACCCGACCGCGAGGCGCGCTACGCGTCGGCCGCGGCGCTCGCGGACGACCTGCGGCGGCACCTCGCGCACCGGCCGGTCGAAGCCCGGCGCGGCGGGGCCCTTCACCACGCGCTGCTCTTCGCGCGCCGGCAGCCCGTCGCGTTCGCGGCGATCGTCACGGTCGTGCTCGTGTCGGTCGCCGCCGCAGCCGTCAGCGGCCGGTTCGCGGTCGTGAGCGCGCGCGAGCGGCGCGAGGCGGAGTTCCAAGCCTACGTCGCGAACCTCGCGGCGGCGTCCGCTGCGCTCCGGCGGCACGACCCGGCCGAGGCGCGCGAGCGGCTCGACCGCGCCCCCGAGGCGTTCCGCGGCTGGGAGTGGCTCTACCTCGAGAGCCGGCTCGACGGGAGCGCGCGCACGTGGTCAACGTCCCCGGGGGGCATCGGGGCGGGGGCGGCGAGCGACAACGGACTCCTGGCCGCGTCCCGCTGGGGGCCGCCCCACGCGCGCGGCGTCCGGATCCTCCGCGCCGACACGGGCGAGTCGGTCTCCGAGGTGGCCACCCACGGCAGGCGCGTCGACGCGGTCGCGCTCTCGCGCGACGCCGACCTCATCGCCTTGGGTTTCTCGGACGGCGGGGTCGAGCTCCGCGGCCGCGGCCGGATCGAGCTGCCGCGGCACTTAGGGCAGGTGCGGGCGATCGACCTCGACCGCGCGGGCGCGCGGGTCGTGTCGGGGGCGTACGACGGCATCGCGCGCGTCTGCGACGCGGCCACCGGGGCCGCGCTCACCGAGTTCCGCGGCCACAGCGGCAAGATCTTTGCCGCGCGCTTCGACCCTTCGGGCACGCGCGTCTGCTCCGGCGACGAGCACGGGTTCGCACGGATCTGGCGCGCGAACGACGGCGTGGAGGAGCGTGCGCTCCCGTGCGGCCGGGGCAACGTCGAGAGCGTCGCGTGGAGCCCGGACGGCGCGCGCGTCGTCACGGGGTCGTTCGACGGCACGGTGCGGTTGTGGGACGCGGGGCGGGGCGAGCTCCTGCGCCAGCAGACCCACGACGCGGCCGTGAAGACGGTCGCGTTCGCTCCGGACGGACTCACCTTCGCCTCGGCCGGCCTCGACTACGCGGTGAGGATCTGGAGCGCGAACGACGGCTCGCCGCTCTCCACACTCGTCGGCCACGCCGCGTCCGTCTACGGCCTCGTGTATCTCGCACCCGACCGCGCGGCCTCGTTCTCCCTGGACGGCACGGTCAGGGTGTGGGAGGGGGTCGGTCGCCCCGACCAGCTCGCGCACCCGGACGCGGTGATCGACGTCGCGTTCGACCCGGGCGGCGCGCTCGTGTCGGTCTCGGCGGACGGGGGCGTCCGGTGCTTCGATCCGGGGCGGCGCGCGCTCCTCCGCGAACCGGTGGCGGCGACGCAGGCAAACGCCCGGCTCGCGGCGCTGGCGGCCGACGGCTCGGCCGCGGCGATCGCGTCCGGCGGCGTGCGCGCGTGGCGGCTCCCGTCCGGGGAGCCTCTCGGCGGGCCCCTGAAGATCGGGAAGCTGTCCGCGATCGCGGTCGCGGTCGCGGCATCGCGGATCGCGGCGGGCACGCGCGAAGGCGACATCGCGCTCTGGGACCCGACGGCCCCCGAGGCCCCCCTCACATGGCGCGCCCACGGCGACGATGTCACTTGCCTTCGGTTCGACCGCGCGGGCGAGACCCTCGCCTCGGGCTCCGCATCGGGCGAGATCCGCCTGTGGCAGCGCGGCGAAACCGCCGCCTTCGCGACCGTCCGGGCCGTTCAGGGCCGCGTCACCGCGCTCGCGTTCGACGCGCGAGGCGGGACGCTCGCCGCGGGCGGCCCCGGCGCGATCCGCATCCTCGACGCGCGAACGCTTGAGCCGAAAAGGATGCTCGGGGGATCCGGGGGCACCATCGCGGCGCTGGCCTTCTCGCCGGACGGATCGCGGCTCGCGAGCACGGGGTCCGACTCGCGGCTCCGCCTCTGGGACGCGGAGACGGGACGCGAGCTGGCCACCCTCCTCGACCGGCAGGACGCCGCGTGGACGGTCGCGTGGAGCCCGGACGGGTCGCGCCTCGCCGCCGGCGGCGGCTTCTGGGAGATCTCCGGCACCATCGCGATTCTGGGTGCACCCCTTGCGCCATCTAAGTGACGTAAGCGGCTGTCCGGCCGCGAGTTGCGACGGACGAATGCGGCACGACAGTCCGCACTTGGCGCGGCCGGATCGGACGCAGAGGGGTAGGCACCCCGGCGCCGCCGCGCCTTCCTGAGCCTCGCGACGCGATGCCGGAGTTGCCGCCCCCGCCGGCGCACCGCGTTACCCCCCGTGAGCGGACCGGCGCGACGCATGCCGGACGCGAAGGAGGTGCACGGTGCGCAGACTTGGAGCGATGACCGGGCGCGGGCCCGCGCGGATCCGCGCGATTCTTGTGGTCGCCGCGGCGACGCTGTTTGCCGGCTGCGACAGCGACGGGCAGGTCGAGATCGTGGACAACCTCGCGGCCTTGGGCCTCGAGGCGCTCCCGACCCGCTTCTGCTGCGAGGTCCCGTCCGGCAAGTCGAGCCGGTACGTGGGCGCCATCGAGGTCGACCCGTCCGCGCAGCTGGCCGGGGAAGGGGGACCGCTGGTCGATCTCGGTCTCGCCATCTCCGACGTCGAGCCCGCCGGCGCGGTCGAGTTCCGGTGGGACGGATGGTTCATCGCGACCGGAGGCGAGCGGCCGCCGACGGCGATTCCGGACCCCGCCAGCCCGCCGGACGGCACGCTCTTCCAGACGGCCGTCGATGTCGGTGGGTTCTCCGATCCGAGCAGGAACCCGCTGAACCCGCTGGGGCTGTACCTGCCCTACACCCTCCACCTCTATGTGAACAGCTGCGACTTCCAGCAGGTGAGCTTCACGCTCACCGTCTTCGAGTACAGGTTCATCGGAGTCCTGCCGACGGGCGAGCCCCTGTTCGAGATCCTTACGCGCCAGATCCAGACGGTCACGATCGTCAACGACCCGAGCCTGTGCGAGGAGCCGCCGCCGGCCTCGGATCTGATCGTCTTCTCGAAGCGGGAGAACTTCTCTAACGGCGAGATCTGGAGGAGCGACCGCGCCGGGAACGAGACGCGCCTCACGAACGACACGTTCGACGACATCGACCCGACCTGGTCGCCGGGCCTCGACCGGATCGCGTTCGCGAGCAACCGCGCGAACCCGCTCTACTACGAGCTCTGCACGATGGCCGCCGACGGGAGCGGCATCGCGCCCGTGACCGCGTTCGGCACCCGCTGGATCGACGATCCCGACTGGGCGCCCAACGGCCACGAGATCGCGATGACCGTGTCGCAGCCGGGCCAGCCCGACACCGACATCTGGATCGTGGATCTCGACCTTCCTCTCGCCCCTGGGACGAACCCGAGGCAGCTGACCTCCGGCATCGGCAGGGACATCTCGCCGTCGTGGTCGCCGGACGGGCGCGAGATCGCCTTCGTCCGGAACGGCGACCTCCTCGTCGTGCCGGCCGACGGGTCGGCGGCGCCCGCGACCCGGGTCGCCCAAGCCTTCGCGGCCACAGTGGACTGGTCGTCGCAGGGGATCCTCGCGTACGAGCGCTACGACCCTGAGCTCATCGCCACGCGCATCTGGAAGGCGGACGCGGCGACCGGCCAGAACGCCGTCCGCGTGAGCGACGGCGTGCCCGGGTTCGCCGACCGCACGCCCGCATGGTCCGCCGACGGCACCGAGATCGCGTTCGTGCGCGAGGAGTCCTTCGTCGAGGTCGCGCCCGGCGAGATCCACGTGATGGGCGCCGACGGCTCGAACCCGCAGCCCGTCGATACCGGGCCGGGGGACGACCGCGACCCCGACTGGTAGCCGGTGGAGAGCGTCGAACCGCAGCGCGCCGCGCCCCGCGCCCCGGGGCGCGGCCGGGCCCGTCTCGCCCGGCCCCCCCGCCCCCCGCTAGAATGCCGCGGGCGCGACGTGGGGCGGCATCCGGAGCAACTCCCTCCCGGCACGGTGACGCGGATGCTCGAAGAGATCCGCGCGGGCGCGCCCGACGCGCAGGACCGCCTCTTCCGCCTCGTCTACGGCGAGCTCAAGCGTCTCGCCGACGGCTACATGCGCCGCCAGCCCGAGGCGCACACGCTCCAGCCGACCGCGCTCGTGAACGAGGCGTACCTTCGCCTCATGGACGCGAAGGACTACAAGGACCGCGGCCACTTCCTCGCGACCGCCGCGCGCGCGATGCACTCGATCCTCGTCGACCTCGCGCGCGCGCGACGCGCCGAGAAGCGCGGCGGCCTCCGCGAGCGCGTCCCGCTCTCCGTCGCGAACCCCGAGACGCGCGACCCGACCGAAGAGATCCTCGCCGTGCACGAGGCGCTCGACCACCTGCACGGCAAGGACCCGCTGCTCGCGCGCGTCGTCGAGCTGCGCTTCTTCGGCGGGCTTACCGAGGCGGACGCCGCGGAGGTCCTGGGCGTCAGCGAGCGCACGGTGCGCGGCGCATGGGCGACCGCGCGGCTCCTCCTCCACGAGAGGCTCGCGTGATGGGCTTTACCGCGCAGCGGCTCTACGACCTCGTCGCCCGCGCGCTCGAGGAGCCGCCGCAACATCGCCGCGCGTGGATCGAGGGGGCCTGCGGGGGCAACGACAAGCTCCGCGACGAGGTCCTCCGCGTGGTCGGCGCGGACGAGGGGCTCAAGGAGTTCCTCGCAACGCCGGCCCCGGCGCGGTTCGACGCGCTTGCGGCCCCCGGACCCCCTCTGCCTCCGGGCGCGACCGTCGGCCGCTACCACCTGAAGCGCGTGCTCGGGAGCGGCGGCAGCGGCGCGGTGTACGAGGCGTTGCAGGAGAGCCCGCAGCGGAAGGTCGCGCTCAAGGTGATGGCCGCCGGGCTCGGCTCGACCGGGGCCATGAACCGGTTCCGCGAGGAGGCGGAGATCCTCGCGCGGATGAGCCACCCCGGCGTCGCGCACGTCTACGAGGCCGGCGTGCACCGGGAAGGGGCCACGCGGCTGCCGTGGCTCGCGATCGAGTACGTCGAGGGGCGGGACATCGTCGCGCACGCGGCGGCGCTCGACGTGCGCGCGCGGCTCGCGCTGATGGCGCGCGTGTGCGACGCGGTCCACCACGGGCACGAACAGGGCATCCTTCACGGCGACGTGAAGCCCACGAACATCCTCGTCGACGCCCTTGGCACGCCCAAGGTGATCGACTTCGGGATCGCGCGCGCGCTCGGCGTGGACACGGAGCTCGAGATCGCGGGCACGCCGCCGTACATGAGCCCCGAGCAGTGCCAGGGCGCGCGGCTCGACGTGCGGAGCGACGTGTACTCGCTCGGCGCGGTGCTCTACGAGCTGCTCGCGGGGCGGCGCGTGCGCGACGTCTCCGGTCTGCCGCTCGCGGGCGCGTTGCGTGCGGTGCTCGAGGAGGCGCCGGTTCCGCTCGACCGCGTGAACCCGCGGCTCAAGGGCGACGTCGCGGCGATCGTCGGGAAAGCGCTCGCGCGCGACCGGGAGAAGCGCTACGCGTCCGCCGCGGCGCTCGCGGACGATCTCCGCCGCCACCTCGGCCGGCGGCCGGTCGAGGCGCGCCCGCACGGGGTCCTCTACGTCGCCGCGACGTTCGCGCGGCGGGAGCCGACGCTCGCGCTGGCGCTGGCGGCGGTGGTCCTGCTCTCTGTCGGCGCCGCGCTCGTGGGCACGCGCCTCGCGTGGCAGAAGGAGCGCGAGCGGGAGGCCGCCGAGCGGCAGGCCTACGTCGCGAGCCTCGCGGCCGCGTCCGCGGCGCTCCGCGCGCACGACGTGGGCGAGGCGCGGCAGCAGCTCGCGCGCGCGCCCGAGCCGCTCCGCGGCTGGGAGTGGCGCCACCTCGAGGGGCGGCTCGACGACTCGGTGCGCACGATCGCGCTTCCGGGCCGCACCGTGATGATCGGCGCCCTGAGCGCGGACGGCACGCGCGCCGCGGTCATCTACGGCGGCGAGGCGCAGACGCCGGGCGTGACCATGGTCGACGTCGCGTCCGGACGGGAGATCTGGACGGCGGCCGCGCTGAGGTCCGTCTACTCCGTTGCCGTGGACGCGGGCGGCGCGCGCGTGGCGGTGGGCGGCATCGACGGGTGGGTCGAGATCCGCGACGGCCTGACCGGCGCCGTGCGGCTGCTGCTCGAGGGGCACGACGGGATGGTCAACGGCCTCGCGTTCGACCCGCGGGGGCGTCTCCTCGCGACCGCGGGCCGCGATCGCACGGTCCGGCTCTGGGATCCGGAGAGCGGCAAGACGCTCGCGACGCTCGAGGGGCACGAGGACCGCGTCATCTCGGTCGCGTTTGACGCGCGCGGGGAGCGGGTGGCGTCGGGGGGTCGGGAGGGGACCGTGCGCGTCTTCGAGGTCGCGACGGGGAAGCCGCTCCTGCGCCTCACGGGCCACGAGGGGAGCGTCGAGGGCGTGGCGTGGAGCCCGGACGGGCGGCGCATCGCCTCGGTGTCGCGCGACCGGATGGTCAGGCTCTGGGACGCGACCGCGGGCACGGCGATCGCCGTGCGGCACGGCCACGAGAACAACGTCCGCGGCGTCGCCTTCGCGCCGGACGGCAGGACCTTCGCGTCCGCTTCGTGGGACAGGACGGTGCGGCTCTGGAGCGGCGAGGACGGACACGCGGTCTCGTGCCTCCATGGCCACGAGACCTCGGTCATGGCCGTCGCGTTCGCGCCCGCGGGTTCGGTCGTGGTCACGTTCGGCGGGCAGATCAAGGTCTGGCGTCCCGAGCAGCGCGAGGAGGTGCCCGTGCTGTACGGCCACCGGGACGTGGTCCGGTCGGTCGAGTTCGCGGAGGGCGGCCGGGTGCTCGCCTCGGCATCGCGCGACGCGACGGTGCGGCTCTGGGATATCGCCCTCCGGCGAGAGATCGTCTCCCTCGAGGCGCCGAGCCGGCGTGTCGACTGCGTCCGCTTCCTCGGCGGGGGCTCGACCCTCGCCGTGCTCTGCGAGGGCAAGCTGCGCCTGTGGAAGCTCGGGGGGGACGGCCTGCCCGAAGGCGGGCTGCCGCGGGACCTCACGGCCTACGGACTCTGCATGCCGGAGAGCGCGCGCACGGGGAGGATCGCGATCGGGTACCAGGGCGGCCACATGGGCGACCTCGATCCCGGGACCGGGAAGCTCGGGCCGGTGCGCAAGTCGCTCGGAGCGATGATGAGCGCCGCGGCGTTCGACCCTTCCGGCCACGCGCTCGCCGCCGGCACGCTGGAGGGCGAGGTGGCGCTCCTCGACGCGGAGACGCTCGTGCCGCTCCGCAGCGCGAGGCCCCACGCCGGGTTGGTGAGGGCGGTCGCCTACTCGCCCGACGGCGCGACGATCGCATCGGCCTCGGCGGACGGACGCCTTCTTCTCCTCGACGCGCGGACGCTCGCGGTGCGCGCGTCGCTCGAGGGGCACATCGGCCAGGTCTACTCGCTCGCCTTCCACCCGGACGGCACGCGCCTCGCGACCGGCGGGGAGGACGCGACCGTGCGGCTCTGGGATCCGCGGTCCGGCGAGGCCCTGCTCGTCCTGCACGGGCCGCGCTATGCCGTCTGGTCGGTGGCCTGGAGCCCCGATGGCCGCTGTCTCGCGAGCGCCGAGGGCACCTCCGAAGGCGCCGACAGCTGCATCCGCCTTTGGGCTGCACCCCTTGCGCCATCGAAATGACGCAAGCCGTTGTCACAAAATGACTTACGCGATCCAATTGCGGCAGGCGTGCCGCACGACCGTAAAGTCACCTTACGGTTCAGGCGTAGCGATCAGTCGCGCTCCCGGTCGCGCTCCCGTTCACGTTCCCGGTCCCGTTCGCGGTCGCGCCCGTGCTCCCGCTCGCGCTCCTCGAGCCGCGCGAACGCCTCGTGGAGCATGCGCTCCAACCGGTCGAGCCGCTCCTCGAGACGTGCCATCCGGTCCTCGGGCCCGGGCCCCTCCTGCCCACGCGCGAATTCCGTGCTCTTGCTCGCGATAGGACCGTTCTCCGCCCGTTGCCGGAAGTACCGGCCCAGCTCCTCGCACTGCGCCGCCTTCTCCGGCTGCTTGAACTCGCGCCAGCAGCCGGCGGCCTTGAGCAGGAGCTCCGCGAGCTGCGCGTCGCTCGGCGCCTTCCGGATGATGTCCTGCGCTTCCTCGTCGTTGCGCCCCTCGAGCTTGAGCTTGCTCGCGTGGATCGCGCGCTTCATCAGGTCCGCCGCGTCGTGCCGCTCCGCCTCCGCGAGCCCCTTGAACGCAAGGGCCAACGTCTCCAGGTTGCCCGCATCCCCCCCGGGCTTCCGTGCCCCCCCGGCCCCCTTGATTTCGCCGCGCAGGCGGTCCGCCATGCCGCGCAGATCGCGCGCCATCCCCTCGTAGCCGGCCTTGTCGAGCGCGGCGATCGCCTTCTCCATGTTGTGGAGCGCCTGCACCCGCGGATCGTCCCGCTCGCCGTGCGCGGCCACGAGCTTCCGCTTGAGCGCGTCGGCCTCCTCGCGCACGCGCGCCGCGTCGTCCGGCCGGCCGGCCTGCTCGAGCAGCGCCGCCTCGTCGAGCATCGCCTGCAGCCGCTCCTTCGCGGCCGCGAGCTCGCGGTCGTCAGGCACCGCCCGCGCGGCCGCGACGAGAAGGAGAGTGCCGAGAAGGATCCGCATGGTTCGCCTCCGCGCGAGGGCGCAACCTGCCCCCGCGCCCCCATGGTATCCGGATTCGGGAGGGCCCCGGGAACCCCCTTTCAGCGCGTGACGGCCGGGATCGTCGCCTTCTTGAGGAAGAGGAGGGCGAAGCAGGTGCCGAGGACGTCCTGCGGCGGCATGCACGTGGTGTCCACCCACAAGCCCTTCGCACGCTGTTCCTTCAGCAGGAACGCCGCGCCGCGCGCGTACCAGCCCCTGCCGCCGAACTCGCGGCGCCCGGAGAGGATGCCCGTTCGCTCGACCGCGTAGAGATGGCAGTAGTGGTACGCACTGCGGCCCTCGAAGTGGTGTGACGGGTTCGTCTCGACGTCGAGGTTCGCGTCGAGGTACTTGAGCCCCTTCTCGATGGTCGCGGCGAGCGACGGCGGCGGTTTCGCGCCCAGGAGCGTGATCTGCTCCCTAGCGATCAGAAGCGTCGAGAGGGCCGCGGCGGTCATCCCGCGGCTGGGCTCGTGCGGGGCGTGGTACGGGAATCCTCCGGACGCATCCTGCAACCCGCGCAGGAAGTCCGCGGTCTCTTGCCAGACGTCGGGCCGGACCGCCTCGACGGGGTACCCCGCGAACGACGCCGCCCGCAGCGCGAGGATCGCGAACTGCGTGGACGAGACGTCGGCGTAGTCCGGCCCGAATTCGTAGTACCCGAAGCCGCCACGTACGTAGCACGAATCCTCGCCGACCAGGTGCTGCACGCGCTCGTCGAGCCTCATCCACTCCGGAGCCGTGAATCGGCTGCCCTCCGGGCGCCGCCGGAGTCCGGGCGCGCGGATGGGCTTCTTCGGCGCCTCGACGCCGTTGAGGGCGCACAGCATCAGGATCGCGGCCGAGGACTCGTAGCTCGTGTACTCGTCGCCTCGTTCGCGGTCGGCCTCGTTGAACCACTTGAGGCCGCGCTGGATCACCGCGTGGTCCTTGGGCACGCCGCAGACCGCGAGCGTGAAAAGGGAGAAGGCGGTGGGCCCGAGGGGGTAGCAGAATCCTCCCGGGCCGCCGTCGTAGGAGTCCCCTCCCACGCAGGGTCCCCAGCTTCCGTTCTCCCGCTGCGCGGACATAAGCCAAGCGACGCCGGCGTCAATCGCGCGGTTGATGGCGTCCGGCGTGGGCACCGCCTCGTCGCCACGCGCGAGGGCAGCGAAGGACGCGAGCACGAGGGCCCGCCGCATGGCCCCATTCTGCCATGCGGCCGGCCCCCCAGGCCCCCTCGACCTACTTCGTCGCTTCGCCGAGCCCCTTCGTGTCCATCGCGCCCCAGAACTCCTTCGCGATCGCGTCGTCGGGCTTGTTCACCTGGACCTGCACCATGATCTTCTCGTGGAAGCCGACCATGTTGCAGTCCTGCTCCTGCTTCGTGACCATGGCGATCCAGCCGTCCTTCTCGATCAACTCCATCTTGGGAGCGTTCGGGTCCTGCGCGAGCAACGCGCGCATGGCGGGGTCCTTGTACATCTGGATCATGGCGCGCTGGCCCTCGATCATCTGCGGCCAGCTCGTGATCATGACGGTCACCTCGGGGCCGTCCTCCGAGCCCTTCTTCGTGTAGCGCCGCTGCACCTGGCTCCACACGAACGCCGTCTCGCCGCTGCCCCAGTTGCCGCTCTGGCTGTCGATCTCCCCCATCTCCCATTCCTTCTCGTCGCGCGTGGGCAGGAACGCCTCGAGCCCCTTCATCGCCTTCGCCTGGATGAGGCCGATCGCCTTCTGGAGCTGCTCGATCGCCTCCTGGTCCTTCCCGGCCTTGAACGCCTCGCGCCCCTTGTCGATGGCCGCGAGCACGTCCTCGGCGGGGTCGCCCGCGAGGACGGCGGCGAGGAGAAGAGGAAGAGCGACGAGCGTGAGCGTAAGGCGCATGAGCGGACCTCCCGTGGGTGAGTGTACCGCCCGGGGGGCTCGGGGGCACACAGCCGCCTCCGGGCGCGCGGGTGTGTAGAATCCCGGGGTGCTTCGAGGGGATGGCCCGATCCTCCCCGCGCTCGCGCTCGCCGCGGCGGTCGGCGCCGCGTGCGCTGTGCTCGTCAAGCTCGGCAATCCCGGCAACATGGGCATCTGCGGCGCGTGCTTCCTCCGCGACGTCGCGGGCTCGCTCGGCATGATCGAGAAGCCGCGTATCTTCCGCCCGGAGGTCGCGGGCGTGATGCTCGGCGCCCTCGCGTGTGTCGTCGCGACGCGCCGCTTCGGCGCGCGCTCCGGCAGCTTCGCCGCCACCCGCTTCTTCTTCGGCATGTGGATGGCGGTCGGGGCGCTCGTCTTCCTCGGCTGCCCCTTCCGCATGCTCCAGCGGCTCGGCGGCGGCGACATGAACGCGGTCGTCGGCGCGGGCGGCTTCGTCCTGGGCGTCGGCATCGGCCACTTCTTCGAGCGGCGCGGCTACACCGTCGGCCGGACGCAGGTGGTCGCGGCGCCGGTCGGCCTCGTCGGCCCCACCGTCGCGGCGATCGTCCTCTTCCTCTATGTGGGCCGCCTCCTCAAGGGCCCGCCGCCCGGCTCGGCCGAGCCCCCGGCGCACGCGCCGTGGCTCACGGCGCTCGCGATCGCCGGCGGCGCGGGGGCGGCGCTCTCCGCGACCGGCTTCTGCGCCGTGAGCGCCGCGCGGCAGATCTTCCTCAAGCGCAAGCGCATGCTCCTCGCCGCGGGGCTCTTCATCGCCGCCTACGCGGCCGCGGCCCTCGCCACCGGCGGATTCCGGGGGGGCTTCGGGGGCCAGCCGTTCGCGCACCGCGACGTCCTGTGGAACGTCCTCGCGATGGCCCTCACCGGGCTCTGCGGCGTGCTCGCCGGCGGCTGCCCGGTCCGCCAGCTCGTGATGGCGGGCGAGGGCAACGGCGACGCCTTCATGACCGTCGCCGGGATCGCCGTCGGCGGCTCTATCGCGCACAACATCGGCCTCGTCTCGACGTTCGACGCGGGCACGGTGGCCGGCGGGCCGACGGCCTTCGGCATGTGGGCCACGGGAATCGGCCTCGCGGTCGCCCTCGTGTACGCCGCGGGGATCACGTTCGGCAAGCGCGAAGGCAGCGTCTGACGTTCCGGCGTAATCTCTACGGCATGCGGACGATCCTCCCGGCGCTGCTCCTCGCTGCCGCCTGCGCAGCCCCCCAAGCCCCCCACGATCCTGACTCGGCAAAGCGGGGCCTCGCGGAGACGAGGGAGCGCAAACCCTACCTCCCGATGCTCTCGGACAAGGACGCTCGCGCCGCGATGGGCGGGTTCCCGGGCCGTCGCGCGCCGAACCTCGCGCGGGTCGCGGCGCACATGCCGAAGACCTTCGCGGCGGAGATGGCGGCATGGGGCGCGCTCGGGAAGGAGGGCACGATCGACCGGCGGCTCATGAGCGAGGTCTTCTACGTCGTCTCGAGCGCGAACGACTGCTTCTACTGAATGGGTCACGTGGTCATGACGTCCGAGTTGGCGGGCGTCCCCGAGCACGATGTCCTTTGCATCGAGGAGAGCGCGGACCCGATGCGCCGCGCGGTCTTCGCCTTCGCGCGGAAGGTGAGCCGCGAGCCGGCATCTGTCACGCAGGAGGACGTGGACAGCTTGCGTCCGTACCTCAAGGACGCGCAGATCGTCGAGCTCGTGTTCGCGGTGTGCCGGTACAACACGATGAACCGGCTGGCCGACGCCTTCGGCGTGCCGCTCGAGAAGGAGAACGTCTTCGCGCCGGCGCCGAAGGCGGCGAAGGCCGCCGTGAACGAGAAAGCCCTGAAGAAACGGCCGCTGCAGCCTCCGGCCGAGCCCGCGAACGCGAAGCGCGCGGAAGACTGATCACCCCTTCGTCCCGTGATGAGGCGGAGCGAGCCGGGCCGGGCGAATGACGCGGCGTCGCGCACGGTAGACGCGGCCATGCAACTGCAACAGCTGCGCGAGGAGTACCGCCGCGAGGAGGATCGGCGGCGCGAGCGGATCCTCGCGCGACGACGCTCGACGGAAGTACGCTACCTCGTGGAGGGCGTCATGCTCTTCGCGCTCACTCAGTTCCTGTTCGGGGGACTCTCCGCGGGACGCCTGCTCGTGCTGGTCGTGCCGGGCATCGCGCTCGGATGGACGTGCTTTCGGCTGCGCGTCGGCCAAGTGGGCTACCCCGTGGCAGCGGCGGTCGCGTACGTCGTGGTGTACGGGATCCTGGGCGTCCTCGCGCTCTGGCACTTCGTGGTCTTCGTGGCGCTAGCGGCGGCGGCGGGTGTGATGCACGAGCTCCAGCGGGCCGACGGCAGCGAGACGATGTAGGGAGGCCGCGGGAACCCGGACTCCGAATCGCGCCACGCGCCATGACACCGGGTCCCGACACAAACGCGGGCGCGTGAGATCCCGCCCGAGGAGCGGGCCGCTTCGCGCCATCGCGCCATGACACCGTCGCGCGACACAAGTTCGCGGTCGTGCGGGCCGTCTCGCCCGTGAGCGCGCTCGACGTGACACCGACCCCGACGTACTGGAGGTGGTAGATTCATGGCGATGCACAAGGTCCGGCACACCCGGGCGGACTACGACAGGCTCCCCGAGGGCGCCTACGCGCAGCTCATCGAGGGGGAGCTGGTGATGACCCCCGCGCCGACCCCTTGGCACGAGCGGCTCGGGCACCGCGTCATCAGCGTGCTCGCGGATCTCTTCGGCCCCGCCTGGTACGACCGCGTCCTCGGCTCCAGGTTCGAGATCGTGGTGGGCAAGCCGCCCGACGAGGAGATTGTGCAGCCCGACGTCGTCGTGTTTCCGGAGGGCACGAAGGCGACGGGCCGGTACTGGAAGCCTCCCACGCCCGTCCTCGTGGCCGAGATCCTCTCGCCCTCGACGCAGCATTACGACCGCGGCGCGAAACTGCGGATCTACGCCACCGCGGGGGTGAAGGAGGCGTGGCTCCTCGACGCCGTCGCCGAGACGATCGAGATCCACGATTTCGCTGGGCCGACGACTCGCCTCTTCGCGGCCGGGGAGGTCGCGGAGTCGCGGGCGGTGCCCGGCCTAAGTGTGGACGTCGCCGCGTTCTTCGCGGTGTGACGGCTCAGCGCGCGGCGGCGACCGACTTCTCGACCGCGCTCCAGTCCACGGCGCCCGCGCGCGCGACGACGGTCAGCGTCTCCTTCTCGAAGTCGGGCACCGCGGCGAGGACGCCCGTCACCTTGAGCGCTGCGAAGGGGATGATGGCTGCCCGCGGACCCTTCCCGACGCCCTTGATGTCGATCACCCTCGTCTCGAGCGTCGCGATCTTCCACGCGGGATCGAGAAAGACCCGCGGGACGTAGGCGCGACGGTCCTCCACGTACCACGCGCCCGGCGCCTCCTCCTCCGCCGCGAGCGCGATCTCCGCGGGATCCTCGATGCGGAGGGCGGGCGTCCCGGCACTCTCCCGAAGGACAGCCGGGCTCGCCGCGCCCGGCTCGGCGGTGAGGATCAGGTCGCGGCCATGCACTTCGACGTCGCGGATCCCCTTCACGCCCTTGAGCGCCGCGGCCCCCGCAGCCCCCTCCATCCCGATCCGAATGCGCTCGACCGCGGGGGCGGTCGCCGCCTGCTCGAGCCGCGTCGCGATCTCGGCAGGGTCCTTGACCGCGTGCAAGTCGATCGCATCGACCCGGCGGCCGTGCCCGTCCAAGATGACGAGCCCCGGCCGCGAGGCGGCGAAGGGCTCGAGGAGGGAGTACGCCTCCGGCACCCGCACCAGCAGCCGCACGAACGCGCCCGCGGCGCGCACGATCCGCGGATCCTCAAGGCGTGTGGCGAGCGGACCGCTCGTCAGATCGACCGGCCCTCATCACGTCGGAGAGCCGGAGAGGCCGAGGAGCAGCCGCTTGCCGTCGCGCCGCGCGCGCGAGGCGGCCTCGAAGAGCCGCGGGTACCCCTCGAGATCCCAGGAGATGCGCTCCTCGGCGCCGACCGCCGCGAGCGGGAGAAGGAGGAGGACGGCGCGGCGCACGCCTGCAAGATAAAGGATGGGGAGGGGCGTGGGGAACCCCCGCCCCCGAGGCCCCCCCACCTCGCTGTCACCGGACGGTGACTGCCCCCGGGCGCGCGGCGCGGCCGGAACGCAGTGGCCCGGGAGTTGCTTTGGAGCCACAGCCATGCGGATCCTCCTCGTCGCCCTTCTCGCCGCGGCGTGCAGCGGGGGCGGCGGCTCGTCGGGCGACGACGCGCTCGCGATCTTCCCCGCTTCGCTCCCGGCGGCGACGGAGGGGTTCGCGTACACGGCTTCGCTCGTGGGCTCGGGCGGCACGGAGGAGGGGTACGCGTGGCGGCTCGTCTCGGGTGCGCTGCCGGCGGGCGTCGGCGGGCTGCCGACGTCGGGCTCGCGCGCCACGCTCACGGGCACGCCGGCCGCCGCAGGCACGTTCCCGATCACCGTCGAGCTGCGCGACTCGTCGGGCGCGACGGTGACGGCGGACCTCTCGCTGGTCGTCGGCCCGAGCGGCGGCCCGGGCCCCGGCGCGGGCACGTGGGCCGCGACGAGCCTTCTGAACGCGCCGAGCGCGCGGGGCTACCACACGGCCGTCTGGACGGGCAGCGAGATGATCGTCTGGGGCGGCCTCGACTTCGTCGGGGTGAAGAACACCGGCGGCGCGTTTGACCCCGTCGCGAACACGTGGCGCGCGCTCCCGACCGCGGGCGCGCCCGCCGCGCGCTTCGGCCACACCGCGGTGTGGACGGGGAGCGAGATGATCGTGTGGGGCGGCTACGACAGCGCGGGCCTCCGCGGCGACGGCGGCGCGTACCGCCCCTCGACCAACAGCTGGAGGACGATCTCCGCGACGGGGGCCCCCGAGGCGCGCGCGATCCACACGGCCGTGTGGACCGGCACCCGCATGCTGGTTTGGGGGGGCCAGGGGGCCTTTCCCCCGCCCGCGCCGAACGCGGTGGACAAGGTGTTCGGCAACGGCGGCGCGTACGACCCGGTCGCGGACGCGTGGTCCCCGATCGCCCCTTCGATGACGCCCGCCGCGCGCGCGCACAGCGCCGTGTGGACCGGCGCGCGGATGATCGTGTGGGGCGGCCGCGACGCGTTCGCGCTCACTCTCTCGACGCAGAACACGGGCGGCGCGTACGAGCCGGTCCTCGGCGCGTGGACGGCGACGGACACGGCCACTGCGCCGTCGCCGCGCATGAGCCACACGGCCGTCTGGTCCGGCGCCGAGATGATCGTGTGGGGCGGGCGCACGGACGTGAGTCCCGGTCTCGCGACCGGCGGTCGCTACTCGTTCGGCTCGAACTCGTGGGCGGCGACGGCCGCGGGCGGAGCGCCGGGCGGTCGCCACGGCCACTCGGCGGTGTGGACCGGGACCGAGATGCTTGTCTGGGGGGGCCGCGGGGGCGCGGGGATGCTCGGCGACGGCCGCGCCTACGACCCGGCCGCGAACACGTGGCGCGCGATCGCCGCGACGTCCGCGCCCGCCGCCCGCGCCGACCACACCGCCGTCTGGACCGGCGCCGCGATGATCCTCTGGGGCGGCGCCGTCGAACCCGCGGACACCTACGTGAACACGGGCGCGATCCTGACCCCGTGACGCGGCGCGCCTCCGTGCTGCTGGTAGGATGCGCGCGTGCGACCCCGTAGCTCAGATGGATAGAGCGGCGGTTTCCTAAACCGCAGGTCGTCGGTTCGAATCCGGCCGGGGTCGCCAGCTACAAGGCGCGCGGCAGAAAAGGGCTACGGCGTTTGGCGGAGTCTTCACGAGGACGGAGACCGCCGCTCCTTTGGGCCGTCGATGCGCAAGCCAGGTAGTGGCCGCGCCCCGGACCGTTGACGAGCTTGTGACGCGCGCCCGCCCCCGGCGGCGCTACGCTCGCGGAAGGAGGATACGCCATGAGAAACGCCCTGCTCGGAGTCCTGGTCGTCGGTCTCGGGATCGCCGTGGCGCAGGACGCGCGAGAGACGAAGCCCTACGTGACGCTCGCGGGGGCCGCGAGCGGGATCGCCGCGAAGGAGTACGACCGGATCACGACGCGCGACGACATGGTCAAGGTCTGGCTGCGGCACGTTGGCGCCGATCCCGCGCGGCACAACGACTTCTACAACGAGGCCGGCGTGCCGGACGTGGACTTCGGGCGGTGCATGGTCGTCGCCGTGTTCGGCGGCGAGTGCATCAACAGCGCGGGGATGTACGCCTTCTCCGTCGCCGAGGAGGCGGACCAGGTCCTCCTGCGGTTCGGCCACCGGCCGTTCCAGAGCGGCCGCGAGGGGAAGCGCGCCACGCCCTTCGGCTTCTTCGTCGTGCCGCGCTCGGCGAAGGCGCTCGTGCTGGAGGAGAACGTGCAGAATCTCATCGGCGGGGAGCCGAAGTGGAAGGAGCGCGCGCGGTTCGACGGGATCGGGTGAGACGTGGGACGGCACCGCGGACTACTCGCCAACGGGTTCGGCCTTGCGGCACGTGAACCCCTCCCACCTCTTCCCGATCACGTCGCAGTAGAGCCCGTCCATCTCCATCAGGAACGCCTTCCGCCCGGTCTGCTCCGCCGCGATCAGCGTCGAGCCTGATCCCCCCGAACAGGTCGAGGACGTTCTCCCCCGGCCGCGAGCGGGACCGCGCGCCGCCGACGGAGCGCCGCCCTGGCGGGGACGGGACAACGCGCGGGCCACGCCGCGCGACGTAGGCGGAGCACAGGGCGGCGGCGGTCGCCGGCTATGGAGCGATGAAGCGGAGGGCGAGCCCCCCACGACGCCCGGAGGCGCTCGTGTCCAGGGCGTGTACGGCGACCACGGACCCGGGTTCGTGCTGCCCATCTGCTCCCATCTTTCGGCACTCGATGGACTACGTGGACGTCATGGACAACTCGTGCCCGGGAACCCGCTTGGAATGCGGTAGGGCCTGCGGTTTCTTAAACCGCAGGTCGTCGGTTCGAATCCTGCCGGGGTCGCCAGCCAAGCCATACGCGGGGTTCCTCGATCCGCGCGGATTCCGCGTTGACGAACGGCCCCCGGCGAACGTCAATAGGAAGGATGGCCGATGCGAGCGACGCCGCGCTGGTCGCGGCCGTGCGGGAGGGGCAGGCCGGCCGGTTCGACGAGATCGTGCGGAGATTCGACCGGCCCGTGCGGGAGGTCGTAGGGTGCGCGGTCCGCGACCCCCTTCGGCGCGACGAGATCGTGCAGCAGACCTTCTGCCTCGCGTTCCGGCGCCTCGGGACGCTCGCCGCGCCGGAGCGCCTCCGTGCGTGGCTGCTCGCGATCGCGCGCAACTGCGTCGCGGACGACCTACGGAGCCGCGCGCGCCACGCCGTTCTGCCCCTGCGTGACCTCCCGGCCCCCCCACGCCCCCCCGGATGGATCTGGGAAGAGGTTGCCATGCTGCCCGCCGCCCTCGCCGAGGCGCTGCGACTCCGCTACCGCGAGGGGCTTGGCCTCGGCGAGATCGCCGCGCGCCTGGGCGTGAAGGCGTCGACCGTACGGGGCCGCGTCTACACCGCGCGCCGGGTCCTGCGGCGTCGCCTGGAGGAGAAGTGATGTCCTGCGCCTCGATCCGCCCCCTGCTCTTCGCATGGCACGAGAACGAGCTCGACGCCGGGGAGCGCGCGCGCGTGGGTGCGCACCTCGCCCGCTGCCCCGGCTGCCGCCGCGAACTCGAGGCCGAGGCGCGCCTCACCGCGGCGCTCGTGCAGCCGCCGCGCCGCCGCCTCGCCTTCCCGGTCGCGGGAGCCGCGGCCGCGGTGTTGCTTGCCTGGCTGCTCCTCCAGCCCAGCGCGGCCTACGGCTCGATCCAGCCCACGTCGCTCACGCCCGAGATGACGCTTCGCGACGGACAGCGCCGGCCGCTCGAGCGTTCCAACCACGTCGTCCTCCCGACGGGAGAGAGCTGCGCCATCGAGATCCGCGACGTGGGGTGCCTGACGTCGGAGGGACCGGCGGTCTTCGAGCTCGATCTGACCGACGGACGTTGGAAGCTGACGCTCCTGCGCGGCGAGGTGCGCGCGGAGATCGAGCGCGGCGGCGTGCTCGAGGCGGTCACGCTGCGCGAGCAGCGAAGGCTCGGCGCGGGGCCTCACTGGATCTGCCTTCAGGCCGGGGAGGAGGAGAAGCCCGCGCCGCCCGCCCCCGGCGCGTCGGTCGCCGAGCTCATGGAGCGCGGGCGCAAGGCCTTCTTCACGGACGAGGACTTCGTCGCCGCGGAGCGGGCGTACCGCGCGGCGCTCGCCGCGGCCACCACGGACGAACAGAAGGCGCGCGCGCACTTCTACCTGGGCGCCTCGCTGGGACGGCAGGAGAAGCACGCCGAGGCGGTGGAGGTGCAGGCGGACTGGCTCGCGAAGTACCCCAAGGACTCGTCGCGGCACTACGTCCTGCTCTTCCAAGGCATCTACCAACGCGCCCTGGGCCACGAACGCCTGGCGATGGCCGCTTGGCAGACGATCGTCGACGAGGCGCCCGGGTCCGACCTCGCCGGGCACGCACGCGTGCACCTCGGCGAGGCGCCGCGCGCGCAGGAGGCGAGGCCGCCCGCCGCCGGGCCGCGGCTCCTGCCCGCGGCGGGCACGCGCGGGGGCTACGCGGTGGTCGAGGTCGGCCTCGTCGACCGGGCGTTCGTAAAGGTGGCACGCGCCGTCGCCGCATTCCACAGGGCGCGCACCGTGGAATGGGACGGGCGGGACGGCGCCGTGCTCGCGCACAGCCTCGCGGCCGCGCCGACGGACGAGGTCCTCTTCGTCGTCGAGCCGGGCGTGCTCGACGTCAACCTCCACCGGCGGATCCTGCTCGCGAGCGCCAAGCTCGACGACGACATCCTCCCGGACTTCGCCTTCGGCTACTTCACCGCGCGCGATGGCGCGGGCCTCGCCGCGCTGTGGGAACGCACGCAGGCCGTACGCGAGCGCGGCCTCTCGGCGCGCCGCTGGGTCGGCACCGGCGTCGCCTCGTCGATCAAGTCGGCGGTCTACGCCGGAAGCGTGCCGGACATCGCCGGCGCCGCCGGCTTCGCCGGTGACCAGCTCTACTGGGGCTCGCGGGAGGCGGACCCCGCCGTCCTGGACTTCGTGCGCGAGCACCTGCCCGAGCTGGAGAAGGCGGGCGTCGTCACCATGACGGGCTGCGGGGACCCGCAGGGGATCTGGCTCTTCAGCGACCGGCGCAACTCCGACGCCCGCCGCCACTGGGCGTTCGACCCCGACAAGGTCGGTTCCGACCCGGAAGGCGAGATGCCGCGCATCACCGCGGACTTCCTCGCGCCGCTCCACCTCGAACGCCCGATCTGCTGGAGCGGCGTCTGCCACGCCGGGGCGACGCGGCGCGTCTTCGTGGAAGCGGACATCGTCTCGACGTTCGGGCGCGCGGACCGCGCCACGCTGTACGAGCTGCTCCCAGGCGAGAGCTTCTGCCTCGCGCTGCTCGACGCGGGTGCGGCGGCGTTCCTTTGCCCCATCGCCGCGAACCACGGCATGAGCGTCTCGCGCGAGGTGGACTTCGCGCTGGAGAGCGGGGCGACCCTCGGCGAGGCGGTCAAGTCCACCTGGGACGACGTGTGGCTCGCGGCCGGCGGTACGCCGGAGCTGGCGCTTCAGATCCCGGGTGAGCCGTCGGGCCACGACGGGCAGGTGATGCAGGGCGGGGGCGCCAACCGCATCCTCATCGGCGATCCCTCCCTCGCGCCCTTCGCGGCGACGCCGCACCCCCTCGAGCAGGTGGTCGTGAAACGCACCGAGGGGGGCTTCGATGTCGAGGTCACATGGAAGAAGGGGTTCCATAGCCGTGGCTGGGACATGTACGGCGCCGACCGGGGCCGCGACTGGTGCATCCGCGCGCGGGTCCCCCTCGACGACCTCGTGGACGCGGGGCCGGGTCGCGTCACGGCCACGGTGGAGGTCTTCGACGAGCAGGGCGCGCGCTTGCCCCACGTCCTGAGCCGCGCGGAGCCCGAGGCGTTCCGGGGCCGGCGCTACCTCCACCTGCAGGCGAACGCCCCGCGCGCGGGCATCGCGGGGGAGTTCTCGCGCGCGGTGTTCCACGTGGTCGCACGGGCGGACTGACGCACGAACCGCCGGACGCTCAAACCGCGCCTCGACCGTCGCGGGCCGTCCCGAAGGACGGCCCGCGTGGTTCACGAACGCTACTCGCTGACCTTGTGGTCCCGCATCGCCGCTTCGAGCTTCTGGATGTCCTCGGGCGAGAGGTGCGGCCGGTCCACCTTGATCGTCAGCTTGTCCAGTCCGCCCGTGAACGCGAACGGCGGCTGGTAGTCGGCGTCGTTCACGCCGGTCAGCGTGTCCGAGCCGATGTCGAAGGCCTCGTCCCACTGCAGGATCGCGGGAAGGGTCTTCTCCATCCGGATCGTCTGGACCTCCGCGCCGTCGACCTTGAGCGTGCCCGTGGCGGGGCGCCCGAGCCCGCTCAGGCTGTTGAACGCGAGCGTGCCCGCGCCGAGGCCCTCGTACTTGAAGTCGAACTCCACCGTGTGCTTGCCGGGGGCGAGCGCCTCGGGGCCTTCCCACCTGACCCGCTCGAGGTCGACGAGGTTCCAGAGGAACACCGGCTTGCCCTGGAGCAGATACAACCCGTAGCCGGCGAAGCGGCCGCCGGAGGTCAGGATCATGCCCTCCGCGCCGCCCTCGGGGACCGTGATGTCCGCCGTGATCGTGAACGAGGTGTTCAGCAGGAGCGGCGAGTCGCCCTGCGGCAGGCCGGTCATCGGGCGCGTGTAGACGAACTCCGTGCGGCCGGCGGTGAGGTTCGGGCGCGGCGCGACGATGCGCATGGCGACCGACGCGTCCAGCGGGAAGACCTGGTACTTCCTCGCCTCCGCGATGAACTTCTCCTTCATCTCCTTGACGATGGCCGGGTTCTCGGCGGCGACGTCCTTCGACTGGCTGAAGTCCCGGTCCAGGTGGTAGAGCTCGAGGACCTGGTTGTTGAGCGGGTCGGGGTTGGCCGCGCCGTAGGCCTCCCACGGGGCGCGGTTCACCTTGGTGGCGAGGAGCCAGCCCTCGTGGTAGAGCGCCCACTGGCCCAGCATCTCGAAGTACTGCGTCCGGTGACGCGACGGCGTCTTCGCGTTCTTCGCGTCGAAGGTGTAGGCGAAGCTCGTGCCCTCGATGGGCGCCTGCTTGATCCCGTCCACGTACTCGGGCGCGGCGATGCCGCAGGCCTCGAGGATCGTCGGGACCACGTCGACGACGTGGCAGAACTGCTGGCGCAGCCCGCCCGCGTCCGTGATGTGCTTGGGCCAGGAGACCGCCATGCACTGCCGGATGCCGCCGAGCCTCGACGCGTTCTGCTTGAACCAGGTGAACGGCGTGTCGAACGCCCACGACCAGCCCGCGGACATGTGGTTGTACGTGTGCTCGGTGCCCCAGAGCTCGTAGTACTTCTCGAGCTGCACCTCGACGGGCACCGCGACGCCGTTGAAGAACGCGACTTCGTTGGGCGTGCCGAGCGGTCCGCCCTCCGCGCTCGTCCCGTTGTCGCCGTTGATGTAGAGGATCAACGTGTTGTCCAGCTCGCCCGTGTCCTCGATCGCCTGGATGACGCGCCCGATCTCGTGATCGCTGTACGCGACGTACGCCGCGAAGATCTCCGCCTGCCGGATGTAGAGCTTCTTCTCCTCGGGCGTGCAGTCGTCCCAGTTCTTGAGGACGTGCGCGGGCCACGGCTCGAGCTGCGTGTCCTGCGGGATCACGCCGAGCCGCTTCTGGTTCTCGAAGATCCTCTCCCGGACCTTGTTCCAGCCGTCGTCGAAGAGGTGCATGTCGCGGATCTTCTCCACCCACTCCTTCGTCGGGTGGTGCGGCGCGTGCGTCGCGCCCGGCGCGTACTTGATGAGGAACGGCTTGCCCGGCTGGATCTGATGGGTCCGGTGCACGTAGTCGATCGCGTCGTCGGCCATCCCCGTCACGAGGTTCCACGTCCCGGGCGCCTTGCCCTCGAAGGGGTAGATCTGCGTCGTGTTGCGGAAGAGGTTCGGCTGCCACTGGTTCGCGTCGCCGCCGACGAAGCCGTAGAAGTAGTCGAACCCGAGGCCGATCGGCCACCGGTCGAACGGCCCTACCTGGCTCGCGGTGAACGTGGGCGTGTTGTGGTCCTTCCCGAACCACGCCGTGGCGTAGCCGTTGTCCCGGAGGATGCGGCCGATCGTGGCCTTGTCCTGCGAGATGATGCTGTTGTAGCCCGGGAAGCCCGTCGCCTGCTCCGAGATCACGCCGAACCCGCACGAGTGGTGGTTGCGCCCGGTGATGAGCGCGGCGCGCGTCGGCGAGCAGAGCGCCGTCGAGTGGATGTTGTTGTAGCGAAGGCCGGCGCTCGCGACGCGGTCCATCGCGGGCGTCGGGATGACGCCGCCGAAGGTGCTGGGCACCCCGAACCCGGCGTCGTCGGTGATGATGAGCAGGATGTTGGGCGCCTGCTTCGGCGGGACGATGCGCGGCGCCCACCAGATCTTCGACTGGAGCGCGTCGTCCTTGATCACGCCGCCGAACGCCGGATCCGGCGCCGGCAGCTGCGTTCCGCTGATGGTGGTCGTGGCGCCAGGCGAGCCGGGCTCGCCTGTGGTCTCGATGCGGGCGCCGGCGGCCGGCGGGGCCTGCGCCTCTTGAGCATGCTGCGCCGACGGACTCGCCGCGCAGCCCGCGATGAGCACGGCGGCCGCGGCCAACGCCAACGCGGGACCGCCGATCTTCTTCCAATTCATCAGTTCTCCTCCTTCGCCCAGACTAGCGCCCTGGTCAACGCGTCGCAAGCCGATCGTCGACGTCACCCCGGTTAGGGCGACAGGCGCGCACCGCTGTCGGCAACCGCCGCGGCGGAACCGCCCCGACCGGCCGGCTACCGCGCGAGATCGCGGTAGTAGACCGTCGTGCTGCAGAGCCCGCCGCTCGGCATCAGCGCGTAGCCCGGGATGTCGCCGACGCGGACCCAGCCGAGGCATTCGTACAGCCGCGCGGCATCCCCGCCGGTGACCGCGTCCAGCACGAGCAGCGTCTTCCCGCACTCGCGCGCCGTGGCCTCGGCGGCCCGCATCAGCGCCGCGCCGAGCCCCTGGCGGCGCGCCCGGCGATGCACGAGCATCTTCGCGAGATCGGCGCGGTGCGGCTGGTTCTCGGGGAGGTCGAACGCCAGCTGCACGGTGCCGCACAGGCCGCGCGCGTCCTCCGCGACGAGCAGCGCGCGCTCGCCCGCGGCCACGCCCTGCGCGACCTCGCGCCAGAACGCCACCGCGCGACCGCGCGTCAGCGGGTGCATGAAGCTCACCGACGCGCCGCCCTCGACGCAGTCGATCAGCACGTCGGCGAGCCCGTCGATCTGCGCGTCATCGACGGCGAGCAGGCGTCGCACGGACCACGCGGGTGCGACACCAGCGTGGCCGAAGGAGGGGGGCACGGGGGGAGGACCTACAGGATCGTCACCACGACGTCGAAGGGATCGCAGCGCACGAAGTAGTTGGTGTCGAACGCAAGCTCGGGGAACACCGGGTAATCGGCGGTGTCCGCGAGCATTCCGAGCGCGACGAGGGCGTACGCGCGCGTCTGGCGCTGGACGTTCACGTCCGAGCAGATCGCGAGGAGCGGATCGGCCGCCGTCGGGCTCGCGAGCCTCCCCATGACCTGGGCGATCGCGTTGCGCATGAAGACGGTGTCGGAGTCGCGAAGGAGCTCGCAGAAGACCTTCACCGCCTCGTGCTGGCGCAGCAGCGCGTACGCGACCGCGGCCGCCATGCGCACCGCGGGCTGCGTCTTGTTCACGAGGATGGGCTCGATCGCGGGGGTCGAGGCGACGTCGTTGAGCATCCCGAGCGCGATCACGCTCGACTGCAAGAGGATCCACGACCTCGAGTCGGCAAGCACCTTGCGCAGCAACGGCGCCTTCGTCGCGTCGCCGAGGATGCCGAAGCCGAGCACGGCGGCGGCCGCCTCGTCGGCATCCGCCGCGTCGAGGTACTTCTCGAGGATCGGCGCCGCCTCCGGGTGGCCCGAGAAGGCGAACGCGAGGTGGAAGAAACCGCGCTCCTCCTTGTCCGCGTACCGGTAGTACCGCTTCAGGCGCGAGAAGGCCTCCTCGCCCCCGACCTGGCCGAGGCTGATCGTCGCGAAGTGGCGGACGACCTTGTCCTTGTCCTTCGACATCGCGGGCGACAGCGCCTTCACGGCAGCCGCATCCTCGCGCTCCGCGAGCACGCCGGCAACGACCGCGGCCGAGCGCCGGATCTGATCGCTCTCGTCCTTGCGCAGGAGATCGAACACGTCGGGCAGCTTGTCCTTGGCGTGGACCTTGCCGAGGCAGTTCACCGCGTACGCCCGCACGTCCTCGTCGAAACGCTTGTCGCGCGCGAACCGGAGGAACGTCTCGCCGAGCGTCGCGTCGCCGGTCATCTGGAGGCCGACCAGCGCCGCGATGAGGAACTGACGGATGTCGCCGGTCGACTTGGGCACGAGCGCCTGCTGGCGCGCGTCCCTCGCGTCGAAGAAGTCGAGGAGGTACTTGCGCGACTTCTCGTCCCCGATCCGCCCCATCCCCATCATCGCGAAGCCGCGCAGCCGGAGCTCCTCGCCCTGGTCGCGGATGATCGACTCGAAGAAGTCGAAGAGGCCCGGGTCGCCCATCAGCAGGAGGCCCTGCAAGGCGGCCTCCTTGACCTCGTCCACGCCGTCGGTGCGGTAGAGCGTCTTCAGGTCCTCGATGGCCGCCGTCGTCCGGTACTTCCCGAGCGCGACGGCCGCGGCCGTGCGGACCTCCTTGTCGTCGTCCTTGAGCGCCTCGCGCATGACCGGCACGACCCTCTCGCGCAGCTCGAGACGCCAGGCGTCGGGGCCCTTCGCCTCGCCCTCCCCGGTGACCGGCCCGCGGCGCTCCTTCTGCCGCCGGCGGAAGTCGATCACCTTGAACTGGTTGTAGCCCCACCAGACGTGCCAAGTGTGGGTCGCGTGGCCCGTGCGCGGGGGGCTCGTCGGCTGCTGCGGCAGACCGGGCGGAGGGGGCGGAACGCCGCCGCCCGGCCCCCGGAACGATCCCCCGTGGCCCCACGCAACCCCGGTCAGGAAGAGGACCACGACGGCTGCAACGCAACGCATCTCACACCCCCTCCTCATGGTACCCCGCTCCGCCGCTGAAAGCGCGTGCGATCCTGTCCCCCATGCCCCCCTCTTTCAAGCTCGGCGACGCCGTTGCCGTCCTCGAACGCACGCCCAAGGCGGTTGCGGCGCTGCTCGACGGCCTTCCCCCCGCATGGCTCGACGCCCGCGAAGGGCCGGGATCGTGGAGCCCAAGGGAGATCGTCGCGCACCTGATCCACGGGGAAAAGACCGACTGGATCCCGCGGGCGCGGATCCTCCTCGCGCACGGCGAGGCGCGCGCGTTCAGTCCTTTCGACCGGGCGGGCCACGCCGGGATTCCCGGCGACCCGGCGGCGTTCGCGGCCGCGCGGGACGAGAGCCTCCGCGCGCTCCGTGCGATGCGCGTGACCGAGGAGATGCTTGACCGCGCGGGCCGCCACCCGGCGCTCGGCCGCGTCACCCTGCGCCAGCTGCTCGCCACGTGGGTCGCGCACGACCTCGGCCACGTGCGGCAGATCGCCCGCGTGATGGCGAAGAGGTACGCCGAGGACGTCGGCCCGTGGACGGCGTACCTCCCGGTCCTGAGGGAGGCAGGAGGGGGCTCGGGGGCCTGAGTTGTCGGCTTCGCGAGACAGCGCGGACGGCGTCGCCCCGCCTTTCCCCGGCCGCCCCTTGCGCCGCATCGTGGGTCTGAGGCACCATCCATGCGTTACGGGTCGGTTCCTGTCTCGGTTTGCAGGACCTTCCGGGACCCCCGGCGGATGTACGCCGGAGCGCGGGGCCGGCGCCTTGGCGTCGGCCCCGCTGACCAACCGTCGTGCTCCGCAAGGCTTGAGCGCGGACCGGGGCGATCCCGGCATGCGTGCTAGCCTGAGACCGTGTGCGGTGATGGTCTCGCCCTCGGACTGGTGCTGATGGTCCGCCTGATCGCCGTCGCAGGCCGCGAGAACCCTGGGAGTGAGAACGCATGAGATTCCAGGACTCGTTCGATCCCGCTGCCCAGGAGCACAGCCACAGGAACGCCTACTGGCTCGGCAAGGCGGCCGAGCTCGCGTACCTCGACAACCCGCGGTTCGAGGCCGCGGTCGGCGACTGGGGCGTCAAGTGCCGGCACGTGAGCGTCAAGGACACCGAGGCCCATGTGGCCGGCGGGAAGGCCTTGATGATCGTCGCTTTCCGCGGGACCGAGACCAAACCCGGCGACATCGCGACGGACGCGAGGTTCAAGAGAACACGCTGGGCGGGCCCCGGCCAGGTGCACGAAGGGTTCAACCTGGCGCTCGACCGCGCGTGGAAGGACACCCTGGCCGCGATCGGAGCGGTCGCTGCGGCGGGGCAGACGCTCTGGTTCACGGGCCACAGCCTCGGGGGCGCCCTCGCCGTGCTCGCCGCCATGCGCTGGACGGTCGAATCCAGGAAGCCGGCGGTCGCTGGTGTCTACACGATCGGCCAGCCGCGGGTGGGCGACGCGGAGTTCAGCGACGCGTTCGACCGGGCACTGGGCAAGCGCACGTTCCGGTACATCAACAATCGCGATCCGGTCCCGCGGGTTCCCATCGTCGGATACAGGGACGTGGGCAAGGCGTTCCGCTTCGACGATCGGGGCCGACTCGAGAGCCGGTCGGGGTTCCTGTTCCGGACGCTCACGGAGGTGTTCACGAGCGAGACGAAGATCCTCGCGGCGCTGAAGGGCGCCGTCGGCGATCACGCCGCGGCGAAGTACGTGGAGAACCTCAAGCGCACGGCCGAGGGCGCGAGCTGAGAGAAAATGGGCCGCCACCCCGAAGGGTGGCGGCGCCGAGGGAAGACTCGCCCGGGGCCGCCGCGTCCGAGTTGGGCGTCGGAAGACGGCGGCGACGTTGGGTTTCCGACACCGGGTGACCGGCCGGCGACTTGCCGGGGGTGCCTGCGGCTGGACGAGGCCGGTGGACCGACGGGCGTGCCCGCTACAGCGCGGCGATCACGCGACCGCGGCCTTCACGCAGTGAATCGGCGGCAGCGAATCGAAGAGGCAGGTCCACTCCTCGCCACCCTCGCGGCCGATCCACAGCTGGCCCGTCGTCGTGCCGAAGTACAGCGCGGGCGACGTCAGGTCGTCGATGTCCATCGCGTCGCGCAGGACGGTGAAGTACGCGTCCTTCTTGGGGAAGCCCTTCGCGAGGCGCTTCCACGAGCCGCCGCCGCTCTCGCTACGCCAGACCGCGGGCACGCCGTCCGGGCAGGCGCGCGTCATCGCGGTGAGCGGCAGGACGTAGACCGTGTCGGGGTCGTGCGGGTGCACGACGATCGGGAAGCCGAAGTCGCTCGGCAGCCCCTTGGCAATCGACCTCCACGTCTTGCCGTGGTCGTCGCTGCGCAGGACGCCGATGTCCGGCCGCGGTCCCCCGGGCCCCTTCCATTCCGCCCAGCCCCCGTGGTTCTGCATGTAGAGGCGGCCGGGCGCGTCCTTGTGGCCGGCGATCTTGTGCACGCACTGGCCGAACTCCGGGTACGGGTCCGGCATGAACCCCGCGCCGACGCCGCCGTTCGACGGCGCGAAGGTCGCGCCCCCGTCCTCGCTCATGTAGTGGCCGCCGGTCGAGATCCCCAGGTGCACGCGGTCGCCGTCTCGCAGAATCGTGTGGAGGCAGAGGCCGCCGTTGCCCGGGTGCCACTGGCGCGCGTGGGGGTGGTTGCTGATGCCCTGGACCAGCTCCCACGAGTCGCCGCCGTCCTCGCTCCGGAAGAGCGACGCGGGCTCGACGCCGCACCACAGGTCCTTCTTGCCCCCGCCCGCCTCGAGCGACCAGATGTTGCTGAGCGCGCGCCCGTCCTCCTTCGGGAACGCGGGCGCCGCCTTCGTCTCCTTGAACGTCTTCCCGAGGTCGGTCGAGCGCAGCACCTTCATCCCGAAGAACGCATTGCAGCTCGACGCGTAGAGCCGCGGCGCGCCGCGCGTGTCGATGAGCGCCGAGTAGACGGCCACGCCGGATCCGAACGGACCGCGCAGCGCGAAGCTCTTCCGCGTCTTCCCCGCCTCCGCGACGAAGACGCCCTTCTTGGTTCCGATGACGAGGATCACGCGCTCGGGCATTTCAACCTCCTGAGACCGCGGGGAGGATCGACACCTCGTCGCCCGACGCGAGCGCGGTGTCGAGCCCCTCCCGTTCGCGGACGTGGGACGTGTTCACGAACAGGTTCACATGGCGGCGCACGGCGCCCGTCTCGTCGCACACGCTCCGGTAGAGCGTCGGGTGCAGTCGCTCCAGCTCCTCGAGGACGGCGCGCACGGTGGCGGCCGGGACCTTGAGCCGCGCGGCGCCGCCGCAGCAGTCGCGGAGCATCGCGGGGACATGGACGGTGACGGTCGCCGACGGGGCCATGACGGAGGGGGGATTCTATCCGTGGTTGGGCAAGGTGCCGTGAAGCGCTCGAGGAATCCAGGAAGGGGCCTCGGGGACCGAGCCGCGGTCGTGCCGCCTTGAAGGACTACTTCGACCTCGTGTAGGTGGCCTCCCAGCACTTCCTCTCCCCGCTGCCCTCATCGCAGAACGACTCGACGAAGAGCTTGTCGGCGCTGACCCTCTTGAGGACGGAGCGCATCTTCATCTCCTTGCCGCCGGGCCCGGCGCAGGCGCCGCTGAGGGCCCAGACGCCGGGCTCCGTCCGCGTGCCGGTCGAGTGCATGATGCCCGTGCTGATGCAGTCGATCCAGACCTCCTCGTACTTCCCGCTCGCATTGTTGAAGCCGGCGATGCTGACGCCGCGGAAGAGCGTGCCCATGAAGTCACCCTCGAACTCCTGCCGCAGGTACCGGCCGTCGAACAGCGCGGTGAAGACCGCCTTGCCCTTGCTCTGCGCGGGCTCGGCACCGGGCGTCATCCAGGCCTTCGAGTCGACCGTCCACGTGCCCGCGTTCTCCATCAGCTCCGCGTGCTCGGCCCCGGGCTCTCCGAGCTTCAGCCACGCCTCCATGCCGGGGTCCACGCCCTCCTGGGCGCCCGCGCGGCCGAGCGCGAACGCGCCGAGCGCGACACCGACGATCGAGAGCACCAAGACTCCATGACGCATGACGTTCTCCTCTCTCTTCGCCCAGGGACCGCCCCGGGCGTCGAAGACCTCTACGGCGACGACCCGTTTCCGTCTCATTCATTCTTCCGAGCACCGCGTCGAGGCGATCCCGCCGCTCCTCCCGGAGCCGGCGGTACCCTTCCAGCCACTGGGCGACCTCGCCGAGCGGCCGCGGCACGAGCCGGCACGGCCGCCGCTGCGCGTGCCGGCCGCGCGCGAGGGGTCAAGAAGGGAGGGAGGGGGTCGGGGGGAGGGGCGGCAAGAGCCCGCCGAAGGGCTCCGCAAGGGGGTGCCCTGGGGCGTGCCGGCTGGCACGAGGATCCTCGAGGGCGACCTCGACGGCACGGATCCCGACGACCTCCTCAGCGACCGGGCCGGGACCGCGAGGCGCTGTGCCCGTGCTGCGGGGGAAGTGCATCGAACTCGGGCGGCGCATCGGCCGTCGACGACATGCCGGTCGCGAAAGGGTGCGTCTCGAGCCGCGCAAAGCAGCGCCGGCCTCCTCGGGTGGAATGGCAAGCGGCTTGCCCCCCCAGGCCCCCTCGCTTCAGACAGTTGCGAGGAAGCTTGCGAGTCTGTAGGATTCCGGCATGGCAGTCGTGCTCACCATCTCGATCAGCCCCACGATTCTGAAGACCCTCACGGCGTCCAAGAGCCTCGCGCTCGCGGTGGTGCCCGGCGGCGCGGCAACGCGCGGCGCGCCCTCGCGCGGGCCCGGCGGTTCCGCCGCGAAGGGTGCGGCCGATTTCCGCGCGGGCAGCCTCCCGGCGAGGCTTGTTGGCTGGGCCAAGGGACTCAAGAGGCCCTTCGGCGTCCAGGACCTGACCAAGAAGTTCAAGATCAAGCGCGGGCACGCCTCGATGCTGCTCACCTATGTCGTGAAGCACGGGGCCGTTGCGCGCGTCGGCCGCGGCGCCTACTCGGCGGCCTGACGTTCCTTGAACGTCGCGCGCGTGCCGTAGGCCTCGACGCCCCCCTCGACGAGGCGAAGCGGCCCCTTCTCGAGCGTCTCCGCCGGGATCTCGTTCGGAAGCCCCTCCGCCTTCAGGATCTGCGCCCTGAGCGCGGCGCCGTCCGCAAGCCAGAATGTCCGCAGCTCGAAGCGTCCGTCGGCGGGCCCGGGCGGCTTGTCGAACGCGTGCCCGCTCCAGAACAACACGTAGAGGCGCTCCGCGTCCGCGGCGATGCCCAGGATCCGGGTGGTCACGTAGCTGATGCGCCGTGTGTTGATCGCGAGTGTGCCGGTGGGCGGGACCAGCACGGTCATCTCCCCGGACGTGCGGACGGTGTGAAGGAGCATGCAGCCCGGCTCGACCACCCGCTCGAGCAGCGTGCCGTCCCCGCCGGTGCGGAGCGCGTGGACGAACGAGGAGTCGCTCTTGTGCACGAGCACGGGCTTCGGCTCCGCGATGGCGCAGAGGAGGACGACGAGGGCGGTTCTCATGCAGGCATGATCGCCCACCGCACGGCACGGCGCGTAACTTGCATGAAAGGAGGGGGCCGGGGGCCTGAGAAAGCAGCCCCCAGGACCGAAAGCGAGCGAGGCGGCGGCAGACGGGCCTAGACGGGCACGCCGAGCAGCTCGCGACGGCGCGCCGCGATGTAGTCGCGCATGCGCTCGACCGAGACGCGTTGCGCGGGGCCGTCCGCGTGGAACGCAAGCCCCACGAGATGCCCTTCGCCCTCCGGCCTCGTCCACGCGACCCGCATCCGCGCGATCACCGGAAGGCCACCGAACCCCTGCAGGAAGAAGCCCACGTAGAGCTCCGATCCGACGGGAGGAGCCGTTTCCGCGTGCGCGCAGGCGCCGCCGCCGCTGAGGTTCCTGACCCGGGCAGGGCGGATATCGGGATCGCCGATCTCCTTCACGAACAGGGCGGGGATCTCGTCGGGGATGCGGTCGTCGGAGCGGCGGTCGGTCATGGATGCGTCGCTGCGTGGCCGCGCTAACGCAGCGCCTGGTCGAGGACGAGCCAGCGGGGGGAAGCCGCGCGCTGCACCGTTCCGGGACGCGCGAGGGATTCCTCAGAGCTCCCCGGGGGCTTGACGGCACGCGGCGTTCGCGGTCGCGATTCCTGTCGGCCGCGTCCCTTACGACTGTCGCTGATGCGCTCGCCGGAACCTCGTGGCGTCGAGGGTCCGGTCCCGGCGGCCGAGGCGAACGGCCTCGGGGCCGGTGCATCCCGTCGGATCACGGCCCAGATCGCGGCCGCGCTGCTCGCGGTCTACGTCATCTGGGGCTCGACCTACCTTGCGATCCGCATCGCCTTGGACTCGGTCCCGCCCTTCTGTGTCTCGGCGCTCCGCTTCCTCGCGGCGGGGACCTCGCTGTTCGTCGTGCTCCGGCTCCGCGGCAGCCGGGCGCCGACCGCGCGGCAGTGGCGCCACGCCGGCATCGTGGGGCTGCTCCTCCCGGCCGCGGGCACGGGGAGCGTTGTCGTCGCCCAGCGCAGCGTCGCGTCGGGCGTCGCCGCCGTCGTCATCGCGACGGTGCCGCTCTGGGCCGCGTGCTTCCAGGGGATCCTCGGGAAGTGGCCCTCGCGCCGGCAAGCGATCGGCCTCCTCGTCGGATTCGCGGGCGTGGCGCTCCTCTGCCTCCGCGGCAAGCTGAGCGCGACGCCGTTCGACGCAGCCCTCCTGCTCGTCGCCGCCTCGGTCTGGGCCTTCGGCTCCGTCTGGAGCCGGAGGCTCGACCTGCCGCCCGGGCTCATGGCGCCCGCGGTCCAGATGATCGTCGCGGGCCTCGCCGTCGCGGCGCTCGCGTTCCTCTCCGGGGAACGCGCCGCCGCGCCCCCCGGCGCCCCCGCGCTCCTCGCGCTCCTCTATCTCGCGTTCTTCGGCTCGATCGTCGCGTACAGCGCGTACACCTTCCTCCTCAAGCGCGCGACGCCCGCGGTGGCCACGTCCTACGCCTACGTGAACCCCGTCGTGGCCATCCTGCTCGGGATCACCTTCCGCGCGGAAACGCTCGATCCGGCGACGGCCGCCGCGATCCCCGTGATCCTCCTGGGCCTCGTTCTCGTGCTCCGGAGCCCTTGAACGGGGAGGAGAGGGGGCGGCGGGGGCCGGGCCCCGGCGTCAGGACGGAACAAAATCGGCGCCGCCACCGTTGGGCGAGTGGCGGCGCCTGGGAGGACTTGCCCGGACCCCTGATCCGCCTGCGGTTGGCGACTGCTCGGCGAGGTCGAGGAGTGTCCGAAGGCCAGTCTGTTTGTCAGCCGTTGACGGCGAGGGTCAGCTCGACCCTGTCCATGTGGGCGAAGGGGCCGAGCGCGGCCTCCACGCCGTTGTCGTATTCGAAGCGCGCCTCGATCCGCACGAAGGCGTCGCGCGCGGGGATGCCGAGCGGGTTGAGCGCGCCCATGTCGCCCGTGATGTCGACCGTGGTCGCGCCGGACGCGTGGTGCACGAGAGCGACCTCGACGGGCGCGATCTCGCTCGCGATGTCGGGCACGAGCGGGTTGGACGCGTCGGCCTTCGCGCTGCTCGCGAACACCCGGATCCTCTGGTTGGGGTTGACGAACGCGAGGATGTCGCCGGAAGCCAAGGGCTCGTAGCCGGGGTCGGCCGCGAGCACCGGGAAGAGCTCGGTGACCGCCGCGATCGAGCTGAAGCGGCCCGCCTCGAACTCGCGGATGGTGAGGACGCCCGTCGCGAACCCGTCGTAGTCGCCGGGCGTGCTCGGCAGGAGGCCGTTGATCACGCCGTCCGCGTCCATGACGAAGATGAACCCCTTGCCGCCCGCGCCGCCGGCGTTGCAGACGGTGCAGGTGAAAGCCGTGCCCACGTCGCTGCGCGGGCCTCCGAGGCCGCCGCGCGCGTCGAGGAGGGAGCCCGTGAGGTTGATCGCGTCGCCGCTGATGAGCGAGATGAGGCCGCCGGCGCCGCCCCCCCCGCCCCCCGACGTCGACTGCCAGCTGTTCGGAGCGCTCTGCACGACCACCTTGCCCGCCCCGCCGCTGCCGCCGCTCGCGTCGATCTGGCCTCCCGTGACCAGGATCGCGCCCGCGGCGACGATCGAGACCGAGCCGCCGCCGCCGCCGCCGCTCCCGCCCGACTGCGTCTTGGGCGTGTTCCAGTTGGCGACGCTGCCGCCGCCGCCGCCCCCGGAGCCCCCGAGGAGGATGTCCGCCGCCTCGCGGTCCCCGTAGGTCGGGCCCGACCGGCCGCGGACGCCGATCACGCCGGCGTTCCGGACGCCGCAGGTCGTATCGCAGGGAAGGCCGGTCGAGCCCGTCGCGCCCGCGGCGTTCTTGCGGTCCTCGCCCGCGAGCCCAATCGCTGCGTGGCTGGCGCCACCGCCGCCGGTGCCGCCGCCCTGGGTCAGGTCGTTCTGGTAGTCGTACGTGTACGAGGTGCCGCCCGCGTAGCCGCGGCCCGGGCCGGTCCCGTTGAGGCTGTGGGGCGCGTTCGCCTTGGCGACAGCGCAGGCGTTGAGGTAGACGCTGAAGTCGTTGGCGCCGCCGGGGCAGTAGCCGACGCACGTGCCCGGCCTCTTCGTGTTGCCCCCCGCGAAGCCCGCGGCCCCCGGCGCGCCGGGGGCGCCCGCCGCGCCGCCGCCGACGACGCCGTCGCCGCCCGAGACGTCGAGCGTGCCGAGCACCTGCGCGACGCCGCGCACGCGCAGCATGGCCGGGTTGCGCCCGATGATCCGGAGCGTCGCGCCGGTGGAGATCGTGAGCGACTCGAGCTGGAGCTCGAACGGCGCCGGCGACGTGTAGGTGAGCGGACCGCCGGGCAGCGGGTTGCCGAGGTAGTCGTCGTTGGGGTTCAGGTCCGTCACCTGGAAGGACGTGGTCGGCGGGTTGGGAGTGTCCCCCGTGTCGATCGTGACCGTGCCGCTCGACACGGCGAGGTTGCCGTCGGTCCCCTGGCCGAACGCCGAGAGGAATCCGACCGCGGTGCCCGGGTTCGTGGCCGGGTTGTAGAGCGCCGAGTTGTAGCGGGCCTCGTCGAAGACGGTCTGGCCCAGCTCGGGGTCGATGTTGTCGCTCAACGGGTCGTAGGTGAGCTCCCGCTTGAGCAGGATCGCGGAGCGGTCGGCCACGAGGAACTCGGTCGTGTAGCCGAGGCCGCCCGGCTCGGGGTAGGGCGTCGCGCCGGAGAGCACGGTCTGCCCGTCGCCCGTGAGGCCGTTCTCGCCGAGGAACTCCTTCCGGAAGTCGAGGCCCGCGACCGATCCGGCGATGCGCAGGCGGTAGCGCGTGTCGTCGACGAGCGTGTAGAGCGGCGTGATGACGAGCCGCACGTCGAGCTCGCCCTGCGCGTCGAAGCCCTGCTGCGTCCGGACTTGGAGGGGCACGGGGAACTGGACCGGGTTGCCGACGTGGCCCGGGGGCGCGAAGGGCGCCGCGTCGGGCGCCGACGTGGTGGCGTTCGCCGAGATCTCGAACATCTGGATCGTCTCGGTGGTCACCGAGAGCGGGTCGATCGGCTCGCTGACGCGGAGGACGAACTCCCACGGCACCGGCGTCGTGGTCGTGCCGGCGGCGGGATCGATGAAGCGGTTGCCCGCGATCAGCTGGGCGCTGTCCATGAGCGCCACTTCCGAGGGGCGCGGATCGAGTCGCCCGAGGTCGATCGTCTGGCCGTCGGTCGGGTCGTGCGCGACGAGGCCGAGCACGCGCGGCGGCTCGGACGGGTCGAAGTCCTCGAAGAACTCGGTCGTGACGAAACTGAACTCTTGCGGCGTCGCGACCCGGTCGCCGGTGACCGACCGGAGCGCGTCGGGCCCGCCCTTCACGAAGACGACGTAGTTCGCGGTCGCGCGGAACCCCGTGTCGCTCCGATCCGCCACGTTGGGAAGCCGCGGCAGGAAGGAGACGCGGTCGCCGCTGATCGAGTAGGCGCCGATCGCCAGCGTGAAGTCGGGCGAGGGCGTGGTCTCCACGCTCTGGATCTTCAGCCGCTGGGCGAAGTCCTGGTCCGGGTCGACCGGCGCGGAGAAGAGGAAGGTGATCCCGTGGTTGCGGCTGATGTCATTCCTGTTGTTGTCGAGGAACTGGATCAGCCGGAACGTGCCGTTTTCGCTGCCCCCCTTGCCCCCCCCATCGCACGCGGCCGCGACGGCGAGCAGAAGAAGCGGAATGGTCGTACGGAACCTGCTGCCACCCATGGTCAACGCTGCCTTTCGAGACGGACTTCGAGGACCGTCTCCCTGTCCTCTCTCAGATCGATGAACCGAGTGGCCCGGACGAACCCGGGCGCCTTTACGCGGAACTGGACGCGCGCCGCCGGGAAGTACGGCTTGAAGAGCCGGCCCTGGCTGTCGGTCCTGCAGCCGCCCCACCCGGGCGGCTCGTGCGAGCGCAGGACGCGGCTGGTCAGCGGCAGCAGCGCGTCGCATGTGTAGGAGACCTCGGCGCCAGCCACAGGGCGCCCTGTCTCGTCCGTGACCACGACCGTGACCGGCGAGGGCCGGCCGAGGCGCACGTCGAGGACGGATGTCTCCTTCTCGTTGATGACGATGTTGCGGACGATCCCGAGCGGATGGCGCGGGGAGAGCGCGAAGACCGTGTAGGTCCCGGAGGCGATGGTCGCCGCCTCGTAGCTCCCCGACGCGTCGGTGAAGATCGGACGCCGGTTGGTCTGGAGCTGCGGTCCGAGCAGGTAGAGCCGCGCGTAGGACACCGGCTCCCCGTACGCGTCGCGGACCGAGCCGCGCAGCCGGCCGCCCGGCCCGAGCCGGATCGTGCCGAGGCTCCAGGTCGCGCGTTGCCCGGCCTCGAACACGGTCGTTCGGAACGTCGCGTACCCGGGGGCCATGACCTCGGCCGCCCACGAGCCTTCCTTCAGGTCGTGCGCGAACCGCCCGTTGGCGTTCCGCACGTCGAAGGTCTCGCTGCTCTTGGGCACGAGCCCGTTCCAGTACTCGATGAAGCTGACCTCGAACGAGGGGAGCGGCTCCCCCGTCTCGGCGCAGACGACGCGCCCGTCCACCGCGGTCCCGGGGGCGGCGAGGATGAAGGTCACGTCCCCCTGTCCCGTCCGCGCGCGCACGGGCGCCGGCTCCGCGAGGAACGTGCCCTCTTCCGGCGGTCCGACGATGTCCTCGAGGCCAGGGACCACGAGGCGCACCGAGATCGCCTCCTCCGTGTACGCGACACGGCTATCCGGCGCCGTCGTCTCTTCCTCCATGGGGGCGCGGAGGATCCCGACGCGGTAGCTCCCGTCAGGGAGGTCCGCGAGGTCGAACGCGCCCGAGGAATCGGTCGTGGCCCGCGCGAGGACGGGGTCGCCGTCGCGCTCGGCGACGGCCGCGACGACCATCCCGAGGCGCGGCCTCCCGTGCTTCGAGACCACGCGCCCGCGGATCGACCGCAAGGGCTCGAGGCGGATCACGACCCCGGACGAGGTCGCTCCGGGTTCGACCGTCACGGCCAACGCCTCGCTCCGCCGGAACGCGCCGGGCGCGGTCGCCTGCACCTGGATCGTTCCCGGCGCGAGGCCTTCGAGCGAGAACGAGCCGTCGGCGCCGACCAGCACGGCGTGCGCTCCGCCGGGGACCACCTCGACGCGGCCGCTGCGCAGCGGCTCGCCGTCGATGTCGAGCACGGTTCCGCGAATCGCGCCGCAGCGGCGCGCGGTCAAGTCGCCGAGGTCGAGCGGCCGGGCAGGCGCGGGCACCTCCGTGTTGACGGAATCGACAACATAGCCGTCGATCGCGAAAGCGACGCGGATCGCGCGACCGTCCGTCGCCGCGAAGGGGCCGATGGCAAAGCGGCCGTCGTCGCTGGTCCGCGCGGCGACGCCCCGGCCGAGACACGGCCCCACGACGGCGTCGACGCGGACACCGGCGACAGGCTGGCCGAGATCGTCCACGACGCGCCCCGAGGCGACGACCGCATCGGGAAGCACGACATCGACGCCGGCGACCTTCCGGCCGGCGACGACCTGGACGGGGACCGGCTTGCCCCATCCGAAGCTCGCGCCGAAGAACCCGGTGCCGAAGCCGTCGGCCTCGACGAGGATCCGGTTCTCTCCCTCGACGAGGAAGCGGAGGTCGTACGAGCCGTCTTCGCGGGTCAGCGTGGCTCGGTCGGGCCAGCCGGACGCGTAGACGCGCGCGGACGGGACGGATCGTCCGTCCGCGTCGGTCACGCGACCGGAAACGCCGCCGCCGAGGGAGAGAAGCGCCTCGTACCGGATCGGCTCCGTGCCGTCGATCCCGATCTCCGCGCGCCACGTCGCGTAGCGCGGGTCGTCGATGTGGATCTCAAGCAACCCTGCGGGCGCCGCGCCGAGGACCGCGTTACCGTCGTGGTCCGAGATGGCCTTCCCGACCTCGACCAGGCGCTTCGACCACCAGAGGCCGGCGATTCCCTTCTCCTCGCGGCTCGCGCCCGAGACGGGCACGCCGGCCACGGGTGTCCGGTCCGGGGCAAGCACGACCACGGTGACGGGCGCGCCGCGGACCAGCGTGATCTCCCGCTCCCGGGCACCGAGCGCGTCGAGGACGGCATTCGCGGTGAGATAGCCCTCCTTGCGGATCGTCACGCGCGCGAGCCCGTCGGTCGCCGCGCCTCGGACGCGGAACCGCCCATCGGGACCGCTCCGGAGTTCCGTCCAGTCGTCCACGCGGACCATCGCGTCGCCGACGGGTCGGCCCTCGCCGTCGCGGATGACGGCCGCCGCGACGAGGTCTCCGATGCCGGAGGACGTGGGGAGCGTCGCCTCTGGCGCGTCGGCCATGGCGTGCGAGCGCGTGTCCGACGCGCCGGGCGCGTTCGTCCGCGCCTGCGTGCGAAGGCCCATGCTCGGGAAGACGACGAGCGCCGCCGCCCCAGCGATCGCGACCGCGAGGGCCGCCTTCGCCACGGGGCCCGATGCAAGCAGCGTCTTGGGCGCGGCCCCCACGTGCCGAAGCCCGAACAGCGGGAGGAGCGCCCCAACCCAGGGCGCGCTTCCCTCCTCCTGGTCGAGTCGCTCCCGCAGCAGCCGCAGCGCGCGCCTGAGCCTCGTCCGCACGGTCTCGAGCGGAATCCCGAGGCGCTCCGCGATCTCCTCGCGCGTCAGCTCGTCGAGGTACCGGTGGACGATCGTGGAGCGGTAGGGCTCGGGCAGCTCGCGGACGGCATCGAGCACGCGCCGCTGCACCTCGAGGCGGGCCGCGGCCTCTTCCGGCGACGCGATGTGGTCCGGCGGCGCCTTCCTGGCCTCGCGGTGCTTGCGCCTCCGCTCCTCCCTTCTCCGCCGAAGCGCGAAGTTGCGCACAACGACGCGCAGCCAGCCTTGCATGTTGCCAGGCTCGGGCGGCTGCTCGAGAGCGCGCAGCAGCGTGTCCTGGACCGCGTCGTCCGCCTCGTGCTCGTCGAAAAGGAGCGAGCGCGCGATGCCGCGCACGAAGCGCACATGCTCCGGCAACGCGTTGGGCGCGGGTGTGGCGCTCTCGCTCATGCCTGTCCGCCATAACGAATCCCGCGCCTTGCGGCGAGGGGTTCAGAAAACGCGCGCACACACGAGATTGGCACGCCATGTGACTCACGACTGCAACACCGCGTTACCGAGCGGTTGCACGCGCGAGCGAGCGAAGCCTCGCGGGTGATCCAAACACGAGACACGACGCATCCGCGATCCTGCCCCGACCAGGCGCGTCGGCCCCGTTGCAAAGTCGCGTGAGCGGGTTACGATCCGACTCGGAATCGGAGGAAACTGTGGAGGATTCGCTGCGCGCGCTCCGCGAGGCGACGGGCTTCACGGCGCTCGACATCGCCACGCACGCGGACTGCCCGGTCGAGGTCGTCCTTCGAGCCGAGTTCGGGCTTTCCGTACCTCTTGACCGGGGGCTGCGGGGGCGGCTCGCTGCGGCGTACGGCGTCTCCGTAGACGGCTACCTGCGGCTCGCCCTGGATGCGGCGGAACAGGCGGCTGGAACGCATTGGATGGCGGCGGAACCCGGACACCATCGGTCCCGATTGCACAGCAGCCCGTGACGCCGTATCCTCCTCTCCCATGACGGCAAGCATCACGATTACGTTGAGTGACGAGATCCTCCGGGTCCTGCACTCGGAGAAGGCGATCACCGTTGCGCTGGACTCCTCCGGCCGAACGGCGGCGGGGCGGGCGAGCGCAGCCGGGATCAGGCTCGCGGGGGGCGGTCAGGCGCCTGAGGGCGGCTATCGCAAGGGCAGCCTGCCCGACAAGCTGATTCGCTGGGCAGAAGGCCGGAAGAGGCCTTTCGGGGTGCAGGAGGTCATGAAGACCCTCAAGGTCAAACGCGCCCACGCCTCGATGGTCCTTACCCGGGTGATGTCCTCCGGCGACCTGAGACGGGTGGGCCGCGGGGCGTACGCGGCATCGTAGCCGTCGCGCCCTGACGCCGGCCGCACCGGCTTCTCCCGCTCCAGTTCGTCGTTTCCGATTCCGGGGATCGCGGGTTTCCAACGCCGGCTCTCGGCGATTCGCGCGAGCGTGGACGGCGACGAGCGCATGGCCTCGGCGCCGGCTGCCGACGTACGCCACGAACCCCAGCTCCACCCGCCGGTGGATCCGTCCTCGGCGGACGATGACGTCGCCGCGGAAGAGGCGTGTCCTCGAGGCATGAAGCCATTCGGCCCCACGCGCCGGACCTCGATGATCGCCGCATCGTACCGGGCTTTGACCGGGCGGTGACCGCACCAGGGCGGCCCCTGCCGTTTCAAGGATGGGCGGTGATGACATGACGCGTGTTCCGTGGTTGATGGCGTTCGCCTCGGTCGCAGCCTCGCAAGAGGCGCTGAACGAGGAATGGGTGAAGAAGGACCTCGCCGTGGCACAGAGGATCGTGGCCGCGCTGCCGGCGACCGAGACGAGGGTGGAGGAGTTCCTCGGGAAGCTCGACGCGAGCAGCACGGAGGAGGATCGCGAGATCGGCTTCGGTGCGCGGCGGCTCCGGCTCGCGCTCTACGGCGGCTACACGACCACTTGGATCACCGTGATCGCGTGGAACGGCCGTGTCGGCCCCGTCGAGGTCCATTGCTACGAGGGCGACGCCAAGGTGTGGGCAGGTCTCCGGGACCGGATCGCGGCCCAATACAAAGGAAGAGACCCCGCGATCGGGGACACCGGCCTGCGCGCGAGGATCGGGCACCAGGCGGACCCCAAAGGGTTCCGCGACGGGCGGAGCAAGGTCCTCGGGGCGCCCCTCGCGATCGACCCGGACCCCTCGCTCGACGACGCCTACCATCTCCTCTGGTCCCCGCTCTGCGACCTCGCCTACGGCAGCATGCAGGGCGAGGGTGGCGACAAGCCGGCCGGCCGCCTCGCGATGGAGAAGCTCCTCGCGCACGAGCAGGGGGCCAACCTGTTCGACGACATCCTTCGAGGCCCGCACCCGGAGGGGCGCCTGTACGCGGCGGAGGGGCTCCTGCGCCTCGAAAAGAAAGGAAGGAAGCTGGACGAGCAGGAGAGGAAGGCCATCGACTGGGTGCGGAAGTCCGACGTGAAGATCCGCGTCTGCCGAGGGTGCCTGATGTCCTGGGAACCCGCCGCGACCCCGCTCGAGGAGATGCTCAGCGACGAGGGGTAGCGCCACGCGCGAATCTGCTAACCTCAACGCGTGAGGGCGTACGCCAGACTCCGGTCGGACCGGATCGTCGCCCTCGGCCTGCGCGCCTGGCTCCGGCGCTCGCTGCAGATCCACGCGGTCGCGGCGCTCTGCCTCGGCCCCCTGGCGCTCACCGCGAAGTCGGGCGATCCGTCGGAAGGCAGGATCCTCGGTCTCTTCGGGCTCTACCCGACCGCGTGGGCGGTGTCCATCGATTTGGTCGAGCCGCCCGCGGACATCGAGGGCGACGTGATCCTCTCCTACCTCGCGCAGTTCGCGGTCACGGTGATCCTCGTCCGGCAGGCGCACCGCACGCTCGCGGGCCGGGCACCGCGCGGCGGGCCCATCGCGATCCTGCGCGTCGCGATCCTCGCCATCGGCAGCCTGCTCGTGTTCGCCGCGCTCGATGGCCTCGTCGTGGCCGCATCCGAGAGCTCCTCCGCGCTGCCCGTGCTGATCTTCATCGTGATCACGGTCGCCGAGGCATTCCTCGCCGCCACGTTCTGGCTGGCCATTCCTGCGGTTGCCGTGGACGGCCACGGCGTGTTCTCCGCCCTCTCGCGGGGCCGAGCTCTCGCGCACGGCTCGGGCTTCCAGGTCTTCGCGCTGATCCTCCTGCCTTTCCTCCTCCAGTGGATCATGGTGCTCCCGTTCGGTTTCCTCGTCAACGCGTTGGAGGTACGCGCGCTGTCCCAAGTCATGTTCGCCGTGCCCGCGATCCTCTTCGTCACCCTCAAGGCGTGTGTCCTCGCGGCCGCCTACCACGAGGCCTGCCTTCGCAAAGAGGGCCCGCGCGCGGATGAGATCGGCTCGATCTTCGCGTGAACCACGGCCGGGCGGCCGCCCGCCACAGTGGCGCTTGCGGACGGAGTTCGCGTGAAGACGCGGTCAAGGGCAGCGGACAAGGGCCTCGCGGCAAAGGGCGTTGTTTTGGTACCGTTGCTGCCGATGGCGAGGTCGAGGATCCAAGGACGCCACGCTTTCGCCTTCGGGAGGGTGCTGGGCCGGACGTTCCCGATCTGGGCGCGCAACATCGTCCCGTTCACGATCCTCTCCCTGATCGTCTACTCCCCGGTGCTTGTCTATGCGTACGTCGCGTTCCCCGATGACCCGGGCGACGAGAAGGCGCTCGCCTGGTACCTGTGGACGATCATCGTCGGCTCGTACGTACTCGGGCTCCTCACGACCGGAGCGTTCGTCTACGGAGTCTTCCAGCAGCTTCGGGGCGAGCCCGCTGGCGTCGGCGACTGCCTCCGGGTCGGACTGACGAGGCTCTTGCCGGTCGTCGGCGTCGCCGCCCTCGCCGCCCTTCTCACCGCGCTCGGCCTCGTTGCCCTGATCATCGGCGCCATCGTCGTCGCGTGCATGCTGTGGGTGGCGGTGCCCGTGGCTGTGGTGGAGCGGCCGGGCGTGGTCGCGTCGCTCAAGCGGAGCGCCCAGCTCACGAGCGGCCACAAGGGTACGATCTTCGGGATCGTCTTCGTCATCGGGATCATGGACCGAGCGGTCGACATGATCCTCGATAAGGCGATGGGACCCGACGCGGGCATGGCCGCCGTCTGGGTCACGGTCGCCACCACGCTCATGTTCAGCTCCCTCCAGGCTGTCGCCAGCGCGGTCGGATACCACGACCTGCGCGTCGCCAAGGAGGGCATCGGGATCGAGGACCTCGCGCGCGTGTTCGCTTGAGGCAGCCCCCGCACGGCGTTCGCCCGGGTGGCCGGCTGCGGGTCGGGCGCGTCCTGGGGCTCGGGTTCGGCGTCTGGTTCCGCCGGTTCATCCCGATCCATCTGGTCACCGCGGTGTGCCTCGCGCCGCTCATGCTCGGCCCCGGAGCGAAGGACCCCGGCGAGAACGGCACGATCCCGGGCCTCTTCGGCCTCTACACGGCCGCGTGGGTCGTGGCGACCGACGCCAGGCTGCTGCGCACCGTCGCGATCGGCTTCGGTGCCCAGTTCGCGGTCACGGTCATCCTGGTCCGGGAGGCGCACCGGAGGCTCGCGGGGCGGCCCACAAAGAGCCGGTTGCGCGCGATGCTCGGCCTGCTCCCCTTCTCCGCCGGCGGCCTCGCCACGTTCGCCGTGCTGGACCTCAGCGTCACGGACACGACACCGAGGGGCGGACCCCTGATCCTCATGGTGGCCATGTCGATCGTGGCCATGTCGATCGCGCAGCTCTTCCTCGCGGCCACGTTCTGGCTCGGCCTGCCCGCGGCCGCGGTCGACGGCTGCGGCCTCTTCCGGGCCCTCGGCCGCGGGCGCATGCTCGCGCGCGGCTCCCGGCTCGCGTTGGCGGTCGTTCTCGTGGCGCTGATGTTCCTCGAGTGGGGCGCGGCGCTCCTCTTCGGTTTCGCGACGCAGCCGGAGAACGAGGGCGCGCTGGCCCCCGTCGCCGTGCTCTTCATCACGGTCAAGGCGTGCGTCCTCGCCGCCGCCTACCGCGAAGCGTGCTTCCTGAAGGAGGGACCGCCGGCCGACGAGCTCGGTGCCATCTTTTCATAAGGTACAGAGGCCAGCGGCGTCCCCTCGATCCCTCGGGGCCCTTGGGTGTGGTCTCACCCCTTCGCGAACTTGTCCTTCTTGCGCTTGCCGAGGAGCATCTTCCGCTCGAGCCGCGCACGCAGCGCCGCGTAGAAGTTGCGCAGGAACCGCTCCGTCTTCACGTCACCCTGCCAGCCGATCTTCTTGCGGATCTGCGTGGCGACCGCCTCGAAGGCCTCGCGCCGGCCCGCGTCGGTTCGCCGCAGGAGATCCTCGAGCACCTGGAGCTCGTAGATCCCGTAGATCGAGAGCTGCTCGTCGCTGAACGCGTGCGCCGCCTCGGCCGGCGCAGCCGCGCCGAGGTCGGGCAGAAGGACGGCCTTGGGCGCGAGGACGACGACCGTGCCCGCGACCATGTCGCCGGCCCGCAGCCGGTTCCGGTTGAAGAGCGGGAGGAGAAGGAAGACGAGGGCCCAGACCGAGAAGAGGGGCCGCGCCCACCCCGGCGCGTCGGGCCAGACCTGCTCGGGCATGAAGAGGAGCACGAGCGGGATCCACAGCTCGAGCTCGCGCATCAGGTTGCGCACGATGACGGCCTCCGAGCGGAGCGGCCCGCCCGCCGCGTCCATCACGCGCGTCCCGGACGCGCGCTTTCCCGGCGTGCGCCCCTGCCAGCGGATCTCGAACCAGGTGAAGTAGAACGTGCGGATCAGGAAAGCCGCGAGGAGCGCGAACGCGCTTCCCCAGTCGTCGTCCCAGCCCGACACCCAGCCGACCGTGAGGATGAGGAGGAGGATCAGGAGGAACTGGATGAGGAGGTCCAGGAGGAACCCGCCCGCGCGGTCGCCCGCGCGCGCCACCTCGATGCGGAGCGGGATCCCCTCGGGGGTCACGATCCGGCGCTCGAGCGTGCGTTCGTCGAGCCGGTCGAGGAGCCCGTGCCTCCCGCTCACGCCGGCCTCTCCCTTCCCGCGAACGCGAAGTAGGCCGCCCAGAGGGCGAGGCTCGAGAACGCGACCAGGTAGCGCGTCACCGCGTCGTGAACCAGCTGCCGGAAGAACCCCTCGATCAGCCCCGCGACGAAGAGCATCGCGACCGCCCCGAGGACGACCACGCCCGCGTCGCGCCCCTTGAGCGCGAGGTTCCTGAGCCGCGTGTGCCGGCCGGGAAAGACCAGCGCCTGTGCCAGGATCAGCCCCGCGCCGCCGCAGAGGACGACCGCCGCGAGCTCCGTGACGCCGTGGGGCAGGACCCACCCCCAGAACTCGGTCCCGAGCCCGCGCGACGCGTAGAGCGCCGCGAACGCGCCGAGGATGAGCCCGTTGATGAAGAGCAGCAGGTAGACGGGAACGCCGGCGAGGAACCCGAGCGCGAAGGCCATCATCCCGATGCGCGCGTTGTGCGTGAAGAGGAAGCTCGCGAAGAAGCCCAGCTCCTCGGGCCGCCCGCCGCGGTGAAGGACCTGCCTCAGCTCGTCCGTGGTCGCGGCGGGATCCCGGCCCTGGGCGTAGTGCCCGTCGACGAAGACGTAGTACCAGTCGGCGTCGCGCGCGACGAGAACGTACGCGACGAGCGTTCCGAGCACGAGGAAGAGGGCCGCCAGCGCCATGTGGTAGCGGTAGCGGCGCACGGCTCTGGGGAAGCGGTCGCGGAAGAACCCGGAGAGCGCGTCGCGGAGCGGATGCGTCGTGCCGTAGACGCAGAAGTACGCGCGCGCGCAGAGGCTCTCGAGATAGTCCACGAGGTTCCGGTCAAGCGAGATCGCGCGCGCCACGCTCAGGGAGGAGAGGGTCGCCCGGTAGAGGAGCGGGAGCCGCACCAGGTACTGCGCCGGCAGCGACCGCACGCCCCTCTTCTCCGCGTGCTGGACGAGCTTCTCGAGCTCGCGCCACACCTCCTCGCGCTCCTTCCGGAACTGGGTGCTGCGGAGCCCCACCCCCTCCGGCCCCTTAGGCCCCCCACGGTCCAGGCTCACACCAGCTCCCGCCGCTTGACGTCGAGATACCGGCTCAGCAGATCGGTCGTGACGCGGTGCGGCGGGACGTCGATCGTGTGCACGCCGAGCCGCGCGAGCCGCCGCAGCACCACGTCGCGCTCGCGCACGAAGTCGCCCGCGACGACCGCGCGGTGGAGGCGGTCGAGCGTGGTCGGCCGCTCGTGCGCGATCTCGTCGAGCGCAGGATCCCGGAGCGTCACGAAGAGGACGAGGTGGCGCCTGGACATCCGGGCGAGGTTCTCGATCATCAGCTCCGCGGTGATCGTGTCCACGAAATCGGTCAGCAGGACGACGAGAGACCGCCGGCGCAGCCGCGCGGAGAGGTCCGTGAGCGCGAGCGTGAAGTTCGTCTCGCCGGTCGTGTACGCGACCGAGAAGCTCTGCTGCTGGAGTCGCCGGAAGGCGCTCGTGCCCCCGTCGGGCTCGGTGTACGAGCGCACCTGCGAGTCGAACGTGAACCAGCCGACGCGGTCGCCGGTGCGCAGGCAGACGTACGAGAGCAGGAGCCCCGCGTTGATCGCGTGGTCGAGCTTCGGGATGCCCGCGAGCGGCGCCGACATCAGGTGGCCGGTGTCGAGCGCGAGGACGACCTGGTGGTTGCGCTCCGCGCGGAACTCCTCGCAGAGGAGCTTCCGGTGGCGCGCGGAGGCCTTCCAGTTGAGCGCGCGGGGGTCGAGGCCGGGCGCGTACTCGCGGAGCGATTCGAACTCCGAGCCGTCGCCGACGTAGCGCTCGACCTTCAGGCCGGAGAGGAACTCCCGCGCCGTGAAGAAGCGGAGCGCGGCCTGCCGCACCGCCCTGACGTTCGGGACGATGGGCACGTCGATCGCGCAACGGCGACGGAGCGTGCGGCGCATGAGGCCGAGCGGGCCCGTCCAGCGGAGCCAGACCGACGCGATGCGCGCCCTCCCGCGCCGGAGCGGGACGAGCGGGATCTCGTGACGCGCCGGGCGCTCGATGCGCGATGCGTCCTGGCGCTTGAGGTTCTCCGAGAGGTCGGCGAGCGCCTCGAGAGAGGAGGGGGGGCCTGGGGGGCCGATGCTCAGGACGAGGGGCGCCTCGTCCCCGATGAAGAGGGTCTCGGGCGCCTCGATCTCAAGACGGATGCGGCGGCGCCCGAGGCCGTACACGACGTCGAACGCGCAGAGGAGGAGGGAGAGGCCGACGTAGGCGACCCAGAGCGTCCACAGCTCGCGGCTCACGAGCGTGGCGAAGAGCGCCACCGGGATGCCGCCGGCGAAGAGGAGGATGCAGCGCAGCGTCGGGCGCATCGCGATCCGATCACCGGGGCGCGGGCACCTTCTGGACGACCTGTTCGATCACGGCCTCGGGCGTGAGCGCCTCGATCTCCGCCCCGGGCGCGAGCACCACCCGGTGGCGGAGCGTCGGCAGCGCGAGCCGCTTCACGTCGTCGGGGATCACGTAGTCGCGCCCCTCGAGCGCCGCCACCGCGCGCGCCGCGGCCGCGAGCATGTTGGCGCTTCGCGGCGAGGCGCCGAAGAGGAGGGTGGGGAGGCCGCGCGTCGCCCGGACGAGATCCACGACGTAGTCCGCGACCTGCTCGGAGAGGCGGACCTTCTCCACGACCGCGCGGAAGCCCGTGAGCGCGTCGAGATCCGCGACGGGTTCGAGGCCGAAGTCCGCGATCCTCGGCATCGCGGTGCGGTGGCCGTGGCGCTTGACGATCGCGCGCTCCTCGTCGCGCGACGGGTAGGAGACGAGGAGCTTGAACAGGAAGCGATCGAGCTGCGCCTCGGGGAGCGGGTAGGTGCCCTCCTGCTCGATCGGGTTCTGCGTCGCGATCACCATGAACCCGTGGCCGAGGTCATGCGTGGTCCCGTCGATCGTGACGCTCCGCTCCTGCATCGCCTGGAGGAGCGCGGCCTGCGTCTTCGGCGGCGTGCGGTTGATCTCGTCGGCGAGGAGGGCCTGGGTGAAGACCGGCCCCTTCGTGAGGACGAAGCTGTTCGTCCTGAAGTCGAAGAGGTTCGTGCCGAGGACGTCGCCCGGCATCAGGTCGGGCGTGAACTGGATGCGGTTGAACGCGAGCGAGAGGCACGCGGCGAAGCTCCTCGCGAGCAGCGTCTTCGCGGTCCCGGGCACGCCCTCGATGAGCACGTGCCCCTCGCAGAGGAGGCTCACGAGCATCAGGTCGAGGACATGGTCCTGCCCCACCACGACCCGGTGCACCTGCTCGCGGAGCCGCTCTCCCGCGCTACGGATGTCCGAAACGTCCACGTTTCCTTCTCCTGTTCCTAGAGCCCCCCGGCGCGGCCGCGGATCATCTCCTCCCGCCACCGGTGGATCCGGAGCGCGATCGTGAGGACGCGCCTCCGGTCCCCGCGCCCCTCCTCTTTCACGAGATCTCGGAGGTCGCTCAGCCTCACCGTCGTCCGCCCCCGGTCGAGCCGCTGGTCCGCCTGCGCCGCCTTCAGCCCCGAGGGCACGTGCAGCTTCGCGCGCACCTCCGCCACGGCGACCTCGAAGTAGCGGCGGAGCGCGTGCACGCCGTGGCCGCCGAGCGCGAGCAGCGCCGCGATGTTGGCGATGAGAGCCTGCTTGCCCGCCTCGAACGGCGGCGCCACGGGCCGCGGCGCGCCGAACCGCCCCATCGCCGCCCAGACCAGCACCGCCGCCGCGAGCAGCGCCTGGATCGTCGCGAGGCCGAGGGGGAACTCGAAGAGCGAGCGGAAGAGGCTCGGCTCCTTCCCGAACCCGTGCAGCGTCTCGTCGACCACGATCGCATCCTTGTCGCGGCGCGCAAGCTCGAGGATCCCCAACATCGCGCGCGCGTTGCCCGGCCGGTGGAGGCCGTGGTTCGAGAAGAGGTCCGGGTCGGAGAGGACGTACACCTCGCCAAGGCGCGTCCGGAGGAGGCCGAGCAGCGCGCCCGCCTCGCACTTCACGATCCCCTTCACGGCCGGGCCGCGGAGGAGCTGCGGCGACGCGATCGACGGCAGGGCGCCGCCGATCTCGAGACTCTGCCACGTGAGGCGCGCGCCCGGCGGAGGCCGGACGAGGGTGGCGTCGGCGTCGAGCGCCTCGAGGACGCCCTCGACGTCGCCGGCGGGGAGCAGCTCCGCCCACTCGACGAAGGCGGGATCGTCCTCCGACTCCACGCCCCGCCACTTCGGGAGGACGAGCAGCGCCCGGTGCGCCTGCGAGATCATGTTCCGGAGCATCCGCTCGCGCTGGTCCGAGCCGACCCATGGCTCCGCGACGATGAGCAGGGCCGAGTCGCGGGCACGGCCGCCGGAGTTGAATCGGCTCACGACGGTCGGGAGGTCGAGCTCGCGCAGCAGCTCCACGAACGCGCGGTGGCCGAGCGCAGAGCGGCTGAAGGAGTCCGCCTTGGACGAGCGGGCGGGCAGCAGCTCGGGGCCGAAGACCCCCCAGAGGATGGCGGCAAGGAACGAGATCCCCGTGACGACGCTGAGCACGACGACCGTGCGCCGGCGGAACGGATTCACCGCGGGTCCCCGGGGCCGGCCGGGGCGCCGGCCGTGGCCGCTCCGTGCCCGATCGAGGCGAGCCAAGAGAGGGCGTCCCGGTACTCCTGCTCCCGCGCCGGCTTGCCGCCGAAACGGGTCACCTCGACGAGGCTCACGAGTGACCGGAGCGCCCCCGAGGCCTTCGCCTCGAGCTTCACGAGACCGAGGATCTCCCGGCTCGTCCACGCGGGCCTCATCGCCTCGTGCGCACGCCCGATCGCGGCGAGCGCGCCGATGAGGATCGCGTGGATCGCCTCCGCGAAGCGGCCGGCGAGCGCGAGGGCCTCGTGGTCGGGGACGCGGGCGACCGGAGCCGCGGCGGGCGCGGCCGCGGGAGACGCGGAGGGGCCGATGGCGGCCCGCGCGCGCCGCCGCTCCGCGATCTCGCGCGCGAGCCAGAAGGCGACCGTGATGACGAGCGCCGCGGCGAAGATCCACAGGAGCGCCGACCCTGCGGGGCGGAGGCCGTCCGCGTCCGCAGGGGCGGGATCGCGGAGCCGCGTGCTGCGCGCGGGCCTCGCGGGGTCAGCGGCGGGGGCCTCGGGGGCCCGCTCGAGGGGCAACTCCCTCTGGTACCGGTCCGCCGCGAGGACGCGCTCCACCGCGGCATCGACCTCGGCGTCCCCCGGCGCAGCCAGCACGGCCCAGCAGATCCATCCCGCCCAGAAGCCCATCCGCAAGATGCTACCTAAGGCAGAACCGCAGACGCCCAGAAACGCCGGCAGGAACGGGAACCACTGCGGCGCGGGCGCCCCCAGGCCTCAAAAGGAGGGGCTCGGTCCCCCCTCGTCTCGTCCGCGTCCGCGGGGCCTGCTCCCCGGCGCTCGACCCTATCCTCCTGTCGCGGTCCTGCGAGGTGAACCCAAGAGCGCCCGCGACGCCTCCACCGCGAGGAGCGCGGCGAGCGCGAGGAGGAGCACGGCCGTGACGCCGTTGGCGTAGGACACGACGGTCTTGCCCCGGAAGAAGGCCCCGATCTGGCCCACGAGCGACCAGACGGTGATCGTCATCATGAAGAGCATCGGAATGACCGTGAACCAGCAGGGCCGGCCCGTCCGCCGGAGCCAGACGGAGACGCCGAGGAGGGTCAAGCCCGCGAGGAGCTGGTTCGAGGTCCCGAAGAGCGTCCAGAAGGTGCGGTAGCTGTCCTTGCCCGCCGCAAGCAGGATCGCGAGCGGCACGGCCGCCGTGACCGCGGTCGCGAGGACCGCGGCGCCTCGGCTCCGCCGCCCGGTCAGCTCCTGGAGGATGTAGCGGCCGAGCCGCGTGGCGACGTCGAGCGTGTCGAAGACGAACGTCGAGAACGCCATCGCGCCGAAGACCCGGAGGGTGCGATAGGCCCCGTCGCCGAGGACCACCGCGAGGAAGCGCGCGATCCCGTCGCCGTAGAGGACGCCGGGCTGCCCCTTGGCCTCCTCGGGCGGGAGGATGAGCACGGTCGAGAGCGCGATCAGGGCGACGAACCCCTCGAGCAGCATCGCGCCGTAGCCGATCGGGCGGCAGTGCGACTCCCTCGCCACCTGCTTCGACGTGGTGCCGGAGCAGACGAGGCCATGGAACCCGCTGCACGCGCCGCACGCGATCGTCACGAAGAGGAAGGGGAAGACCGACCCCGAGAGGCCGAAGAGCGGCCGGCCCGTGAGCGCGGGCTGCTTGATCTCGAAGCCGCCGAAGAAGATGCCGACCACCCCCACCGCGAGCGCGAGGTAGAGGACGAAGCCGCCGAGGTAGCCGCGCGGCTGGAGGAGCGTCCACACCGGGAGGAGCGCCGCGACGAAGCAGTAGGCCATGATCAGGAAGGCCCACGTCCCGTGGGAGAAGAGGAGCACGGTCGAGACCTTCGTGCCGAGCCACACGACGGCGAGCGTCGCGGGGACGAAGATCGCGGTCGCAAGCCTCAGCGGGAGCGCGAAGCGCTGCTGGACGAACCCCATCACGACGGCGAGGAGGAGGTACATGGTGGCCGCCGCGGCCACCGCGCCGCCGGCGTTGAAGGTCCCCCCTGCCCCCTCCAATTCCTCGCCGCCGGTGACGAACGTCCCCGCCGTGACGTCAGCGAAGGCGACGATCACGTAGACGAGCGCGAGCCAGATGAACCCGAGGATCGCGGCCCACGCACGCGCGCCGATGTTCTCGCGCACGATCTCGGCGATCGAGCGCGCGCGGTGGCGGATCGAAGCGACGAGCGACGTGAGGTCGTGCACCGCGCCGATGAAGACGACGCCGAGGCCGATCCACAGCACGCACGGCAGCCAGCCGAACTCGCGGCAGGCGAGGATCGGCCCCGCGATCGGCCCCGCCGCGGCGATCGCGCTGAAGTGCTGGCTCATGAGATAGAAGGGCCGCGTGGGAACGTAGTCCGCCCCGTCGCTGAACTCCTCGGCGGGCGTCCGCCGCGCGTCGTCGAGCCGGAGGAGCCGCGCGATGAGCCGCCCGTAGAGCCGGTAGCCGAGGACGAGCGCCACGAGCACGATCGCGCCGAGCAGGGGCAGGCTCATCCGAGGCAGATTACCGGAGGCGGCCGACGCGGGGGAGGGAGGGCGCTACGACTCCATCCGGGCACGGAGCCAAGCCCTTGCGTGGAACCACTCGCGCTCGACGGTCGGGGCGGACACGCCGAGCGCGGCCGCGGCCTCGGGCACGGTAAGGCCGCCGAAGAAGCGCATCTCGACGATCCGGCTCTTCCTCTCGTCGAGCCGCGCCAGCTCGTCGAGCGCGGCGTCGAGCGCGAGGAGATCGACGTCCTTGCCGCGCTCGTCGGGAAGGTCGGCGAGCGTCACGCGCTCCGCGCCGAGCTACCACACGTTCGCGCAGGCGATGAACCTCGTGAACGCGCACGGCGGGATCGCGAGCGAGCCGCAGGACGTCGGCGAGGGCAGCGGCAACGTCTCGGTGACCCTCGAGGTCGGCGAGGCGTTCACGCAGGGGACGTCGATCACGGCATCGTGGAACGCCGACGTCAACGCGACCCTCGCAGGCCTCGTGGGAGGCTTCACGGTCGGGGAGTCGGCGACGAGCGCTCTGCGGATGACGACGGGGCGAAAGCTGATCTACGGCGGAACCGTCGGGCAGATCGACGCCGCGTACTTCGCGGAGAACGCCTACTCGTTCGGAATCTTCGCGTACCCGCGGCACGACGAGGCGTCCGGCCGCTCCTACCAGGTCCTCGACTATTGGGTGACGCCGCTGCGCTGACCGTGCGGACGAGAGGGGGCTTCGGGGGCAGCCCGAGGCCCCGCCGCAAGGAAGATCCGTTGGTCCGCATCCGGAACCGAGGATGCAAGGACCAGGCGCGCGGCACCTGCGGCGGCGGACGAAAGCCGTGGTAGCCTCTGCGGTGGAGGAAAACACGATGGAAAAGAGACTGTGGTTCCTGGCCTTCGCCGCGGCCGTGCTCGCCTCCGCGGGCGCGCGGGCGGACGACGCGCCGGACACGTCCAAGAAAGAGATCGAGATCGGTACCAAGGTGGGGCAGAAGATCCCGCAGGTGAAGGCCGACCTCTGGGACCTCTCCGGCAAGGATCCGGTCAAGTCCTCGTTCGACAGCCACGCGACGGACAAGGCCACCGCGTACGTGTTCGTGAGCGGCGCCTGCCCCTGGTGCGGGATGTACCAGGAACGCATGGCGGCCGCCGCGAAGGGCTACGGCGAGAAGGGCATCCGCTTCGTGATGGTCTACCCGATGACCAAGGAGTCGAACGCCGACAAGCAGGCATGGCACAAGAAGTCGGGATTCAAGGCCCCGCTGCTCGACGACGCGGACGCCTCGATCGCGAAGAAGCTCGGCATCACGAAGACGCCGGAGGTGATCCTCGCCTCGAAAGACGGCGTGATCCTCTTCCGCGGCGGCATCGACGACAGCCCGACGGAGCCGACGAAGGTGAAGAACCCCCACTTCTCGAACGCCTGCGACGACGTTCTCGCCGGCCGCAAGGTGGCGGTCACGACCGCGCCCCTGTTCGGCTGACCGGTGAGTTTCTAGCCGTCGGTCGACGGCTCGCGGCGCGCCGGCCGGCGCCGTTCCGGCTGGCGCGCCTCCGTTTCCGCCCCGCCGCACCTCCCTAGGGTGCTTTCCCGATTCGCGGCCCCCGAGGCCCCCTCCCCTCCAAGGCCATTGGACTAAGAGCCTATCCAAAAACCCGCGACCTCAGCCGATCTGTAGGAAGTAGCCGCCCAGCACGCGCCCCGAGGAGGGTCGCGAGGTGATTGCGCGCCGAGAGATCGCCGACACGTTCCGGAT
>Ga0187892_10001407_pt1 | contig 55044 bp, 50 predicted proteins | sample MA1701073metaG_FD_139345 | JGI IMG/M metagenome (GOLD analysis project Ga0187892, IMG submission 139345) | Bio-ooze microbial communities from a basaltic lava cave in the Kipuka Kanohina Cave System on the Island of Hawaii, USA - MA170107-3 metaG ...
CAAAACATGTGTTATTGAAAAAGAGTCAGAGGTTGCAATTCACGCTAGTAGTCGTAACACAGGTGTTGTCCATTCACCATTTTATCTTGATCCACAAAAAAAGAAAATACTAGCAAAATCTGCCTTTCTTTCACATGATTTGTGGAAAACATTTGCAGAGAAAAAAGGACTTGCATATAAAATAGTTGGCACACTAGAGGTGGCCTTGGATGAAAATCAACACAAGAGCTTAGAAAAATACATGAGGTGGGGAGTTCAGAACGGCATCTCAGAGCACGAGCTTGAATTATTTGAAAGAAATGATGTCTTAAAAAAGGAACCAAATGTAAGCTGTCATTCCGCTTTATTTTGTAGGTGTGATGCTGCAGTTGACTATGGGATATTCACACAGGAACTTAAAAAAGAATCACAAAAAAATGGAACTAAATTTTTGTTAAAACACAAAGTTGAATCCATACAAAAAAACGAAAATGGTTCATTGATAACTTTTCAAAACAATGAACAACTAAATGCTGATCTAATAATTAACTGTGCAGGTGGACACTCGCTTGATATTGCAAAAAAGTTTGGCATTGCAAAAGAGTATTCCGATCTTCATTTTAGAGGCGAATACTGGATAGCACAAAAAGAATATGCTAGCCTAGTGAAAACAAACATATATTCTGTTGCTACTTTTCCAGACTTTCCATTCCTTGATCCACATTGGATTTTAAGATCAGATGGTAGAAGTGAGGTTGGACCAAATGCTGTTCCCGTTCCAAGTTCGGAAACCTATTCTGGGTACATAGGTGATGTAGGTACTTTGGTCTCAAAACTATCAGAAATAGTCACTGGCAGTGCAAGAAAACTACTATTGAACGCTGACTTTATATCGTTAATTTCAAAGGAATGGCTTAGCTCAATTTCAAAAACGGCAATGATCGGACGTGTGCAACAATTCATACCTAAAATAAAACCCACATTTTTCTTAGAACGTGGCACTGCCGGAATAAGATCATCTGTCATAACCCCAGAAGGGACATTTCTACCCGATGTTATGGAGTTAGAGGGTTCAAATTCATATCATATACTAAACTATAACTCACCTGGTGCAACAGGCGCGCCAGCCTATTCGGCATATATTGTTAAAAAATTGCAGGAAAAAGGATTCTTAAATTACACACAACATCCAAAAGAATCTATTTGGAATTTTGAGAAAATTATAGCCCAAACTTAATATTTTGTCCAAATAGACAGAGCGTGTTGTTACCAGAACGCTGCTCTATAAAAGAAAAAGGAAAGGACTGTCCTATGCCTCCAGAATTTATCATATCTATCAAAGTAGAAGATGAGGAATATATGATTGGAATAACATGTACCGCACACAAAGAACCATTTTCTGAAAAATTGCAGAGGTTGCAGACAGAGGGCAAGATCCCAAAGGGAGTAATACAATTTTCAGGATTAAAAGCAGTTGGCACAGACTGTATACGAATGGATCAAGATGACCTACTTCAGCTTTAATTTTACAATTTATTTATGTGAAACCCACCTTACTCAAACATGCTAAACGAACTTTTATCTGACATATTAAAAATAAATGATATTTTATTTATTGTACGAACTGGCGGTGCTATAATTGAGATGAGAAGCAATTCACTGAAATTAAGACAAAAGGACAACTGGATTACAATAGGAGATAATGATGGTCCCTCCCACATGCATCTGGATTCAAGTACTGTCTCAAGGGCTCAGTTTGTCGAGGAACAAAAAGAAGACAGAACCAGTTACAGCATAAGATTCTTTGATAAAGAAGGGCAGAAGCTAATGTCTGCCGTCTTCTCAAAGATGTATGATGAGAAGATGAACATAAGACCAGAAAGGAAAAAACTATACAACGATCTTTTCCAAAAATATGGTTCAAAACAAACCATCATATTTTAGTATTTGAATTTACCGCATAAATTGGCTTTTTTCCAGAAAGTGAGAGTATGAGATTTTGAACAGTTATTTTCGCCATTGCGCTTCTTGTCTCATTAGTAGAACTGCCTATGTGTGGTGTAACTATCACATTTTCCATCCTTGCAAGTGGATGAGTTTTGTTGATCGGCTCACTTTGATAAACATCAAGTGCAGCTCCTGCAATAATTTTTTTCTTTAGAGCAAATACAAGATCTTTCTCATTTACAATCTTGCCACGTGCAGTGTTGATCAAAAATGCTGTTCGCTTCATTTTTTTTAACAATTTTAAATTTACAAGATGGTGTGTTTCCTTTGTGTATGGTACATGCATGCTTACAATATCACTAGTTTTGAATAGATGATCTAGGCTGGCATATCTTATTCCAAGTCTCTTTTCTTTTACATTTGGCAATTTGTTTCTGTTGTGATACAAGACATTCATCTCAAAACCCCTCGCTCTTTTTGCAACAGCTTTTCCTATCCTGCCCATCCCCAAGATTCCAAGGGTCTTACCATAAAGATCAGTTCCAAGAAAGTCATACGCACCAAAAATTACCTCCCACTTGTTATTACGAATGGCTCTATCACCTTCTGCCACTCTTCTTAGAAGAGCAAGTATTAGTGCCATGGTAAGATCAGCTGTTGCTCTTGTCAAAATCTCGGGGGTGTAGCTTACAATAATTCCTTTTTTGATGGCATATTTGATGTCTATCTGGTCATATCCTACACTAAAAGTACTAATAGCTTTGAGGTTCGTTGCTGCCTCAAGTACTTCACGATCCACAGTATCATAAGGAAAGCAAACAAGACCGTCCTTGTCCTTAATTTTTGAAATAAGTGCCGCTTTTGGCATGGGAATCTTGCCATGGTTAATCTCTACAGAGTACCTTTTTTTGAGCTCTTTAATTGCAAAATCATGCAGTTTTCTTGTGAGTAAAACCTTCAATCTCATATTTCTGTGTAATAAACAAGTTTTAAGTTTGATCCGATAATTTCTTTCTAAAAAGCATTTATAACATTTTGTTCTAATATTGTTCACTTGAAGCGTAAAGAAGAGTTTGCTTTGTGCATACAATGTGGAAATCCTTTAGAGAAGTGTATCTGCGTTTGCCCCTTTTGTGGGGAACGTGACAAGTGTGAATGTGCTCTTTTTGACGCTGCTACTGGCGGTTAATCATATCGCATTGTTAATATTTGATCAAAATTCAAATCATTTATGCAATCAACAGACATAACATGGGTTATCGGCGGTCCGCAAGGAAGTGGTGTGGAAACTGCCGCCAACATTTTTGCAGGTGCTTGTGCTGGAATGGGATTGAAAATATTTGGGAAACGAGAATTTTATTCTAACATCAAAGGCGAACATAGCTACTTTGCAGTTCGTGTGTCTGACAAAAAGATCCGCTCAAACGTTAACAATATAACAATGCTTGTGGCTTTTGATGCTGAGACACTATTTAGACATGCAGATGATGTATGTTCTGATGGAGCTATAGTGTATGATTCTGAACTTGAACAAACAAAAACCGATGACGTCTCTACACTAGATGAAGCATACAAGTCTAGATTAACAAAGCTTCTTTCTTCTAAAAACAAAGAACTTACAGTACAAGGAATAATAGATTTATGCAAAGATAAAGGAGTCCAGCTCTACCCTGTTTCGTTTAAGAGCATTCTAGCAAATTTAGCACAAGAGATGCAAAACCCAAAGATTAGTAATATGTTCAGAATGCTAAACATGATAGCAGTTTCTGTCTCACTAGGGCTTTTGGGCCTTCCACCCGCAACTCTTTTAAAATCAGTCGAGTCCGTATTTTCTGCCAAGCCACAAATAGCTGAGATGAATAAACAGGCAGCAAACTATTCATACAATTTTGCAACAGTAAAGTTTTCCAAGTTCAAGTACACACTTCCCTCCATTCAAAAAGAACCAAACACAATTCTGGTTCAAGGCTATCAAGCTACGGGAATTGGTAAGATAGCCTCTGGGTGCAGATTTCAATCATACTATCCTATTACCCCTGCTTCTGATGAAAGTGTATTTTTGGAGTCAAACGAGGTCTTTGATGTAACAAACAACAGGCCAGGATCTACCATAGTAGTACAAACTGAAGATGAAATTTCTGCAATTGGCATGATGATTGGTGCAGCTCTAACAGGTGCAAGATCTGCAACAAGCACATCAGGACCAGGATTTTCTCTTATGGCAGAAGCTCTTGGGTGGGCAGGAATAAATGAAGTACCAATTGTGGTTACGCTATACCAAAGAAGTGGACCATCAACAGGCCTTCCAACAAGACATGGGCAGGATGACTTGATGTTTGCGATACATGCAGGACACGGCGACTTTCCAAGAGTTGTATATGCATCAGGTGACATTGAAGAAAGTTTCTATGATACTGCCAAATGTTTCAATTTTGCAGAAATTTTCCAGATGCCAGTAATACACATGATGGACAAATTCATTGCAAGTACGGTAGCAACATGCAAGAGATTCGATCCTAACCTAATAACAATTGACAGAGGTAAGCTGCTTGAGAAAATAGAAGATGATGATTACAAGAGATTTGCTTTGACAGAAGACAACATATCGCCTCGTTCTAGGCTAGGGCTTGAAAACGGTATATTTTGGAATACTGGTGATGAAAGTGACGAGAAAGGCCACATCTCAGAAGATCCAGTAAATCGAGTTCAAATGATGAACAAACGAGCCTCAAAGCTTGATTTGCTTCTAAAAACAATACCAAAAGAAGACCAAGCAGTAAGCTATGGAGTATCAGAGTTTTGTGTAGTTAGCTGGGGTTCAAACAAGGGCCCAATTCTAGATGCTCTTGAGATGTTAAAAAAAGAAGGACTTGAAGTAGGGTTTATTCAAATAAAGCTTCTACTACCTTTTCCAACAGATCATATCAAGTCTTTGCTTAAAGGAGTTAAAACCATAATAGACATAGAAGCAAACCAATCCGGCCAGCTTGGTTCTTTATTAAATGAATATTTGGACAAGAAAGTAGACTATTACATTTTGAAATATACTGGCAGACCTATGACATGCACAGAAATTTATGACTCACTTAAAAAAATTCTAGAAAACAAGGCAGAAAAAAGACAGGTGTTGACATTTGGAGCCTAAATTATCTGATTACAAAACCGAAGTTCACAATGACTGGTGCCCAGGTTGTGTGCTTCCTGATACTTTGATCCACTGCAATCCGTCAATAAAACAAATACAACAAGTCAGTGAGGGCGAACGAGTCCTTGGGCGAGATGGTTTTTACCATAAGGTAAGCGAAGTAATGGCACACATTCATAGAGGAAAATTGTTCAAGATTGTAACAAAATGCTTTGGAACAACACTGCTTACAGAAGAGCATCCGGTTTTGATAGTAAGACGAGAGAATCAAAAACTACACAATAAAAAATTTGATGCGATTTGGACACGTGCAGATCAAATCAAAACAAAAGACTATGTTGTATATCCAATTCAAAAAGAAGAAATTGACAGGGAATACATTGAAGTTGATTACGCGCTAAAGAAAAAGGACACGATAAGTAAGCCGCTGCCAACCAAGATTCCTCTCAACAAAAACGTTCTCAGATTGATGGGATACTATATAGCAGAAGGATACATGCATAACAGAGAGATTCATTTCACTTTCAACTCTAAAGAAATTGGATTTTTAAATGATGTTGGAAACATCATGTTTCAAACATTTGGACTGTATGGAACAACACGCACTAAAAGAAATGCAACTACAATAACATTCCACTCCGCCCCTCTTGGAAGATTATTTCTGGATTGGTTTGGTCACAAGTCACACAATAAAAAAATCCCGCATTTTGTAATGCTTCTTCCTGCACAAAAACAGAAAGATCTGATCAAAGGGTTGTGGCGAGGTGATGGTTGGATAAATACACAACAATCACGTGGCAATTTCAAAACTACTTCGAAGACTCTATCCGAACAACTAAAGACTCTTTTATTAAGACAAGGAGTGGTTCCAATAATCTCTGTTGGTAAGAAAAAAGGAATTCATAGAGAATCTTATTCGATTCAGGTTGTAAATGATCGCGATTTTGTGGTATTGTGCAAAATACTGGATGAAAAGATGGAACACAAAAACCATATTGGAAAACCCCCGTCATCCATTATTACGCCAGACTATGTTCTAATTCCAATCAAAAAAATTGAAAGTTTCGACTATGATGGTCTAGTTTACAACCTAGAAGTGGATGATGTTAATTCATACGTAAGCGAAAATGCAATCCTGCACAACTGTGGCGATTTTGGAATAGTAAATGCAATACAAATGGCATTGACAGAAATGAAAATTCCAAGACACAAGGCCGCAATCTTTTCTGGGATAGGCTGTTCAGGCAAAACATCACATTTTATCAACGTGTTTGGAATACATACTTTGCACGGCCGTGTTCTAACATTTGCACAAGGCGCCAAGCTTGCAAACCCTGAAATGACAATTGTAGTTGCGGGGGGGGATGGTGATGGTTTGGGAATAGGCGCTGGCCATTTTGTTGCCGCAGGTAGAAGAAATGTGGACATGACATACATAATATTTAACAATGCGGTGTATGGACTCACAAAAGGACAAGCATCTCCTACACTTCAACTGGGGCTAAAAACAAAGTCATTGCCACAACCCAACGTAAATCAGTCTGTAAATCCAATTGGCTTGGCAATTGCTAGTGGCTTTACATTTGTAGGAAGAGGCTATTCTTACGATGTGAGACAGCTCAAGGATTTGATTATTGCTGCAGTTAAACACAAGGGTCTTGCTTTTCTAGACGTTCTTCAACCCTGTCCAACATATAATGACATCAACACCAGAGACTGGTTTGCTGGTTTGGGCAACATTGATCAAACGACAAGAAAATCACAACCACGAATCTACAAACTAGAAGACACTGGATATGACCCAGTAGTACACTATGATTCAGTAGAAGAGGTTAACGAAAAGCTAACACAGGCACTGATAAAAGCAAACGAATGGGATACTAAGATTCCTACTGGCATATTCTATCAAAACGAGCTTATTGCTCCTTATGAACAGAGAATTGCGGATAGGATTCCAAACTATCTTGAAAATCCTCCTGCAGCCCAACCAATTTCGTCTAGCGGAAAGTCAATAACTGACATCTCAAAGATCCTTGATTCCCTTGAGGTCTGAAAGATAATATTTGCCACATACTGTAGCTCAAAAGACATGAAAGTTTTTGTTACTGGGGGCGCTGGCTTTATTGGAAATCATCTAGTAGACTCACTCTTGAAGGCTGGTAACAAAGTAACAATATATGACAATCTCAAAAACAGCTCTGAAAGCAAAATATCACATTTATTAAAAAATGGAGCATCGTTTGTAAAAGGTGACGTAACAGACTATCAAACTCTTTCAAATGCCATTGCTGATTTTGATTTGGTTGTACATCTGGCTGCTGAAATCGATGTCCAAGAATCAATCAAATTTCCAGAACGTATACATCATGTAAATGTGACAGGAACTGTAAACTTGCTTCGCTCATGTGTAGAACAAAAGGTACGCAATGTTGTAGCAGCTTCTTCTGCAGCTGTATTTGGAAATCCAAAAGATCTACCGCTTTCTGAAAACTCTCAAACCATCCCAATCTCTCCTTATGGTGCAAGTAAGCTTGCCATAGAGCATTACATGCAAGCATTTTCAAATTCATATGATTTGAATTGCATGACACTTAGATTTTTTAATGTCTATGGAAAGGGTCAATCAGGTCCATATGCAAGTGTAATCACAAAATTTATGGAAAAAATTGCAGACAACAAACCGCTTGTAATCTTTGGCGACGGTTCAAACACGAGAGATTTTGTATCAGTATACGACGTAGTGCAATCAATCCAAAATGCTATTACAAAAATTGATGGCAAGAAAGGAAACGCCTACAACATTGGTAGTGGCAAGTATACCACAATCGAAGATCTTGCAAAGCTGATGATATCAATTTCTGGTAAACCACTTTCTATAGAACATAAGCAACCAAAAAAAGGTGACATCCAACATAGCCAGACCTCAATATGGTTAGCGCAAAGAGATCTTGGATATTCTCCAAAAACACAACTAAAGGAAGGACTAGAAATGCTACTTAACTCAACATCATAAAATGAGTTATTAGCAGGTTGAGCCAGAGAGTATTTTACCGTTGAATCTATCCGAAGTAAACAAGATCTTTCGCAAATCCATAATCAAGGGTTACTTTGAACGCCGTCTTCTGAGTCTTGATTTTAAAAAATCCAACATAAAACATCCATCCATACAAGACGATGGTCTTATGCAATCCAACCTTTTACACCTATTTTTTGATATAGATACAGGAAGCGATTATCCTGATGGTGATGAATGGTTTATGGCAGAATTTATTTTTCCATACAGTATAAAGATTCCAGACAGCATAAAGGGTCCTGATTATTTTAGCACTATTTCGGTTGGAGATGGTAAGAACTTTTGGCGTCACCGAGAACTTATCAGATACAAGTACGGTAAATCAAAAAGACTTGAGGAAGCGCTTGGGTTTATAGAAAAAAAATACAAAGATCTGCATTTACTTTTGGAGCCATTAGGAAAGGAACTCAAGTGATAAGTTTCCATTCATTTTTTGAAAAAACATATCTTGTATCATAAGAAAACGCTGTGCGCAACCGCCACCTGCCTGTTTCTTGTTCAAACTCATATACCACATCAGTAACGTTTTGTGGCATTTTCTGTGGGTCTAACTGATACTGTAATAACTCCAAAATAAAATCAATTTTTTCTATAGCCATGTTAAACCAGTGATGCTCATCAAGGTCTACAACAAACTTGATGTTTGGGTTTCCAGCAAAACGCATATGGACCTTCATAGTTTTACCAGAACCACGTCGACGTTTCATCTCTTTTAGTATTGCTTTGACTTTGTCCCATCTTAGGGCTCCAAACCACTTGAAAAAGGCATCACTAAACTCCAGCGGAAAGGAAACATCAACCATAGTAGTAAAATCTTCGTCTTGCGTAGCATCTGGATCCTGTTCGACCTTGAACATACCGTTAAGCAACCCATAAAGAACCTCGCCTTCCCATGGAGAAACTCCATAATACTTTAAGGATGCTACAAGTGGATCCTGACTCATAGTTTTTGATAACTGAAAATCTAATTAAAGCTTCAAGTTTTGCTTATCTACCATAAACATACAATGGTACTTACAACTTAACAAACGCCCAATTAGTTAATTATTCTGAAACTAAATTGTTTGTAGGTATTTCCAAAGATAAAGCGAGCCAATAGTTCCAATTACAAATAACATCGGCTTCCACGCAAAAACTGGCATCTTTGGGGTTGCAAGTTGTACTTTATAGTTATCAAGGACGGTATGTACATATTGTTTTATTCTTTGATTCCAAATCTTGTATTCTACTTGATGCTTTTTTAGGAGTGATACCATTTCGTAAAAAACCGGAGTTCTTTGACAAAAAAGATGCTGTAAGTAGTCCCTTGAAACCTCAACTTCTGCTTGTATTGCAACAAGTCCCTTTTTCATCTCAAGAAGTCTTACGTGCAACTCCCATGGTTTTTTTAGTTTCAAAGATAGACCACTCCCTATCTGCAAAGGTTGCTTGTGTTCAAACTTGACACGGCTAAAACCCTCCTTTGAAAGTATTCTTAGAAGCTCATCGACGCTTTTTCTGACTACAATAGTAAGCTGTTCTACACCGTTTTTGTCAACACTGATCTTTGCCCTCATTCCATCAAGAAAGGAAATGGTTTTGGGATACTTGGTTAGAAACTCTACCATAGCTTGCGGTCTAATTTAGCTATATTAAAACCCATGTGTGTCTAAGATGGTTGTCTTGAGTCCACGAACGTAAACACACTGATCGTGAGAAATAGCCATCTCATCGTAGTTTATTTTTCTGTCAGTGAGTCTTACTTCTGCATTTTTTATTACTGCAAAGGGAGTGCTGTCTGAACCCTCTCCCATCTTGAAGTTTGCTATAGATGCAAGGTTGTCAGCTACTGCCTGAAAAGTCACCTTAAGAGGATTTCCATACAAATCTTTTTGACCTCGTATGTCAGACAGCGGTTCAATTCCAGCACATGCAAGAGCAACACCTGTTGTTCCAACCCTTGCTGGCATCAATCTGCTGTCTATGACTATTATTCCAACATGTATGGCAAATTTCAAGAAAAACTTACGCCTGAGTTGTTCTGCAACATTGTAGATGTCTGTAGGATAAAGAATCAACTTGCCCTTTTGCGCATTTGATTTATCTATTCCTGCATTTGGAGCCAGAATCTTGTCTGCCGATGTGATCACAAATCCTGGAACTCCACCAAAAACTACATCTGATTCCCTTAAAATGACCTCGGCAATCTTTGGACTGAGGTGGAATTTTGCTGCAAGAGATTTAGACTCTTCAGACGGAACCACATGTTCATACTCTATCACTCTTCCTTGTGAATTAGCAACATATTTGCTTGAGATGATAAGAACGTCACCGGTTTCCAATATGATCTGGGATCTTTGAAGTGATTTGAGCAGAGTTTCAAAGAGATCAAACTCTTGTGTCTTTAGCTCAGATTTTACCGGATATACCACAACAGACATGAAAAAGAATTGGGCTCTCTTTACTTTTTAGCCTTCTGCAAACCTTTTAATTTCAAAACGAACAGCTTTCGATCAAATGGGCATGAACATAACAGAAAAGATACTTGCAAGGGGATCTGGAAAGACAAGAGTATCTCCTGACGATGTCATCTTTGCGAATGTAGACAAAGCCATGATCCACGATGTGTCAGGACCTGGAGTGATAGCTGTATTTGAAAAACTAAACAAGCAGGGTATAAAGATAGAACGACTCTGGGATCCATCAAAGGTTTGGGTTGCAGAAGATCACTTTGTTCCTTCTGCAGACAAGATCTCGGCACAAAACATAGTGATGCTTTCAGAGTTTACAAAAAAGTTTGGAATAGAAAAGCACTTCAAGTACGGCATGGGCCAGTACGGAATTTGTCATACTCTATCACACGAAGAAGCAATGGTTCTGCCGGGAGAAGTATATGTCGGAGGTGACTCGCATACAAACACGACAGGTGCACTTGGTGCTTTTGCGGCTGGTTTTGGCCACACAGATATAGCTTATGTACTGTTACATGGAAAGATCTGGTTTAAGGTTCCAGAAACCATATACTTTAAGCTAAATGGCAAGCTGCCAAGTCATGTGATGGCAAAGGACTATATCCTAAAAATAATTGGTGACATTGGCACTGATGGCTCGGCTTACAAGACAATGCAGTTTGCTGGCAGCGGTGTTTCTGAAATGTCAGTAGAGGAGCGTCTTACTTTAACAAACATGACTACAGAAGCAGGAGCAAAAAGCGGAATTATAGAGCCAGACAAAAAAATAAAGGAGTACCTTGCCGCAAGGGGTGCTACAAAATATAACGAGGTACACGGAGACTCGGATGCGCAATACTCTAAAGTGTATGAATATGAAGCCGCTGAACTAGAACCCATCGTTGCAAAGCCATATTCGCCTGAAAATATTCAGGTGGCACGCGAGCTGTCCTCCATACCACTAGACAAGGCATATATCGGCTCTTGTACAGGCGCAAAGCTTGAGGATTTGCAAGCTGTAGCAAAGATACTCAAAGGCAGAAAGGTGAAAATCAGAACCGAGGTTTTACCAGCTGCAATATCTATATTCAAAAAGGCCATGGACAAGGGACTGGTTAAAATTTTTCTAGATGCAGGCGTTGTTGTAGGACCTCCAACATGTGGAGCCTGTTGTGGGGCGCACATGGGCGTACTTGCAAAAGACGAGGTCTGTATCAGCACTACAAACCGTAACTTTCCAGGACGAATGGGGCATGTAGAATCACAGACATATCTTGCCTCTCCGCTAGTTGTGGCTGCCTCCGCAGTAACTGGGAAGATAACTGACCCAAGGGACTTGAAATGAAAGGCTCTGTTATAAAATATGAAAATGACAACATCGATACAGATGTCATTCTTCCAGGGCCGTATCTTAAGATTCATGACTATAACGAGCTTGCAAAGCATGCCATGGAGGGGCTTGACAAAGACTTTCACTCAAAAGTAAAGGAAGGTGACTTTATAGTTGCAGGACGCAACTTTGGATGCGGTTCGTCAAGAGAACATGCACCAATAGCACTGGCATACTCTGGAGTAAAAGCTGTTATAGCCTTGTCATTTGCTAGGATATTTTATAGAAATGCAGTGGATGGTGCATTTTTGTTGCCAATAGAAATTGACGAAGATGCATACAAGGACATATCTGATGGAGACATGCTAGAAATAGAAACTGCTAAAAACGAGATAAAAAACATCACAAAGAATCAAATCTATAAGATGAGGCCTTTTCCTGAATTGATAGGAAAGATAATTGCTGCCGGTGGGCTTTTTAAATATAAACCAGATTAATCGCCAAAATCATGCCGGAGGCACTAAGGTAAGATTAGACAGTGATCTTAGCGCGTAAATTGCAAAATGAATTGTGACTAGCGCAAAAGAGGTTTTGGCAAAAAGTGGATTTACATCCTTTCTGTTTAGTATTCTCCATATAGATATGGCAGCAGCTATCTGAACAGGAACATCATAGAATACCCTGCTTTGCAGTACCTCGTTTCCAAAGACAAATGGCAATGCACCGGCAAACAACGATGCTAACAATATTCTATCAAACGTCTTTTCATATTTGGCATACAATGTCCAGATAAAGGCAAAGGCAAGGAGTGCAGTGTTTGCCAAATATCCCCCGACGTAAAAATGCATAAACTTGGGGAAATTTATCCACCTGTTGTAAAAGTCTCTTAAAGAAAACGCAATATCTTCTCTTGCAAAAATTACATTAAACAGTTCTGACGAGCCAAGATTTATTCTTAGTACAAATAACGCTGCATAAACGGCAAATATTGAAGAAAGTATCAGAACCTTTTTCTTTTCACTAGAATCATGTCTGAACTTTACTGCAGTTATTACCAGAAAAATTAGCAGCAAAAGAAGAAGATACACATCTACGTAAATGTACATCAAAAAAGAGAGAATCGAATGTATAAAAACCAGAAAATAATTCCTAACTGATGGCTTTTCCCAGAATTTGTGTACCATAGCTAAAGAAAGATAGACAGTAACTAGGCCAAGCCAGTTTGCAAAAAATCCCGCATACATTCCAACCACCATCTGATGGGAGAATGCTGTGAGAAGTGCTGCATATGATGCCTGATACTTGTTTCCAGTTCCCTCTCGTACAAAAAAATATGCAGCAAGAGCTAGTCCAGGTCCAAGAAAGATGGGAAACAAGCGCACTCCATATACTACACTTAAGCCAAACACACTCTGAAAGGAATGCATCAAAATCAGAGTGAGTGGTCTATCTCCAAATGACAAGGAAAAGGATTTTTTGATTATATCCTGTATGGTGTCACTTTTTTGCATTTGTGTGAGAAACAGCTGATAGCTACGATCATCCACAGATACGAAATCATTTTTTGGGTTTAGTGTAGGAAGGTAAGGATACACTACAAAAATTAAGGAAATGGCAATTGCTACTGCAAGCATGACCCTTGGACTAAACAGCACATTAGGACGGAACTGCGAATCTGAGAGTCTAATACTTTCCAAGAAAATGGCGTTTTTTAACCTGCTAACGTACGGAATGGCAGTTAAACGCCCAACTTTGCTCATTTGTTTAGTTAGTAGATTCATTTTGGCAAGGCGAGAAGAAAGCTGTGATATATTTTTTTGAATGAATTCCCTGTCAATTTCAAATTTTGCATCATGTGTACTTTTTGTAGCAAAAAGTTCTTTGATTGTATTTTGGTTAGGCTTTACTAAAAATGCATAGGAAAGAAGAATGATAAAAAGAGGAGAGATTCGTGCAAAAGCATAAAACAATTCAAGCTCTAATATAGCTGGGTACCAGAAGGCAACTTCCTTTACCTGACTGGGTGAAAATGGATAGGCAATCCATATGGCAAGAACAAACATCTCAAAGCAAAAAACTGTTCCAGTAGTAATGTACAGCAACCGCTTCCAGTTTTGTGGTTTAACAATCTTTCTTTTTATGAAATGACTTGCAATAATTATAACCAATATGGATGGTACCATAAGCAACGCAAAAACATCTAACGCCACTTCGTTTTGAATGATAAATAAGATCTCAAGGGAAAAAAATCCTGCAAGGATAGGAATAATTTTTTTTGATTGAATTAAAAAATAAAGCACAACAAGCCCGGCTGAAACAATCACAATGTGATCAACAAGTAATGAGGAAGTTACTGTGCGCTGAAAAACCAGCAGATATGTTGTTCTGTCTATTGTAGGATAAATGGAGATGAAAAAAAAACCTACATATCTTGTCAGTGCAAACAATGCTAAAATGGAAAATGGCAAAAATAATGCCAGATCTTTGATGTTTTGTTTTAGTTTAGGAAGATTTTTCAAGTCTGAAAACATGACTCCTTGTCTTTATTTAATAGATGCACTGGTTTTGTGCCTATTTTATTGCTAATGTTGCGTAGTTAAATCATTATATTAGATTAGAATTTCTGAACTATAGATTGCTTACTCTTTCTACACTCAATAAATACGATCCTAGTGGAATGTACAAAGTATATGACAGGTGGCCTGAGATTGCGGCCACATCTCACTCTTCGCAAAACGACTTGATTGATTTCAAGGGAATAGACCATATTATATTTGCGGGGATGGGTGGATCTGGAACCATATGTGATGTATTTTCTTCAATTCTTTCAAAAACAAAGCTTCATGTTTGTGTGATCAAAGGTTATCTTCTTCCAAAAACGGTTGACTCGAATACACTTGTGGTAACTACAAGCGTGTCAGGAGATACTGCAGAGACGCTCACAGTTTTAGATTCTGCAACAAAACTAGACTGCAAGATAATTGCATTCTCATCTGATGGAAAGATGCAACAGTACTGTGCAAAAAACAAAATTGAACACAGAAACATTCCACAATTTCATTCACCACGAGCTTCACTTACCTCCTTTTTGTATTCGATGCTAAAGGTTTTACAACCAATGATTCCAGTAACGCAAGAAGACATCAAAGAATCTGTTTCACTTTTGGAAAAAACGCAAAAGGAAATTAGCTCCTCTAACCTGACTGACAAGAATCCATCTTTAAGATTGGCAGAATGGATCTCATCCTCTACGCTGATTTATCATCCTTGGGGTCTTCAAGCTGTAGCCATTAGATTCAAGAACTCACTTCAGGAAAATGCCAAACTTCACGCCATGGCAGAAGATGCTGTAGAAGCCTCTCATAACGGAATTGTTTCATGGGAGAGAAGATCTGACGTAAAACCTGTACTAATAACAGGTGAGGACGATTACATAAAAACCAAAGAGAGATGGCAGATAATTAAGAAATATTTTGAAGAAAACAAAATCGACTATAAAGAGATTCATTCTGTTAAAGGAAGTATACTGTCCAAACTAATCAATCTGATCTATCTTTTAGACTATGCTACAATTTACAAGGCACTCCTTGATGGTATCGATCCTTCACCTATCAGATCAATCGATTTTATAAAGAAATACCTCAACGACTAATTCAGAATGTTACACTGTAATCGATTAAGGATCAGTGATAAACTATAACTTCATTGCTAACAAGATTCCATATGAATTGAAAAGTACTCGTGATATGGTCTTAGCAGTTTTCCCTCTGTATAATTCTGCAAATTATCTTTTATCAAGAAACTAACATAAATTAAAAGATTTTATGCAAGAAAAATCTTTTTACCATATATGAAACTGCTGAGAGTATTATCAATTTTTGCAGTTTCAACACTAGTAATTGTTCTTGTCACATTTGGTCAAAATGTAGACGCAAGATTACAAGCCAAAACGCCGCTTGACCTATACGTTGAAAATGAGTTAATTTTGGTCGGCAAAGTGATATCACTAAATGAAAACTCTACTGCAAACCAGACAGAGTATAAAATAAAAGTTGAAAAATATTTGAAAAGCCCAAAAGAATTTGACATAATCAACGCAACAGGTCATGGAGCCAAAAGTAGTGAGATACATACATCTGTAGAAAAAATCTTTGATAAAGGAGCTCGTGTACTTCTTTTCTTAAACCAAATGGATGGTATATACAACATCTCGCCTTATTCTGTGAATGCAGAAACATTTGATCCTGATTCTGATTTTATTTTGCCTCCACTAAGATTATTCAAGGCCGGCATATCCCCTGAAGACATTGTATGCCGTGGTGACCTAACACTGGTGTTTAAGGCAAAAAATAATTTTCCAGCCTGTGTAGAACCTGACAGCATTTCAAAACTTACAACATTAGGCTGGATTCGACTCTAAGATAACTTATAAATCCTATCACAAGACTTGGTTTTTGTGCCTTCTAAACAGAAAATTTCAATCTTTTTGATATTGATTAGTATTGCATCAGCTGGAATTAGCAATCTTGCATTTGCGTCACATGCTGCTGGCAAGATAACAATGGAAGGTTACTTTAACATTGGAGAAAAACGATTTGAGGATGGAAGCTATTCTTATGAATACTATCTTTTTGTTGATGAAAACGGACAACAGGTTCCATATTTTTTAAGATATGATAACCCTACAGATGAACTGTTTGACCTTTCAGGACACAATGTTCAGGTACGAGGATACATGGATTCTGGACAGACTGTACAGGCAAGATTCGTGCCATATGCAAATGTCATAAATGTTGATTCAATATCCAAAAGTGAAGCTCAGCCAAGATCTGCAACTGAAAGCGGTTCTGCTGCACGTGCGGTTCCAAGTACATTGAAGACGATTGTAGTTTTATCGCGGTATAATGGTGATGCTACAGAGCCACATACTGCAGCTTATTTTCAAGACAGATTCTTTGACGCTGTTGATTCTTTGAACGGATATTGGCAGGACACATCATATGGGGCTATATCGATCTCAGGAGGAGTTACAGCGGGTGGAGCAAATACTGCAGGTGTAGTAAACTGGCAAGAACTTCCTGATACAAAAGCTGGATATGGAGCCGGTGCTGGTGCTGGCGAGTCAACAAGAAGAGCAGATGCAATAGATCTGGCAGATCCATCTGTTGACTTTAATGGAGCTGATAATGTAATTCAAAATACTGGACCGCAAATTGGAGAACCAGGAGACAATGGAGACGACGTGGACCAAGTCATTCTGGTTTACAATGACGAGTTTGCAGATGGGAATTATGCATTTGCCTTTTTAGATCCAGTACCGATTGTTACAGATGAAGGAACACTGTATGTGTATCTTGTACACTCGCCAGACACTGGTGATGGTTTTCCAGTTGGAATTAATTTTGAAAATGGAGTCGGTGTCACAGCTCACGAGATGGGCCATAATTTTGAGTGGGAACACACTCCACCGTCATTTGGATTTGATACCTATGCAGATGAATGGTCACTTATGAGTGGGGGAGGCGCAGATGGACCGCCTGGAACTATAGCATTTAATAGAGATCAGGCAAACTGGATTCCTAGTGCAGACAAGATAACGGTTTCAGACGGTACTGAAGCTACGTTTACTTTGGACATTCTAAGTGATCCTTCTCCAGGTTCTAACTATCTGATGGGAATTATTCCCTTTGGGGCGGGTGGCGAATACTACACCGTTGAGGCAAGAAAAGATTCTACTTTTGATCAGACGCCGTTGAATCAGTTTGGTTTGATGATATACTATTACAACCCAGCAGGACATGTCGGCAGTCCAGAGCCCAGCGCACCTGTAAATGTGGTTGATACCACAGGCATTGGTGATTTGGATAATACAGACTTGGATCTGGGAGATACCTATACCGACGCTGTAAACAACATACGCATAACCCATGTCTCACAAACTGCCACAACTATAACTGTGACTGTGCAAAACAACCCACCATGTTCGCCCCCTTCATCAGGTGACTGGATCATAGTGTCTAGTTGTACAATGTCAAGCAGTGCAACTGCGCCAGGAAATGTCATAGTACAAAATAACTCAGTTCTTACCATACCAGCTGGAGCATCACTTGATATTGATTTTGTAAATAACTATCTCTTGGTTAAATCTGGCAGTGGTGTTTTGATTAAAGCTGGCGCAAGTATTTCCTAGATTTAACAACCACGTCGTTGTTTTGGATAAGCTCTAAGTTATAGTAGCTTACGCATAATTTTATCTTTTAATAATTTAATATCTAAAATGCTATAAATTTCATTAACTTATAAACAAAAAAGATATTAGGTTCTAGAAACTTCTATAACATTCAATAAAACATGAACAAAAAAATTTCCATCTTACTTTTAGTATCAATAGCCGCTCTTTCGGCAGGTACTGCTTTTGCTATCACTCCTATAGGCGGAGGAGACGACATTAGCATTCCGACAACAAAAAAATTTTATCTTGATGGTGGAAGTAACACTTACGTCAGAGAATCTGCTTCTGATAAAATGAGCATTACTACGGGTGGAAGTGAGGTTTTAACCTTACAACCAGATGTAGTAACAGTAAGTAGAAGTGAAAATGTAGGTCAGCTGAGATTTTATGGAAATAGGGCAGTTCAACCCGTAGGCGCTGCAATAGGCCAGCTTGACTATCGTGGAAATAACAACATGCCTACTCCGATTACATATGTCAGGGAACAAGTAGTACCAACTGATGTAACTGCTGGTTCTGAGGATGCGTACTATAGAGTGCTAGTTGTACAAAATGGAGTACTGACTGAATACGTTAGAGTGGATAGTGGCCTCCAACAAGTTCAAGTAAAGAAAGATTTACGGACTTTTGGAAACGATATCTTATTAGACGGTGGAAACATTTTGTCTACTGGCGATATATGTATTGGTACTTGTTAGAAAACTCATTCTCTATAACATCTCTTCATATCATTAAACCCTCAACACGAATCTACTATAAAATTACATAAAAAACAAGCTTTGAATTTAACATGAGAATTGAAATAAGGTGGTGAAATAGTTTGAAGGTTGCTTTAATAGTACAGCATTTTCCTTTTGGTGGTGCAGAAAGCTATGTAGAGCAAATAGCACAAAGACTTCATGCAAACGGAAAAGATGTTACAGTAATTAGCTCAAAAAATAACGATTACGATGATAGAAAACTTCCTTTCCCAGTCATCCGTCTTCCCAAGTTATTCTCCTTGGGAGAGTATTCTTTTTGGAGAGGATTAGGTACTTCACTAAAACATGGAAATTTTGATCTAATTCATATCAATACATATGGATATTTTCATTCCGATTATACGGCATTTTTAAAAAAAAAACATGGTTACAAACTAATTATGACAAGTCATGGCTTTACAGGCCTTGATTTGCACCAGCTGAAAAAAAATAAATTACTCACAAAGAATTCTTTATTTAATATCATTAGACCATTTTATGACTCAAACATAGGGAAAAAGACAATCTTGAAATGTGATCATTTAATAGCATTATCTAAAAGAGATATGGAATTTTATGATAAAATTGGTGTTTCAAAGTCAAAGATATCTCTAATTCCACCTGGCATAAGAGAATCCTTTTTTGATCTTAAAAACGATGATGTGAAAAAACTCCATGACATAAATGCTGATCCACTTTTATTGTCAGTTGGTGAATTAAGTTGGATAAAGAATCATGCAATGGCTATAAACGCAATGCCGCAAATACTTGAGAAAAAACCTCAAGCAAAGTTGATTATAATAGGCCGTGATAATGGTGAACTATCAAATCTCAAACAGCTGTGCCACAAATTGAATGTTGAGAATAATGTCAATTTTCTTGGATTCAAAAATACTGAAGAAGTAAGTAAATACATGAGATCAGCTGATTTGCTGTTGCACACTTCTCTTGCGGAAGGATTGAGTACTGTGCTTTTAGAATCAATGGCATCTGGATTGCCTTTTATAACTACACCAGCAGGAGGTAATGCCTACCTTGCTGAGGAAAGTAAAGCTGGTTTAACTGTTCCATTTGAAGATGAAATTACACTTGCAAATACCATTACTACACTAGTTGAAGACAAAAGTAAACTTGAAAACATGGCCTTAAATGGACGTGCATATGCAAAAGATCTTTCATGGAATAAGGTTTTTGAGAGAATAAATAATGTTTACAACATGCTCTTAAATCATGACAGAAATTGAATCAAAAAAACATCCAGCTAGATGGAAAAAAAGGACTAGTTTTTTGGTTTACTGGCAGACCTGCTGCTGGCAAAACTACTATAATTAATGAAATTGTACCTATTTTTAAGAAGGATGGGAATATAGGATTCGGCCTAATAATGTGGTGCCAGAACGCATGCTCCCAACAATCAAAATAGGCCTTTTGGCAAAATCCTCTTTAATATGATTCAATTTTTCAAATCTAAGCTAGATTATACTCAATATTTATGTAACAAATAATTTGTTATGTCAGCAGAGATTTATAGAAAACTCCTTGAGAATAATAATATGGATAACAATAAAACCATCCTTTTCATTCCAAGCAATAAAAATCATGTACGAATATTCCATTCAATTTCTCTGCTCATAAAAAAAAATCATAGAATCTTGTTTGTGACTCAGGGTTCTTATAAAAATGAAGGTGCTGAAGATGCATTATCTAAGTTGGGCGTTGAATTCAAAAAATTCGAAGAATATGACAAAACAAACCCTGAATTTGTGCTGATGAAAGAAAAAGTCGGTGTAGTTGTTATTGGTAATGATATAGATATTATCCCACAGTGGTTTGCGAATTGTGCAAAAAGACTAAGAATTCATACGGTGCTTATTCAGGATGGTTTATTATTCGATGTTAATAAAATTTCCAAGAATCTCGGCAAGAAACTTTTTTTGATACTTAACAATTGCAACTTAAAACTTCTGATGATGGAATTTCGCCTTATCATTTCCAAACAATATCATAGAATAAGCTATGGAGAGGGAGGTTGTACACAGATCCATGTGTGGGGTAGACGATTTCAATCATATATTGAGAGAAAAGGAGTAGACAAACAGAGCTTAGTGGTAACAGGATATCTAAAACCAAGTGAAATCCGCCAAGGCTATGAAGAAAGTCATAAGAATACCATCAAAACCATACTATATTCACCAACCGATCTTGTAAAAACTGAAATCATAAATTCAAAAGACATGCGTCAGACTACTGAAATCTTGTGCTCAGCAGTGACTTCGTTAGAAAACACCAAATTAATTATAAAACCACATCCTATCGAAGAAATTACATTTTATAATGCAATGCAAACAAAATATGGTACCAGTATAGATGTATCTAGCTCTGATTTTTATGATCTGTTAAGAAAATCCGATCTAGTAATTACCAACTTGTCAACCACTTCCTTAGAAGCACTTGCTGCAGGAAAACCCGTGATAATATTTCTTCCAAATCTGGAAAGGATAGTTAATTCTGATACATTTCCTCGTGATCTTATATCAAGAAATGTGATGTTATACGCAAAAGATAAACAAACACTTTTGGAGAACATAAAAAGAATTCTTAACGGAAAGTTTTCATTGAAAGACAGTAATGTAAATGAGACATTAGAAGAATATTTAGGTACAAGAGACGAAAGAGCTGTGGTTAGATCAGCTGAATCAATACTGAAATTGCTTAGTTAGGCTTTTGTTATACGAAAACACAAGTTAATGCCAATAAAAAATTGTATCATTAATTATTAACTTGAAATTTTCTTTTTAAATACGGCTGGAATTCCAGCCCAAATTTCGTTTTCGGGTATACTTTTGTTAACAAACGAATACGCCGCAACAATTGAATTTTCACCTATTGTGACATTTGGCATTATTGTGGAATGGGTACCAATTCTACAATTTCTTTTCAAGATGATAGGTCCCTTTTTTGAATCTATGGTGGAGTGAGAATATATCGAGCAATGTGATCCAATTTGAACATAGTCACCAATTTCTACACCATAATGAGAATTTATGTAAGTAAAAGTACCTATGTCAAAATTATGACCCAGTTTTAGATTTTCTGGATATTGAACGATATAATTGTATTTAGTCAGTTTTGAATGTTTAATTACTGGTTTTTCCCATTTTTTAGAATGACTTTTCATGATTAATAGGTAATTTGTTTTTGAATTAAATCTTTGTCTAATTTTATTTTTTCAAGCTGCTTTACAATTTTTCTAGCAGCAGTTCCATCACCATAAATAAATTTATTTAAAAACTTTTTCCGTTTATTTAATGCCTTTTTTATGGCAGAATATATTGCAGTAGCGGAGTCCTTTCTAACATCTAATACATTTTTTCCTCTTTCTCTGCCCATTTGCCTTATTCCTATATTAATAACAGGTATGTCGAAATAACTTGCTTCAATCAAACCACTGCTGGAATTTCCTACTAGGACTCCAAAATTTTTCAACAATCCTAAATAATCACTACGAGGAATACTGGGATAAACCTTGATGAAACTATACTTTTGAGAATAAGATTTCAGATTTTCAAAAATTTTTCTACTTCCTGCATCTGAGTTTGGTGCTATAGCTATGGTTGTTTTCTTTAACTTTACAATTGCCTTTAGGGTATTGATAATTTCTCTACCGCTCCTTTCAAACTGAGTTGTAACAGGATGTTGGATCAGTAAAATTTCCTTTCCGGTTAATTTCAGTTTATATTTTCTTTCAAGTGTTTTTTTACTTGTAACTCTATTACTTAGTATCTCATCTATAGCAGGAGAACCTGTAAAAATAACTTTTTTTGGATCTTCTCCCATTCTTATCAAGCGTTCTCTACTTTTTCTTGTAGCAACAAAATGTATATTAGAAATTTTTGTTATTGCATGTCTGTTATATTCATCTATTCCTTGTGATCTTTCGCCACCATGTATGTGAAAGTTGGGAATATTCATGTGTGACGCAGCTAAAGCAGAAGCTAATGGCTCATCTCTATCGCCTAATATCAAATTGATATCTGGCTGTAACCTACGAAAAATCTTAGAAAATTCTATTACTCCGTCACCTAATGCTTTAGACATAGAATGCGGTGAATCACCCTTAGGCATCATGTCTACTTTTGCATAAATTTTGAAGCCATCTTTTTTTATTTCATTAATCGTCATCCCATGTTTCTTAGATAAGTGCATTCCACATACAATAAGATAGAGCTCAAGCTTTTCGTTATCGGATATCAGTTTTAGTATTGGACGTAATATGCCATATTCTGATCTAGTTCCTGTTGTGACTGAAACTTTTCGCTTCATATTTTATTTCAATCTTGATAAATTTAGTAATATATGTTGTATAGAGGGTTAAATTATTTATATTCAGATCATAAAAACAACTCATGACCTTCGTAGTTGCAGAAATAGGAGTTAATTGGGATGGCAATTTTGAGCTGGCCAAAGAAATGATTAGTAAAGCAAAGCAATGCGGATGCAATGCAGTAAAATTTCAGGCTTTTGACGAAAATATAGTAAAAGATCATCCCGAAAGAGACAGGTTGATGAAATCGACTATAACTAAAAAAAACATAGAAACCATAAACGAACTTGCAAGTTCAGTTGGAATAGAATGGTTTTGTACTCCAATGTATCCAGAAGCGGTAGATCTGTTAGACGAATTTGTTACCAGATTTAAGGTTAGAATGGCAGACTCGCAACCATTACTCAAGAATAAAATGTCTGAATTATTAAAGCGCATATTTAAAACTGGTAAGGAAACACTTGTAAGTACTCAAAAATCTCCTCGCGGCTGTAAATATTATAGAAAAAAGAACATAAAATGGCTTTACGTGGTACCAAAATATCCTTGCAGCTTATCTGATCTAGATTTTAGATCTATGCAAGATTTCGATGGTTATTCCAATCACTGTCCACATATACTTGCCCCATTAACTGCAGCTATCATAGGATCAAAAATAATTGAAGTTCATATTACTTCCAACAAAGCAGCTAATTACATAGACAACAGTGTAAGTTTCAATTATGATGAACTGACTAAACTTGTTAATTGGATCCGATTGTCAGAACAAATTCACAAGTAAAACATAATGAAAAGTAGATATGATTTTATCATAATATAATTTTGAACAATTATCGGCAAAATTAAGATAAGAACCTCTGTCTGAATTTTTTCCAGTACAAAATTGTCATTTCGGATATAAACAAATCAAATAATGAATCTATATCCACCGTGAATTCATCGTTTTGTATTATTAATGGTTTAATTCTGGGACCATAGATTGAATCATATTTTTCTAAGGTCTCATACCAAAAGGTGTAAACAGAACCAGTTGGCGCATATAAGGGAATTCTTAGCTGTCTTGTGCTGTAACGGTGAAAATCTCTTTTAAATGGTTTTAGATATCTTTTATTGTATAAAAATGAAATAAATGGATGCTTTTTTACTTCTGACACAGCCACAACACTGGATGCTTTTGGTGTCTTCAACATTCTTACGGATTTGTCAATCAGACCAGCTTCTCTGATCGGAGAAGTTGGTTGAAGAAGTACAATAATTTCTGGTGTGTAGGACTGTTTTGATGAAAGAAATCTTAACGTGTGCTTTACAACATCTATAGCTTCTGAATAATCGTGTGAAATGCCTTTGGGTCTAAGAAAAGGAACCTCTAACCCCTTTCGTTTAACTATGCCGGCAATTTTTTTGTTATCCGTGCTTACAACTATCTTATCTATTAATTTGGATTGAAGAGCCATATCTATGGTATATTCTATAAGGGGCTTACCTGCTATTCGTTGAATGTTCTTTAGCTTGATCCCTTTAGAGCCACTACGTGCGGGAATAATGCACAAAACGTTGTTCTTTTTGTCTCTCAATTAGGATAATCAAAATAGAACAACTATTTTACATTATTCTTGTATTCGGGTTGTTCCTTTTTATGAAAAACAGCTTATTAGCTCTAGCATAACACCATGCCACACACATTTGCTCAGACCTAGTTGTTTTAATCTATGCTATATGATACCCAAAAATCTTTTCAGCTAAGCTGTTTAGTCTTGCAGCCTCCGACAAGGTCACTAGATTTATGTTGTTAAAATCATTATCTAACATAACAGCTATTTCTTCTGCTATTCCAGGTTTGATGTCTGAAAAGGATATTTTAATTGGAACTTTTTGCCAGTCCATTTCACCCAATTTACAAATTTGCAACTCTTCCAAGGGAAGAAGGCGATAAGAATTTTTTGCAGTCATAACTTCCACACCCCATCTGCCAGCAGAATTCCAATCAGCATGATAAGAGAAAGGAATTTCATTTTCAGATATCCCACTTCCAACAAAAACGGTTCCAGATTTATGCCAGCTAAAAAAACCACTTTTATATGATGACATTTTCTTTGGAAATCCTATCAAGTGAATCGCCATTGAAATCACATGAAGTGAGTTACTGATTCCCCAATATTGAAACACGTTTGGTGGGTGGGCATTAAAATTAATTCTGTCTATTAATTCTGTGAAAGTAAATCTACATGACGTTATCCCGCCATCTTTTTTTATTAATTGTATAAGTTTATGAAATGAAGGATAGACCAGTCTTTGGTATCCAATTCTAATTCTTGCTCGATTGCTAGTCTTATCTAATGACATTAATTCATCAGAATAAAGTGAGCCTGGTTTTTCAATCAGAATAGTAGTATGACCACACTTTAGTGCCAATCTAGCAGCTGATACAAGTGAATCTATAGGAGTGGCTATAATTACGAGGTCTTTCTCTTCTATGCTGGGAAGCATTTTTTCAAAACCTCCGCTATGTGGTTTATAACCAAACTCATTACAAAGTTGGTTTACTTTTGATTCGCTATTTGAAATCACTTCAACGTCTTTAAAATTCATTTTTGACAGAGCCAGAGCATACTGTCGTGCCATATTCCCTGCCCCAATCATTAATACTGATTTATCTTGAAAATCTTTAGATTCTATGGTTGTAAGCAATTCGTAAGACTCGCTCATATGTTTTCATGTATCCCATGATGCCAACAATCTACAATGTGTTTTCTTTTAATCATTTGAATATCACAAACAATTCTTCGTTTTTTATTTGTTGAGTACACTTTTGAATTAAAAAACCTAAAATTCATCTACTTCTGTCTCTCATTCTTATCAATTCATTAAGTTTTTTTAATTCTGATCTAAGTTTTAATCTATTTCCTTGTAATTTTTTGCATGTGACTTGTAAATCTTTACAATATTCTATATAATCATGCATTATGTCAGTAGGCTCGTCCATATTTTTTTGTTGTAAGAATTTTTGAAATGTTGTTATTTGAATTATTGTAGAATCATTAATAAGTTTGGTAATTTCATTTATTGGGAAAAGATTCTGTTCGCGATCCTTGTTATTTGTAGAAAATTTTTCTACTAGATTTTGTAATTGGGAACAAAAAATAGAATTTGTTTTAATTAGATTTTCATTATATTTTATTAATTTTTTAATACGTTTAGGTAGTAAAAGGTTATTCGTATACAGATATTTTATTTTGAAATATCTAATAAGAAATTTTTCATATTTTTTATTATTCTGAATGAAGTAGCCAAGGTTTTCGATAAAAACTTTCAATCCAAGATTTTTTACACACCAAAAAGTGAACGGTAAGAACGGGAATAATTTACCTGTGATTCCATGCTCATTTAGGAGATGAATTCTTTTAATTCCAAGATTAGATGTTGAAATACCGCCAGCAAATCTCCTCATGAGAACTTCATTAATAATATTTATCTGTCCATATCGCAGGACTGACAAAATTACTGCTTTATCCAAACCTATCATTTGTTTGTTAACGTTATTTTTTTTGATCGCTTCAGTTCTGAATACTGAATAAAAATTTTCAGATCTACCTAATTGTAAATAAAATCTTACGCGTTCGTTGAAATTTCCAGATTTTGGATAATTATCATATGAATTAATTCGTATTTTTGTATCAGGAGCATTAATTCCATTTATAGTGCCCTTTTCATCAAAATATTCTATTTTACTTATACTACCGACAAATTTTTCTTCTGATTCCAAAATCCTTATGTTTTTTTCTAGAAATTCGTTTAACCATATGTCATCTACTGCTGCCCATACAAAATATTTACACTTTGCCTCTTGTAAAACTAGTTGAAAATTATTCCAAGGTTTAATTTTCTGCTCTTGATAAATATACCTGATTTGTTTATTTTTTTTTGCATAATCTTTACAAATTCCAGATGTTGAATCTGTAGAACAATTATCTGAGATAATCAACTGAAAATTTTTCAGAGTTTGAGATAAAATAGAATCAATTCTTCTTCGTATGAATTTTTCACCATTATATACTGGTAATCCAATACTAACGATCGGTTTTTCACTATGTATATTCAACAAAAAATCACCAATACATGTACCAAAATACTTTTCTCTACATTTTTACTCAATAATTTCAAAATCTTGGATTAAATGATAATTTATACCTGATTAATTTGTGTCAGTGTAGCTTGTGAGGTGGTTTCTTGTAAAAATTCTGGATAGAATTTGTACTTAATGGCAGATCTGCCCCACCAAATAGCCTCATATCCCCACTTAACATAATCATCTTCTCTAATGAGGTTGTCATAATAGTATATTTTTTTATCATGTTTTAGCTCTTTTTTATGAACAAAGAATTCTCTCCAAGCAAATTCAAACTCTTCAGATTTGGTTTTTCTTTTATCATATCTCGTTGTTAGTAAAAAAACTTGAAACTTTACTAGATCTTTTAAGATAATACTTTCCGTAGACATACTATATTTTTCTTCAAGATATTCCAGAAAGCTAGATGTTGCTTCACGTAATGAATCACCGTTGGGTGTTAATCTTAACCAAGTTAGTTCTTCAATCGCCCAATAAAGATCGCCATATTTAGGATCATAGCAATCCCATCCTTTTCCACCGCAACCAATATCGATGTGATTTTTAACTCGTTTGTATTCATCCGAGAAGATTGATTGTCGCATTTCACAAAATTCCTGAAATACTTCATAAAATTGTATGAAAGTCAAACCATATGTTTGTCTGTAAAATTGTAAAATACTTTCTAAAATGCCTAAATTATGAAATGTTTGCATAAACCAAGACCAAACATGCATTTGTTTGAAATCATCTATGGTAAATGAAGCAGTACTAACTACGAAATATTCATACTCTGGCATTTCTCGATTGTGAATAGAAGAATGAGCTAGATAAATTGGAGAACGCACTGTCTGGATCTCATGTTGCTCTATATATGCAGGATCGTTCAGGGGGGCATTAGGAAGAACTCCACAATTGTAAATGTATACAGAACCGATTTGTGTTTCGGACATAGTTTGAAGTCCTTTCTTAAATGTCTCGAGAGTTTCGCCTGGCAAACCTCTTATTATTTCTGTATAAGTAGGTATTCCGTTTCTACGAAATGTTTCAGTTAGTTCTGAAAATTTATCAAATTTTATGTTTTGACGTTTGATAATGTCTAGAGTTGTCGGATCTAAAGATTGTACTGCTAGTGTTACTGAATGCATTAAACCTGCCTTTTGTAACTCCTTTGCAATTGGAATAATCTTTTCCGAAGAAAATTTTGCCCACGTTAGTCGAAATGTTTCCGGATAACCTTTCTTTAACTTTTCTTCTTTCATCTTTTTGGCAATTGATAAATCACGATTTTGAATAATTCCAAAATTTGCATCTGCACAGTGAATGAATGAAATCTTGTTATCTGCAAACCATTCTATCTCTTTAAACAGTCGATCTTCCGCATAATTTCGCAATTTAGTGTAGGTTAAACTGCCCCAATCACAAAATGTACATGGGTAAGGGCAACCACGATTAGTTTCCCAAATTGCTATGTATTTAAGACCATCAATCTTGTTAGTCATATCCCACACCAAGTTTGTTAAGTATGGAGATGGGATTACATTCAGCTCATCCAGTCGTGGTTGGAGATGTGTCTTGAAATCCTTAGTTTCTAAACCATTAATTTTCGAGTAGTCCCGTTCTTTCAGGAAAGATTCCAAAATATTAGCTAGCACTATTTCACCTTCATTGTGAACCATAATGTCTATAAACGGATATTCTTTGAAAAATTGATCTGCACGATCTGGCACTTGAGGTCCACCAAAAATGATCAGACATTTGGGATTTATTTTTTTAACATTTCTAGCTAGGTAGATAGTAATTTCCCAATTCCAAACATATGTAGAACACAATAATATGTCTGCGTCTTGACATTGGAGAATGTAGTCGTTAACCTTTGGTCTAGATACGAATGTCTTTTCAAACTTGAAATTTTTGGAAATATCAGGTCTGGTCTTTGCATAAGAAACTAGAGTCGATATGCTGTACGGAAAGAATATTCTATCTCTATACTGATAGTTAAACTCAGAACTGCATACTTTATACACAACTAAAAAGTTGTTCAACTCTATTTAATCTTTAATTCACAATTATCTTATTCTTACTTTTCTACTCATAACAATAGATCTTTATAACAAGATCAGAATATTCTACTATGCTACACATGAAAATGGAAAAACACTCTTTTAGAGGTGTACATAGAACTTGTTAATTATGTTATATTGTACTGTGTTAATTTATTTCTAGGTGAGAAACATAATCAGCTCATGCCCTGTGTGCAAGTCAGATTCTTTAGAAAGTATTCTCACACGTAATCAAATTCCTGTTCATCAAAATCGTCTTATCAGTGATCAAAATGTTGCTATAGGAGTAGAACGTGGAGATTTAACTCTACTAATTTGTACACAATGTGGCTTTATATTTAATCAAACCTTTGAATCATTAAAATCTGGTTTTGGTGAATTATATGATAGCACTCAAGACACTTCTTCAATTTTTAATAATTATCTTTCTGATCTTTTAAACTATTTAGTTATTCAAAAAAATATCCAGCATAGTTCAATTGTTGAAATTGGTTGTGGCCAAGGATCATTTTTGCGTAAATTAGTAGAGATAAAGAAATGGGGAAATTCGGGTCTGGGATTTGATCCAAGTTATAGAGGAGTAGAAACTGATCTGGAAGGATGTTTAAAATTTGATAGACGGTTTTTTGATTCTTCATGTAAAGATATTTCTGCCAATGTCATATTATGCAGACACGTGTTAGCTCATATTCCAGAACCAATTAATTTTTTGTGTACGATAAGACAAACTCTAGTCAATTCTTCTGATGTGCGTGTCTTCTTTGAAACCTCATCTGTTGAACATACGCTGCAAACCCAAATGATCTGGGATTTTTTCTATGAATACTGTTCCTATTTTTCAGAAGAGTCGTTAACTACTACATTTGAAATAGCTGGTTTTAAAGTGGAAAAAGTTCAGCATGTTTTTGGAAACCAATACCTTTGGCTAGAAGCAATCATTCCTACAGAGAAACCTACAATTACTAAAAAACCTGAAAAGATTTTACAATTAGCAAAACAGTTTGCCTCGTCAGAACAAATGATCATGAAGAAGTGGCAGATTAAGATTCAAAAATTGTTCTCTAGTGGTAAGATTGCTCTTTGGGGTGCAGGAGCAAAAGGAACTACCTTAGCAAATCTGGTTGATCCTAGAAGAGAATGGATTGACTGTCTTATTGATCTTAATCCAAATAAGATTGGGAAATATGTTGCAGGTACAGGACATCCCATTGTAAGCTATAAGGAAATAAAAAATAGGGAAATCAAAAATATTGTATTAGTGAACCCTATCTATCATCAAGAGGTGTCATCTCTTTTAAGAAATGAAAATATAAAGGTGAATTTGATTTGCTAGATTAAAATATCAGATCGACAAGGCATTGAACTTGAGCTACTTGAAAAAACAAGTTACTCCTTCAATAACTCGTTTTACAAATTCTTCTTTCATATTAGAATGCAATGGTAGTGTCATAACTTCATCAACAATTCTTTCTGTAACAATCATGTCACCACGTTTAGAATTAGCAAAATAAGTATGTCTATGTATTGGTATGAAATGTATGCCAACATCCACACCAAGTCTACGCAAATGTTCTATGAGAAGTTCACGTTTTCCATTCAATACTCTAAGGCTGTAAATGAATGGAGATATATTAGTGAAGTCTCTTTGTAAGATTTTCAATCCATCAATTTTACTAAATGACTCATTATATGAGTGGCATACTTTTTGTCTGCTTTTGATGAATTCATCTATTCTTTTAATTTGAGATATACCAACACTAGCCATAATGTTAGTGAGATGATAGCGGTAACCTTCACTTACTACGTCGTAATCCCATGCTCGATTATTCTTATATCGTTCGGTAGTATCCTTGTTAACGCCCAAAAGACGAAGATGTTGTAAACGTTCTCGTTCTTTCTCATCTCCTACAACTACACATCCACCATCTATTGAAGTAATTATCTTCACAGGATCAAAGCTAAAGCACGCCATGTCTCCATACGAACCAATTTTTTTACCATCTATCGTTGTTCCAAATGAGTGTGAACAATCTTCTATTACCCTTAGGTGATGTTCTCTAGCTAGATCATACACTCCTTTCTGATCGCATGGAATTCCGGCAAAATGAAGTGGTAGAATAGCTTTCGTTTTTTCAGTTATCAAAGATTCAGCTTTTTCACAGTCTATTCCAAGATTGTCATCTCGTATATCACACATGACGACACTTGCTCCTGTCATACGTATTGCTTGATGGTCTGCAACATAATTGAATGAGGGTGTGATTACTTCATCGCCTGGTCCAACACCAGCTGCTAATAGAGCTATGTGTAAAGCAGATGTTCCAGTATTAGTTGCAATAACATATCTTTGCTTCAAATTCAAATAAGATGATATAAGTTCTTCAAATTCTTTAGTAAAGGAACCCATACCTAACCAACCAAGATTCAAGGCTTCATAGAGTTGTTTTCTGGTATCTTCACCAATGACCGGAATAAATACTGGAATTTTTTCCATCTAGCGAATCACTTTTTTATGCATTTAAGATAACCATTAGGATGCTCAGTAATCAATAATTTATTTTCAATTTCATTATCAATTACAAATCGATCATTGTTTTGAAGAAATTCTTTTACTGCAGTTTTTGGATTATTTCTTTTTCCCCATGTACGGTCAGGGAAAAAATCTTTTGGCATATCCTCAATTATGGTATCACAAACAACCATGTAACTTCCATTAGTTACCAATGGTGAATAAACTTGCATTTCTTTTAACACATGTTCATGAGTGTGATTTGAGTCCAAAAGTAATAGTATTCTTTTCCTTCCTTTTGCATGTTCGTATACGTGATTCACAATATCATCAGCAATTGAAGAGCCTTGTAGCATTGTGATTCTTTTGTACATTGAATGCTTTTCAATCTCTTTTCTGTTATTTTCCCAGATGTCAATATCAATTCCCACTACTTTTCCATTCTCACCAATCAATTCAAGCATTGAGGCATAGAAAACGAGCGATCCACCTCGTGCAATACCTGTTTCTATTATTAAATCTGGTTTAACCTTCCAGATTATTTCTTGTATAGCTATGATGTCTTGTGGGAACTGGATTATGGGCCTTCCCATCCATGTAAAATTATAAGAATACTTGTATCTGGACACTTTTTCAATCCATTTTTTTGATTCTTTTTGAAGTTGTTTATCTATTCCGAGCTTGCGAATATTTTCTTGTCTTTCTTCATCAAAGGCATCTTTCATAAATATCACAAAAAGTCCGTATAACTTTGATCTCTTTTTGATATAACGGTAGGGGTAAGAATCCATTTTATTCCAAAAGCAGGATCATTCCATCTTACTCCTTTGGAGTAATCACTCATGTAATATTGAGACACTTGATAAAATACCTCGGTATTATCAACCAATGTTTGAAATCCATGAGCAAATCCTTTAGGTGCATAAAGCATTTTATAGTTTTTATCACTGAGTTCCATTCCCACCCATTCTTTAAAGGTTTTAGATTGAGGTCGCAAATCAATAATCACATCAAATATTTTTCCTTTAGTGCAACGAATTAGTTTTGCTTCTTCATGTGGTACATTTTGATAATGCATCCCTCTCACGGTTCCTTTCTTTTTGCTGAAAGAAATGCTACATTGAACAAAGTTCGAGTCTAGACCATGTTCCTCGAATTTTTTTTTATCCCATATTCTGGCAAAGAATCCACGTTTATCCTCAATCTTTTCAAGTTCGATCACAAACGATCCCTTAAGTTTAGTTTCTGTAAAAATCATGAATAAATTTTCACCTCAGGTACAGGTACTAAAAATTTTCCACCCCATCTCTGAACGCTATCCATTTGAGACATTATTTCATACTTTAGATTCCAAGGCAAGATTAGAATATAGTCAGGTTTGGTTTCTTGAATTTTTTCAGGAGGTTCAATTCTGATATGTGTACCTGGAAGATATAGTCCTTGCTTGTATGGATTTTGATCCACTACGTATTCTATAAAATCAGTACCTATCCCACAATAGTTCAATAAAGTATTTCCCTTTGCAGCAGCGCCATATCCAACTATTTTTTTATTATCGTTTTTTATATCTATTAAAATCTTGAGTAAGGCTCGCTTAAGTTTGTAGACTTTCTCAGAAAACTTTTCATATGTAGAAATGGATGCCAAACCTGATTTATCTTCTTTCTCAAGCAAGTCATACATTCTCTTAGTTACTGATGATGAATTTTCATTGTGCTTCGCATAGATTCGTAACGATCCGCCATGAGTTGGTAATTCATTAACATCAAAAATTTTTAAACCATGAAATGAAAATATTTTTTGTATCACATACAGAGAAAAATAGGAAAAGTGTTCATGATAAATTGTGTCAAATTGATTTTGTTCTATAAGATTTAAGAGATGAGGAAATTCCATTGTTATAATACCATTTGGTTTTAATAGTATTTTTAATCCCTTAACAAAGTCGTTTAGATTAGGAACATGTGCTAATACATTATTACCCAATAACAAATCTGCTTTGATACCGTTATTCACTAATTCATTTGCCATTTTTTCCCCAAAGAACTTCATTATTGTTGTAATTCCCTTTTTCTCGGCTACTTTTGCCACATTTGCTGCGGGTTCTATTCCAAGAACAGGGATGCCTTCTTTTTTAAAAAATTGTAGGAGGTATCCATCATTGCTTGCAATTTCAATAATTTGACTACTTTGATTTAATCCATATCTAGAGATCATTAAATTAACATAATTTTTTGCGTGGTTCAACCATGTCTCAGAATATGAAGAGAAGTATGCATAATCAGAAAAAATTTGTTCAGGAGCTTCAAATTCTTCGAGTTGAACCAGTAGACATTCATCACACACAAAAACATGAAGAGGATAGAACTGTTCCATTTGTTCAAGTGCATCATGTTTAAGAAATGAATTTGCCAAGGGAGACATTCCCAAATCTACAAAAGTTCGTTTCAATCCAGCATTACAAAATCTACATAAACGAGATTTCATGTTGGTCACTGTGAACTATAATCATCAATTTGTTCTTCGGTAATTTTTCGTATATCTTGTTTTTTCTCAAACTGTTTGTACCAATGAACAACCCACTCAATAGATCTCTCTAAATTCATTTTTGGATGCCACCCTAACTTCATTTTAGCCTTTGAGCAATCCAATTTCAGGTAATTTATTTCATGATATTTTTTGCTATCCTCTAATTTCCAATTTACATTTTTACCCCATTTCTGTGATATTTTTTCTATTATCCACGATACTGGTTTAATATCTTCATCATTAGGTCCAAAATTCCAGGCACTCATATATTGTGGTCCTTCGTGCCAAAGCTTTTCAGCCAACATCAAATAGCCTCGAAGTGGTTCTAAAACAAACTGCCATGGTCTAACAGACAAAGGATTTCTAATTTTGATAATTTGATTTTCTATTAGTCCATTCATAATATCTGGAATGAGTCTATTAGATGCCCAGTCACCACCGCCAATTATGTTTCCGGCTCTAACTGAGGCCAAGGCGACACCATGTTTATTATAGTATGCAGGATTGAAAAAAGAGTCACGAAAGGAGGAAGTCACAAGTTCTGCACATCCTTTACTACTACTATAAGGATCATAACCCCCCATTGGATCAGTTTCCTTGTATCCTGATACGGATTCCTTGGTCTCATAACATTTATCACTTGTAACATTAATAACTACACATGCATTTGCTGTCCCTCTAACAGCTTCCAAGACATTAGCTGTGCCCATTATATTGGTTGAAAGAGTTTCAATTGGGTCAATATATGATTTATGTACTAACGATTGAGCTGCCATATGAATTATTATCTCCGGTTTGTGTTCTAACATAATTTTCTTGAAAAATTCAATATCGCGAATGTCTCCCAGAATTGAGGTCATACCATCTTCAACATTACATAATTCAAAGAGACTCGGCTTTGTAGGTATATCTTTAGAAAATCCTATTACATGTGCATGTAATTTTTGTAACCATAACGACAACCAACTTCCCTTAAAACCCGTATGACCAGTTAACAGAACTTTTTTTCCCTTCCAGAATGCAGAACTGACTACCATACCTTCCATGGTGCTTTTCCAGAATTCCACAGTTCTTCTAAATAATTTTTGTCACGAAGAGTATCTAACGGATGCCAAAAACTGGTATTTTTGTAGGCGGAAAGCTGTCCATTTTTTGCCATTTTTTCTAGTGGTTCTTTTTCCCATACAGTAGAATCATCTTGAATATAATCAAATATACCTGGCTCTAAAACGAAAAATCCGCCATTAATCCAGTTATCATCACCAACTGGTTTTTCATTAAAATTACTTATCTTGTTCTTCTCAAAGTTCAACATACCAAATCTACCAGGTGGTCGAACAGCAGTTATTGTTGCAAGTGTTTTCTGGTTTCTATGAAATGAAATCAAATCAGATATGTTGACATTTCCTAAACCATCACCATATGTAAAACAAAAGGTTTCGTTTTCTATGTATCTCTTTATTCTTTTGAGACGTCCTCCTGTGTGTGTATCCACACCTGTATCTACTAATGTTACTCTCCACGGTTCGGCAAACTTTTGGTGAACTTCCATTTTGTTATGTTTGATGTCAAATGTAACATCCGACATATGAAGAAAATAATTAGCAAAATATTCTTTTATCATATAGCCTTTATATCCACAACAAATTATGAATTCATTAATATTGTAAGCAGAATAAATTTTCATTATATGCCATAATATTGGCATCCCGCCTATCTCGATCATTGGTTTAGGTTTTAGATGTGTTTCTTCACTAATTCGTGTTCCATAGCCACCAGCAAGAATTATTGTTTGCATTATTGCTCTAAAATTTAACTCTAGTCATAAGCTTTCTTATTTAGATAATTCAACTATTAGTTCTTACATATACATAGAATAGGAATCTAAAGATTCTTCCTATAATGGGTATTCATAATACATAATTTCAATCATCTATGGCTGATTTTATCCTCTAATTCTATTGATTCTATTATTATAAGGAATTCATAAGATTAATTCATGTATTTCACGTTATAGGACATATTTTCACTTTTTCGTTTTTTATCTTCTCCAAATGCAGGTTAAAAATTCTGAACAGCTCTTTATGTGCATATGAAGAATCTTCTACACTTGGCAATAAGCAGTCATCATTTTGTATTATGTCTTCAGCTATCTTGGTGGTTAAACTACTTGCATATTCAAATTTAAAATCAAGTTTGTTCCCATTTTTCAAATTATAAATGCAATTATTAGTTTCATCAACTATTAGATATTTGTCATCTCCGACTATATGTATAATCTGTGGTAGATTTCCATCTGGTACAAACGTTAGAGAGAGAAAAGAGGAGTTTTCAGCTGCTCCTACAATCGTTCCACCAAATTCTACTAAATGCTCCCCGCGTTTATTGGGATAAAGTTTCTCAATAAGAAATTCACCACTCAATTTTATTTTGTAATTTCTAGTAAGCCATGAAAAAAGGTCTATATAATGAATAGCGTCACGCCCTAGACCAGCATATCCTGCAACAACAGAAAGATTTATCACATTTGTGTTCTGAAAGTCGTCTACTATATTCTTGTATGATTTAAAATATCTTCTATTAGTGTTAACCCACCCTTTTGCATTGAAAGTTCTCATTTTTGTGATTAATTGGTTATATTCTTCTTGTGATTGACAAACAATTTTTTCAATAAGGAATCGAGAATGACCCTTCTCCATTAAACGATTAATAAGGTTAACCCTGCCAACAGATGTTGTAGCCACAATCGTGAGGTCGCTTTCCGTCTTAAGATCATTTAGGGAATTATACCAAAAAAAATTGTGATTAAATTTATCATAAGTTATCTCATTTAATCGAGCTCTTGCTAAATTCTGTGCTTCCGTAGCTGGCTCTACGATGTGTATCTCTGTTTCATCCGGTAATCTAGCTAATCCTTGAAGATGCCTACTTCCTATATTACCAGCTCCAACAAGAATGATTTTAGCCACTAATTTCAGACATTGCATGATACTATTATTTGTTGAGTGGTGTGAAAATGAATCATAGGTTTTTTAATGGTATGTTTGATGATAACTATAGGAATTAATTTTAATCATGAATCATAAAAAATCTAATAGTTTTTGCAAAGTTCAAATTGAAGTAGAAATTAGCTTGACGTGATAAAATGGTGAAAAAAGTAAAAATTAAAAATGGTGTCATTTCGAAGGCATTAAAAAATAAAGTAATTTTAATTACGGGAGGAGGCGGAAGTTTAGGTTCTGCTTTAGCAAGAAGACTGCTTGAATTTCCTGTTGCGTCTGTACGAGCTCTAGATGTTGACGAATATGCTTTGTTTAAACTAAAGCGATCAGTGAATGACCCAAGACTCAGACCCTTGCTTGGAAGTATTGTAGATGGAGAAAGAGTAGAAATGGCAGGAAATGGGGCGGATATAATTATCCATTCTGCCGCAGTAAAAAATATTGAAATAAGTGAATTTAACCCCATTGAAACTATTGAAGTGAATACAATTGGTACCGTAAACCTGATAAAGATGGCGATAAAAAACAAACCACAAAAGTTTTTGAACATTAGTACAGATAAAGCTGCGCAACCTTCTACTCTGTATGGTACAACAAAACAGCTAAGTGAAAGACTGACTAGTTGGGCAGGCGCACACGTTCTAACAACAAAATTTGCTACAATTCGACTTGGAAATGTGATGGAAACTAGGGGAAATGTATTTGAGATATGGGGCCATGAATTAAAAAATAATCAACCTCTTTCGATAACACATCCGTCTATGAAACGCTACTTTTATCACTTAGACGAAGCACTTGATGCAATATTAGATTGTATTCCACTCATAAATCACGGTGAAATTTTTGTCCCAAAGATGAAACAATACAAAATTAAAGATTTAGCTTCAAAGCTATCAAACAATCATAACATTATAGGAATAAGACAAGGCGAAAAAATAAGCGAAATTCTAATAACAGAAGAAGAAAAGAAAACCGCAGAAAGTAGGAAAAACATGTGGATAATAAAACAATATGCTGCTCATGACCAACAAGTTTCAGACTAGTATTTGTGGATTTCAAAAAACTCATTAATTGACTCAATAAGATATTCTTTTTCTTCATTATTCATATTTGGATAGATTGGAAGCGTCAACACTTCTCTGGATATCTTTTCAGTGATTGGTAAAGAACCTTCTTTTGTTTTGAATTTCTTCTGGTAAAATGAGGTAAGATGAATAGGATTAAAATATACTTTTGAAAAGATACGTTTCTTTACAAGAAAATCATGCAAGCTATCACGAGTTTTCTTATCGCATAGTCTTATTGTATACATTTGATAAATATGTTCATAACTTGGAGGAGGATCAGGAACTTTAATTTGGGGATGTCTTGAAAGTCTGGATGAAAGATATCCGGCGTTCTCCTGCCTCATTTTTATGATTTTGTCTAGTTTGTTCAACTGAGTTATGCCCAGAGCTGCGGTTATGGAAGACATTCTCCAATTGTATCCCAGTTCAAGATATTGAGATTCCGACGGATCGTTAAAATATTCTGTTTTGTCAACTCTACCGTGAGAACGTACTGATTTTATTTTTTCATAAATTGATCTTGAATTAGTTACTACAGCTCCTCCTTCTCCAGTAGTTAATACTTTGTTACCGCAGAAGCTAAAGATTGAAGAGTCCGATACGGAACCAATTTTTTTTCCATTTACAGAAGAGCCCAAGGCTTCTGCGGCATCCTCAATTAATATGAGATTGTTGTTTTTTGCAATTTGCTTGATATCAAAAATTTTACATGATAGTCCACCGTAATCCATTGGAACTATTGCCTTTGTATGAGGATTTATTTTTCCTGAAATAGACGCTGGATCTAGTCCTAAAGTAGAATCTTCTATATCGGCAAAAGTTGGTTTAGCATCTACAAAAAGAACAGCATTTGCTGTTGATATGAATGAAAAAGACGGTACCACAACTTCATCACCTTTTCCTAATCCATATGCCAAAAAAGTAGCATGTAGTGCTGATGTTCCAGAATTTAATACCGCGCAATAGTCTTTGCCAACATAATTTTTGATAGCACGTTCAAACTCCTCAATTTCCGGCCCTATTGCCCAACTGCTTCCACGTCGAACTATCTTGGTAATTAGATTAAGATCTTCATCATCTGTATAAATTTTATAAAGTGGAATTTTCCAACTTTTAGTGCTGTCATTATACGTCACTAAACAAACGTTTGTATTTGATTATCTAAACTTTTCCTAAGTAGACAATTAATCAAATTAAATTTTTTGCCAAACTTTTACATAAATTACAACATAAGACACAGATTCTTTTAATACGTAAATTTTTCTAACGTTTCATAAAAACCGCATTTACCTTAAAACCCATGCCCATCTCACAAATTTTTTGTGGGTCTAACAATTCATACATCAAGGGCGAATCTCCAAATTCAGGATTTTTGAAATTTAACCAATTAGATATCCAATTTAACTCAGATACATATGAGTCAGCATGCACTAATTCGAAATCTTTCATCAACAATTTTAGCTGATTTATGCCGTAATGCATAGTATGGTGAGGTCCAACGAAAATATAGGAATCTTTGTGCATCATTCTTGTCGCCAAACTGTCTCTGTTATTTATAGCAAAAAAGAAAAGACCGTCTCTTCTTAGATATTTTGTAAGATTTTTGATAACTTGATGTGGATTCAATACATGATCAATGTAATCCCAACAAGTGATTAGATCAAATTCTCTATCAAGTGTTATTGTTTCCAAATCATCACTTAAGACAATATGACCTTTTGATTGAGCTATGTCTCGTATTGGTTTATGATATTCATGACCAATTATTGCATATTTGTTTTCTCTTGCCCAATCCAAGAAGGTTCCTACTTGACTTCCAAAATCAAAGATACTGTTAATTTTGGTATATTTCTTTAGTATTTCAAATACTAACTCAAATTTTTTTCTGTCTAGTTCATTTGTTACAGGATTAGTTTTATACATTCCATATGTATTTCCTTCTTTACCTTCTTCCAAAAATTTTATTTTGTTATGATCCAGTATTTGTAGTGTAAAAATTAAATCGCAAGAATCACATATCATATGATCAAAACCGTGCTTTACAAATAGATGTCTAAAATTCTTTGAGAAACATAAAGGACATTTATCTCTCATTATACTAATTTCATTCTTAACCTTGCCTGTATACTGGTCAATGTACTTCATTGGTTCTTGTTTATTTGAAAGATCAATTTCGTTGTAGGATTGTAGCATCTCTACCATTTCTTTTCTGGTTATTTTATTTGACAGAGAATACACATCATCAAGCTTGGAACGTTGCATTTGCAAATTTATTGAAATGAAGACGTTTAATAATCTTTATAATTAAAAAGTGCATTATTTTAAGAACAAACCTCAAAAACGCAAAGCATTTGGTCTTAATGACTATATTTATGATAGATGACTTGCTCACGACCTTTAGTTATAAGATCTAATATTCTTTGGCTTGCCTTTCCGTCATTTAAATAATTAAATGCATAATTGAATCTTGCACGTTCTTCCTTTAATCTGGTCTTTGTTATATTATCGGTTAAAACCTTGTTAATTGCATCAATAAGCTCCTTCATATTATCTGCATGTAATGCAATGCCTTTTTTGGCATAAATTGATAATTCATCAAAGAGAGGCTCCTTACTCATGTTTACTTCGATTATGGGAATGTCATGTAATGATGCTTCTAAACCTGTCATGGAATAATCGGTTATAACAATAGCTGTTTTAGGGAGTAATTCAGCAATTTCTGCATCATATGAAATTTTATATTTCAGTCCTTTGCATTTCTGTTCTATAGACATTATTTTCTCTTCGCTTACCACATAAAGTCTATCAGAATATTTGTACACGGGATGAATTTTAATAAAAATTCTAAGATTACTATTATTACAAAATTTGATTAAATCAGATATCCATATCTCATCATTATCATGCCATCTTGACATGGCAACAAGAATTAGCATTTGTTTTGGCTCATCATATCTTTTTAATGATGTTGAATTAGATGCAACGTAATCAAACCTAGGTGCACCAGTGATGACAACCCGTTCCTCATTAACATGTAATTGTTTGAACTCTTCTTTCATTAAAGGTCCTGGTACACAAATCTTAGAAGCGCACATTATGGAAGTTGATATAAGACTATGCCCGGCAAAGGAAGCAGGCGCAGAAAAAGTAGGAATGTTATGTCGTCTGGCTATGCTACAAACTAGACTGTTATAAGGAGAACCATCTACTGCAACAAAAACTGATTTGAATCTAAATTTGTTGAATAATCCGTTTACAATTGCACTGATGTATAATTGGTCAATAAGAAAACGTAGGATTCTATCATTCTGGATATACGTAGCATATGATTTTAAAATAACGTTATTACGTACGGAGGAACCAGCATCAAAAAATTTCTTTATGACTTGCATCTCCGTAAATGAAATTTTGTTAAGGAAAAGATCCATTTGCTCAATTCTAGTTTGCAGTCTTTTTTTAAGTGATGGAAACAAATACACTGCAACAACTGCAATAAACACCTGTTTGGACGATAATTTCATGGATTCAAATTCTAGGTTTATATATGCTTCTTTAGAATAGATTTCTTCATAGATCTTTCGTAATATTCTGTATCTGATTTCTTCATAGATCTTTCGTAATATTCTGTATCTGATTTTATAATAGAAACGTGGTACAAGTCTATATTTTATCTTATGATATAACCTACGTAACTTTTTACGCCTAATTTTAAAAAATTTAACGGATCTTGTTCTATATTTTATCTTGCGATAGAATCTTAACACAAGTCTATATTTTATCTTGCGATAGAATCTTAACACAAGTCTATATTTTATCTTGCGATAGAATCTAGGTAATACTCTGTATCTTATCTTACGATAGAATCTTATGGACATTAGCCATTTATTGCGTGATACAGGAAATAGAAGATCATCATAATAATTAAATAAATTATGTTCTTTGAATTTTCTGTCAGAAATAATTTCTGATGTCATATCATCAAAAGTAAAAACTGAAAAATCTATTTTATTTCTCTTAAATTCTTGTAGCACAGGATAGATAGGTTTCAAGAATAGATCCATTTGATTAGTGATGCAAAATAACGCATGTTCCGATATTGGATTTATACGAAAATTTATGACTGAAGCACGATATTCAATATCATTGTTAACTCTATTGTTTTGTAGTTTATTTGCATCATGTAGTTTTATCTTCTCTAGAAGTAGATTTGTATTCTTTTTTAGGCTATGATCAAAATTAAATAAATCTAATTTTTCTCCTATTTGATAGACACCACTGGTCTTTACACCAAGTTCGTTGGCAATAGAGGGAATACAAAAATGAAAATACTGTAAGTCTGAAAATATGAAAATAACTCTATTTTCTTCTTCTAAAATTGCTTTAACTCTATTAAGGAAATCTAAAGTTTGTAATATGTGAAATCGTAAACCATCAAATAATTTTGCATTACAAAAAGTTAAATCAGATAAACTTTTTTCTAATGCCTTCATATCTTGATAACTCTGTTCATTTATGGAATGACACCTATGATTTCTGTATCCAGCGTGTTCCCACACTTCTTTAATGATGTAGCCTGCATTTCGCATGCTTTCTTTTATTAGTGGATTATTAGTATACAAAGATGATTTCCCTAGAGGAAAAAATCGTTTTAACTTTTGGAAATCATCAATTTCAAACCTTGCAATAACTTGGCAGAATTTTTCGTTAACTGACATATCAACTCATCATTAAAATATTAAATATTCTCTCCGTTGCCTTGCCATCATTTTTATAGTTGTATAAGTCTGCGATCCTAATATCTTTCTTTTCTACTTCTGTAGTGTACTGTCCTTGTAAAATATCCAAGATTGTGTTTTCAAGCGCTTCGTATTTGGTAATATTGATGGCTGCTCCATATTCATGATAGCGCGGTGCATCAGCACGTAATTCGTAGTTGAAATCTACTGTAAGTAGTGGTTTGTTAAGTAGTATAGCTTCTATGCCGACATTTGAATAATCCGTTATAACTATATCCGAGACTGGAAGTAAGATTGACGTATCTATATCATAAATTATTTGGTATTTTTCATTTTTGCACATCTTTTTTATCAATTTGATTCTCTCTTCGTTTTCATGACGCCATTTAACTCTGTATAAGGGATGAATTTTTAGTATGAGTTGCAAATTTTTTGCATTACAGAATCTAATTAATTTATAAATCCATTCTTCATCATTAGCGTGCCATCTTGACATAGCTATAACAACAAGTTTTTGATTAGTGTTAAACGAATATTTCTCAGCTATCGTCTTTCTAGCATTTTCAATATTGAGATTTTTTACATAATCATATCGAGGATTGCCTGTTAAAATTATTTTATCCTTATCGTAGCCAAGTTGTTCAAGAATTTTATAACCATGTAAACCATAAACGCATATCTTATCAGCTTTATACAAGTTAGATAGCAAAGGATTATTTCCTACCAGTACTGTCTGGATAGAATAGTTGGGTATCTTGTATTTCTTTGCTATGGCGGTAACACAATTACTTAACATGGTGCCATCCAAACATACCACAATTGATTTCAATTTACAGTTTTTGATAATGCATTCAGCTATCATCATTATTGCAATAGAACGATAAACTTCGTTTAGGATCTGCTCTGAAAATTCTTTTAAATAGATAAGGGTCAAATCATTAGAAACACAGACATCTCTTAGTTTCTCTTCAAGTTTAATCGCTTCTTGACCATGCCTTATCGCTTGCGCTACGACATATACCTCTTCAAATAAATCCATGCTAGAAATGTCATTTCTAGAAAGGACTGAGTTGGTTAATAGGTCAACCGTAAAAATTTGAAATTTTACATTATGTGATTTGAATTTTTCAATTAGCGGGTATATTGATTTCATTATGTCATCTCGAGGGTTCGTAATAAAAAAGATGACATTTGCTTCACGAGATTTTGTAGCAGAATGAAGTTTATTTTGAAAACTTTCAATGACATCAGAAACTGAATATCTACATTCTTTATCCAAAAGAAATATGAGTTTTGATCTTATTATAGCTGAAATGATTTTTAAAACAGGATAAAGTGATAAACTTACTTTATTGCTGAGTTGAGTGGAGGACGAAACTTGTGGGAAATAAGAATTTTTTAAAAAATTTAATCTATTACGATTTATCAAATCTGAAAATCTCTGATTAGGTTTCACGTTAATAATTCGCTGCCCTTGTAATCGACAGATTTCTAGCTCATTATGAGTTTCATTATTGTTGCTAGAATTCATTATGTTTTTTATTGTAAAATATGCAAAAGAGAAGTTTTCAAATATGAAGATAGTATCCTTGTTTTCACTTAAGATCTTTTTAGTTTTTTCTATCAAGATTAAATCATCCATAATCTGATTCTCTATTCCTGTAAAAACTTCATGTCCAAACAGCGTAAGCATCTTAAGAGAATTTCGATAAACATGTAGTTTATCTTTTACACGATGATTAATCTCATATGTCTGTTTGCTGGAATCAGGAAACAATTCCTGTAGTGTTTTTGAATTTATTTTATTGTTGATTAAAAACGTTTTTAGAGACTCGCTCGTCGTTATGACTTGATAATTTCTATATGACTGGTTCAGATGTAAAAGTATGTGGGATAAATCGCTTTTATTATAAAAAAAAAGAATTCTAGGAATCATGAATATTCAAATCATTTGTAAAAAGAGAGTCATTTTCTAAAGTAAATGTTTCGCTAACCGATTCAATTTGATTAGATTGAAGATTTATTATTTCACAAGTAGGCATTAATCATCACTAGGAATATTGTGTTTTACTACTCTCTGATCTTTTAAGTACGAGTTTACTCCATAAATAGGATTCCCGAGAAACTTGATTTTACCCTTTTCCAAATAGACTACTTTATCACAAAAGTCTTTCACAAATGACATATCATGTGTTGCAACAATTCCACCGTTAGAGTTTCTTATTATTTCTCTCATTTTTTTATGCGCTCTTTCCTTAAAAGAAATATCGCCTCCAGATAATAATTCATCTAACAACAAAAAATCTGGCGTAAAAGCAGTTGCAATGGTAAACAACAATCTTGATGTCATACCTGAAGAATAATGCATGACAGGCTTGTCAATATCTTCTGGATTGTCGAATTCGCAGAATTTGATCATATCATCTAATCTTTGCTTTATTTCCGTTATAGCATGTCCCAAAAAAAGACAGCCTAGAATCATGTTGTCTCTTCCACTAAGTTCTGTTCTTAATCCAACACCGCGTGACAGCAACTGGCATTTTGTTTTTATAGTGATATTTCCCTCATCCGGTGAAATGATTCCTGATATTGCTCGCAATAATGTTGATTTTCCAGCACCGTTCTTACCTATTATTCCTATTATTTCACCACGGTTTACTGAAAAACTAATGCCTTTTAGTGCCCAAATATATCGCGATCGGTCATATCCTAAATCAAACTTTACTCCCATGTTATCTAAAATTACCATTTCCGATGTCTGTTCTGTATTGGAATTCATTTACAACCTCTTGTAGAAATCTGCCCTGCTTTGTGACAATCTCTTAAATCCAACAAATGCTACAAAGAGAAAAACTAGAAACCACAATCCTAGCATAGCCAAATCAGGACTATTGCCATAAATTAAAACATCTCTCCATGCTGGCAAAAGTGTTCCCAACGGATTGATACTAAACCATATCTGATATTCTTCTGGTATGGTAAAGCGCTGGTAAATTATTGGTGACGCAAAAAACAAGATGCCCATTGCTGCTGTAACTACAGGTGATAAATCTCTAAAGAAAATTCCAGCTCTTGCTAGATTGGTTACTGTTCCGACTATAATCGTAAATTGTATGATGATTAATAAAGGAAGATACGCAATATTGCTTGTAAACTCGACTCCAGAAATTATTAGTGTAATAAAAATTACAACTAGCGAAAATCCAAAAGTCATAAGATGTGTCATAATGTTAGAAAATATCAGAGGATAGATTGGTAGATTTGTGCTGGAGAGTTCTTTTCTAAAACCTAGAAGGATGTTAGGTGCACCGGTTACTGATTTTGCAAGCCAATGCCATACCAGAACGCTAACAATTACAGTGGCAACATGATGTTCGCCAAAAGCATTCTTAAATAAAAATGTCGTAACGAAAACAAATATGCCTGCTAGAGATAGAGGCTCTCCTACCCACCATAAAGGACCTAAAATTTTTCGAAAGTGTCTTCTCTTTAATTCGGCCTTTAGATTATACCATATAAGCTCTCTATATTTGTAAAATTCTTCAAAAGGTGAAACAAAAAATTCATGCAAAATAGACATTATTCACATACATTTTTCACACCTTCGCTTTATTTCTTTGTTAAAAAGCAATGCTAAACGCAGAAATAATTGTAAAAGTGGATTTAATACAAATGAAAATTCTTTACTTTACACAGCTTTTCTATCCTGCTGTTTTTGGAGGAGGAGAATACATCTTCTACCAGTGGGCAAAAGAGTTGATAAAAAAAGGACACAAAGTTTTCGTAATAACTCAAAGCATAGAAAGTTCTAGTCCGCATGAAACAATTGATGGCATTGAAATTTTCAGAGTCGGCTCACTGCTTCACCTTGGAGGCACACTACCATCTGGTCTTGCAGAAAACCTCTCATTTCTGATTAAAGCATTTTTTAAAGGACTACAAGTTGCCAAAGAGCATCAAGTTGACATCATACACTCTAACACATACATTCCAGTCTTTGCGGCACAGTGGTGCGCTACTAGATTAAAGATACCGCACATTGCAACAGTTCACGACGTATATTACACATCAAAAGCAAATTTTTGGAAAGCTTGGTCAAACCAAGCTGGAATATCAAAACTTTCAAGAATTTTAGGTCCACTAATAGAAAAAAAAATAGCACACAGCTCTGTTACACTATTTCATACAGTAAGTGAAAAAAGCAAGTCTGATCTGCAAGTAATGGGTGCATCAAAAAAAATCGTTGTCATTCCTAATGGCATAGATCCATTACAATATCAAACAGATACAGAGAAATCAAAACCGCAAGCAATTTTTGTTGGCAGGCTAGTTTTTTACAAAAATCTTGACGTTGTATTGGAAGCGTTTAGCAAGGTAATAAAAAAAATTCCAGATGCAAGGCTTGTAATTGTTGGAGAGGGTCCAATCAAGCAAAGCCTCGTCGAGAAATCCAAACATCTTTTCATACAAGATAGTGTGACATTCACAGGAAACATATCAGACCAAGAAAAGATACGCCTGATATCTGAATCACGGCTATTACTTAATCCAAGCCTTGTTGAAGGGTTTGGTATTGTACTACTAGAAGGGTTTGCATGTGGCAAACCAGTCATAGTGTCAGATACAAAACCACTATCAGATCTTGTAAATGATTCAATAGATGGTTTTGTGGTATCACCTTTTGATTCTGAGCAGTGGGCCAACCGGATTATAGAACTGCTTTCAAATCCAGACAAAGCACAAGAAATGGGCAAAATTGGCAAATCTAAAGCAGTTACCAACTATGCAATTTCTAAATTAATTGACAGTTTAATTGATTTATACGCCTCAGTAACAGGTGAGACAAAATTAGCAAAAGAATAAAAATGCTCTTCTCGTATCCTCGTTTTACTCTTGAAGCTAGCCTGCATACCTGCATTTAATGTGGAAAAAACCATTGGAAATGTAGTCAAGGATTGTCTACTACATGTTGATAAAGTAATTGTGTGCGATGATGGCTCTACGGATGACACTGCAAAAATTGCAGAAGCAAATGGAGCCGAAATTGTAAGACATGAAAAAAATTATGGCTATGGAGCTGCACTGATAACTTTATTTGATAAGGCAAGGCAGCTTGATGCTGATGTTATGGTAACACTTGATGGTGATGGTCAGCATATACCGGAATTCATTCCTAGATTAATGGCGCCTCTTTCTTATAATACAATAGATCTTGTAATAGGATCTAGATTTTTAAAAAATGAATCTAATGTACCATCATACCGAAAGACTGGAATCAAAATAATTACTTATGCAGCAAACATACAAAGCAACGAAAAGCTAACTGATGCACAGTCTGGATTTAGAGCTTATTCAAAACGCGCTATAAGTGTGATTCACCCAACAGAATACGGCATGGCTGCAAGTACGGAGATAATTGCCAAGATAGTTAACAAGGGTCTTAAGGTGGTAGAAGTGCCAGTTGTGATCTCGTATGACGGAGTAAAGTCTACAAAATCTCCGCTATCACATGGTATTTCCATCATAATGAATATCTTAAAGTACACTTCGGTTAGACATCCAATTCTTTGCTATGGACTGCCCGGTATTGCACTTATCATAATAGGTTCAGTACTTGGCTTTCAGTTCCTTGATGTCTATCTGACCAAAGGAGTTATCTTTGCTGGAACGCTGCTTGGTTCCATAGTTACATTTCTTGCAGGAACAATCCTTACCGTAACTGCGATCTTGCTGTTTGCCATGTCGACTTTGATAAGAGAAAGAAGCTAATTTAAAAACTGACAAGTTTTTTCTAATCATATTAAAATAATACGCGAAAAAATCACATTATTTTATTAATACTTATATAGATGATATGGGGCAGTTCTCCAATAAAGGTATGGAAAATAATGGATAGGGTCAATGCTATATTAAACAACAAAAAGAAACTTGTACTGATTATTGCGGCAGTAGCTGTAATCGGTTTTATCCTGTCCCCATTGCCTGGAATCGAGGCTATTAAAATGACAATAGTGACATTTGCTACTTCAGTAGCTGCTGGACCAGATGAGCACGACTTGGAAATCACCGTTCTAAAAGACATTGACGACACTCCTTGGTGTCAAACAGTAGGTGCAGGCGAGTGTGGACCGGCTTTTGATGGTCCTGAAACAATTGGCATGGACAAGATAATTCATGTCGTAATAGATGAAGATACAGCTACAGAAAATGCGTGTGATTTTGCTCCAGATGGAACATTTCTTAGTGGAGTTAACTGTGTAGGTGTTGCTGGACTTAGATTAGATCAAGTAGAAGATCTTGGCGATGTCCCTGGAAATTCTCAGTACTTTGGTTTTGGTTATCAATATTTTTACGGCCGTGCATATTCTAACACATTAGGATATTTTGGACAGCTACTTGGTAGCGGCAGTCTTGAATACGGTTTGACGGCTGCTACAAAAAATGATGGTGTCACCCCATTTTTGGGTGACGTAAAGGCCTCTTACAAAGTATTAATTTCTCCTGCAGGTCTGACAACAGGAACTCATACAATTATAACAAAAATTATTGATACAGATCCAGTCTTTGGCGGAGTGGTATTAAAGGACACAGGCGGCCCACAATCTTTTGCAAATATAGGATTTACTCCCGGGGTTCCATTTCCAATTAGTGGAACTAATGTTGGGCTCAACTTTGCGCCTGGTGCCTTTCCAGCTTCTCCATTTAGTGGCATGTCAATTACATTTCCAGGTCCTGTAGCTCCTGGTACTACGATGACAGTTTTTTCAGTAGGTGCAGCTGCACAAGCAGCTGCAGTCTTTGGCATAGGAATAGCTGGCACAGGAAGTGCAATATCAATTGACGTAAGTGGAGCAAATCCTTGTGATTCGCCACCAGGAGCTCCTATAGAAGGCTGTATTGTTACAGCTATAGTTGTTCCAGGTTCAATTCCAGCACCTGGCGGCGCGGCAGGCTTTGCTACCATGCGTATGACTCATGTCTCAGACGCCGGTGTTGCTTCTGATATTACAAGAGCAGATGCTCCTCCTCTTCCTTTTGGACATACAATTCCTGCTCCAGGTGTCTTCCAACTAGCCGGAACTGCACCAAGCTTTAGTACAGTTGGTGCTGGTACAGCCGGAGCTGGCGGAGGCGCTGGAGGAGCTGGAGGAGCCGGTGGCGGAGGCGGCGGTGGAGGCGGAGGCGGCGCTGGAGGCGGAAAGCTTGGCACTGTCAAGTTCTATGAAGTTAGCTGGGACGTTTGTGATACAACCAAATCTGGTACAGTAAGCATACTAGGAGGCACTGACGGTAATACACAATCACTTGGTGCAAAGATTAGAACTTCAAGTGCTGGTGTGACAAAAGCTACACTTGCAGCTGACCAACCATTTGAAGAAGAAAACAAAACCTTCAAGGCAAAAAGATTGTTATTTGTAGCGCCAATCTCTGCAAAGGAGACCTTCTTTACTGCATATGTAGAGAACCAAAAGAGTAGCGTATCGCATACAGTTCAAATGAGTCAATGCAGTGGAAAGATGTCATTTGAGGAATTCCAAGAAGCAATATCCACGACTGCTCCATTAATTCCAGATGGCAAGACCTTCACATTCACATACGACGGTCATGAGTTTACAATAAGCTACAAGATGGATGGAACAATAACTGGAGCTAGTGTAGATGAAGATAACGCATCAGTTTCATTTACTCTAAGTGGAGTAAAGGGTGGCGAACTGTTGCTAGCATTACCACGTGGTTTGGTTGATGCAACAAATGACGAGTTCGTTACACTTGTAACAGTTACAGGCCAAACTGAGGTAGCCAACACAGTAACAGACTCTACAAGCAGCTATGCGATATTGCAGATGACCCTGCCCCAAGATGCCAAGGAGCTTACAGTGCTAGGAACAAGTGTAATTCCAGAGTTTGGAGTAATAGCTGCAATGATACTTGCAATAGCTGTCATAAGCGTAGTCGTGCTAACTAGGATGGGACGACTCAACCTAGTCAGAACCAAGTAATTTTTTGCCAATTACCATTATATCTTGCAATCGCTTTCATTTAGCAGATGCAAAAAACCCTCTTTGATAAAATCTGGGACTCTCACATTGTAGAACAAAACCATGATCAAGCACTTCTTTACATAGACAGACACCTAATCCATGAGGTTACCTCCCCGCAGGCATTTGACGGTCTTAGAATAAACAAGCGAAAGGCAAGAAGACCAGATCTTACTTTTGCAACAATGGATCATAATGTTCCAACAAGTGACAGGTCTCTTCCCATTATAGATCAGGTCTCAGCTAACCAGATCCAAGTCTTGGAAAGAAACTGCAAAGAGTTCGGCATTCCATTATTTGATCTTCACAGTCCGCACCAGGGAATTGTTCATGTCATAGGGCCTGAGCTTGGAATCACACTGCCTGGAACTACAATTGTCTGTGGAGATAGTCATACATCAACTCACGGCGCCTTTGGGGCACTAGCTTTTGGAATAGGGACAAGCGATGTCGAACATGTTCTAGCAACGCAGTGTCTTTGGATGGACAGGCCCAAAACTTTTGAAATAAGGGTGGAAGGAAAAAGAAAAAATCCACACGCGGTTACTGCAAAAGACATTATACTTTGTATAATCAGAAATATAGGAACAGCCGGAGGGGCTGGCACAGTAATTGAATATCGAGGTCAGGCTATCACTGACCTTACGATGGAACAGAGAATGACCATATGTAACATGTCAATTGAAGGTGGTGCACAGGCAGGACTTGTAGCCCCAGATGAAAAAACCTTCCAGTATCTAAAAGGAAGGCAGTATGTTCCAAAAAACTATGACGAGCGTGTTGATTACTGGCAAAAAAACCTGCAAAGTGACAATGGAGCACATTTTGACAAAAGCATTACCTTGCATGCTGATAAGATGGCTCCTCAAGTAAGCTGGGGAACAAATCCAGCAATGACAATTGATGTAACAGATACTGTACCATTCCCAGAAGAGTATGCAAAAGGAAATCAAAATGAGGAAAAGGCCGCCATCAAGGCTTTGCAATATATGAACCTCAAACCAGGTACACACATTACAGATATCTCACTTGACCGCGTTTTCATAGGCTCTTGTACAAATTCAAGATTAGAAGATCTGGTTAAAGCATCAAGAGTAATAAAAGGAAAAAAAATCTCACCCAAAGTGCGAGCGATGGTTGTCCCAGGTTCTCAGCTTGTAAAAAAACAAGCTGAAGAATTAGGATTAGATAAAATTTTCAAGGATGCAAACTTTGAGTGGCGTGAATCAGGGTGTAGTATGTGCTTAGGGATGAATCCGGATATTTTAGCAGCTGGTGAAAGATGTGCAAGCACATCTAACAGAAACTTTGAAGGACGACAAGGAGCAGGTGGGCGAACACATCTTGTTAGTCCTGTAATGGCAGCAGCTGCCGCAATTGCAGGACATTTTGTCGATGTAAGAGAATTGGATTTGAATTAATGTGGAGAAGTTTAAAACCATAAAGAGCATTGCCACTCCACTTGATAAGGTAAATGTGGACACTGATCAAATAATTCCAAAACAGTTCCTCAAACTAGTTCAAAAGACAGGTTTTGGCCAGTATCTTTTTTATGACTGGAGATTTGAAAAGGATGGCAAACCAAGAGCAGATTTTGTTTTAAACAATACCAAGTATCAAAGCTCTAGGATACTTTTGACTCGAGAAAACTTTGGATGTGGCTCAAGTAGGGAACACGCTGCCTGGGCTTTGCTTGATTATGGATTTATGGTTATTATAGCACCGTCTTTTGCAGATATTTTTTACAATAACTGCTTCAAAAACGGAATACTGCCTCTAAAGATTGATAATAAAACACTGGACATGTTATTTAATAATATAACTGAAATCGAAGTCGATTTGGAAAAACAAACGATTAAGACAAATGATACGACAATAACATTTGAGATAGAAAATCACAGAAAAAAAACCCTACTTGAGGGGCTTGATGACATAGCTATCACACTACAATATGAGGATAAAATTACACAGTACGAAAAGTCTCATGCTATATAATATATAATTAAAACTCAGGTTTTCATTTTTCTAATTATTTCTTGAACTAACTTTTGGTTTCTTTCCACTTTTGTTGGAGAGTCAACATCAATCCACGGAGATTTGCCTATGTCAAAAACGCTTATTGATTTGTCTTTTGAAATCTTTTGCAAAATGTCAAACGACAAATTGATCCGTCTTGCTTTTTCTTTTTTGGATTTTATCAATTTTAGAATTTTAGTGTCTAGCATGTATATTCCAAGACACTCTGACATTTGTAATTTGATCTGGGGCTTTTCTATGAACTCTGAAACAAATCCACCTTTTACTATAGCATAGCCAGTCTCTTCTTTTCTATATCTTCTTGTAGCAATGCATGCAAGATTCTTTTTCTCTTTATAGACTCTGTACATCTTTGCAAGATCAACGGCTCCTAAATTATCCACAAACCACAAAAGAAATTCCGTATTTTTTTCTAGTCCCTTAGTAACATGTACAAGATCACCACCTGTGCCACTGTTAGAATCTTGAATAAACCCAAGTCTTTTTTTATGCAACATTACTCTATTCTCAAAGTAATTTTTTATCTGACCGCCCAAACCCTTGAAGTCTGCCAGTATGATTATTTCCTCAATAAAACCAAACGAAGAAAGATACTGCACTATATGATCTATGAGTGGCTTTCCTTCTATTGGAACCATGGCCTTTGGAAAATAGTCTGTGAATGGTCTTCCCCTTGTTCCATGTCCGCCGGCTAAGATTACTGCTTTCAAACTCTATCGGTATGATTTTTGCTTTCTTCTTCTAGCGCCAGACCCACCAAACTTCTTGGGTTCCTTTCGTCTGTCGTCACCACTTAGGAGATGTTTGTCAAACTCGGTTAGTCGCTTTTTTAGATCTTCACGCATTGTTTTTGTAAACGGATGATCCTTTGGCTCTTTTTTGGATTTGGTCCAACCAGCCATGGCCCTTGAGATTCCAACAGCACTGGCGTATGCCTGACCCATGAAACCGCCTCCACTTACCCTGACAGAAATGTCTATCTTGTCACGCAAATCACCTGCTATCTCAAGTGGTGCAAGCATTACTTCTCTTGCGGTTTCTTGTTGAACCATTTCTATTGGTGTGTTATTGATTCTAACTCTTCCAATTCCTTTTGTTATATGAACATGGGCTCTAGCAGCCTTTCTTGACGCAAAATAGTTTTCAATCTTTACCATTACTCATGCCACCCAACCATTCTTCCAAGTTCGCCAACGCTGGTATAGTAAGGGGAAGGTTTTCTAATCTTTGCATCATCAAACTGGGTTCGTGTCAAAGATCTAAGCTCATCTGGGACTCCCAAATATGCCCTGAGGCGTTTTAGTGCAGTCTTTCCTGAAGAACTTTTTTTTGGAAGCATACCTCTAACCATCTTAGTTATGATGGTATCAGGCCTTCGGGGATGAAACGGACCAAATTTTGGATTGTTTATACTTGCAATTTCAAGAAATTTTCTATATGATTCTATAATGGATTTCCGGTTTCCGCTAATCATTATGTTCTCAGAATTTACTATGGCTACACTGTTGCCCTCAAGCAGGAGCTTTGCCACATGAGAGCAGAGTCTTCCCGCAATCAGGTTTGTTCCATCTACAATTATCGTTTGACTTGACTTGGGTTTTGTTTTGGTTTCTACCTGTTGTTTAGCCAATCATCGTCACTCCTTTTCCAGTAGGATGGTTTTTGATAAGTTCAGTAAAGCTAAGAATTTTTCCTCCAGACCCAAGAACCTTCTTAGCTCCAGAATTTGAAATAGAAAATGAGCAAAGTGTTATCTTG
>Ga0187892_10001408_pt1 | contig 55035 bp, 62 predicted proteins | sample MA1701073metaG_FD_139345 | JGI IMG/M metagenome (GOLD analysis project Ga0187892, IMG submission 139345) | Bio-ooze microbial communities from a basaltic lava cave in the Kipuka Kanohina Cave System on the Island of Hawaii, USA - MA170107-3 metaG ...
GCGGCCACCGCCCCGGTTCCGCACGCCAGCGTTTCCGCCTCAATGCCACGCTCGTAGGTCCGCATCGCCCAGATCGATCGGCGACCGGTCGGCGCGATGAAGTTCACGTTGGCTCCGTCCGGTTCCAAAGCGGCATCGAAGCGCAACGCGCGGCCGCGTCCCGGCAAGTCCAGGCCATCGAGATCCTCGACCTGGACGACGAGATGCGGCACCCCGACCGTCGCAAACGCGGCGCGCACCTCTCCCCCGGCCAGGCGGACCTCCGGCTCCGAGGGCGCTTCAACCGGGGCCAGGTGGAGCTCGGCGCGATGGTCCCCCGAGGGACAGCGGCTCTCATATGCGCCGGCATCGGTCTCCAGCCGCATCCGGTCGGGGCTGGCCAGCCCCAGGAGGGCGGCCAGGCGGGTGCTGCACAGCGCGGCGTTGCCGCACATGGCGGCCCTGGACCCGTCACTGTTGTAGTAGATCATGCGGGCCGCCCCGGGCTCGCTGCCCAGGCCCACGAACACGAGGCCGTCGGCGCCCACCCCCATGCCACGGGCGCACACGCGACGGATGTCTTCCGGGGACCAATCGGCGGGAGCAGTCGAGCGGCCGTCTACCATGACGAAGTCGTTGCCCGACCCCGTCATCTTGTAGATCACCAGCCCGGCTAGATGCGCTTGAACCAGGCCATGAGCCGCAGGCGTGGCACGACCCAGACCGCTTCGCGCACGATCTTGCGGTTCATCTTGCTTTGTCCCTCGGTGCGATCGACGAACACGATCGGCACTTCGGCCAGCCTGAACCCTTTTCGCCATGCGCGGACACTCATCTCGATTTGGAAGGCGTAGCCATTGGAGCGAACCTTCGACAAATCAATGGCTTCCAGAACTCGCCGGCGAAAGCACTTGAAGCCGCCGGTGAGGTCCCAGATCCGCAACCCGGTCACCCAGCGAGCGTAGACGTTGGCCCAGTAGGATAACATGAGGCGGCCGATCGGCCAATTCACCACGGTGACTTTCCCGCCCAGATAGCGTGATCCGAGCACCAGGTCCGCGTTTACGACGGCCCGGAGAAACTCCGGGAGGTGCGTCGGGTCGTGGGAGAAGTCGGCGTCCATTTCGAACAGGAAATCGAAGCCACGCTCCAGCGCCCACTGAAACCCGGCGATGTAGGCCGTCCCCAGCCCGAGCTTGGCCTCACGATGCATCACGTGGACGCGAGGGTTCGCGCGCGCCAAATCCTCGGCGACACGACCGGTTCCATCCGGCGACGCGTCGTCGACCACCAGGACCTCGAGGCGCGGATCCTGGGCCAGGATCTGCGGCACCAAGCTGGGCAGGTTAGCGGCTTCGTTGTAGGTCGGGATGACGACCAGCGCCCGCTCAGCCACGCTGGGGCGCCCGCTTTCCGAGCCTCCACCCGGCCCCGGCCCACAACGCGAGCAGGACGAGCGAAGCCCACATGATCAAGCGGCCGCGCGCGTAGCGGCGCGATGCGAACGTCAGCTCCACCTGGCGGGCGCCGGCGGGCACCGGCACCGTAATGAACGTTTGATCGCCGCGCAGCACCGGTGCGCTGGCTCCGTCCACCGACGCGTGCCAGTCCGGATACCAGTTCTCCGACACCAGGAGGTAGCTCGGTGCCGGGGGTGGAGGGTCGAGGCTGATACTCATCCGGCCCGGCGACCAGTGGGTGAAGGTCGCCCGCGATGGGCTGGGAGGCGGCATCTGTTCCAGGAGCGGCAGCGGGTTCACGGGCTCGAACCGGTCGAAGAGCACGAGCAGGTCGTAGTCGAGACGGGGATCGATCAAAGTCGGTATCACCTCGCCGGTATCCCCTTTCACCGCCGCCGGCACGACGCGCGCGTAGGGTGGCACCGAGTCGGCCGCGTAGAGGAAACCCGTCTGGCCCACCGCGGTCGCCACCGGTCCCGTCACCAGATGGAATCCTGGGAGGCGGACTGTATCGGGGAACACGGCAAAGCGAACCGCCAGCAGGTCCCACAGATGGCGGGACCGGAGATTGGTCCATTGGTTGCGGCCACCGAGCAGGTCGTCGAAGTCGCCCAACTCCACCCCTGAATAACCCAACACAACCGGTACCCGGTGGCGGATCAGCAGATCGCCCGGATATACGCCGGCATCGAGGACGCGATATGGCAGCGGGATGGTCTGCAGGTGTTGGATGATGGGGTCCAGTCGGAACGCCTCCTGCTCCGGCCTGCTCCACCGCCAGAATTCCCTGCCCGCGCGGAACAGATCGGCGCCGACGGCGAGCACCAGCAAGGCGGCAAAGCCGAGCGGCTTGAGGCGCCCGGTGAGAAACCCTAATGCGATCGCTGCCACCGCTGCGAGACCGACCGCGGTGCCCAACGTGCCGGTCGTGATGCTGGATTGCGCAGCGGAAGCCTCGCGCCCCAGCGGACGCGCCAAGGCCTCGGCGATCGATCCCAGTACCCCCGCGGCGCCGAGCAGCGCGAGGAAGGCGGCGGCGGCAAGCGCGATTTGCGATGCGCGCTTCCCTTCGCCGCGCTCCAGGCGCTCCACCCCCAGGGCGGCGAGCGCCGAGACCGCGAAGGCGACGACGTAGAGCGCCATGCCGGGCGCCCGGGTCTTCTTCACAAACGGCACGATGGCGTACCAGAGGTGATAGAACGGCGTCGCGCCCCCCATGCTCACGAGCAGGAACAGGACGGCGATGCCGCCGAGCCACCACACGAGGCGGCGCCGCGAGCTGCCCACGCCGAGCGCGGCCAGGGCGACGACGGGCAAGCCGAGGTACTCGCTGTGCAGCTTGATCGCGTTCGGCCCCCAGTACGTTTCGTGGTGTCCCGTGAATCCCGAGACCAACAGCTCAGGGACATGGCTCCACGGCAGTGCGTACGTCGTGGACCACGCATATCCGCCGGCCTCCGCCCGGGTGCCGTACGGAATGGAATGGAAGAACGGCAGTACCTGGATCATCGAGATGCCAAAACCCAAGGCGACCCCACCGGCCGCGCCCGCCACCGCACGCCACCGGTCTCTGGTTGTCAGCCCTTCCGGATCTCCGAATGCGAGATACAGGGTGAACACGCCGCAGGTGATCAGGGCGTACTGCGTCATCTGGTATTGCGGCGAGAGCAGCGCCAGGCCGGTCGCGAGCCCCAGCAGCGCATACCCCTCGGGCCGCCGGCGCCGGACCGCCCAGACCAGCCCGATGAGCATCAGGGGCAGCATGGCGGTCACGAACAGCTTGCCGTCGTGCCCGGGGCTCATGAGGGAAACGACGACGCCGCTCAACTGATAAGCCGTGGCTCCCGTGACCGCTCCCAGCCAGGAGAGGTGAAGCATCCGGAGCAACCAGTAGAGGAACAGGCCTGCGAGTAGGTAATGCACCACGAACGAGACGTTCATGGCGATGGCGGTGGGCAACACGAAGCGGAGCCAGGCCGAGGGATAGAACAAGTCGCCGAATCCGGTGAAGACCGGATGCCCGCCGAAGAGGAACGGATTCCATTGTGGGAGGTGGCCCGAGGCCCGCCATTCTGCGGCACCCCACCAGCGAATCGCATAGCCGTCGATCTGCTGATCGCTCATCGGGCCGGCGAGGAACTGACCGGTCCACATGGGCAACGACAGGATGACGATCCACAGACTGAGAAATGCGAACGCGAGAAGATTCGGGTGCGCCGGCGTGTACGGGCCCGGGGACGCTGCGCGCGGTTGACTCACCGGCGGTTTTCCTTTCGCAGGACGAGAAACGGAACCGCGGAGCCCAATTCCGTCACCGTCAGGAGCACCCGCGTCGCCAGGGCCATGGCGAGCGCCAGCTTCGGTCCCAGGGGCCCGGCCAGCAGAAGATAAAACAGCGACTCGCGCGGCCCGACACCGGCGGGTGCGAACACCGCTAGGAGGCCTACAAGATACGAAATCGCGAACACGGTCGTGGCCTGGACCCAATCGAGCGAGCCGGCCACGGTGAGCCCGCGCATGAGGCAAAGAAACGCGAGGCCATACGCTCCCCACGCGACGACGTTGGCCGCGAACGCCACCACCATGATGCGGGCGGGAATCGGCGCGATCATCGGGAGCTGCCGCGGCCACCAGCGGCGCAGCCGCGCCAGGGCCCGCTCGGAAGTAAGCAGCGCCACTGCGGCGATCGACGCGACGCCGAGCACTACCGCCGCGGCCACAGACCCGGTGCCGGCGCGCTGCAGCGACGCCGGTGCGAGGACCGCGACGAGCGCCACCCCACTCGACAGCGCCAGGGCCTGGAGCACCAGCGCTCCAGCCACGGCCGCCGGCGCGTCCACGCCGGCTTGCTGGGCGAGCATCGCGTTGCCCGCGATCGCCCACACCTTCCCGGGGATGTACTTGCCGAGATTCGATACCATGCAGATCCGCGCCGCATCCCAGTATCCCAGTCGCTGACGCATCGCAATGACCACCGCACGCCAGGCGGCCACGAGCAGCCCGTACGCCGCCCACACGATCGTCATGGCCGCGATGAGCCACCCGATCCGAAGGTCCCATTGGATCGATTGCGCGCGCAGCTCCGCCCAGTTGGCGACGAGCGCGCGCACGGCGAGTGCGACGACGAACACCGCGAGGGCGGCCTGCACGGCGCGCCACCACCACCGGCGCTCAGCCATCGACACCCGGTCGCGTCGGCGATGCCACCTCCCTGCCCAGCTGGTCCTCCAACGCAATCACCCAATCGCTCTGCTCAGCGGTCACGAGCTCCGCCCGGCCATCCGGGGCCACCCGGCGGGCCCGGACCCCTCGCCGGGCCCGCCGCCACGAGTCGATACGGTGTAAGGGAGCGAAGTACGGCGAGGTCTCGGCGAGCCCGGCCACCAGCCCCGCGAATGCACCGGGCGTTCCGGGGTAGCCGAGGGCCGGCACGAGGTTGGGATGCCACAAACCCACCCACAGCCCCTCGACGGCCCGGCAGGTGGCCGCCAAGTGCAGCGCGTCGGCCACCCACTGGCCGGGGTCCTGCACCCCGGCGTACTTGGACAACGCGCGGTCCATCCACACGAGGGGCACGGCCGAGAGTCGGGCCTCGCGATCGCCGAGCCACGCCGGAACGACGTCGGCCACGCCGAGCCGAAAGCCGTTGCGATCGGCGAAGCCATAGGTCGCATCGTAGCGGAACCCCGCCTCCTGCATCGCGGCATGGGTGCGGCCCGGCCGCAGGCGAAGGAAGTGCTGGCGGACCCCTGCGGGGGGGGACGCCGCGCGCAGCCGCCGCGCCAGCCGGTCGCGCTCCTTCGCGAAGTCGACGGCGGCCGTGGTCGTGCGGAAGCTGCCATGCAGCCCGATTTCGTGGCCAGCCGCGCCGATCGCGTCCAGCAACCGTCCCGTGCGCACCGCTTCGAGACGGTACGTGACGTCCCCACGCAGCCACCGGGCCGGCGTAGGCGTCCCGGACAACACGAACCACGTGGACGAAATGCCGGCCGCCTGTTCCGCGGCGAGGATAGCGGCGACGCCACGCGCGATGGGATCGCCCCCGACGGCTGTGAGCGCCGCCCACAGCGCCTGGGCCCATCGCCGCGCCTCGCCATGGCGGGCCAACTCCGCGAGCCGCAGCAGCGTAAATGCCGGCCAGCCGCTCACGACATCGAGATCGTGGGTGAGTGCCGCTGCCCAGCGACGTCCTTCGGGCCACGGCGAGACGATGCGTACCGGGCGGCGCTCGGCGGCTGCCTCGACCGCCGCTCGCAGCTGCCACCCCCAGCGGTGCACCACGGGTTGGCGCTCTCCCCCGATTCGCACCAAGGGGTTGTCCCCGGAAGCGACCCGGCCGTGCCGATCCATCGCCCGCACGCCCTGTTCGGCGGCTGCGCCGGCGAGATCCGTCACATGCCCAAGGGCGGCTCGGCTGATCCGGACGTCCGCGGGGCCGCGATCGAAGCGGAGACCGTGCCGCATCGCTTCGTCGAGCGATTGGGGGGGGCCTTGGGTGATGGTGAGCCGGACGATGTCGGGTGTGGGGTCCAGCACCACCAGCAGGCGAGAGAGATCGACCAGCAGGTCCAGGCCGTAGCGCTCGCGGCCGGTGAGGTCCGGCGTCGCCTCCAGCCGGATCACGACCAGTCGGGCGGTGGCGTCAACACCCGGATGGTCCTGGCGGGTTGGCCGGCGACGACGTGCAACGGCGCCACGTCGCTCGTGACGACGCTGTTCGCTCCGACGATGGCACCGCGCCCGATGCGAACGCCCGGCAACACCACCACGCCGGCCCCGAGCCAGACATCCGCTTCGATGACGATCGGGGCCCGCTGCACCGGAGCAAACGGGCGAATGCGGGAGTCGTTGGGATGAGACGAGAGCACGAGGGTCACGCGCGGGGCGATGCTGACGCGGTCGCCCAGGGTCAGGTTGCCGCGATCCTCGAGCTCTTCGGCAATGAGGATGTCGTCGGCGATGTAGACGTCGCGGCCGATGCGGTAGCCGCACCAGCGCAACAGGCGAACGCGCCACCCCGGAAAGAACGAGTTGCGCGCCCACCGCTTGAGCACCTTCTTGCGCAGCCGCCAGAAGAAGCGTCCCATCGATTATCCGAGGTAGCGGTAGAGCGTCGAGCCGAGACGCGCGAGTGGAGCCGGTAGTGCCGCCCAGACCCGGGCCGCCAGCGCCAGCGGCCCCCGATCTCTGGAGGCCTGGGCGAGGCCGCCGGCGCTGGGCCAGTAATCATATGCGAGCGGTACCGGCCGCGCACCCCAGCGTTGCTTGAATTCGGCGAGCGAGGCCTGCTCGGGGGCCGTGCGACCGAGATCGAGGGTCACGCCGGCCGCCGCCGCCCGCTGGAGGCCGGCCCACAAGAGGACGTGTGTCGGACGGTATTCGCGCACCAGCGCCGGATCGGAGGCGCTGAACGCGTATATCCACTCGCGCGTGCCCTTGAACATGACGAACCCGGCCGCGATGCGGCCGTCGGGGATGCGGGCGAGATAGAGATCGACCAGTCCCGCCTGCTGCAAGCGCCGCAGCGAATCGAGAAAGAACCGACGCGGCGGCGCGGGGACGCCATGGCCCTGTTGCACGCGCTCTTCGAGCCGCGCCATCGCCAACCAATCCGCTTCACTGGTGCCATCGAGCGGGGTCACGCCCGCCTTCTGACCCTTGCGGATGCGCTGCTGCGTGCTGGTGACGTGCAGGCGGTTCCACACCGCCTGCTCCCCGCCCTCGGTGGAGACCCGGTACGTCGTATAGCGCGTGCTGCGCGTGAGCTGCGCGGCGGCCGGGAGGCGCTCGCCCAGATGCTTCAACTCGAGCCGGCGCACCCGCAATTCCGCGGCGAGTGCCCTGGCCGCGGTGGCTAACGCGAGGTGCGAGTCGGGATCCGCAGCCATCGAGCCGGCGATGAAGCTGAACGGAAAACTCACCAGCCGACTCGCGCCGAGCAGGGTCGGCACCTCGGCCAGCGCGAGTCCCCCGCTCGGCGCCTGCGCCGGACCGACCGTCAGGATGTGCAAGCGGTAGCCGAAGCAGCGGACGATCTCCTCCAGCCAGCGGCGATCGTGATAGAACGTGCCATGGGCGCGCACCAGGGCGTCCCAGCCGGGCGGCGGCTCAGCGTGCCGGGCGACTCGAGGCGAGGTCATCGTAGAGCGTGAGAAACCGCCGTGCGGCGGTGGCGGCCGAATACGTGTCGCGCACCCGGGCGCTCCCGGTGGCGATGAGACGTTCCCGCAACGTCGCGTCCTCGAGCAACCGGGCGATCTGCCGGGAGAAATCTCCCGCGTCGCCGTCGCGCGCCAACAGCCCGGTCTCCTCATCCTGCACGACCTCCGGAATGCCGCCGGCCGGAGTCGCCACGACGGCGCACCCCGCCAACATGGCCTCGACCAGCGTCAGGCCCAGACCCTCGGCCCGACCGCGCGACGGCAGCACCGACACCATGCTCGCTCCGTATTCGGCGGGCATCCGCTGCTGAGGTACGAACGCCGACCACTCGACGTCGTTCGCGATTCCGAGGCTGCCCGCCAGCCGCTCGAGACCCGGCCGCGCCGGCCCTTCCCCGAGGATCTTCAGCCGACAGGACACGCCGCGCTGGCGCAGGACCGCATAGGCGCGCACCAGGATATCGACGCCCTTGGCCGGCACCAGATTCCCCGCGTACAGGATGCGCGGGGGCGCGGCCTTGGGCGTCTGTCGCCCGGACGCGAACAGCTCCACGTCGACCGGCATCGGGCTCACGGTGACGGGGCGCGCCAGCGGTCCCGCGTGCCGTTCGAGATCCTGGGCGAGAAACCGGGACACCGCCGTCACCGCGCTCGCGCGCCGCAGCACCTTACGGCCGACGCGCCGCCACACTGCGCCGCGGTCGAACAAACGAACGTCGCTGCCGTGGGAGGTCGTGAGAAACGGCGTCGCGAGCCGGGCCACGGCCCAGCCGGCCGGGAACCACCAGTGCGCGTGGACCACCGTGGGGGCGAACTCCGCGGCGGCGCGTCGGGCGGAGGCGGCAAACTGCCGCAGGTAGAAGGGCGCCATCAGCAGGGTGATCGGGTCGCGGAGCGCCCGGTCCGTCTCCCCTCGGTAGCCGACCCGCTCGAGCGCCGTCGGGCCGTACCGAAAACGGTGGACGCGGACGGCATCCTGGGCTTCGTCTCGGGCGGCGCCGGGGGCGTGGGGAGCGAGCACCTGCACCGTCACGCCGGCTGCGGCGGCCGCCTGGGCCAGACGGGCAACGTAGGCGCCGGCGGGATCCCCGGCGAACCGCGGGTAGTTGTGGGAGACCAGCAAGACGCGCATCGCGCGTCAATATAAGTGAGCGGCTGCCGGTTACTTGATGACGGTGACGAACCCGCCTTCGTTGGGCACCATCGCCGTGCTGCCATACACGTCGAACGCGATGCGCCGTGGGGTGCCACCGACGCCCAGCCTCGGACCCAGGGAGAGAGTGCCGACCTCAATGATGCGAATGTCGCCCAACGACGGGTAGGTGGCATAGATCTGCGCCCCATCCGGGGTGGGCTTGAGCCCGAACGCGCCGGAGGCTCCGGGGACGCTGTCAACCAGGGCGAGGGTGGCCGGATCGCGGACTTCCAACGACCCGGCTTCGTTGGCCAGATAGAGGTCGCCGCCATTCGGCGACAGGGCGACATCCTGCGGGACTCCGCCCACCGTCACGCTGTCGACGGGTCCCGATCCATCGATATTGAGCTTGTACAATCTTCCCCCGGTGCTCGAGACATACAGCACGGCGCCGCTTGCCGAGAGCGCCATGCCATTGACCGGTGCGACGAAACCCCAACGGCGGGTGATCGCCTTGGTGTTCACGGCGATCGCATAGACGCTGTCATTGTTCGAGGATACGAGGATGTGCTGCATGTTCGGCGTCACCAGCACCCGGAACGGATTTCCCGGCACGCTGATGCTGTCGATGGTCATGCCCGTCACCACACTGACCACACCGACATTGGAGCTGAACTGGTTGGTGACGTAGGCCGTGGTGGCCGATGCGGTGAACGCAATATCGGTCGGGTCGTTGCCGACCCGCACCGAATCGCTGAAGTCGAGTGCCGGCAGCGCGGCGGTCTGCAAGAACGGCAGGTCCTGGCGGCCCACGTAGGCCACGCCTTCACGCGAAATGGCTATGGCGAACGGCCGCGATGCGACCAGGGGCGATGACACCACAATGCCGGCGGGATGTGTGGTTGGCACCGGTCCGGGACCGGTGCTGGCGTTGCATGCGGCAGTGAGTACTGCCATGGCAAGGGAGCGAGCGTATCCAAAGGTCTTCGCCGCCATGCGAGTAGCCTCCCGTGGTGCCCAGGCCTGTCAGGTGGGTCGAGAAGCGTCTCTCCGAAACCGCTCCAGATCGCGCTGCAGGGCCTGGATCGCTTCGCGCTGCCCGGCGATCAACTCCCCCACAAACCCGAACCCGAACAGCATCAAGCCGGCGATCACGAGCAGCAGCACGAGATACAGAAACGCACGGTTGCCTTGCTGGTACGCGTAGCGTTGGATGATCTCGTACACGCCGACCGCGAAGCCGAGCAGCATGAGGACGGCGCCGGTGACGCCGAAGAAGATCATCGGCTTGCGGCCGAACTTCAGCTGCAGCCAGACCGCCACCAGGTCGAGGACGCCGACCGGAATGCGGCCGACGCCGAACTTGGAGCGGCCGGCCCGGCGCGGATGCAGCGGCACGGGGCGCTCGGTGAGGCGAAAGCCTTCCCCCGCGGCGATCGGCACCATGAACCGATGCCAATCGGGCCGCATCGGAATCACCTCCATGACCTCCCGGCGATAGGCCTTGACCGAGTTCAGGTCCGTGACACGGACGCCGAACAGCCAGCGGCACAGGCCGTTGTACACCCAGGACACGAGGCGCTTGTCGTAATGGCCCTGCTTCGTGCCGGTGACGATGTCGGCTTCGCCGGCCTCGATCGGCGCCACCAGCGACGGGATATCCGCGGGGAGGTATTGGAGGTCGGCGGGCCAGAAGACCAGCACGCGGCCCCGCGCCGCCTCGGCGCCCGAGCGCAACGCATCGGCGATGCCGCGCTGGCTGCGATGCGTGACGACCCGCAGGAACGCGTGCTGGCCGGCCAGCTGGCCGAGCACCTCGGGCGTCGTGTCGCGGCTGCCGTCGTCGACCACCACGAGCTCGCAGGCATAGGGCAACGGCAACAGGGCTTCGCGCACCTGCCGCACCAGCTCGGGAAGGTTCTCCGCCTCGTCCTTGGCCGGGACGAGCACGCTGACGTCAGGGCGCGCCGCTCCCCGCTCCCCGGCGGCGGCCAGGCTCACAGCCGCTTGCGCATGCGCGCGGGGAGGATGTTGAGCTGGTCGCGGTACTTGGCCACGGTGCGGCGCGCGATTTTCACGCCGCGCAGGCCGAACATCTCCACGATCTCCTGGTCGGTGAGCGGCTTCTTGAGGTCTTCGTCGCCGACCATTTTCTGGATCTGCGCCTTGATCGAGCGGGCGCTGGCGTCCTCGCCCGTCGACGTCTGCAGGCCGCTGGAAAAGAAGAACTTCAGCGGCAGCAGTCCGCGCGGCGTCTGAACGTACTTCTCGTTGGTCACCCGGCTCACGGTGCTCTCGTGCATGCTGATGACGTCGGCGACTTCCCGCAGCGTGAGCGGCCGCAGGTATTCCACGCCCTTCTCGAAGAATTCGCGCTGCCGGTCCACGATGAAGTTCATGACCTTCAACATGGTTTGGCGCCGCTGCTCGATCGCCTGAATCATCCAGTGGGCGCTGTTGAGACGCTGGTTGATGAACTCCTTGTTCTCTCCCTGGAATTTCTTCCGGTCCCGGGCGATGTCCTGGTAGGTCTTGGAGATGCGCAGCCGCGGCAGCCCGCCGTCGTTGAGGGAGACGTGGTAGGCATTGCCGACCTTTTCGACGGTGAGGTCGGGGATGATGTAGGTGTCGGTGGCCGCCGCGTACTGGAGGCCCGGCTTGGGATCGAGCTTGGCGAGCATGTCGGCGACCCGCTGCACCTCGCCCGGCTCGATGGCGAACCGCTTGCCGAGGTCGGACCAGCGGTGGTTCTTGAGGTCCTCCCATGCTTCCTTGACCAGTCGGTAGGCGAGCGTGTCGGTCTGTTTGCGATCCTGGAGCTGCAGCAGCAGGCACTCCCGCAGGTCGCGGGCGCCGACCCCGGGGGGGTCGAGCGTCTGGATGATCGACAGCATGGCCTCGGCCTCGGCCAGCGTGTACGGCGCGACGGCGTCGTCCGATTCCCGCTGGTCGGCGAATTCGTCCATCAGCTTGTTGGCTCCGGCCACGATCTCCTCCAGCGTGGCGCCCAGGTAGCCGTCCTCCGCGATGTTGCCCAGGAATTCATCCGCGAGCAGCCGTTGCCGGGGCGTCAGGTCCAGCAGCTGGACCTGGTCCTTCAAATGGTCGGAGAGGTCGCGGGCCTCGACGGAGACCGGTTCCGTGTATTCGCGCGCTTCCGAAAGGTCGCGGCTCCCCGTGATCGCCTCCGCGCCGTCGTCGAGGAGGATGTCTTCCCAGTTGGGCTCCTCCTCTCCCTGCTTTTCCTGCTCGATCTGCTCCTTTTCGGCCGCCGTGGTCTGCGGCTCGGGGTCCTCCTCGGTCTCGACCATCTCCAGGAACGGGTTGCCCAGCAGCTCCTGCTTCAGGTGCTGCTGGAGGTCGAGCAGCGGCATGTACAGCAGATCCATCGCCTGGAACAGGCGTGGATTGATGCGCAGGTCCTGGCGCAGGCCGATGTGCTGTTGCAAGCCGGGCTTCATGCCGCCTGCCCCAGGCGGGCGCGCAGCCGCGCCGTGAGCGTGGGTCCCAGGTACCGGTCGGCGACGCGGTCGTCGAACACGAGCTCGCGGACGGTGCCCGCCACCTGCACCCGCCCTTCGAACATGATGTAGGCGCGGTCGACGATGTCGAGTGTCTGCTCCACGTTGTGGTCGGTGATGAGCACCCCGATGCCGCGCTGCCGCAACCCGGCGACGATCGTCTGAATATCGTGCACCGCGATGGGATCGACGCCCGCAAACGGCTCATCCAGAAGCAGGAATTTGGGTTCCGTGACCAGCGCCCGCGTGATCTCCAGTCGACGGCGCTCCCCTCCGGACAGCTGATACGCCTTCTGCCGGCGCAGGTGCTTGATGCCCAGCTCGTCGAGCAGCCGCTCCAGGCGCGCCGCGCGCACCTCGTGGGTGAGCGGCAGCGTCTCGAGGATAGCGGCGACGTTGTCCTCCACGCTCAACTTGCGGAACACCGACGGCTCCTGCGCGAGATACCCCAGGCCGGCGCGGGCGCGGCGATACATCGGCTCGGCGGTAATGTCCTGGCGGTCGAGGTGGATGGTGCCCTGCTCGGGGCGCACCAGCCCGGTGAACATGTAGAACGTGGTCGTCTTCCCCGCCCCGTTGGGACCCAGCAGTCCGACGATCTCGCCCTGTTGGAGGGCGATGCTGACGTCGTCGACCACGCGGCGGCCCTTGTACGCTTTCACCAGGCCGTGGCTCTCAATGCGACTGCCGGCCGCGACGCGAGCCGCGGTCGCCCCCCCGATCGTCTCCGCGCGCTCGAGGGCCTGCGCGGCGGCGTTCAGCAGCCGGGCGGCGGCCACTTCCCGCTCGGCCGCGAGCGTCGACCAGAGAAACGGGGCGACGGTCACCAGGGCGTCGTCGTGCCACTCCGCGGGGAGCAGCACCAGTCCATCGCGGGCGAGTCGCGGCAGCACCGAGGAGCGCAGGTTCTCGCGCGCGTCGTCGACCGAGAGGCTGCCGGATTCCTGCAGCGTGGTGCCGCGGACCTGCGCGCGCACGCGCAGGAAGTCCTCCCGATAGGTGACGGCCAATGCGCCGAAGACGGCCTGCCCTTCCGCGTTGGCGACTTGAACGAGCGCCGCCGCCGCGAGCGGCAGCGACGAGTCGCGCGCATCGAGCAGGACGGGGAACGCGTCGGACGGGAGGGGCTGGCTCACGTCGAATCCCGTTGCGCCGCCGTGTCGGGTGGCGCGGGCGGCCGCGGTTCCAGCTGGACGCCGTCGGCGCGGCCCGCCACCGTCACGCGGTCGATGCGCGCCTGTCGCAGCGTGATGTCGATGCTCTTGCCGCGGGAGTAATTGAGCGAGGGACCGGTCGTCGTATCCCGCCCGTACAGGTGCGTAAAGGCGCGCGCCGAGCCGCGCGCCACGATGCGGTTGATGCGGCTGCGCTGCGCGCCGGCCGAGTCGCGCTCCTGCGCCCAGCGGGCCGTGAGCGTGTCACCGGCGATCCAGTCCGGATCGCCGCCGGCGGCGGTCGAGTCGCGGCGCGACCGGGAGAGGGCGCTGCCGAATCCGCGCGCCTCCGTGAGCACCTGGTCGGGCACGTCGAGCGCCAGCGAATCCGCCCGGATGTCCTGGAGCGTGGAGACGGCATGGGGACGCGACGTCTTGCCCCAGGCGAATGCCTGCTGCAGCTTGCGCCGGTCGACCAGCAGGTGGATGGTGTCGGCCGTGAGCACCCAGTCGGCGCTGGTCGCCTTCCCCTCGCCCAGCGCCTTGACGAGCCGCACCTCGCGTTCTTTGAGCCCCAGCTCGATACGGGTGCCCGTCAGGACGTAGCTCTGTGTGCCCTTGCCTTCCACTCGAGGCGTTCCGATCAGCACCCCCACGCCACTGGTCTGGTCGAGCAGCATCGAATCGCCGCGGGCGGCGAAATCGCTGCGGTCGATCGTGGACCGGCCGCCCGCCCACATCCGGTCGTTACCCTTGAAGCGCACGCGGTCGGCGACGATCACGTAGGGTTCGACGGAATCGGCGACGCCGCCGCCCCGGTACTGAATGGTGGGCCGCTGAGTCGCATACATCTCCACCGTATCCCGGATCGACCGCGCGGCGCGCCGGTAGGTGAGATTGGGTCCACGCAGCACGGAGCCGTTATGGCGGTTCACCGCCACGACGTTGTTATGGGCCTCGAGCCGTTCCTCGAGGCGGTAATAGTTCACATAGTTCGCATCGAGGGTGAGCGACGTGTCGCGAATGTGCACGTGGCCGATGAGATCGAGCCGGTTGGCGCTTCCCATCCAGATCGTGCTGTCCGCGAACAACGTGGTGCTGGTCCCCCGGCAGTGCGCGTACACGCCCCCCCCGGCAAAGACGTTCTGGACCCCGCCGCCCAGGTCCTGCTGCTTGGCCTGATGGCCGATGGAGTCGACCACCAGGACGCAAGGCCGACCCGCGCTCGTATCCACGGCCGGGGCCGGCTGCTGCAGGGCGAGGAGCAGCGGGACGACGATCACTGGTTGGGGAGCGTGAACCGGCCGCCGGTCCCGTGCGGACGTAAGGCCGTTACGTTGCGGAACTCTGGATCGGACGTGAACCCGTCGCCCTCGATGTGCCGGCCGGGCGCGTTAAAAACGAAGGCCTGATCCGACGAGACCTGGTTGGTCGCCTGGCGGTAGCGCATGACCTCGCTACGCAGCGTACGGCCGTCGCCCGCGCCGACCACGACGCAGTTCCCCCGACCCTCCATGTCGCCCGAGGCCCAGTGGTAGGTGCCTTCGCGCGCGGTCATGGTGGAGCTTTCCCGGCCGTCCTTGTCGTAGAAGGTGATGTGCACTCGGCGCAGCTCGGCCTGCTGCGAGCCCTGGTAGAAATACGCCGTATCCGCCCGCACGCGGGCGCGGACCACGCCGTCGCCCGTGATGAAATGGCTCATGTTGATGAGCACCTGATCGGCCGTATCGGCGGCGGTAATGGTCGCGGTGGGGCGAACGGAGTTGTTGCAGGCAAACGACGTCAAGACAAGCAACGTCAAGCACCAGCCGACTAGGAGCCTGCGCATTACACAGCCCCCGCTTTCATCAAGTCATGCAAGTGCACCATCCCGATGACCTTGCGGCCGCCGTCCAGCACCGGCAGCGCCATCACGCCGTGCCGCTCCATCAGCTCGACGGCTGTGGAGGCGGGCGCCTCGGCCGTAGTGGTCTTCGGGGTCCGGGTCATGACCTCATGGACGGGGACGTCGAGGAACCGATCGGTGCGCTCCATGAGCCGGGTCAGGTCCCCGGCCGTGACTACGCCGGCGAGCTCGCCCGAGCCGTTCACGACGGCGACGGTTCCCCGTTTCTCCGCCAACAATACGATGCACTCGCGCATGGGCCGCTCGGGGGCGAGCAGCGGCAGCCCGGTGGCGAGCATCACATCGCGCACGCGCAGCAGCAGGCGGCGGCCCAGTACGCCGCCCGGGTGGAGCGCCGCGAATTGCTCGCGGCTGAACCCCTTTTCCTCCAGCACCGTCACCGCCAACGCGTCTCCCAGGGCGAGCGCCACAGTTGTACTGGTCGTGGGCGCGAGCGTTTCGGCGCAGGCTTCTTCGGCGCGGCCGGTATCGAGCACGACCGTGGCGGCCCGGCCCAGGGCCGAATCGGGCGTTCCCGTGAGCGCGATGATCGGAACGCCGAGCCGAAGCAGCTGCTCCACGAGGCCGAAGAGCTCCGCGGACTCCCCGCTCTTGGACAACAGGATCGCCACGTCGTCACGGCTCACGATGCCGAGGTCTCCGTGCAGCGAGTCCACCGGGTGCAGAAACGTCGCGGGGGTCCCGGTCGACGTGAACGTCGCGGCGATCTTGCGGGCGATGAGCCCCGACTTCCCCACTCCGGACACGATCAGGCGGCGCCCCGGCTTGGTATCCGCCAGGAGTACCACGGCCTGTGCGAAGGCGTCGCCCAGGGCACCGGCGACCAGTTGAATCGCGCCGGCCTGGAGCGTCAGCACGCGACGGCCCCGCTCAGCGAGATCCGGCCGCGCGGTAGGCGGCATCGCCCCGCTCCGTGAGATACTGCTCCACCACCGTGTCCCAGGCGCCGCGGGCCCGGACGATGGCCTCGGCGATCTCCCGGACCGCTCCGTGCCCGCCGGGCGCGCGCGCCACCAGGTCGGCCACGGCCCTCACCTCCGCCACGGCGTTGGGGACCGCGATCGGCAGGGCGACGCGGCTCAACACGGGAAGATCGGCCAGGTCATCCCCCGCAAAGGCGCACTCATCGAATTGAATCCCGCGCCGGGTGAGGAGAGCCTCGAACGCCGGCAACTTCGCGGCGGCGTCGTCCTGCACGACCTCATCCACCCCGATCTCGTTCGCGCGCAGCGTGGTCGCTTTGGAGTGACGGCCGCTGACGATGACGACGACCAGACCCGCATCCCGCAGGAACTTCACGCCCAACCCGTCCTGGATGTCGAAGCGCTTCAGCTCGACCGGACGACCGTCGACGGCGCCGAGGTACACGCCGCCGTCCGTGAACACGCCGTCCACGTCGAAGCCTACCAGCCGGAGCCGTTGGGCGACGGTCGCGTCGATCACGACGTCACCGCCTGGCGCGCGCGCGCCCGCTGCCACACGTCGAGTGCCGTGGTCACGATGTCCGCCAGGGCATCGAGCGGCACCATGTTGGGGCCGTCCGAGGGCGCGTGGTCGGGATCGGGGTGCGTCTCGAGAAAGAACCCGTCGGCGCCGGCCGCCGCCGCGGCGTAGAGCAGCGACGGAATGAACTGCCGCTGGCCGCCGCTCGCGCCATCGATCCCCTGCCCCGGCTGCTGGACCGAGTGGGTAGCGTCGAACACCACCGGCGTGTCGCACGCCGCGCGGATCCGGGCGAAGCTGCGCATATCCACGACCAGGTCGCCGTAGCCGTAGAACGTGCCGCGCTCGGTGACGGCGACTTCCGGCGCGCCACCGCTGCGCACCTTCTCCACGGCCCCCACCATCTGCTCGGGGGCGAGCCATTGCCCTTTCTTCACGTTCACCGGCCGGCCGGCCTTCCCGGCCGCGAGGAGCAGGTCGGTCTGGCGGCAGAGAAACGCCGGGATTTGCAGGATATCGGCGATCTCCGCCGCGGCCGCCACCTGCGCGACCTCATGGACGTCGGTGAGCAGCGGCAACCCGGTCGCGGCGCGCACCCGTGCCAGGGCGCGCAGGCCTTCGTCCAGCCCGGGGCCCCGCGCGGCCACGAGTCGCGAGCGATTCGCCTTGTCGAACGACCCCTTGTAGATGACGTGGATCCCGGTGCGCGCGCCGAGGGTGACCAGCGCCTCGGCGACCTGGAGATTGAGCGCATCGGATTCGATCACACACGGCCCCGCGATGAGGAACGGGGCTACGCCGTCTCCGAACTGGGGCATGACTAGCCGGGGGTGCGAGCCAGCGACGCCGGGAGGTCCGCGGCCGCGTCGGTCGCGCGCGCGGCGTGATGGGCCAGCGCGGCGCCGATGAAACCCGCGAACAGGGGATGGGGGCGCATCGGTCGCGACTTCAATTCCGGATGGAACTGGCAGCCGATGAACCAGGGATGATCCGGCAGCTCGATCATTTCGACCAGCGAGCCATCGGGCGAGAGGCCCGAGCAGCGCATGCCGTATTCCGCCAGCACGTCGCGATACGCGTTGGAGACCTCATACCGGTGCCGATGGCGCTCGCTCACCTCCGTCGCGTTGTACACCTGCGCCACCCGCGACCCCGGCCGCAACCGGCAGGGGTAAGCGCCCAGCCGCATGGTCCCGCCCAGTTCCTGAATCCCCTGCTGGGAAGACATCAGGGCGATGACGGGGTTGGCGCATTCGGGGGCGAATTCACTGGAGTTGGTATCGGGGAGGCGGCAGACGTCGCGGGCGAACTCGATGATGGCCACCTGCAGGCCGAGGCAAATGCCGAAGAACGGAAGCTGGTGCTCGCGCGCCCAGCGGATCGCTTCGACCATCCCTTCGACGCCGCGGACTCCGAAGCCACCGGGAACGAGCAGCGCATCGTAGGGGGCGAGCAGCTCGGCCGCCGTTTCCTGGTCGGTGAAGCGGTCCGAGGCGATCCACTGGACCTCGACGCCCGCGTGGTTGGCGATCCCGCCGTGAATCAGGGACTCGTTGATGCTCTTGTAGCTGTCGGCCAGCTCCGTGTACTTCCCCACCACCGCGATGCGCGCCCGATGGTCGGGGTGGAGGATCTTGTCGACCATCACACCCCACGCGCGCAGATCCGGCTCTTTCGTGTCCAGGTGCAGCCGGCTGCACACCTCCTTGTCGAGCCCCTGCTCGTGGAGCTTGAGGGGGATCTCGTAGATGGTGCGCACGTCGGGACTCTCCACCACGCACCCGAAGTCGACGTTGCAGAACTGGGCGATCTTGCGTTTCAAGTCCTCGGAAAGCGGCCGCTCGGTCCGGCACACGAGGATGTCGGGCTGGATTCCGATCTGCATCAGCTCGCGCACCGAGTGCTGGGTCGGCTTGGTCTTCAGCTCGGCCGTCGCGGCGATGAACGGCACCAGGGTCAAGTGAATGAACAGCGTATTCTCGCGACCCACGTCCTGGCGGAATTGACGGATCGCCTCGAGGAACGGCAGCGATTCGATGTCGCCCACCGTGCCCCCGATCTCGGTGATGACCACGTCGTGGTCGGGCGCCAGGCGACGGATCGCTCCCTTGATCTCGTCGGTGATGTGGGGAATGACCTGCACGGTCGAGCCCAGATACTCGCCGCGGCGCTCCTTGGTGATCACCGACAGATAGACCCGCCCCGTCGTCACGTTGTTCACCTGAGACAGCGAGCGGTCGATGAAGCGCTCGTAATGGCCGAGATCGAGATCGGTTTCGGCGCCGTCGTCGGTCACATACACTTCGCCGTGCTGGAACGGCGACATGGTGCCGGGATCGACGTTGATGTAGGGATCGAACTTCTGGATCGTCACCTTGAGCCCGCGCTCGGCGAGCAGCCGGCCCAGCGACGCGGCGGCGATACCCTTCCCGAGGGAGCTCACCACGCCGCCGGTCACGAAGATGTACTTCGTCGAGCTCACGGACTCACCTCCTCACGCGACCGGGCCAATCGCGCCTCGGCCCATTGCAGGTCCTCGAGGGTGTCGATGCCGGGGGACGGAGCCGCGTCGAACAGCGCCACGCCGATCGGGATGCCGTGCAGCAGCGGGCGGAGCTGCTCCAGCGACTCCCAGCGCTCTTCCGGCACCGGCGGCAGGCTGACCCAGCGCGCCAGCGACTCGCGGGTGTAGCCGTACACGCCGACGTGCTGGTGGTAGACGACGGCTCCCGTCGCGTCGCGGTCGTGGGGGATCGGCGCCCGGGAAAAATAGGCGGCGCGGCCGTCGCGGCCGATCACGACCTTCACCCGGCTGGGATCCGCGGCAAAGCGTGATTCCAGCTTCCCGGCCGCGGTGCCGATCGGATCGCCCAGCCGCAGTCGGCCCATCGTTCCCCGGATGGCCGCCGCGGCGACGAACGGCTCATCGCCCTGCACGTTGAGGATGAGGTCGTACGCGGCGAACTCGTGCTGCGCGACGACCTCGGCGATCCGCTCGGTGCCGGTGGCGTGGCGCGGCGACGTCAGCGCCGCTTCGAATCCGGCTTCGCGTACCACCTGGTGGATTTCGTCCGCGTCCGTCGCGACCACGACACGGTCACAGCAGTCGAGCTCAATCACACGACGCACCACCCGGAGAACGAGGGGTTCTCCGGCCAGCAGGCGAAGCGGCTTGCGAGGGAGTCGGCTGGAGCCCAGCCGAGCAGGAATGACGCCAAGGACGGGCACAGGTGAAGATACAAAACCCGTGCCGTGGAGTCTAGAGCAGATATCGGGCCAGCCGGGCTTGCTCCTTACGTCACGGCGTGCGCGACCTTCAGGAAGTTCTCGAGCAGCCGCTTTCCGTGCTCGGTGCCGATGGACTCCGGGTGGAACTGGACGCCGTAGACGGGGAACTGCCGGTGTTTCATCGCCATGATCTCCCCGTCCTTGCCCCGGTCGCCGGACCATGCCGTCACCGCCAGATCGTGCGGCAGACCGCTCCAGTCGACGATGAGCGAGTGGTAGCGCATCGCCGTGAACGGCGACGGGATCGCGTCGAACAGCTCATCTGCCTGATGCACCACCGGGCAGGTCTTTCCGTGCATCAGTCGATCGGCGCGCACCACCCGTCCCCCGAACGCCTCCGCGATCGCCTGGTGGCCGAGGCAGACGCCGAGCACCGGCACGCGGCCTGCCAGCGCCTGGACGAGCGGGACGAGGATCCCGGCTCGCGCCGGCACGCCGGGGCCCGGGGAGAGGACGGCCGCGTGCGGTTTGAGCGCGAGCACGTCGGACACCCTGAGCGCGTCGTTGCGATACACGACCGGCTCCTCGCCCAGCTCCCCGAGATACTGGACGAGGTTGTAGGTGAAGGAATCGTAGTTGTCGAGCACGAACAGCATCGGCGGCGCTTCAATCCTTGAGAATGAAGGTGACCTTCAGATCCACCCGATAGTTCGTGATCCGGCCGTTCTCGATGTCGACTTTCATGCCATTGACCCAGGCACCCTTGATGTTCTCCAGCGTCTTGCTGGCGCGGGCGATCCCGAGCGCGACGGCATCGTCGAAGCTCTTGGGAGAAGTGGACGTGATCTCAGTGACTTTGGCGACGGGCATATCGGTCTCCTGGTCGATAGGTGCTTACAGCGTGAGGATGTAATGGCGGAACTCGACGTCGCGCCGGTAGCCGAGCGATTCGTAGAGCGGCTGCGCGGTGGTGTTGGTATGGGCCGTATCGAGCTCGATGGTCGACGCGCCGGTTTCCCGGGCGAAGGCGTGAGCGGCCTCCATGAGCTTGCGGCCCACGCCGCCCCTCCGGAACGCCCGCGCGACGAACAGATCGGACAGAATCCAGGTGGGGCGGCAGGCAATCGAGGAGAACAGCGGGTACAAGTGGGTGAAGCCGCAGGCTTCGGGGGCCGCCGTGCCCGCGGTTTCGGCCAGGAACATGACCGACTCCTCGCGCGTGATGCGATCCGTCAGGAAGCGCCGGGCGAGGGCGAGGTCGGACGGCTGCCGGTAAAACTGGCGGTACGCGTCGAACAACGGGGCGATCCGATCCACGTCAGCGACGGCGGCGCGACGAATGGCGATCACGCGGTTCTCCACAGTCTCGAGATGTGAGCGCATGACGCGGCACCTCTCCCGTTGGGCGGAATATGCAACGTCAGACGCACCGCGGCGATACTGGACGACCGCTGGGTCAGCCGTTAGCCTCAAGCATCTCCAACGACGAGGAGGAACCATGCGGAGCGCACGCGCCGGCGGCCTGATCGTCGCCACCGTCGTCGCCGCGGCCGTCGCCTGCTCGGACAGCGGTGGTCCGAGTGGGGGGCTGACGGGCAGCTACGTCCTCGATACCCTGCGGGTTGATGCGAACCCAGCACTCGACACATCTCTTGCGACCGGTACCCTCGTGTTTTCGGCGCCGGCTAGCTTTGTGGTGGGGCTGACATTGAAACCGCCTGCGGTCCCCGGCCCCGGCGACAGCACGATCGCGTTATCCGGCACCTACACGCTCGTCCCTACCGATTCGATCTATCTCAATGTAGGAGGGTTCTTCACGATTCCGGGGACATATGCGGAGGCCGGAAACCAGCTCGTCTTAGACATTCTCGTGCCTGCCGGGTTGATCGGCTCGGGGACGAATCCCGCATCCGTGTATATGGTATGGCATAAATGAGTGCGGTCGCTTGACCGCTCGTGCTAACGGGCGACCCCAGCGCTGTGCTGGAGCCGCCCGTCTGGCTCTCGGGGGGTTGTTGCTGTTGCATGCACCCGGCGCGCTTCGGGCACAATCGCCTGCCGGCTCGCTGACGGGAACCGTGACCGATGCAGCCACGGGTCGGCCGATTGACGGCGCGGTGCTCCTGGTACTGCGCACGCTGCTTTCGGCGCGAACCGATGCGCTGGGGCGATTCGTGGTTCCGGACGCGCCGCCCGGCCCCTACACCGTTCGCGTGCTGGCCATCGGCTTTGCCGAAGACTCCGCGACGGTTGCCGTCACGGCCGCGGGCGCCGTGCTCCGCTTCCGCCTCCGGCCGGCGCCCGTGGGGCTCGCCGACGTCGTGGTCACAGCGACGCGCGCGCCGTCGCCGTCGCAACAGGCGGGCACCAGTGTCGCCGTTCTGACCGCGCAGGAGCTGGTCGGGCGCAATGCGACCACGCTCGATCAGGCGCTCGCGTTCGAGCCGGGAGTCACGTTCAACGCCGGGCAGATGGACATCCGCGGCTCCACCGGCCTCGCCCGCGGCGTCGGCAGCCGGGTCCTGCTCCTGCTCGACGGCCACCCGATCCTCAGCGGCGACGGCGGGGAAATCGACTTCGAGGCGTTACCCCTCCTCGACGTCGACCGGGTCGAAGTGGTGAAAGGCGCCTATTCCGCCCTGTACGGGAGCAATGCGCTGGGTGGCGTCGTCAACGTGCTCACCGCGCCCGTGGGCGACGAGCCGGAAACGGTGGTGCGGATCCACTACGGCGGCTACCAGTTCCCGGAGCGCTTTCGCTACACCGACCAGCGCGTCACTACGGCGGGCGTGGGGCTGCAACACTCGCGCCGCTTCGGACGTGCGGGCGCCCGGCTCTTCCTGGGCCGTGAGTCTGACGACGGGTTTCGGCAGAACGAGAACTCGTCGCGGTGGCTGGCCCGGCTGAAACTCGGTTCCCTGCAGGGCCGCGCCCACCCCTGGGATGCGTACGCGGTGCTGACGCGCGCGCAGGATGGACAGTTCTTCACCTGGCGGGACAGCACGACGCCGTTTCAGGCCGACACAGGCGATCTGGGCGATTACGAGGTCGACTCCAAGCTGCTGGCCGGGGCGACGCTGACGCCCGTCGCCGGCGCGACGAGCCTGCTGCGCCTGGGTCCCTACCTCAACTACAACAACCTCCGCAACCACTTCAACGACAATCAGGACTACCACCGAGCGGTGCGCGTCGGTGGCTGGACCGACCTGTCGCTCCGGCTCGGGGCGGACCACACGCTCGACCTGGGGGCCGATGTCGCCCGCACCAGCGTGGTGTCGAATTTCCTGGGCGATCGCCGGATCGACGACGACGCGCTGTTCGCGCAGGATGCGATGCGGGTGTCGGGCACGGTGACCGCCGCATTCGGCGTCCGCATGGACTACCACAAGGCCACGGGCGGCAGGAGCGAATTCGCGGCCAGCCCGAAGCTGGCGATGACCTGGCGGCCGGCCAGCTGGCTCGCGACCCGAGCCTCGCTCGGCGCCGGCTATCGCGCCCCGAGCGCCATCGAGCAGTTCGTGTCCACCCGGCAGTTCGGGTTTCTCGTCATCCCCAATCCCGCGTTGCGCGGCGAGCGAGCCTGGTCCGGAGAGGTGGGCATCGCCGGTTCACCGGGCGGGGGGGCTCGGGTCCGGTTCGATGCGTCGGTGTTTCGGAGCGAGTACCGCGACCTGATCGGCCCCCGTCTGGTGCTGGACAGCACCCCACCGCGCGCGCAGTTCGCCAACCTGACGCGCGCCCGTGTGCAGGGCGTCGACCTGAGCATCCGCGTCCCGGTCGCGGCCAACCTGCTGCAGTTCGAGGGCTCGTATCTGCTGCTGGCGACGGCGGACGTCGACACGAAGGCCGCGCTCCCCTACCGGTCGCGCCACAACCTGGCGGGCACGGTGAGCGCGCTGCGGGGCCTGCTGGACATCGACGTGCGGTATCGCAGCACGGTCGAGGCGGTGCTGGCCTACCCGCTCGACTCGCGCGGTCCGGTGACGGTGGTCGATGCGCGCGTGGGCTACCGGGTGGCCGGCGTGGCCCTGCAGGCCAAGATCAGCAATCTCTTTCAGCGCTATTACGTCGACGTGATGGAGCGATATCCCGGTGCGCCGCGCCATATGAGCATCACGGCGTACCGGGATTTCTAGCGGTCCGGATCACCGCCCGGATGTCCCGCGTCCACCGTTCGGTGTCATCGGGCGGCTGGAACGACCATACCTCACGCGATTGTCCGGATCCGGCGCCGATCCGCACCCGCTCGCCGTCGCGCTCCACTTCGTAGGCGCGGCGGCTGGCCGGGGTAATCTCGATCCCCACTCTCTCGTTCTTGTGAATCAGCACGGTGTGCCGGGTAACGATGATCGAACCCAGGCGATCCTCCCATCCGGCCGCTCGCGTTCCGGCGCCGTGCGTGTAGCGGAACCAGATGTTGTCGGCGCGGTGCAGGATGCCTTCGACGCCAAAGCGCGCTTCCTGCTCGGGCGTCAGCCGGCTCGTGTCCCCCCCTCCGGGGCAGGCGAGAGCGGCACAGGCCAGCGCCAGGACCGCCCGCCCGCGGGTCACCGCTCTTTCTTGCTCTTGCGCTTCACATCCCGACTGTGCGCCCGCTGGTAACTCTGGATGTCCTTGAACCGCCCCTTGGCATCCCGCACCGCATAGAGCTTCTTCCCCGAGGCGCTGCGATGCGTCGTGCGGCGACCTTTCTTGGCCATGACTCCTCCTCGCAAGAGTGAACGCAGCAAGACCGTTCCGACAAGATATCGCTCATCCGTCGTCTTCGGACCGGCGGTGGCTCACGGTCTCTCCCAACACGTGGTCGAGCGCGGCCACGAGCTGATCCGCGTCCGCCGTGGTAAACACGAGCGGCGGCTTGATCTTGAGAACGTTGTGGAACGGGCCATCCGTACTCACGAGCACGCCGCGCTCGCGCAGGCGACTGGCGACGCGGTCCGCCTCGTCGCCAGCGGGCTCGAGCGTGGTGCGGTCGCGCACCAGCTCTACCCCGAGGAAGAGCCCGAGCCCGCGGACGTCGCCGATGAGCGGGCGGCGGGCGGCGAGGTCGGAAAGGCCGGCCTGCAGGTGCCCACCGACCTCGAGCGCATTCGCCTGGAGTCCTTCCTCGGCGATCACGTCCAGCACCGCCAGTCCGATGGCGCACGATACGGGATTGCCGCCGAAGGTGCTGAAGTACTCCATCCCGTTGGCGAACGCCGCGGCGATTTCCGGCGTCGTGATGACGGCGCCGATCGGATGCCCGTTGCCCATCGGCTTGCCCAGCGTCACGATATCGGGGACCACGTCCTGCGTTTCGAAGCCCCAGAAATGCGTCCCCACGCGGCCGAATCCGACCTGCACCTCGTCCGCGATGCACACGCCGCCGGCGCGCCGCACGTGGGCGTACGCGGCCGCGAGGAAGCCGGGAGGCAGCACGATTTGCCCGCCGCTGGACAGGATCGACTCGCACAGAAACGCCGCCGGCTGGGTCCCGCGGGACCGGATGCGGGTCACCGCGTCGGCGACCGCCGTCGCGTAGCGCTCCGAGGCGCGCGGGTCATCGCGGCGGAAGCGTCCACGGTACAGGTCGGGCATGGGAACCTTGTGTACCCAGGCGGCGGGGCCGGAGCCGCCGGGCCCGTCGTGCTTGTACGGACTGGCGTCGATCAACGTCGTGGTGTTGCCGTGATAGCCGCCGTCGACCACGACCGTGTCGCGCCGGTTGGTGTAGGCGCGCGCCAGGCGCAGGGCCAGCTCGTTCGCCTCGCTGCCGGAATTCACGAAGTAGCACACCGAGAGCGGAGCGGGCAGCGTCGCGGTGAGGCGCTCGGCATACCGTCCCAGCAGCGGATGGAGATACCGGGTATTCGTGTTGAGCACGGCCATTTGGCGTTGCCCCGCCTGCACCACCCGGGGATGCGAATGGCCGACGTGTGGCACGTTGTTGACCGCGTCCAGGTAGCGACGGCCGTCGCGATCGTAGAGGTATTGCATCCAGCCCCGGACGATCTCCAGGGGTCGCCGGTAGGCGATGCTCAATGAGGGCCCGAGCTGTCGCCGGCGCACGGCCAGGAGTTGATCCGGAGTCGGAGCCCCTGCCCCGGCGGACGACACGGGCAGGGGCACCTGCGCGATGAGGTTGGGATCCGGGGAAAGACTGGTCCACACGGCACGCTGGCTGGCGCGACCCACGCCGGGGAAGTCTCCCTGCCGGTCCAGGAGATCGACGATGATCTGGAAGTGGAGGTGAGGCGGCCAGCCGCCGTTGACCTCCGTGTCGCCAACCCGTCCGACCTCGCTGCCGGTGGCGATCGATTGCCCGGGCCGGAGCCAGGCCAACGCATCCCGATCGAGATGACCGTACAACGTGAAGAACGTGAGCCGTCCGCCGTCGACGGTGTGACGCAGCACGATGGTGGGACCGTAGTCGAGGCGGGCGCGGTTGTCGCGGAACGAGTGGACGATGCCGCCGAGCGGCGCCAGCACCGGCGTGCCGGGGGGCAGAAACAGATCGAGGCCCAGGTGGATGGTGCGCCACTCGGCGCCGTCATTGCCTTCCTCGCGGTAGGCGTCGCTGGTGTACGCAAGCCGGGCCTCGTCGTAGCGTCCCACGCCCAGCCTGGCGCCGGCTTCCGCAATGACATCGGCGATCACCCGACCCCAGCGATCAGGGTCGGCCAGCGAGCGCAGGTCGGTCAGCGGGCTCGCCACGGACAGATCGATGGTCGTGGCCCTGTAGAGCAGCTCCGGGGCGACCAGCGGCCCGAGCTCCGTGGGATGGTCGCGCAACCAGCGCGTCACGGCGACGCTGGTCGGGACCGCCGGCAGGCCGCACGCGTCGCGGAAGACGTACCCCGCCAGTCGCGGCGCGACCGCGTCGAGCCGCTGCAGCGCTTCCCAGGCGGGCGCTTCGCTGATCGTGAGATAGGCGTTCGCCGGCAGGGCGGCCCGCTGCACGGCGGCATTCACGACACTCACCGCGAGCCTCGTGGCGACGAGCCCATCCAGCAGATCGAGCTCCGCATCCTCCAGGGGGCGCACGGCATGGTAGCCGGCCGCGACGCGGGCGACCGCCGCGGCCGGATCGGGTTTCCCGAGCGCGGCGTAGGCGGCCGCGATCGCCAGGTCACACACCTGGACGCTGTGGACCAGGTCGCCGAAATCGATGGCGCCCGTGACACGCCGGGACCACGCGTCGTCGCCGCGCACCAGCAGGTTGTAGTCGTTGGCGTCGTTGTAGATCAGACTGGTGCGCAGCTCACTCAGGAACGGGGTGACTTCCCGCTCGAACCGATCCAGCACGCGCTCCACCAGCGCGCGGCGTGCGGCGTCGGTCACCTTGTCGAGGTGCCCGCGGATCCAGCCGGCCCGCACCAGGTCCCACTTCAATTCGCGACGGGCCGCGGGATGGTCGAGTCCCTCGAGCCCCGTGTCGAGCTGGGCGATCACCCGGCCGAGGCTCTCGAGCAGCTCGGGGCCATGGGGGCGCACCTCGGCCAGCAACACGCCGGGGACCCAGCTCAGCAGGCGGGCGTAATGCGTCTCCCCGTCGCCGCTCGTGAGGGCGATGAGGTCCGCCCCGTCGATCGCGGGGAGGACGCGCGGCAAGGCCACGCCGGGTGCCCGCTCCGCCAGCCGGCGCAGCGCTAGGTGCTGCAGCTCGAGGACCTCACGGTCCTCGCCCGCATGGGAGATCTTGAGGACCCCGCGTCCGCCATCGGAGAAGCGGACCAGGTAGTTCTGGTCCCGCTCGGAGGGCAGCGGCCGGACGGTGCCGCGCTTGCCGAAGCGCCGCGCCGCGATGTCCTCCGCTTCCGAGGCGCCGAATGTCGGCTGACGGTAGGTGATGCTGAGCGTCACGCCGGAAAGATCGCGAACTCGCGTCGTGTGGTGGTCGGAGCAGTGCCGGAAGCCATCGCGCCTCGATCTGAACGGGTGAACAGCCGAAAGCTGTATCGCAGGCCCGCGTCCCGGAAGGCGTCGCGTGCGGGGGGAGTCGCTCCCCAGTGGCGCGCGCGCAACGCTCTAGCGGCCGATGTCCTCGTTCCAGAGACCGGGTCGAGCGGCGATGAACCCGAGCATCAAGTCGCGGCATCGGGCGTCGTCCAGAACGCGGACGGTCACGCCGCGATCGCGCAGCAGCTGTTCCTCGCCTAGAAAGGTGCGGTGCTCACCGATCACGACCGCGGGGATTCCGTACAGCAGGATGGCACCGGAGCACATAGCGCACGGGGACAGGGTGGTGTAAAGCGTGGCTGCCTGATACACCGCCGCCGGCTGGCGGCCGGCCCGCTCGAGGGCGTCCATCTCCGCATGCAGCACCGCGCTGCCCTGCTGCACGCGCCGGTTGTGACCCAGCCCGATGATCTGACCGCCGTGCACGAGCGCGGCGCCGATCGGGATGCCACCTTCGGCGAGCCCGCGTACCGCCTCCGCGACGGCGGCGTGAAAGAACTCGGCGTCGCGGTCGGGCCTCACGTGGCCGCGAGGACGCGGCGGGCCTCCTGCACCAGCACGGCGTTGCTCTCGGCCATTGAGCCGTCCGGCAGGGTCAACGTGTCTTCGAAACCGACGCGCGTGCCGTGGCCCCGGGCGGCCGCTTCGGCGATCAAGGGCCAGGCGGTGCGATCGACGCCGTGAAGGAGCCACGGGAGCGTGACGCCGGCGCGCGTCAAAATCGATTCGATCTCCCGCACCGTATCGAGGGCGGTCTGCAGCTCCTGCGCCTGAGGCTCGACCAGGGCGCGCAGGCACTTCCCCGCCAGACCGCTCCGAGCCACTCGGTCGGCGGCCGCGGGATTCGCGGCCCCCGCCTCGATGGCGACGCCCTTCGACAGCAACAGCGCGGCCAACAGCTCGGAGCCCGGCTCGTCGAAATTCACCGAGGCGAAATCCGGTAGCGCGCTCCACGCCGACACCAGGCGATGGCGCTGCTCGGTGTCCGGGACGATCCAGGCCCCCGTGCTCACCCCAACCGGGATGCCGGGGATCGCGGTCCGCAGCGCGCTCAGCGCCCGCGCGACGTCCTCGGGTGCCAGGCTTTCCATGCCGCGGGTGTCGCGCACGTGCAGGTGGATCGACACAGCGCCGGCCGCGACCGATTTGGCCGCCGCATCGGCCAGCTCCGCGGACGTCACGGGGAGCGACGGATGCTCCTCGCGTCGTCGCGCGCCGTTCAGCGCCGCCTGGAGCAGCACGGGACGGCTCCTGGTCGCCGAACCGGTCATCCCCGATTCCCTCCCTCGAGCCCGTCGGATTATGCGGATGGCCGGGGCGCTCCGCTACCGCCGTCGCGGGGTGCCGGGAACGGGATGTCCAGGGTTCCCCCGAGGTCGAGCGCGCCCCAGGCGTCGGCGAGACGAGTCTGGAGGTCCCGGACCTGCTGGACTTCCACGTCCCTGATCGGTCGGAATCGCTCCAGACGCTGCCCCGCGAGCGAGGGATGCAGGAGCTCATTGAACTCCGCCGCCGTGAACGGGCGCGGTTGCGCCCGTTCGAGATCGAACACGCCCACGATACTTTCCGCCACTCGCGCTTCGGACGGCAACGCCACGCGGGGAGCGAAATCATCGAGCGACCAGCCGGAGGCCACGAGACCGAAGAACGCTTCGGTGAAGCCCAGCACGCTTTCGATCGCGTAGTGCGTGAGATCGTGGACCGGGAAGAACGGATGCACCCGGCTCCAGGTGCGCGATCCGTCGCTGCGCACGCACGTGAGCGAGGCGGGTCCGTCCCGGCCCTTGCGCAGCTGAATCGTCATCCGCGCGACCACGCTACGATCCCGCCAGCCAATGCACGGCGCGCATCACGAAGTAGGCGAGCGGGGCCGCCAGCAGGCCCTTGAGCAGCACCAGGCGCAGCGGCTGCCCGTGCACCAGGCGGGCGTGGGTGACCGCGGTGGCGGTCGTCGCGAGCGCGAGCCCGATCCCGCGGCCGAGCACCGCGCTCGCGCCCAGCCCCACCAGGCTTCCGATCAGCACGGCCACCAGAAACGCGACCAGCTCGGCGGTCAGAGGCCGGGCCTCGCCCTGACCGGTGACGGCACGCGCGAAGGCGACCGCGGGAGCTTCGGCGGCCGAGGCCGGCAGCGGTCCACGCAGCTCGCGGTAGGTCTCGATGGCGGCCAGCAGCGCGCGACCGGCGTCATGGCGGTCGTAGCGGGCGACGGTGGCCCGAATGGCATCGGCGCGGCTGCGTGCGCGCTGCTCCAACCGGCGCACGCCGTTTGGCTGCGCCCCGGCCTCGGCCAGCGCCAAGGGACCGAGCACGTGCGAGCGCAGGAAGGCCAGGAACCCCAACACCTCGAACAGCTCACCGCGCGCGAGTTTGGTGGTCGCGTAGTGCACCCAAATCCAGAACCGATCTTCGATCCACTGCCGATCCGGCGGCGGGTATTGGGCCCGCGTGGCGGCCAGGACCGGCGCCACGGTTTGCCCCCGATCCCAGAGCAATACGGGATCCTCGACCCGGTCGCCCAGCGCGGAGAGCGAGAGGAACTTCAGATCGACGTGAATCGGCGGCGGGCCGTACAGGGCGATCAGGAGGCGGGGCTCCCCGACGTGCTCGCCCGTAAAGCAGCCCAGCATCGGCCCGAGGGTGGAGGCCATGTGGCGCCGGCGCTCGAGGATCGCCGGCCAGGCGGTGGGCGCCACGACGACGATGAGATCGAGATCCGAGTACTCGTCCATGGTGTCGGTCGCGAATGAGCCGCCGGCGACGAGCGCGACCACATCCGGGTGGCGGCGTACGCAGTCGACGATCGAGCGCAGCAGGGTCCGGTGCGCGGGCGGCAGACTGCGCGGCCACTCGGCCTCGGGACGGACGAACTCGGGGATCGCGCTCAGGGCGTGAAACGCTCTACCCAGGGCGCGCGCCAGTCGGGCGCGGGGAACGGCTTGGCCCAGTAGGCGGTTTCCTTCGCGATCAGCCCGTCGCGCAGCTGGAACACGAACACGCATTGATAGGGGTCGCCGTCGCCGTAATCGAGCGCGGCTTCGAGCACGCAGACGTTGCCGGCCGCCGTCATGCGGCGGACCGTCACCGCGGGGAGCGAGGGAAAACGACTGTAGATCGCGCGGCGGTTGTCGCCGCCCACGATGCGCTCGCCCGATTGGGGCCACTCCAGGACCACGTCGTCGGTGAACACGCGGTCGAGGGCAACCAGGTCGCGGTCATTCATGGCCGCCACAAAGGCGGCGATGGTAGCGCGGTGCTTCGCCGTTTGATCACTCATGGCACTGGCTAGTTCGCCTTGAGCACGGCCTCGATGAAATTCAGGGTCTTGATCTCGACCCAGGCGGCCGACACGGCCTCCACCCGGCTCGTCCCCCCCCGATCGCCGCTGCTCCCCATGGTGACGCGGCGGCTTCGGGGCGACGGCTTCACGTCGCGCTGCACCACGATGCCGTGGCGAGGATCGTAGCGAAAGATCAGGGCGGACGCGAGCGCCGACCGGGGTGTAAACGACAGCGCCACGCTCGGGTAGGCATCGTCCCGGCCGGTCTGATCTCGGGTCGACGCCTCATGGCCGGCGTTGCGCAGCTCCGCTTGGAATTCCTCCAGGACGGGGCGGACCACGGTCTGCAGCATTTCTCCGCAGGCGCGGCGCTTGCGGTCTCCCTCTTCGTGGTGCGATCCCTTCACAACCGGTTCCGGCTTGGCCTTGCGCTCCGAGTAGGCGTGCAGCAGCGACCGCAGCTTGCCTCCGCTTTCCTCAGTCATGGCTCACCCCAGCGAAGTCTCGGATACCGTCAACGTCGAGGTCGGGGCGGTCGGTCGGACGCCCGGGGGATCGAAGGTGCGCCTTCAGAACTCGCGCTTCTTCATCTCCGAAAAGAAGTCCTGACGCTCGATGTCCTCGTCCGTGGTCTCGGGCGGGAGCGTGCTGTCGTAGCTCCGCTTGGTCTTCTGCTTCGCCGCGGCCGCCTTGGCGGCGTTTTGCTTGATCAACTTGGCCAGCTTTTGCTCGTCACTCTTTGCCGACATGCGGGCTCCGGGCGCCTGGGACAACCCAGTATAACGTGTCTCGAGCCGGCGTGATGTCACACGTCCAGATGCCGCTCGTACGGCACCGATTCACCGTGCTCCAGGTAGCGGCGCAGGATGCGCAGGTACATGGGCCAGCAGTAACAGGAAGCGCGATAGTGCTGGTTCGCGTGGGGCCAACCGATATGGTGGAACCGGACCTGCGTCACTCCGTCCACATGCGCCAGGTCGAACCCGACCCGGGTCCCGATCCAGTCCGCTCCCGCCCGGGTGATTTCGACCTCGAACGCTGTCGGCGGCAGGCACCGGGTGACGCGTGCCTGCCACTCGACCCCGGAACCGAACCCGAGCTCGTATTCGCTCTCCAGTATCGGCGTTCCGGTGGCGCGTCTGGTCCACCACCGGTCCAGGCCCTCCGGCGTCGCGATGGCCTGAAACACGGCGGCCAGCGGCGCCTGGATCGGGAGATCGCTCAGAATGTCAGGCATGCCCGGGCACTGAATCCTGTGCGCGCGCCGGCCGCGCGGCGACGTGCACGAACGCGGCGGTCGGGATGCCGACCCCGACGGCATGAATGAGCAGCCCGTTGATCAGCACCGGGAGTGACGGGACGCCGGGCGCGGCCGCCGAGAGGGGCACGACGACGCCATGCATGACGGCATACACGATCACCCCGTACACCGGACCGTACACCAGCGGGCGCGTGGCCAGAAACCGCAGCCGGCGACTCACGAGGTAATAGGTCATCACGATTCCCGTGGCGTTGCGAATGCCGAAGAACAGGAAGGCATCGAGCAGGTCGAGGGCGCCGACGGTCAACGCCCCCAGAAACAAGCGCGGGTCGGCGTCAACGCCGGCCGGGGCCGCGGTCATACGGAATGATGTGCTCCCACTCGCTGGCATCGCTGCGCGCCACCACCGCGACCACTGGTTCGGTGGCGCTGAGATTGAACACTTCATGAGGAACGCCGGGCTCGATGAAGATGAGATCCCCGGCCTGATTGTCGACCGCATGGCGCAGCCCGGGACCGTATTCGTGGCGTACGCGGCCTGCGAGGATGTACAGCATGACCTCGAAGTCGACGTGGATGTGCGCGTACGCCACGCCGCCGGGCGGGATGGTGGCGACGTTCATCGAGAGGTGTTTCGCCCCGACGTTCGTGGCCGACAGGCCCGCCTTGTACTGGATCCCGTTCCAGCTGCGGGTATTGCCGCTGGAGCGGATGACCAGGATCCCGTCGTGTCCCTCGACTGTCATGACGTCAGCGTGACGCTCCTTCGCCGCCTGCAAGTCCACGCGAGATCGATCGGGGGCGGATTCTAAAGCTGCCAGCGGCTCCCGCCGCCAACAAGGCCGCGGTCAGTCCGGGAGTCCGTCGAGGCGGCGCTGGAGAAAGCGTCGCTCCGGCTCTTGCCGGGTCAGGTCGAGCGCGCGCCGGTAGGCGGAGCGGGCGTCAGCCGTCCTCCCCAGACGGCGGCACAGATCCGCCCGAGCCGAATGGGCCAGGTGGTAGTCGGCGAGATCGCCTCGGGCCAGAATGGCGTCGATCAGGGTCAGTCCCGCGAGCGGTCCATCCCGCATGGCGATCGCCGCGGCACGGTTCAGCGCGATCACCGGAGATGGATCGGCGCGTACCAGCACGTCGTAGAGCCCGACGATCTGCGTCCAGTCGGTCGCGGCGGCCGACGGCGCCTCGGCGTGAACCGCGGCGATTGCCGCCTGCAGCGTGTAGGGCCCGAATCGCCGTGACCCCAGCGAACGTTCCACCAGGGCCTGCCCTTCCACGATCTGGTCCCGGTTCCAGCGCGAGCGATCCTGCTCGTCCAGGAGAACCAGCTCGCCCTCGGGCGTCGTCCGCGTCGCGCGCCGCGACTCGTGGAGCAGCATCAACGCCAGCAATCCCATGACTTCCGGCTCGGCCAGCAGCTCGAGCAACAGCCGGCCCAGCCGGATCGCCTCGCTCGAGAGCTCCGAGCGGAGCAGCGAATCTCCCGAGGACGCGGAGTACCCTTCGTTGAACACGAGGTAGACGACCTGCAGCACCGTATCCAGGCGCTGCGGCAGGTCGGCGAGCGACGGCACCTGATACGGGATGCGGGCGTCGCGGATCTTCGCCTTGGCGCGGACGATCCGCTGCGCGACGGTGGACGGCGTCGTGAGGAACGCGTGCGCGATCGCTTCGGTCGTCAGTCCGCACACCTCGCGCAACGTAAGCGCCAGCTGTGCGTCGGGCGGAAGCGCGGGATGGCAGCAGGTGAAGATCAGCCGCAGGCGGTCGTCTGCAACGGCCTCGGGGTCGTCAGGGGGAGCGGTCTCCAGCTGTTGGGCGAGCGCGGGCCGGGACGCGTCGAAGCGCGCCCGGCGCCGCAGCGCGTCGATCGCTTTGAACCGGCCCGTCGAGACGAGCCAGGCGCGAGGATTGGCCGGGACCCCGTCGCCGGGCCAACGCTCGAGCGCGGCGGTGAAAGCGTCGTGGAGCGCTTCCTCGGCGAGATCAAAGTCGCCCAGCAGACGGATCAGGGCCGCGAGCACGCGGCGCGACTCGGAGCGGTAGACGGCGTCCACCATCGCCCGCGCCCGGTCGGCCGCATCCGCGCTCACAGCCGGCCTGCCCGCCTACGGCTGCGGGAACTCCTGGATCGGCCGCACTTCGACGCTGCCCAGCCGGGCGGACGGGATCTTCGCCGCGACCTGCAGCGCGTCGTTGAGATCCTTGGCGTCGATGAGGTAGTAGCCGCCGAGCTGTTCCTTGGTTTCGGCGAAGGGACCATCCGTCGTCGACAACTTGCCGTTGCGCACCCGGACCGTGGTCGCCGTCTGGACCGGCTGCAGCGCTTCGCCTCCCAGGTAGTGGCCGCTGTTCCGGATCCCGTCCGTGAAGGCGAAATATTCACCCATGAAGGCGTCCGACTCGTTCTTGGACATGGCCCCGATCTTCTTTTCCTCGTCGTAGATCAGGCACAGGTACCGCATGCTTCCTCCTTGGCACAGGGATTCGTTGCTGGACGCCTAGTAGTCGTTTGGGCCGGCCCGGGATCGACATTCACCTTGACGCGCCGGTCCAGCCAGCCGCCCACCCATCCGCTGGTTCCTTGCACCACCCGGCCGGCCGTCCGGCCCCGGGATGGTTGGCAGCCGCGGCGTACATGGCGAAACAGCTTGTTTGGCGGTGGACTCCTCGAGGCCCGAACCCCCAAGGCGAGCTACTTCCCGAACAGGATCAACACCCCGGCGGCGATGGCGAGGATCGCCATCAGCGTCCACAGCCCCGAGAAGCTCAGACCGAGCAACGGAATCAGGCCGCTCATAATGAGCCAGATCGCCAGCAACAGCATGCCGAGGTTCTTCGTCACTTTCATGCGAGGCTCCGGTGAGAGTGGACGCCGGATAAGGTGTGGGGTGGTTTGGAGCATGGCAAGCAACGCAACAGCCACCGGGCGTCACTCGAACGTCTCTCCGAACGTGAGCTGGTTGCCTTCGAGGTCCAGGACGCGGAAGTCGCGCAGCCCCCACGGCTGGCTGACCGGGACGCCGAGGACGTTCGCTCCCCGGGCAACCAGCTCCGCATGCAGAGCATCGGCATCACGAATGTACGCGTAGAGCGAGCCGATCCCGGTGTGCCTGGGCGTGCGCGCGATCAGGAGCAGGGTTACGTCGTCCCGGTCCATCACGCCAAGATCGTCCTGGGCGTGGTTGATCTGGAACCCCAGCACCTTCTGGTAGTAGGCGATGCCGGCTGGAACGTCGCTCAAGGGCAGCTCGGGTAGAGCCTGGCGGAGCTGTCGCTCCGGGTCCTTTGGCGTATCCGGCTCCTGGAACGACTGCCCGAACCACAGCGTATGGCCGTCCGGATCGATGATCTGAAACATCCGCATCTTGATCCAGTTGACCTTCTCCACCTCGGTCGGCCGCCCGCCCCGCGCCTGCACCGCCTCCCGGATGGCGTCCACGTCGTCCGTCTGGAAGAACAGGATGGCGGCTCCCTGCGGCCGGCGGCTGCCCGTGCTGTCGACCGCGCTGCCCCGCACGTCGAGTTGAATGCGTGCCGGCCCCGAGACCAGCTCGGCCGCGCCGTCGCCCGGCGACACGGATGCGGCTTCGAATCCGAGCACATCACGATAGAAGGCGATGCTGCGCGCCACATCGCCGACACTCAGGTGCCGACTGACGGGAGCAACGAGGCGTGCGGTCATGGGGCGGTCACCGGTACAGCGTACGCACGTGAGCCGCGAACGGGCGGAATCCTTCGCGGGTGACTCTCGGGGCGCCGCTGACGCCGATCTTGCGCAGCCGCGGCAGCCCGGCGAGTGCCGCGAGCCCGGCGTTGGTAATCCGGCGCGTTTCCCAGAACTCGAGCTCTTCCAACGAGGTCAGCTGGCCGAGGATCTCGAGACTCGAGTCCGTGATCTGCGTCCGCCCGGCGTAGTACGTCTTGAGGTTCCGCAATCCGGCGAGGTGACCCGTCGCGGCGTCGCCGGTATCACGGCAATACATGCACCACAGCTTTTCGAGCTGTGCGCAGGCGCCGACGTGGCGGAACCCGTCGTCCGAGACGTCCATCGGCAAGAGCTGTGACAGTGCGGGGAACGTCGGGAGCGTTGCCAAGGCCCGGTCGTCCACGTACTTGCAGCTCACGGCCAGTCCATTGAGGCCCGGCATCGCCGCCAGCGCGGCGAATCCGCGCCCCTTGAGATTCGGACACTCACGGCCCCAGAGGAATGCGAGCGACCGTGACTTCGAGAGGGCGGTGAACCCGTCATCACTCGCGACGGTTCCCTGCGCCATGAGCATGCGCAGCCCGGGAATCGCCGCGATGTGCCGCATCGCGACGTCGTTGCACAGCTTGCCTTCACACCCGAGCATCTCCAGGCGCGGCAGGTTGGCGAGGACCCTCAGCCCGTCGGGTGAGAATGCGCCGACGTGCCAGAAAAAGTTAAGTCCGAAGAGCCCATCCAGACCTTGCAGGCTGGCGAGTCCGCGATCGGTGAACGGCCCGTCGAGGAGGAGGTGATTGGGTTCGGAATCGAAGCACATCAAGCCGAGGTTTCCCGCACCGCCCTGCCAGGTCTTGAACACGGGGAAATCGTGCAGCAACACCAGGCCGGCGTCGGTTGCCAGTCGGCCGGTCTTGAACAGGCGCAGGTGCCGTTTGCCGCGCAGGGTGTTGATCGCGCCGTCGCCGGTCGGCGTCCCCATCAGGTCAACCATCTCGAGGTTGTCGCAGAACGAAAGATGGGCGACGCCAGCGTCGCTGATGCGCGGCGTCCAGGTCGACTGAAACCGTCGCAGCTCCCGCAGCTCGCGCAACACCGAGAGTCCACGGTCCGTGACGGCCCCTTTGGGACCGCCCACCTGGAGCTCTCGGAGTTGGGTGCAGCGCGCCAAATGCTGCATTCCCGCGTCCGTGAGCAGCGCGCCTTCCACGAGAAGCCGGGTGATCATGGGAAGACGCGAGACGCGATCCAGGGCTTCATCGGTGATTCCGCCCGCCGAGAGCCCGGTGACTCCCTGCTCCTTGATGACGGCAATCACCGCATCCCAGTGACGCGAGGCCAACGGCCCGTGGACCTCGATGGTGTTCTTCTCATGATCGATGCGATACAAACCGGCAATGGCACCTAGGTCCGCCTGGCCCCCGCCAGCCGGCTTCACGCTCCGGACCAATCCGGCCCAAGTGTCGAACCCCATCTGCCGCGCGATCAGCAGCCGTGCATCGTCGAGCGCCTGTTCCGGCGTCCTGGCGGCCGAGGCAAACCAGGTGGGCAGCTGCTCCTGCATCGGGGTGAGCTCCCGATCCCAGACGAACGCGGTCCCGAGCTCCCAGTTGATTTCCCGGATGGCGGTGAAGTCGCCGGACGTGTAGGCCGCAACGAGTCGCCGCGCCAGCTCGTCGTACACGGCGAGACCGGTCGCGCTCATCGCGGTGACATGGTGCACGAGTTTGGGCCAGCTGGCGAATCCGTAGCGGTGGGCGAGTCGAAACTGTGCCTCGGCGAGGAGGACTTGGTCGGTCCGGCTCAAGTCTTTGGCCTGCTTGCGCAACTGCTCGAGCGACGGGCGCGCGGGGAGACTGAGGGGGTCGGACACATGATCTCCTTTCAAGGACGCCCGCGTCCGCCGCTCGGGCTGAAAGAAGATCGAGATGGTCGATGCGGTACAGCTCAGGTGGGCTCGGCCCTTCCCGCGGACGGGGTGCGTCCTGTCACGCGAGACGAAGACTATCACGGGCGCAGCCGGGCGTCCAGTTCGTCATACCCTGTTGGCGTCGGGATCTCCTACAGATAGCGGAGCCACCAGTCGTTCCTCCGCGCTTTGAGAGCGGCGTACCAACTGCAGGCGACATACAGGAGCACGATGGCAACCCCCCATACCGCATACAGGAGGCCGAGACTCCAGGTAGAGCCATCCGGCGGTGGTGGATTGCCCATGGGGTGGTTCGTGAACCACCAGGAATCGATCGACCCCTGCCTGATCCCGGACACCGCCATCGCGAGGGCATGGATGAGTGGAATATGGAGCAGGTAGAAAAAGAACGGCACGCGGCCGAATACCGTGACCCAGCGAGCCAGGAACCCGCGGGCGCGTTCCAGGAACGGAATCAGGGCGATCGGCGGACCCAGCGTCATCAACAGGAACAGCAGCGATGCCGGGTACTTGGTGGTGTTGAAGAACGAAAGCAGGGCGGGCATCGCATCCCCGCTCCACGGTCGCGGGTCGCCGTACACGTTGAATCCCCGGAGCACCAGGAACAGCGCGATCGCGCTAAGGCCGATCCCGAGGCACAGCTGATCGCGCCGCCGGGGCTCGCGGGTCAGGGTGACCCCGAACGCGTAGCCCGCCGCCATGACGCCGATCCAGGGGATGATCGAGTACAACACGATCAACGGGCCGATCGGCCCTTCGAAGAAGCCGACGTAGAGGATCTTCCGCGCCGCGGCGGGAAGCAAGGGAGCGAGCGACGGCATGATCGCGTTGTGCAGCACGATGACGGCCACGCCGATGGCGCCGAGAGCGCGCACCGGCAGCTTGACGAGGATCGCCATCAGGATCACGCACCAGCCGAGCGCCCAGATCACTCCGGCGAGCATGTAGTTCGCGAAGTCGAGATTGAAGGTCCAGGCAACGCGGATCGCGGTCAGCTCGAGCAGCACGAGCCAGATCCCGCGCGTCAGGAGAAACCGGGAGACATCGCGGTGCACGCGGCCGTAGAGAAACGCGCTGGTCCCCGCCAGAAAGAAAAAGGCGGGGGCGGAAAAGTGCGTCACCCAGCGCGTGAAGAAGATGCCGGCCGTCGGGCCACCCGCGGGGAGTCCGGAATACACCCGCACATGGTCGATTGCCATCAACACCATGACGGCCCCGCGCATCAGATCAACGGAGCTGACCCTGCCGGCGCCGGCTCGGACAACGGCCGGGGCGGTGAGGTTGGAAGCCGCTGTCATCGTCGACAACGTGCCCCGCCCCGCCCGCCCAGTCAAACTCGACGCGGTGAGCGGCGGGATTGGCGCGGTGAACGGCTGCCGGCGTGCAGTCGGGTCTTGAGCTGCGCCAGCCGCCGCCGGCTGACCGGCAGGTCGATGCCGTCCCGCAGGCGGATCACCGAGCCGCGGGTTGGCTCGGTGCGCAGCTCGCGCACATGATCCAGTCGGACGATCACGGACCGATGTACCCTGGCAAACCGGGCGGGATCGAGCCGGGCCTCGAGCTCGGACAGCGGCCGCCGGACCCGAAAACGCCTGGAGCCGGTGTGAATCGCCACATGATCGTCCTCCGCTTCGATCCAGTCGATCTCGTCGGCATCGAGCAGGACCTCGCCGCTGCCGGTTGGGATCACGAGGCGGTGGCGCGCGCGCGCCCGCATCTGCTCGAGCACGCGGGACATAGCGGCGCGAAACCGCGCCTCGGACAGTGGCTTCACCAGATAGTCGAGGGCCCGCGCCTCGAAGGCGCGCACCGCAAACTCCTCGTGCGCCGTCACGAACACGACCGCCGGGCTGCGCTCCGCTCCGAACCAGCGGGTCGCGTCCATGCCGTCGAGACCCGGCATCTGAATATCGAGAAAGACGAGGTCCGGCTTGAGTTTCGCGACCGCCCGCACCGCCTCGCGGCCATCCCGGCACTCAGCGACGACGACGATCCCCGCATAGGGAGCGAGCAGCTGGCGGATACCGCGCCGGGCCAGCGGCTCGTCGTCCACGATCAAGGCCCGAATATCAGCCACGCGCAGGCGCCAACTCTCGATAGGGGAACCGCACGGCGGCCCGCGCTCCGCCGCCCGGAGCTTCCTCGAGGTCGAGCCGGGCGCGAGATCCGTACATGGTCGCCAGGCGGGCTCGCGTGTTGCCGAGCCCCACCCCCTCGGCCACTCCACCGGGGGGCAGTCCCGGTCCGTCGTCGATGACCGACAGTACCAGCTCTTCAGCCTCGCGCCGCGCCTCCACTCGCACCAGCGTCGCCGTTCCCCGCTTGGCGAGCCCGTGCCGGATGGCGTTCTCCACCAGCGGCTGCAACAGGAATTCGGGAACCGCGGCGCCGTACACGTCCGGTTGCACCGCGAATTCCGGCCGCAGCCGGTCGGAGAATCGTAGCTGTTCGATGTCCAGGTACTGGCGCACGAAGCTCAGCTCGTCGGCGAGGGACACTTCCTGCGGACGGTCGGCCCGCATCACCCGGCGCAGCATCTCGCCTAATTGCTCGAGCATGCGGGTCGCCGTGGCCGTGTCGCGGTCGCGCACGATGACGGTGATGGCATTGAGACTGTTGAACAGGAAGTGCGGCTGCATCTGCATGCGCAGCGCCCCGAGGCGGGCTTCCGCCAGCTGGGTTTCCGAATCCCGGGCTCTGATGAAATAGGTCACAGCATGCTCGACACCGAGCACGGCGAAATAGACCGCTACCCCGAACGGCAACGAGGTCAGGAACCAGCTCAGCACGCCGCCGCCGTATGGCGTGTCGCCGAACAACACGAGACTGAGCAGCGCGCCGCCGATGGCCCAGCCAGCACACAGGAGAATCGAAGCCGCCAGGTGCAGCGGGATCCGCCGGGCGATGGCTCCCTTGACCAGTGGTGCTCGACGCGCGAGCCAGAACACCCCCGGGGTCAGGAAGGCATAGATGAGCCAGTCCCCCGCCTGCCACACGAGCACGCGCGCACCCGGCGGATCGCCGCCGGCGAGCAAACCCTGCGCGTACTCTTTCAGCGCTGCCAGGATCGCTGGGACGAACCAGGCCGCGGAGACGAACGCCCACACTGGAAGGCGTCGCCGCGTGATCAGCGCTCGGCGTGCGGCTTCATGTCATCCGGTATGAGCCACCGCAGCGGCATGGGTCGCGCGCACGCGGCACCAAGCCACCGTGAGGAGCGACCCGTACCCAATCACGAGCGGCAGGAAGAACGCCAGTCGGGGAACGTCGAGCGGTTGCAACCCACGCAGCGTGATCAGCACCAGAATGGCCCAGAACAACACTCCCCGCACCATGCGGTTGTTCGGCACGAGCGCGCGTGTGCCGGCGAAGATCAGGCCGCCAGCCAACCCGCTTACGGCTCCCAGGAACACCACCGTCGCTGTCCCACCCATCGAAAACCCGGGCGTGATCCCCTGCGCCAGCGCGATTCCCCGCATCGCGAGCCTGCCCCCGATACCGAGCACGATCGTGCCGAGGAGCAGGCCGAGCGTCCCGGCGCGGAGCCAGTCCTTGCCCGACGGCCGACGTGAGTGCTCCACCATGGTGGTGTCTCCCTGTTCCCTCCAGTACCCGGAAAACTGACTGCGCCTGATGGCGTGAGGAAGGGCCTCGGATCAATCACGCCACCGGTGCACGCGCTCGACCAGACCCTCGTCGCCCAGCTCGCGGCACAGCGCCGTGAAGTCCGGGCGAACGGCCCCGGTCCACCGGAGTGCCGCGCCGGTCTCGACGAGGGGGACGTCGGTCCGCAGCGTCGCCAGCCGGCGATACAGCATTGCCGCCTCGCGGTGCGCCTGCAGACTCTGCGCCAGCGCTCCCGACCCCCGCACCCCCACGGCCCACCGGGAGTCGTCGTCGGGAATCGCCTCCAGGTGCCGGTAGTGGGCGAGCAGCGCGGTCGCCGACCGGGGGCCCCAGCGCGGGACCCCGGGGATTCCATCGGCGTCGTCCCCGACCAGGGCCAGCCAGTCGGGAATCGACGCGGGAGCGATCCCGAACTTCTCCAGAACCGCGGTCTCATCGTACCACTTGCGCCGCAGGCGATCGAAGCACACGACCCGAGTGCCGCGAACGCACTGGGCCAGGTCCTTGTCCGGAGAACAGATTACCACCTGCTCCACCAGGGTGTCGTCCGCCGCCTGCGCCGCGGCCGTGGCGAGCGCGTCATCGGCTTCAAACTCAACCATGGGCCAGACGACCACGCCCAGAGCGGCCGTTGCCCGCTCGGCGAGGGAAAACTGCGCCAGCAGCTCTGCGGGCACTCCCTCGCTGGTCTTGTAACCCGGGAAGACGTCGTTGCGAAACGACTCGATGACGTGGTCGAACGCGCAGGCCACGTGCGTCACGCCGTCCTCGCGTAACAGCGACAGAAGCGAGCGCGCCAGGCCCAGCGTGGCGCCGACCACGGTGCCGTCCGCAGTGGCCGCGGCCGGCGCGCCGAAGTGGGCTCGGAACAGCTCGTAGGTCCCGTCTACCAGATGGACGCGCGTCTAGGCTCCTTGGTCCAAAAAGTCGACCACCCCGGTTTCCAGCGAGTACTCGGCGCCGACGACCAGCAGGCCTTCGTCCTGGATCAACTGCTCCAGGACCTGGGATCCGTGACGCAAGTGGTCGACCGACGCGTGGATGTTCGCGCGGACGGCCTCGCGCACCAGCGCGTCCGGGTCATGCGTGACGGGAGTGCTCATCAGTCCCTCGACGGAGGGACGCACGCGGTCGACGATCGCGCGCAGATTGCGGGACTGGTTTTCCGTCGGCCGTTGCAGCTCCTCGAGGGTCGCGAGAATCGCCCCGCACTGGGAGTGGCCGAGCACGACGACCAGACGCGTGTCGAACCGGGCGGCGGCGAACTCGACGCTGCCCACCTGCGAGGGCGCGACGATGTTCCCCGCGACGCGAATCACGAACAGGTCTCCCAGGCCCTGATCGAACACGATTTCCGGGGGGACCCGCGAGTCCGAGCACCCGAGAATGATGGCGAACGGCGCCTGGCGCCTGGTCAGCTCGGCGCGGCGGGCCTGGCCCACGACTGCATCCACCCGGCTCGACTCGGATACGAAGCGCCGATTCCCCTCGCGCAATCGCGCGAGTGCTTCTCGGGCTGGAATCATCGATTCGCTATGATGTCGTCGCCGCCGCTGCGCGCCGCCCGTGGTCGTGACGCTGCCCGTGGAGAAAACTGCCGGACGGAGTATTGCGGGTCAGGGATGCAGGACACCGACAAAAAGTGGTCCGCGAACACCGCCCGCGTCAACGACCGCCGGTCGCAAGCTCGAGCAGATAGGCCTGGGTCGGCTGGAGCACGGGGAGTGGAACGAACCGGCCCACCTGTCCGGTCGAGCTCACCCGCAGTGAGGCAGCCGCCGGACCGCCGAGCAGGTTGCGTAGGGCATACCGTCCCGGCGGCAGGACCGGCTGGCCCGATTGGACGGTCACGTCGGCCAACGGTGCCGAAGCAAGGTTGACGACGACCAGGACCGCAGTGCGGCCGTCCGGCGCGCGCCGTAGATAGGCGGCGACGGCACCGTGGCTCGTGGTGAGCGGCAGCAGAGTTCCCGCGCCGAGGGCCGGCTGCGCGTCACGCAAATGAATCAGGCGGCGATAGTGGTTCAGCAGCGAGCCGGAATCGGCGTCCTGCACCGCGACGTTCGCGGTGAGCGAGTCGGGTTGCAGCGGCTCCCAGGCGAGACCCTCGGTGAAGCCGGCCGCCGGCCCCGGCCGCCACTGCATCGGTGTGCGGAGGCGCGGGTCAGGCTTGTCGCCGCTCATGCCGAGTTCTTCCCCGTAGTAGACGAACGGCAACCCGGGCAGCGTGAGCAGGATCGTCGCCGCGAGCCGCGCGCGGGCTGGGTCCCCGCCGAGGGCCGTGATGGCCCGAGTCTGATCGTGATTCCTCAGGAACGGCGCCCACCGGGCCGCGGGCACGGCTCGGTGGAGGCGGAGCACGGGGTGCAACAGTCCCCGCGCCGATCGTGACCGGACCGCCTCGAGGATGGCATCGGAGACCTCGAAGGCGAAGTAGCTGTCGAGCTGGTCAGGGTAATACGTGAGCACGGAGCCGATGCTGTCCCACACCTCTCCGATGGTATAGGCGTCGGGTGCCACGCGGCGGACCTCCGCCGCGAATTCCCGCAGGAACTGGTGCGTACCGGCGGCGTGCCAGACCTGCCCGCTTTCCTCCACGAGGTACGGGATGGCATCGAGGCGGAAGCCGTCGACTCCCATCTCCTCGAGCCAATACCTGGCCACCTTCATGGCCTCCTCGCGGACGGCGGGCGTGTGATAGTTCAAGTCGGGCATGCCGCTCCAGAAGAATCCGTAGTAGTACTCCTCCCGCACCGGCGAGCGGTGCCAGTTGTCCCCTCCCCATGGATTGCGGACGCCGGGATGCGTCGGCGACCACACGAACCAATCGCGATAGGGCGAGTTCGGATGCAGCACGGCATCCTTGAAAAAGGGGTGCTCGCTCGAGGCGTGATTCAATACCAGGTCTACGAGCACGCGAATGCCCCGTCGGTGGGCCTCGTTGACGAGGCGCTTGAAATCCGCGTTCGTGCCGTAATCCCGCTCGATCCGATAGTAGTTGGTGACGTCGTACCCGTGATAACTCGGCGACTCGGCGACGGGCATGAGCCAGATACAGCGCGCACCCAGGTCGCGTCCCGTGCGCGGGTCGCCGTCGTTGATGTAATCGAGCTTTTCCGTCAGCCCGTTCAGGTCGCCGACCCCGTCCCCGTCGCTGTCAAAGAACGACCGGACGAAGATCTCGTAGCACACGGCACCTGGCCGCCACTCGGCGGGCGCGGCGGGCGCGGCGGGCGCCTCCAGGGTGACCGCACCTGCCAGAGCGATGCCGAACGCTGCGCGGCGCTGGAGCACGCCCGCTACGATCCCCGCCGGCGTCGCTTGCCGCGGCGGCGCAGCACGGCCCGGACCGTGGGGGGAATCTCCCGGCAGCCACAGGCCAACGCGTGGGCCAGGTGCCAATCGGCTCGCTGTGCCATGGTGGGATGCTTCGGCATCGGGTGCTTCCGGTGCCAGGCGGTATTCATCGCGCGCGTCGCGCGTCTTGCTTCATCGCTATCGCGCGCCGGAGCAGTGCCACGAGCGCCGGGGATTCGATGCTGGCAGGCGCCGGAATGGGAACGTGGCGATGGCGCTTCCCGTTTCCCCGCATCAGGCCCGTGGATCCGCCAGCCTGGCCCCATCAAACACCCCGAGCTTGACGCCGCCCCGGGCAACCATGATGACGCACACGGTGTCGGCCATGCGCGACCCCACGGCATACCCGATCCGTCCCCCGGAATCCACCTGCTCGATCGCGCCGGGGAGCAGGCGGCGCACCAGACGCCGGGTCAGCCGAGCGAGCCGGCGCACGGGAGGGTGATAGCGCGACAGGAGCCGCTCGAAGTCAGTCGCCATCGAGGTGCAGACGCCGCCCTCAGGGGATGCCGCCCAGCAACGCGACGAGCGATAGCGGCGCGCTTCGCTCCGGGATGTGATCGGCCTCCATCCGGACCACTCGCCACCCGCGCGCCGTCGCGCGGTCCGCGTAGCGCTGAAACGTGTCTGTTGTCGCGCCCGGGTCGACCGTCAGAATGTAGGTCGCCGGTACCCGGCGGCCGCTTGGATTGGTGAGCCGCAGCGTGTCCGTGAACGTGTGCACCGGTTGCGGCACATCCCTTGGCACGGCCTGGACGTCGGTCACCCAGGGGGGCATGATGAACCCCTCCCGTGTATTCGCCTGAAAGAAGGCCACACCGGCGGAATCCATGAGACTGAAGACCGACTCACCCGAGTCCGGCAGGAACGCATCGAGATAAATGAGCCGGGCGATCCGGTCCGGGACGCGGTCGGCCACGCCGGTGATCACCATGCCGCCGTAGCTATGCCCCACCAGCACCACCTCGCGCAGATTCTCCCATACCAGCGTGTTCACCACGTCGTCAATGTGCGTGGCCAGGCCCACTGCAGGCGAGGCGAGATGAACGCGCTCACCCAACCCGGTGAGCGTCACCCGGTATGCCTGGTGGCCCTGCGCTGTCAGCAGCGAGTCAACCCGGCGCCAGTCCCAGGCTCCACCCCACGCACCGTGGACGAAAACGTAGGTCCGGCGGGCGTTGGATGCCGCCTGCGCCGCGAGGATTTGGGACGCCAGCCAAACCAGAGCGACCACGATGGTGGCTGCGCGGCGCATGGCGATGACCCCTCCTCGGTTTGGATGGATCCGTCAATCCAGGGATCGAAGGTAATCGGCCGGCAACCCGACCTTATGACCGACCGCGCGCAACGATTCAACATACTCGGGATTGCGTTGCCCAAGTTCGGGTGCCTCTGGGAGAGTGTAGCACAACGCGGCCACGACCTCACCGCCGCGCAAGTGCGCCAGCACCGCTTGTGGCTGGTACGCACTCACACTCGGTTCCGCGTAGAGGCGGGCCAGCTCCGCCAACGTGAGCGTCATGATCACCCCGTGCGCGCGGCCCGACGGATGCGGCACGAGAGTGGCTCGCTGGCCGATCCGAAGCGCGAAGCCCGGGACCGCAGCCAGCTCGACGTCCCGAGGAACGAGACCCCTGGCGCGCAGCAGGTCCGGATCCATGAACAATCCGTAGAAGAACACGACGGCGCGACGCCGTCCGCCGGCGTCACGGTCGTTCATCAGCTGTAGAGCTAGAGAGCGGCGGCACGGGGACGTGGACCAGGCGCGGATGGACGTTCAACTGTCCCGAGCACATGAGGGCGCTATCGGGTGGACACGCGCACCAACCGCCACGCCCACACACCCAGGGCGGCCGCGACGAGCGTGAGGAGCAGGTACCAGGGGTCGGTTCCGAGATGGGGCTCCGCGAGCATGCGCCAGACGTGCACCACGGCGAGCAGCGTAAACAGGGTGCCGGTGGTGATGAGGTAGGCTTTCATGGGGAATCCTCCTTCGCGCTGCAGCCGACGTGACGACGGGTGCCACCTCGAAATCCACGAGATCCTTCCATCCTTCCACCCACTGCTCCAACGCCGCCGACTCGGCGCATTCCATGATCTGAAAGCACCGATGGAGAGCATCCCGGGGCGCCTCCGGGTGAGTTGCGGCGCCACCGGTTCAAACGGGTTGGAAGAACATCAGCTCCACGCCGTTCGGATCACGAATTCCGAATTCCCGCTGGCCGTAGAACGCGGTGTGCAGGTCCAGCTTGAAACGCACGTCCTGGCCGGCGGACGCCTCCCCCGCGAGCATCGCCCGCGCGTGCTCCAGCTGCCGCTGCTTGAGGAACGCGTAGAACTCGTCGAGTCGATCCGTGCGGATCCACAGGCTCAACGCCGCGGGCGTCTCCCGCCAGGGCACCGAGGACGGAACGAACATGACCTCGGCGTCGCCGAGTCTCACGGAGGCCCACTCGATCCCGCCTGCCTCCCCGTGACTGCCGGCGAGCTCGAATCCGATCGACCGGTACCAGGCCACCGTGGCATCCACGTCCGGCACGCCGAGCATCGGTGTGAGCCCGCGGATCGAGGCGGCCAGATCCGGGATCGGTTTCCCCCCGGATCCGGCGGGTATCCCGGGCGCCTTCGCCCCCGCGGCATGCAGGCGACGCATCGCTTCCTGGTCACCGAGCAGCATCGCGACGGCAAGCGGCGTGCGCCCCTTCGCATCCTCGGCCTCGAGGTCCGCGCCAAGCGCGATCAGGAGATCGAGCGTGCGATAGTGGTCACCGGTGCGAAACGTGCCACCCACGAGCCCGTCCGCCGGTGCCACAACGTAGTGCAACGCCGTCTGTTCCTGCTCGAATCGGGATAAGCGCCTCCGAATCGCCTGAGGGTCCTCCGCGACGACGCCGCGCAGCAGATCGAGATCGCCCAGGGCGATCGCTGAAAACACGTGATGGCGCGCGCCGCGCGCGACCAGGAGCGCCGCAACGTCCCGCCGCGGCTCCGCGAAGACCGTGGCCCAGCCGATCACGTCCATCCGGTGCAGGTCTCCGAAACCGTGCACGTCGGACCCGGCGTCGAGCAACAGCTGCACCGACTCGATCGGTCCGCCGCCCGCGGCGCCGTGCAGTGGCAGCGCGTTGTCCCCCACGTCGCGCGCATTGGGGTCTGCCCCGCGTTCGAGCAGTAACCGCATGGCCTCCGGGTGCCGCACCGCCAGGTGCAATCCGGTCCCACCGTCGGGCGTGCGCTCGGCGACCAGGGACGGATGGCGGTCCAACAGGTCCTTCACGGCGCGCAAGTCACCGGCCCGGCAGGCGGCAAAAAACGCCGTGCGGAAATCGGAACTGGGCACGCGAACTACTCCGCCGGCGGCTCTTTGCTCGACGGCGCTTCGTCCTCGCGGACCCACGCCTGGCGCGGGATCCCGGTCGCGGCCGAAGGGCGCCAGCGAAACCGCAGCCGACCCTCTCCCGTGTGGGTCTCGTCCGGCTCGAGCTCGATGGCTTCGACGATCTGCCCGGAGAGACGTCGCACCTGCTCACGCTGCTCCGGAGTCAATACGATGCCGAGCGGCTCCTGGTCGGACACGGGTAGGTCTCCTCTCCAGCTGGGCAATGGTGCGGAACCTGACGGTTCCGGTGCACGGGGGAAACGCTGCGGCGATGGTCCTATGGCTCCGTTCGTGGCAGCGTGGGTTGCCCGTTTGGTGCGCCAAGCTCGGCACGCTTGGCAAGGACCACGGAGCCGGCGGCCAGCGCGGCACCGATCGGGCAGAGAAAGATCAGCATGCTGTTGTGGACCGGGGTCACCAGCGGGAACAGGGCCGTGCCGAGTATGCCCCACACCGCCGCGCGCCACATCGACAGATCGCGGAGCACGCGGCGGCGTTCCGCCAGGGAGAGTACGACAGCGAACGTCGCTCCGGATACCAAACCGAACATGGCGCCGATCAGGCCAACCCCGAGCGGGCCCTCCCCCGGATCGATGCTGTCGGGATCAAAGAGCCCGACGATCACCCCAATCGCGGCAAAGACGGCTCCCCAGGCCATGCTCCATGTCGCCCCGAAGCCGAGGATGCCTCGGAGTTTTCTCATCATGTCCGCTCCTGTTTCCGGAGCACCGCGATGCGCCCCTTGACGAATTTCCTCACGAGCGTCACGGGCAGTGGCTGGTCGAGTGGCAACTGAATCGTCCCTTTGGAGGTCTTGTACCCCTTGAGCGCGGCTGAATTGGCGCGCCGGAACTCCGCGCTGAGTGGGTAGAGGCTGGTGTGTTTCTTCCAGGCGGCGTACGCCATGAGCCAACGTCCCTTGAGCCTCAGCGCGGGAATCCCATAGCTGATGGTCTCGTCCGCGCTGGGCGCCGCCTTGCGAATGATCGCGCGGAGCTTCCGAAGGACTCTGCGTCCATCGGGCGGTAACGAAGCGAAGTATGCACGCACCTTCGCGGCAGGCGCTGCCATCAGCGCGCCGGCCTCAGCACCAGATTGCGATACTCGATCGGGCCATGATCGCCCTGGAGGAGAATGGGACCGGGGTCGCCTTCATTACTGTCTAACGCGCCACCCGTGATGCCGGGGATGGGTTGCGCGCAGATGATCTGGCGGCCGTTGAGGACGACGGTGACGAGTCGACCGACGAGGGTGATGTCCATCGACTGCCATTCCCCCGCCTGTTTCGCCGCGTTCTCGTTGGGCGTGATGAATCCGTACACTCCGCCCAGCTGATGCGGAGACGGTTCGCGTCCGTAGGAATCCTCGATCTGCACCTCGTACCGTCCCCGCAGATAGATGCCACTGTTCCCACCCGCGGGATTCCGGAATTCGACATGCAGCTGGAAGTCCGCGTACCGCTCGCGCGTGGCGAGATTGGCACCGGCCTCTCGATTGGTCAGGAGTCCACCGACGGCGGCCCAGTGGCTTCTCTCCCCCACGGGCTGCCACCCGGTGAGATCCGTGCCGTTGAACAGGTTCACGGGTGGTCCCCATTGCGGCGGCGTCGTCCGGGTGAGGGTGGGCGCCCGGACCGCCGTCCAGGTGAGCCGGTTCCCGGTCCCGTCGGTCATCCAGCCGGACAGCCCGTTGTCGGCGCCGACCGCTTCGAACTGGAGGTCCGCGCTGCCCTCCTCCCATTGCAGCGGCACGGCAAAGCGCATGGTGTCGTGGGAAACGGTAATTCTCGAGATCGGCCGGACGCTGCCGACTCGCCCCACCACGTGGCCGACATGGGTCCGATTCCCGGATAACCGGACTTCCAGCCACGACGGAAAGGAGCCGCCATCGGGAGTCCTGACGGTGAGGTCCCAGCGGCCACTGACCGCCGATTGCGGAGCATCCTGCCCGGCTAACGGCGGGAGCAGCAGGGAAGTCGCCAAGAGGGTGCTAGAGAGTCGAATCATGGCCCAAGCCTCGGTTCGTGCTCAGAAGTCCAGGTCGTGGAGGTACTGCCAGTTCATGCGCGCGGCCGCCACCTCGTCCGTGGCTCCCTCCTGCTCCACGTAGCAGGGCTTCTCTGCAATCGCCGGCACGGCGGCCAGGAAGCGCTTGAAGTCGAAGATGCCGCGCCCGAGCTCCGTATCGCTCGAGCGGTCGGGGACGACGTCCTTGAGGTGAAAGCTCCAATACCGATCGCGGTACTTCTCGAAGTAGCGCATCGGGTCCGCGCGGCCCATCAGCATGTTTCCCACATCCAGCTGCAGCCGGACCACGGAGGGATCGAGCCGATCGACGAAGACGTCATAGGGCACCTGCCCGTCGATCGCCGCCATGTGATCCGGTTCGTTGTGAAATGCCAGCCAAATGCCGGCGCGCCGGGCCACGGCGCCGGCCGAGTTGAAGCGATCGGCCCAGTCGCGCCAGTCGTCCAGCGACCGCGTGGTGTCTCCCGTGAAGCTCGGCACAATGAGGTACTGATGCCCCAGCAGCTGTGCCGTCTCGAGGCTCCGCTCCCAGCCGACGAAAATCACGGCGGGTGACATGTGGCAGGACGGGGCGCGCAGGCCTTCGCGCTTGAGCGCCGCGGCCACCTGCTGCGGACTCTTGCCGAAGTTGCTCCACGACCAGAGCAGCTCGACGTCCGTGTAGCCGATGGCGCGGACCGCGGCCAGGGTACGATCCGGATCGCGGGACATTGCGTGGCGCACGGCGTACAACTCGAGCCCGATGCGCTCCAGCCGCGTGCCCCACGGCCAGGGAGCGGGGGCAAGTCCTCCCGCCGCGGCCGCGCCCATCGTCGTCAGGAATGCGCGTCGTTCCATGGCTCCCCCCTCCCCCCCCGCGTCGCGGGAACGTCGTCCATCGTTCCCGCATAAGCTGCCGTCCCCGGGCGTCGTCGACAAGGTGAGACGGCGCCCGGGCGACGCGATTATCGCAGCGACCGCGCGAACGAGGGCGTTCACTGAGTGCTCCCCACGCGCCAACCCATCGAGAATGCGGCGCCGCCGGGGCTCGGCCACCGCTTGCCCGTCTTGTCAGCGACGCGCTCGCCCGAGGAGCCGCGGCTGCTGGGTAGGACCGAAGGAGACGTTGTATTCGGTGTCCAGGACCACCCGATCGCCATCGAAGCGAAACGTCAGCGTCGCGACGTAGGGCGTTTCGTACAGCGCCAATGCCACCGTGAATACGCTGTCCGCCATCCAGGCTCCGCTCCCGGCAATCAAGGGACGGTTGGGGACGCACAGCATGCGGTCGAGACCACTCGCGAATCCGTCGCGACTCCTTGCCCAGGAGCCGAGGCCGATCGGGGTGCGGGTCTCCCCGGCGGCGGTGCGGACGAGCAGCGCGGCCGACTGCGGGTTCAGGTCCAAGGCGACCGCCCGCATGCCGCGGGCGTTCTCGGAGAGCTCGAACCACCGCCCCGACGTCTGGGCCACGATCGGACCGGTCGCCTTTCCTGGTGGCGGCCGGAGGGTCAAGCCGGCGAGCCTCTTGGAAAGCCGCTGCTCCGCGGAGGCATCCGCCGGGAGCGGGTCCGCCCGCAGCGCCGGCAGCAGGTGGTCCCATACGAGGTTCATGACGGATTGCATGTCGCGCACTCCGCTCGTGATCACCACGACGGCGTCCACCTCGGGGAGAACGAGACAGTACTGGCCGAACGCTCCATCGCCACGATAGGAGTTGTGGCGGGAACGCCAGAACTGGTAGCCATACCCCTGGTCCCAATCGCTCGCCGGCGAGGAGCCATTCGACGTCTGCATCGCCGTCGCCTGAGCGACCCATTCCGCCGGGATGAGCCGCCGGCCGCGCCACATCCCCTGCTGGAGATACAACTGTCCGAACCGGGCGATGTCTTCCGTCCGGATCGACAATCCGACGGCCCCGACGGTGATGCCCTGAGGACTCGGCAACCAGATCGGGTTCTCGATCCCCAGCGGCGCGAACAACCTCGGCCGGAGGTACTCGAGCATCGTCATGCCCGTCACCCGCTGCACGATGGCGGACAGCATGTAGGTTGCGGGCGAGTTGTAGAGAAAGTGGGTGCCCGGCTTGAACGGGATCGGGTGGGCGAGAAACCGCTTCGTCCACGCCCGATCCTTCGTCGTCGCCGGCTGGTCCCACCAGGGCCAGAGATCCACCTCCGACTGTTGCCCGGTATTCATCCGCAGCAGGTCCCGAACCCGCATCGCCTGGAGGTTGGCGGTGGGCTCGGCCGGCGCGTCCGCGGGAAAGAAACTCAGGACCAGGTCATCGATACCGAGCTTCCCTTCCGCGATCGCCAGCCCGACCGCGGTGGCAGTGAAACTCTTGCTGAGCGAGTACAGCATGTGGGGAGTTGCCGAGTCGTACGGGCTCCACCACCCTTCCGCGACGACGTGTCCGTGCCGCACCAGCATGAAGCTGTGCATGGCATCGAGACTGTCCGCTTTTTCCACGAAGGCCAGAATGGCCGCCGAGGAGATTCCCTGGCGCTCGGGACTGCTGCGCGGCAGCGCACCGCCCGACTGGGCATCGACCGACGACGCAACCAGAAGCGAGAGGAGCGCGGGGCGCAGGGTCACGGGAGGTCGCGCTCCCAGCGCCATACGATTCCATCAACCGGGTCGGTGACGGTTCCGGTGTGGCGGAAGCCGCACTTGGCGAGGACGCGCGTGGATGCGTTCGATTCGGGCAGCGTGTGGGCCCGGACATGGTGTACACCGCCGCTGCTTCCGGCAAACTGGACCAGCGCCGCGGCCGCCTCGGTCGCATAGCCCTGGCCCTGGAAGCCAGGCACGATGCCGTAGGCGATTTCCACGGTGCCGCCCGAGTCCGGTGGCCCGGTGAACCCGGCGCTGCCGATGATGGTCCCGCTGTCGCGATGGATCACGAAGAATCCATGGCGCCAGGGATCCGGCCCTTCGGCCTGGCGGAGCGCGGCGAGCCATTGCGGGGACACGTCGTCCGAGACGAAGAATTCGCGGAGACCTGCGGCGGCGCGCTGCCCGGCGCGCGCCTCGAAGTGAGCTGGCTCGTCGATCAACGTGAGGAGATGCACCGGCGCGCTCGGGACCAGCGTGAGGCGGGGCGTGTCGAGGTGCATTCAGGTTCGCTTTTTGTGCACCCGCGTACTCTCGGTGAACAGCCGGCGACCGGTCTTGGCGTCGAGGAGCTCGTAGGCGCCCAGCACTCCGATGACGCCCTTGGGAGTACGGATCGGCGCCTTGCCCACGCGCACCCAGGTGATTCCCCCCGTCGCGCCGCGCTGCCGCTCCACGATGTTCAGCTTCGCATGGCCGGACCGGACGACGGCTTCGTCGTCGGCGCGGTACTTCGCCGCCTGCAGCACCCACGGCAGCCGGCGATCGAAATCGTCGAGTCCGACCATGGTGGCGCTGGAGAGCCCCGCATCGCTCGCGAAGTGCTCGTTGCACCCGCCGAACCTGTAGTCCGGAAGCAGCTTCCAAAAGATGCGCACGACGACGGTCGAGCTCGACGCCTCGCGGATGTAGCCCTGCAGCTCCCGCTCCAGGGCATCCGCGCTGGCCGAGGACCACAGCGCAGAGCACGCCGTGATGTCGGGGTGCAGCTCCGGCCACGAGGCGGTAATCACCTGCTGATAGGCCGTCAGAATGCCTTTGAGCTCGTCGGCGGTCATGCTCACTGGGCCGAATCCTCCATGGTCGCCGGCCGCGTGCTCCGCGTCCCAGCTGCGACCAGGTGATTGACTCGGGAAGCGGCCATCGGGTTGCGCCTAAGCTGTGGTGCCAACCTCCCGCAATCAAGAGAGTGGCTACAGACCGGGCTTCAGCACCATGAGCACCAATCCGGCCAGTGGCGTGAGCAGTGCCACGGCGCCCCAGATCTCCCAGCGGCGGGCCACGCCCTGATAGTGAGCGAAGTCGAAGGCATGTCCCCCGCCCGTATCGGCCGCGATCGCACGGAGTTGGCGTTGCAGCGGAGCGACGCGCAGCATGAAGACGACGCCGGAAATGGTGAACAGCACGATGCTCCACAGGATCCACCCGGTTCCCACAATGGGCAGTCGACCGACCAGCGCGGTGGCCACACCGGCTCCGACGATGCCGATTACCCCCGGGATCGTGAACAGCCGATCGCTGCGAATGATTCCATCCATGGTGTGGGCGAGCAGGCGAGGATCCCGCGTACGCGCGGCATGGGCATGCCAGAACAGGCCGGTGGTGATGTTGCCGAGAAAGGCGATCACCGCGACGAGGTGCACCAGCTTGAACCAGAGATACACGCGGTTACCCTCCGGCAGTGCTCGTGACGGGCAGCGTTACCCGAAACTCGGTGCGGCCTGGATTCGACGATACTGCGATCGAGCCGTCATGCCGGTCGAGAAGCCGCCGCACGATGTCGAGTCCGAGCCCAGTCCCCTTCCCCACCGGTTTGGTGGTAAAAAACGGATCGAAGATCCGGCTCTTCACCTCCGGGGGAATGCCCGGCCCATCGTCGATCACGCGCACCACGAGAACCGCGCCATCCTGCGCGGCCGACACGGTCACCCGGCCTCCATCGCCGACGGCA
>Ga0187892_10001409_pt1 | contig 55014 bp, 45 predicted proteins | sample MA1701073metaG_FD_139345 | JGI IMG/M metagenome (GOLD analysis project Ga0187892, IMG submission 139345) | Bio-ooze microbial communities from a basaltic lava cave in the Kipuka Kanohina Cave System on the Island of Hawaii, USA - MA170107-3 metaG ...
CGATCCGGCCGGGGTAGGCCTCGAGCGCCTCGCCCACGATGCGCATCGAGCGGGTGAGACGCTCGCGATCCACGACGTAGGCGATCCGCACCTCGTCGCGGCCGAGGCCCGGCGTGGCGTAGAAGCCGTCGGCCGGCGCCAGGGCGACGGTCTCGCCGTCGATCGCGAAGTCGCGGAGCAGGAACTCGGCGAAGCGCTGCCCGTCGTCGACCGGCAGGCGGGCGCAGACGTAGAAGGCGCCCTCCGGGCGGTGCAGGCGGACGCCGCTCATCGCCGCCAGCTCGCCGTAGACGAGATCGCGCCGGCGCTGGTACTCGGCGACGACTCCCCGCACGTAGTCGTCGGGAACGGTGGCGAGCGCGGCGCCCGCGAGCTGACCGAGCGTCGGAGGGCAGAGCCGCGCCTGGCCGAACCTGAGCACCGCCTCGCGCAGCTCGCGGCTGCGGCTGGCGATCCAGCCGACGCGGGCCCCGCACATCGAGACCCGCTTGGACAGGCTGTCGGTCAGGATCACCTGCTGCTCGATGCCGGCGAGCGTCCAGGCCGAGCGGTGGCGCCTGCCGTCGTAGACGAACTCGCGGTACACCTCGTCCGACACGAGGAACAGCCGGCGCTCGCGGCAGATCGCCGCCACGCGCTCCAGCTCCTCGTCGGTGTAGACCGTGCCCGTCGGGTTGTTGGGCGAGCAGAGCAGGATCGCGCGGGTGCGCGGGGTGATGCGGGCCTCGATCGCCGCCCGCGGCGGCAGCCGGTAGCCGTCGTCGGGGAATGTCGTGACCGGCACGGTGCGCACGCCCACCAGGTGACCGAAGCCGTTGTAGTTGGTGTAGAACGGCTCGAAGACCAGCACCTCGTCCCCGTCGTCGGCGATCGCCGCCAGCACGAACAGCAGCGCCTCGCTGCCGCCGGTCGTCGCGAAGATCTCGGCGCGGTCGACGTCGAGCCCGCGCGCGCGATAGTAGTCGCGCACGGCGTCGAGAAAAGTGGGCAGCCCCGCCGACGGACCGTAGGCGAGGTGCGGGTGGTCGAAGCCCCGGATCCGCTCCAGCACCGCGGCCGGCGCCGCGATGTCGGGCTGGCCGATGTTGAGCGGGTGGACGGTCTTGCCGGCCGCCACCGCGGCCTCGGCCAGCGGCGCCAGACGGCGGATCGGCGAGGCCGGCATCTGCCGCGCGCGGCGCGACAGCGCGCATCCTTCCTCTCGGATCATGCTGCCCCCGGGCGAGGCACTGTAGCCGATGCCGCGCGCGCTGCAAAGCGCCGGCAGGAGTCGAGCGGCGCCGCCGCGGCGAGCGCCGTGTTCGGTCGCCGCTCGCGGGATCGGGGCTTGGCGCAGCGGGCCGTGCGGGGCTAGACTCTCCGGCCGCGAGCGCGCGGGCGCGGAGGTCGGGTGTTCCGGCGAGTCCTCATCGCCAATCGCGGGGAGATCGCCGAGCGCGTCGTGCGCGCCTGCGACCGCCTGGGCATCGAGAGCGTGGTGGCGTTCTCCGAGGCCGACCGCGACGCTCCCTGGCTGCGCCGAGCGACGCGCGCGGTCTGCGTCGGCCCGGCCCCCGCCGCCGAGTCGTACCTCAACGCCACGGCGATCCTGCAGGCGGCCGAGCAGACGGAGTGCCAGGCGCTGCACCCGGGCTACGGCTTCCTCGCGGAGAACGCGCGGTTCGCGGCGCGCTGCGAGCAGCAGGGCCTGACCTTCGTCGGCCCGCCCGCGGCCGCGATCCGGCGCATGGGCGACAAGACCGAGGCCAAGCGCTGGATGGCGCGGCACGGGCTGCCGACGATCCCCGGCTCGAGCGAGCGGCTGCACGACGCCGACGACGCCACCCGCGAGGCGCGGCGGCTGGGCTACCCGGTGCTGCTCAAGGCGGCGGCCGGCGGCGGCGGCCGCGGGATGCGGCGCTGCGACGACGAGGCGCAGTTGCGGCGCGCCTTCGCCGAGGCGGCGCGCGAAGCCGAGCAGGCCTTCGGCGACGGGTCGCTCTACGTCGAGTCGCTGATCGAGGCGGCGCGGCACGTCGAGTTCCAGGTGCTGGTCGACGCCTACGGCACGGCGCTGCACCTCGGCGAGCGCGAGTGCTCGGTCCAACGCAAGCACCAGAAGCTGGTCGAGGAGTCGCCGTCCCCGGCGATCGACGCCGCGACGCGGGACGGCTGGGGGCGGCGCGTCGCGGCCGCGGCCGCGACGCTCGGCTACCGCGGCGCGGGAACGGTCGAGTTCCTGCGCGCCCCGGACGGCCGGCTGTTCTTCATGGAGATGAACGCGCGGCTGCAGGTCGAGCATCCGGTGACCGAGATGGTCTCGGGGGTCGACCTCGTGGTCGAGCAGCTGCGGATCGCCGCCAATCAGCCGCTCGCGCTGGCGCAGGACGCGCTGCGCCTGGAAGGGCACGCAATCGAGTTCCGCATCAACGCCGAGGATCCGGACCGGGACTTCCGGCCCGACCCGGGGCGGATCGCGACGCTCGCGGTTCCGCCCGCGACCTGCGGCGACGGGAGCCGGGTGCGGTGGGACTGCGGGATCGGAGCCGGCGACCGCATCCCGCCCCACTACGATTCGCTGATCGGCAAGCTGATCGTCCACGCCGCGGACCGCGCGGCCGCGCTGCAGGCCGCGGCACTCGCCCTCGACGCGCTGGTCGTGGAGGGTGTCGCCACGACGATCCCGTTCCACCGCCGGCTGCTCGGGGATCCGGCCTTCGCCAGCGGCGCCTACGATACGGGGCTCGTGCAGCGCGAGCGGGCCGGCCCGCGGCGCGCGAGCTGAGGAGCGGCGGATGGCGAAGGTCGTGCTCGAGCCGATCGGCGACGCCCGCGAGCAGTTCCTGCCCGACGCGCTATGGTCGGATCAGCTCGCGGCGATGCGCGCGCTCGGCGACGAGCTGCAGCGCAAGCGCGAGGCGGTGCGCGACGGCTGGGGCGAGAAGTACCGCGAGCGCCTGCGCGAGAAGGGCAAGCTCGACGTGTGGGAGCGGGTCGAGCTGCTGAAGGACCCGGACAGCCCGCTGCTTCCGCTCGGCACGCTCGTCAACCACGGCCGCGAGTTCGAGGGCCGGACCTCGCCCGGCGCCGGGGTGCTCACGGCGTTCGTGCGGGTGCACCGGCTGTGGGTCGTGGTCATCGCCAACGACAACGCGGTCGCCTCGGGGGCCTGGTGGCCGCAGACGCCGGAGAAGATCCAGCGCGCGCAGGAGGTGGCGCTGCGGCTGCGGTTGCCGGTGATCTACCTCGTCGACTGCTCGGGCCTGTACCTCCCCGAGCAGTCGCACACCTTTCCCGGCCGCGGCGGGGCGGGGGCGATCTTCCGCATGAACGCGCTGTTGTCGGACGCCGGGGTTCCGCAACTGGCCGCGGTCTGCGGCGACTGCATCGCCGGCGGCGGGTACATGCCGATCATCAGCGACGTGGTCTACATGACGGAGCAGGCCTACATGGTGATCGCCGGCTCGGCGCTGATCCAGGGCGCCAAGTCCAAGCGGCTGACCTCGCTCGCGATCGGCGGGCCCGACGTCCACGTCCATCTCTCGCGCTGCGCGGACCATCGCGTGCCGGACGACCGGACGCTGATCGAGTGCCTGCGCCGCGAGATCGCGCGGCTGCCGGGTCCGGCCTGCGACTACTACCGCGGCGGCGTCGAGGGCGCGCCGCCGCGCTGGTCGCCGGCGGAGCTCGAGGGGCTGTTCCCGCAGGACCACCGCCTGGCCTACGACATGCGGCAGGTGCTGGCGCGGCTCGTCGACGACTCGCTGTTCTGGGAGCTGTTCCCGCACGTGGGGCGCGAGATGATCTGCGGCGTGGGGCGCGTGTCGGGGCTGTACGCCGGGTTCGTCGCCAACCACCCCGGGCTGATCGCCGATCCCGGCGGGGGCGCGGCGCGGCGCCCGGGCGGCATCCTCTATCGCGAGGGGATCGCCAAGGTCGCGCAGTTCTCGCGCGCCTGCGACGCCGACGGGCTGCCGCTCGTCTGGCTGCAGGACATCGCCGGATTCGACATCGGGGTCGAGGCCGAGCGCCAGGGGCTGCTCGGCTACGGGTCGAGCCTGATCTACACCAACTCGACGAATCGCGTGCCGATGTTCACGGTGCTGCTGCGCAAGGCGTCGGGCGCGGGCTACTACGCGATGGCCGGCCTGCCGTACCGCCCGGTCCTGCAGCTCGGGACGCCGATCACGCGGCTCGCCGTGATGGAGGGGCGCACGCTCGCGATCGGCGCGTTCAGCACGAAGCTCGACGACGAGTTCCGGATCGCGAGCGACGATCCGGAGGAGGCGGCCCGCGTGCGCCGCGGCATGCAGGAGGTCGAGCGCCGGATCGAGGACGAGATGGACCCGGTGCGGGCGGCGGCCCAGCGCGACCTGGACGAGATCGTCCGGCCGGGCGAGCTGCGCCCGTGGCTCGAGGCGGCGATCGAGATGGCGTACCAGGCGATCGGCCACCGGCGCGTCAAGAACCCTCGGATCTGGTCGCTGCACGATCTCGAGCTGCTGGCCGGCGAGGGGCCGGGATGAGCGGCCCGCCTGGACGCTGGACCGCCCGGATCGACGGTCCCGCGAACGGCCCGTGGGTGGTCGGATCGCCCGCGGTCGGCTGGTGGATCGACCCGCCCCCGCGCGGTGGGCTCGTCGGCCCCGCAACGCGCGTCGGCCGGCTGCGGCAGCTCGGCGGCTCGGCCGACCTGGTGCTTCCCGACAACTCGCCGTGCGGGCGGGTGGCGACGGCCCCGCCGACGCGGAAGGTGGCCGTGGGCTACGGAGAAGAGCTGTTCCGTTTCGAGTCGCTCGGGGTCGCGCAGCAGGCAGCGGAACCGTCCGTGACGGAGCCGGCGGCCCGCGGGCTGCCCCCGGGGTGTCGTGCGGTGGTGGCCCCGACCGACGGGACGTTCTACCGCGCGGCCGGCCCCGGAGCGCCGCCCTTCGTCGGCCCCGGCGATCGCGTCCGGTCCGGCCAGCCGATCGGCCTGATCGAGGTGATGAAGACGTTCAACCGCATCGACTACGGCGCTCCCGGGCTGCCCGGGGAGGCGGAGGTCGTCGAGATCCGCTGCCGCGACGGCGCGGAGGTCGAGGCGGGGGACACGCTGGTCGTCGTCCGCCCGCTGCCCGGCTCGGGCAAGGAGCCCGCATCGCGCTTCGCCGGCTCCGGCAGGACCGTGGGCTCGCCTTCGGGCCGGGGCCGCGCGGGCGGGGGCGACTCGACCCGGTAGACGAGCAGCGCCGCCGCGGACTCCGCGTAGTCCTGCCGGGCGAGGACGAGCAGGCCGTCGGGAGTGGTCAGCGGAACGCCGACGAGCGCTCCCACGGAGGGCGGCAGCTTCAACGCGGCGACCCGGTGCCCGTCGCTCGCGGCCAGGAGCAGCAGCTCCGAGCCCTGGTCGAGCACGGCGAGCAGGAGACGCGTCGGCTCCGGCGGCTCCGCCTCTTCCTTCTTCTTCCTCTTCTTCTTCACGTCCTCGTTGATGTCGGCGCCGGCCGGGACCGCGCACCACAGCGCAAGCGGGCGCCTCACGCGTCCTCCCACCTCGACCGACCACGTCCGGTGGCCGTTCCGGGCGCGGACGCACTGCACGCGGTTGTCGAGCGATCCGAAGCAGACGCGGCGCTCGACCAGGAGCGGCGGGACTCCCGGCGCGCCCGCGGCCCGGAGCTTCCACGCCCCCTTCCAGCCGGACGTGCAGCGCGGGCACCGCCGCTGCGCACGGAGCCACCCGCGCTCGTCGACCGCGTAGCGGCGGCGGCCGGTCGAATCCTGCACCCAGCCGTCCGGCGCGGGGTCCGCGGCGGTGTCCGATCCGACGGAGACCCGCGCCTCGGCCCCGGGCTCCGGCGGGACGAGCGCGACGCCTCCTGCGACGGGAACCTCGACTTCACGGCCGGTCCAGCGGGGCCCGGCTCCCGGCAGCGGTCCGGGCAGGGGGATCTCGGCCACGAGGCCCAGCCGCAGCATCGGCTCGGGAGCTGCCTCGGCCTCGGGCGCCGCCGGCAGGACCTCGAACGGGTCGCTCGACAGCGATTGCGCGCGCGGCGCGACGGCGACGAGGGCGACGAGGATCGGACCGGCGAATCGCATGACGATCGCGTGGGAGGGACAAGATAGCGGAGTTTCGCCGCCCGACCATCGGCGGCGACCGGCGCCCGGATCGCGGGACCCGCCCGCGCTCGCTCCGGGAGGTCGCGGCCCGCCCGCCCCGTCCAACGCGCGACCTGGAGGGAGCCGGCGGCGCCATCGCCTCGACCGGGCCCCGCTGCTCGGGGAAGGCATCCGCGGCCGCCACGCGCCCTACCGTCCTGACCACCCAAGCGACCCGCTCCTGGTCCGTCCCGTCGGATCCGTACCGGCGGGAGGGCCGTTGACCGCGAGCCGGGACGCGACCGTCGGCGGCAAGCGTTTGCCGCGCAGGGAGTTGTGTGTTAGAAGGGCGCTCTCCCCGGGCGCGACGCATGCAAGAGACCTACCGCGCCCTGCGCGGCACGCGAGACATCCTCCCCGCCGAGGCCGAGCGCTGGCAGTTCGTCGAGCACACGGCGCGGACGCTCTTCGCCCGCTACGGCTTCCGCGAGATCCGCACGCCGATCCTGGAATCGACCGGGCTGTTCGCGCGCTCGGTCGGTGCCGCCACCGACATCGTGCGCAAGGAGATGTACGCCTTCAGCGTGGGGACCGAGTCGATCGCGCTGCGGCCGGAGGCCACGGCCTCGGTGGCGCGTGCCGTGGTCGAGCACGCGCTGTTCCGCGAGATCGCCGTGGGCTATCCCGAGCGCTACTACTACATCGGTCCGATGTTCCGGCACGAGCGGCCGCAGAAGGGCCGCCAGCGCCAGTTCCACCAGATCGGCGGAGAGGTGCTGGGAGCGGCGGAGCCGGTCGTCGACGCCGAGACGATCCAGATGGTCGAGGCGCTGCTCGACGCCCTGGGCGTGGAGCGGCGCGAGCTGCTGCTGAACTCCGTCGGCGACGGCGCCTGCCGCCCGCGGTTCCGCGACGAGCTGCGCTCGTGGCTCGCCGCGCACCTCGACCGGCTGTGCGCCGACTGCCGGCGCCGCTACGAGGAGAACCCGCTGCGCGTCTTCGACTGCAAGGAGCCGGCGGACCGCGAGCTGCTGCAGCGTGCCCCGCGGCTGACGGAGCTGCTGTGCACGGCCTGCGACGAGCACTTCACGCAGGTGCGGCGTGGGCTCGAGGCCCTGGGCGTGCGGCATCGCGTGGAGCCGCACCTGGTGCGCGGTCTCGACTACTACCAGCGCACGGTGTTCGAGGTCGTGGCCGAGGGCCTCGGCGCGCAGAACGCGCTCTTGGGCGGAGGCCGGTACGACGGGCTGGTGCAGGAGCTGGGGGGACCGGAGCTGCCCGGATTCGGCTTCTCGATCGGCCTCGAGCGGCTGGTCCTGCTGCTCGACCCGCGGCGCGTCCCGTCCGGGGGCGTCGACGCGGCGCTGATCGCGGTCGGGGCCGAGGCCTGGCTCGCCGCGCAGGCGCTCGCGGGGCGGCTGCGCGGCGCGGGCGTGTCCTGCGTCGCGCCGACGGTCGAGCGACCGCTGGCGGCCCAGCTGCGTCGCGCCGACCGGCTGCGCGCGCGCCACGCGGTGTTCGTGGGCGAGACGGAGCTGGCGGAGCGCAGCTTCACCGTCAAGGATCTGCGGACCGGAGCGCAGGAGCGCGTCGAGGAGTCGGCGCTCGCGAGTCGGCTGCGGCGAGGCGGGAGCGATGAGCACTGAGGAACGCGAGCTGCTGCTGCGGACGGCGCGCTGCGCCGAGGTGGCCCCGTCCGACGCCGCGAGCGGGCGGGTCCACGTGCTGACCGGCTGGGTGCACCGCCGCCGGGACCTCGGGCAGCTGATCTTCATCGAGCTGCGCGACGCCTCGGGGTTCGTGCAGATCGTGTTCGATCCGTCGCTGAGCGCCGCGGCGCACGCCGCCGCCGAGGGGCTGCGCAACGAGGACGTGATCGGCGTGCGCGGCCGCGTCGTCATGCGCGAGGCGCCGAACCCGCGCCATCCGACGGGGTCGGTCGAGCTGCGGGCCGAGGCCCTCGTGGTGCACAACAAGGCGACCTCGGTGCCGCTCGCCGTCGACGACGAGAGCGAGGCCCACGAGGAGGCGCGGCTGACCCACCGCTACGTCGACTTGCGCCGGCCCGCGGCCCAGCGCCGGCTGCGGCTGCGTCACCGCCTGGCCGCGGCCGCCCGCGCCGTGCTCGATGCGCACGGCTGCGTCGAGGTCGAGACCCCGATCCTCACGCGCTCGACACCGGAGGGCGCGCGCGACTACCTCGTGCCGAGCCGGGTCCAGCGCGACCGGTTCTACGCCCTGCCGCAGTCGCCCCAGCTGTTCAAGCAGCTGCTGATGGTCGCCGGCTTCGACCGTTATTACCAGCTGGCTCGCTGCTTCCGCGACGAGGACCTGCGCGCCGATCGGCAGCCCGAGTTCACGCAGATCGACGTCGAGCTGTCGTTCGCGACTCCGGAGGTGGTGTACGGCCTGATCGAGGAGCTGATGGCGCGCATGTTCCGCGAGATCGAGGTCGAGCTGCCGCGGCCGTTCCCGCGCCTGGCGTTCGCCGAGTCGATGGAGCGCTTCGGCAGCGACCGGCCCGACCTGCGCTTCGCGCTGGAGCTGCGCGATGCGGGAGCGGCGGCGCGCGGCCGCGGCTTCGCCGTCTTCGAGCGGGCGCTCGAGCGCGGCGACGCGGTACGGGGCCTGGCCGTTCCCGGCGGGGCGACGGCGTCGCGCAAGGAGCTGGACGCCTGGACCGACGCGGCGCGTCAGGCCGGGGCCGCGGGCCTCGTCTGGGTGCGGTGGAATCCGGACGGCACGCTCGCGTCCCCCGCGCTCAAGGCGCTCGGGGAGGAGGGCTGCCGGGCGATCTGCCGCGCCGTCGGCGCGGCGCCGGGCGACGCCGCGATCTTCGTCGCCGAGAGCGCCGAGCGCTGCGCGGCGGTGCTGGGTGCGCTGCGGCTGCGCATCGCGGCCGAGCGCTCCCTCGTCCCCGCCGGGGTCTGGAATCTGAGCTGGATCGAGGACTTCCCGCTCGTGCAGTGGGACGCCGCGGACCGGCGCTGGGTCGCCTGCCATCACCCGTTCACGGCGCCCCGCTGGGAGCAGGTCGACTGGCTCGCCACCGACCCGGGGAAGGTGCGGGCGCAGGCCTACGATCTCGTGCTGAACGGAGTCGAGATCGGTGGCGGGAGCATCCGGATCCACCGGCGCGACGTCCAGGAGAAGGTGTTCCGCGCCCTGTCGCTCGGGGCGGAGGAGGCGCAGCACAAGTTCGGGTTCCTGCTGCGGGCGCTCGAGTCCGGCGCTCCCCCCCACGGCGGCATCGCGCTCGGCCTGGACCGCATCGCGGCCATGCTCGCCGGCGTGGACTCGATCCGCGAGGTGATCGCCTTCCCCAAGACCACGAGCGGCTCGTGCCTGATGACGGGGGCGCCGTCGACCGTCGATCCGGCGCAGCTCGCCGAGCTCGGCCTGCGCGCCCGCCACGACGCAGAACCCTAGCCAGGTCAATGACTTATCCTCCAAGACGCTGGCCCGGCGTCGCTCCCTGTGGTAGCGTGCCGCCAGGGGTTTGCCTATTCATTAGGATCCGGAGCGCGGGTCCCAGCGGCGGCGGAAGAGGAGGTTCACGGGAGGCGCGGCAGCCCAGGCCCTTCGGGCCCAGCTTCTGGCGGGTCGGCTCGCGACCCGCCGGGGTCGCCCCCGGCCGATGAAGACCATCACGCTCGACGACCGCGTCATCCGGGCCGTCGCCGGTCACCACGAGGAGGCGCTGCGCCTGATCGAGGAGCGCTTCGGGGTCCGCATCACCGCGCGGGGCAACGACGTCAGCGTCTCGGGCGCGGACGACGCGGCCGACGGCGTGGAGCGCGTGGCGGACCTGCTGCGCCAGCTCTCCGACCTGCAGCGCCAGGGCGTGTCGCTCGGCCGCGACGACCTGAAGACGGCGGTCGGGCTGATCGCGGCCGAGCCGGGCGTCCAGCTCGCGGCGCACTTCGTCGACGCCCGGATCGATTGCCCGAGCAAGGCGATCGTCCCGCGCTCGGCCAACCAGCGGCTGTACGTGCGGGCGATGCAGCAGAACGACCTGGTGCTGGCGATCGGCCCCGCGGGAACCGGCAAGACCTACCTCGCCGTCGCGGTGGCGGTCTCGCTCTTCCTGCAGCGCCGGATCCAGCGCATCATCCTCGCCCGGCCGGCGGTCGAAGCCGGCGAGCGGCTGGGCTTCCTGCCGGGGGACATCGCCGCCAAGGTCGATCCCTACCTGCGCCCGCTGTACGACGCGCTGTACGACCTGGTCGAGCCGGAGCGCACCGAGCGGCTGCTGGAGCAGGGGGTGATCGAGGTCGCGCCGCTGGCCTTCATGCGCGGCCGGACGCTGAACCACTCGTTCATCATCCTCGACGAGGCGCAGAACTCGACCTCCGAGCAGATGAAGATGTTCCTGACGCGGATCGGCTTCGACTCCAAGGCGGTCGTCACCGGCGACGTGACGCAGATCGACCTGCCGGCCGACAAGCGCTCGGGGCTGGTCGAGGCCAGCGAGATCGTCGCCGGCGTGCCGGGGATCGCGCTGCGTCGCTTCGACGAGCGCGACGTGGTGCGACACCCGCTGGTGCAGCGGATCATCCAGGCCTACGACCGGCACCAGGCCGCCCGGCGGCCGCGGCCCGAGGGCGCGGCCCGATGAGACTCCCCCGGCGAGCACGCCCCAGCATGGCATCGCTGCCCGCCGGGAAGGCGACGACCAGGGTGCACCAGTGAGCGACGAGCCGGCCCAGGCTGCCGCCGGCGGAACGGCCGCGCCGCGCGGGCCGCGCCGCAAGCGGCGCATGGCGGTCCGGCTGCGCAGCGCCTTCCGCGCCCGGATCGACCGCGTGCTCGGCGCCGACCTCGGCTGGAGCATCCTGTTCGCCGGCGTGGTGGTGCTGCTGCTCGGGGGCGGGCGCTGGAGCGGGGCTCCCGAGCCGACTCGCGTCGGACAGGTCGCCGACCGCGACCTGCGCGCCCGCCAGTCCTTCGAATACCCGGACGAGTCCCGGACCGAGGAGCTGCGCCAGCAGGCGCGCCAGTCGGTGCTCGACGTCTACGCCTACGACCCGGGCCGTGCGGCGCTGCTGGCCGACAAGCTCTCCGACCTGTTCGCCGAGGGACGCGAGCTGGCCGAGCGCCACCCGCCGGGGGACCCGGCGATCGCGCGCGCGCTGGACGGTCGCGTCGGCGAGGTCGCGTACGCGGTGCTGGAGGCGCGGCGCTTCGACGCGGCCCTGGAGCGCACGCTGGTCGCCGCGCTGCGCCAAGCCCTGACGTCGCGCATCGTCGGCAACAAGGCGCTCCTGGAGCAGGCGCCGGCGATCACGCTGGTCGCCGACGGGCAGGCCGAGGAGCTGCGCGAGTTCTCGTCGTTCACCGACCTGGAGCAGGCCCGCGAGCGCCTGCGCTCCACGCTCGCCGAGCGGCTCGAGCTGCCCGCGGCGGAGGAGCGGGCGCTGGCCGAGCTGGCGCTGACGTACCTCGACGCCAACGTCGCCTACGATCACGAGGCGACGGAGCAGGCCCGGAGCCAGGCTGCGAGCGCCATCGGTCCGCGCTATTCGCGGGTCGAGCAGGGCCAATTGCTGGTGCGCAAAGGCGAGCGCATCAACGCCGAGCAGCAGTCGCGTCTGCTGCACTCCCGCGGGTCGGCGCCGGAGCTGGGCCTGCTGCAGCTCTTGGGCCTGGTCGTGCCGGCGTCGATGCTGGCGTTCTTCCTCCACCGCTACACCCGCTACCACCAGCGCGCGTTCCGCAAGCTGACCCACCTCCACGCGCTGATCGTGCTGATGACGCTCTCGATGCTGCTCCTGTCGCGGGCGCTGCTGTGGCTGGCCTGGAAGGTCGCCGACGACCTGGAGCCCCCGTTCGATCACCTCGGCAGCTACCCCTACCTGATCCCGCTCGGGGCGGGGGCGATCCTCGTCGCGCTGCTGGCCAACGGCCGGATCGCCACCGTCTACGCCGCGTTCGTCGCGCTGCTGTTCGGCGCGGCCGCCCGCTGGGACGCCTACCTCACGCTGTGGGCGATGCTCGTGCAGTGCGCCGGTGTCTACGCGATCTCGACCTATCGCGAGCGCTCGGCGGTGCTGCGCGCGGGCCTGGTGGTCGGGGGCGCCGGAGCGCTGGCCGCGGTCGCGCTGGAAACGCTGCGCGCCCCGGGCGGCGTGACCGCCGAGGTCGCGTACACGGGCGTGCTGGCCTTCGTCGGTGGGGCGATCGGCGTCGGGCTCGTGATCTCGTTCAGCCTGCCGCTGCTCGAGAGCCTGTTCCGCGCGCTGACCGACATCCGCCTGCTCGAGCTGTCGAACGTCAACAATCCGCTGTTGTCGGAGCTGGCGCTCAAGGCTCCCGGCTCCTACAACCACAGCCTGGTGGTCGGGACGCTGGCCGAGGAGGGCGCCAAGGCGATCGGCGCCAACTCGCTGTTCTGCCGGGTCGCCGCCTTCTACCACGACATCGGCAAGATGCGCAAGCCGGAGTACTTCGTCGAGAACCAGCGCGGGGTCAACCCGCACGACCGGCTGTCGCCGTCGATGTCGGCGCTGGTCATCGCGGCGCACGTCAAGGAGGGGATCCAGCTGGCGCGCGAGGCCGGCCTGCCCGAGCAGATCATCGACATCATCCCCCAGCACCACGGGACCAAGCTGATGACCTTCTTCTACGAGAAGGCGCGGAGCCAGGCCGATCCCGACCTGGGCCCGGTGCGCGAGCAGGATTTCCGCTACCCCGGACCCAAGCCGCAGACGCGGGAGGCGGCGATCTTCATGCTGGCCGACGCGGTCGAGGCCGCGGCGCGGACCGTCGAGGAGCCGAGCGCCCACCGCCTGCGCGAGATGATCCTCAAGGTGACGAACGCGATCGTCGTGCAGGGCGAGCTGGACTCGTGCGACCTCACCTTCTCCGACCTGGAGAAGATCCAGCGCGCGTTCCTGCGCTGTCTCGTCAGCATGTACCACCACCGCATCGACTATCCGGGATTCGACTTCTCGCGCCGGGCCGAGGGCAAGCCGCGAGTCCCGTCCGCGGCCGAGGGCGCGGCCGTGGTCGACCAGCCGATCGCGGGGGGCTCCTGAATGGAGGTCACGGTGCTCAACCGCCAGCGCGGACGGCGCGTCGGCACGGCCGGACTGGCCGCGTTTCTCGAGCGCGCGCGCCGGCTGGCACCCGCCGCCGGACCGCTCGTGGTGGCGCTGGTCTCCGATCCCGCGATGCGCCGGCTCAACCGCCGCTACCGCGGCCGCGACGCGACGACCGACGTGCTGTCGTTTCCGGCCGCCGGCGACGATCTCCCCGCCGGCGAGGCGCACCTGGGCGACATCGCGATCTCGGTCGCGACCGCGGAGCGTCAGGCCCGTGGCGCGGGCCACACGCTGGCGCGGGAGCTCAAGCTCTTGGCGCTCCACGGCTACCTGCACCTGCTGGGTCACGACCACGCGACGGACGGCGGGCGGATGTTGCGGCTCGAGCGGCGGCTCGCGCGCCGGCTGCTCGACGGCGCGCGCGGCGCGCCGGGGGCGTGAGCGCGATGTGGAGCCAGCCGCAGATCGCCGCCGCGCTGGGCGCAGCCTTCCTGCTGCTCCTGGTCGAGTGCGCGCTGGGAGTCGCGCTGGTCGCGGTGAGCGGTCTGAGCCGCGTGGCGCTGCAGCGCATGAGCAACGGCGGGACCCGGCGCCTGGCGTTTCTGGCCGGGATGCGCGAGCCGCACTCGAGCCACCGCGCGGCGGCGTCGCTGGTGCGGCAGCTGTGCCTGCTGGGGGTCGCGCTGCTCGTGGCCTGGACGGCGCAGGGGGCGGGCTGGATCCGCCCGCGGCTCGTGCCGTTCGCCGTCGCCTTCGTCGCCGTGATGCTGCTCGACATCACGGTCTCACGGCTGCTCGCGCTGTGGGAGCCGCGCGCCGCGCTGCGCTGGACCGCCCCGCTCGTGCTCGCCGCCCATGCCGTGATGTACCCGGTCGTGCGGCCGCTGCGGCTGCTGCTCGATCGGTTCGCCGTGTCGCAGCCGGCGTCGGACGAGGAGCGCGAGGAGCAGCAGGAGGAGCAGGTCGAAGCGCTGATCGAAGCCGGCCAGCGGGAGGGGATCCTGGAGGCGACCGAGGGGCAGATGCTGCGCAGCATCGTCGACCTCGACCAGACGCTGGTGCGCGAGATCATGACGCCGCGCACCGACATCGTGGCGCTGCCGGCCGAGACCACCGTCGCCCAGGCGCGCCGCGCGATCCTCGACGCCGGCCATTCGCGCCTGCCGATCTACCGCGGCTCGATCGACAACGTGATCGGCGTGCTGCACGAGCGCGACGTGCTGCGCGCGGCGGAGGAGCGGCGCGAGGAGGAGCCGATCGGCGACCGTGCCCGCCCGGTGATCTTCGTTCCCGAGACGCTGACGGTGGCCGAGCTGCTGTCGGAGATGCGGATCAAGAACCACATCGGGCTGGTGGTCGACGAGTACGGCGGGGTCTCGGGCCTGGTGACCCTGGAGGACCTGCTGGAGGAGATCGTGGGCGAGATCCGCGACGAGCACGACCGCGAGGAGCCGCAGCTCCAGCCGCAGGACGACGGGGCCTGGGTCATCGACGGCGCGGTCCACGTCGAGGAGCTGGAGCGGCTGTTCGGCGTGCGCTTCGAAGAGCGGGACTTCGACACCGTCGGCGGCCTGGTCGTCACGGGCTTCGGGCGCGTCCCGGCGAGCGGCGAGGTGCTGCGGGTCCAGGGCCTCGAGGTCGAGGTGCTGGAGGCCGATCGACGGCGGATCCGTCGCGTCCGTGTCCGGCGCGGAGGCGCGCCCGAGGTCGCGCGGGTCGGGGCGTGACCGAGGGCGCACGGGCCGGCGGCGGCCGCGCGGCGGGGGAGGCCCGGACGGAGCCGCGGGCGGGAAGCGTCGCGCTGCTCGGCTGGACCAACGTCGGCAAGTCGTCGCTGTTGAACCGGCTCGTGGGGAGCAAGCTGGCGGCGGTCGCGGCGGCGGCGCAGACGACCCGCCACCGCATCACCGGCGTCGTACACCTCGGGGGCGCGGGGCAGATCGCGCTGGTCGATGCGCCCGGGCTGCACCGTCCGCAGTCGCGGATGAACCGGCGCATGGTGCGCCAGCTGCGGCACGCCGTGGCCGAGGCGGACCTCGCCCTGCTCGTCGTCGACGCCGCGCGCGGCATCGGTGCGGGTGACCAGCGCGCGGCCCGGTTGTTGCGGACGATCCGCACCCCGTTCCTGGTGGCGCTGAACAAGATCGACCTCGTGCGGCCCAAGTCGGCGCTGCTGCCGCTGATGCGGATCGCGGTCGAGGAGTGGGGCGCGCGCGAGGCGCTGCCGGTGTCGGCGGCGAGCGGCGAGGGCTGCGCGGAGCTGGCGCGCAGCCTGCTGCGGTACCTCGCGCCGTCGGCCCCGCCGTTCCCGGAGGACTACCTCACGGACCAGCCGCTGCGCTCGCTCGCGGCGGAGTGGATCCGCGAGCAGCTGGTCGCCGTGACCAGCGCCGAGCTGCCGCACGCCACGGCCGTCCTGATCGAGCACTGGCAGGAGTCGAGCGCGCGGGTCGAGATCGACGCCACGATCCTCGTCGAGCGCGCGTCGCAGCGGCCGATCGTGATCGGACGCGGCGGGCGCAACCTGAAGCAGATCGGGCAGGCGGCACGGCTCGAGATCGGGCGGCTGATCGAGCGGCCGGTGGTCCTGCGGCTGTGGGTCAAGGTGCGCCAGGACTGGCGCAACGACGAGCGCGTCCTGCGGGAGATCGGGCTGTAGCCGGGTCGAGCGCCGCGGCGCCGGGTCCCGCCGCCGGGTCCGGGCTCGAGCCCGCGGTCCGCGCCGAGCGGCATCCGCGGACGGCGATCTGGTATGATGCGCCATCGTCGGCGGCAGGCCGCCGACACCCCGGCGCCGGGTTCCGTTTCTCCGTCCCCGCCGAGCGGCGCGATGAAACGCAAGCGCGACGAGTGCTACGTGCTGGAGACCCGCGAGCTGGGAGAGGCGGACCGGATCGTGACGCTGCTCGGGCGCGAGGCGGGAAAGGTGCGCGCCGTCGCGGCGGAAGCGCGCCGCAGCCGCCGCCGCTTCGGCGGTGCGCTCGAGCCGCTGACCCGGGTGCAGGCGGAGTGGGTCGAGCGCGACGGGCGCGAGCTGCACCGGCTGGAGTCGGTCGACTGCCTGCGCTCGTTCGCCGCGATGCAGGCCGACCCCGAGCTGCAGGCGACCTGCGCCGTGCTGGTCGACCTGGCGCGGACGTTCGGCCGCGAGGGCCAGGGCGAGCCGGCGGACTTCCGCCTGCTGGGCGCGGTGCTCGAGGCGCTGGAGCGCCGGGGGGACCCGGCGACGCTGCTGCGCTACTTCGAGTACTGGCTGCTGCGGCTCCACGGCCTGTTGCCCGAGCTCGAGAGCTGTGCCGGCTGCGGCCGCCCGCTGCCGCGCGGCCGGACCGCGGCGGTCGTCGCGGGAGCGCTGCGCTGCGGCGGCTGCCGGTCCGACGACGAGCGACCGGGGCGGAGCCTGGGCGCGGGGGAGCGCGAGGCGCTGGCCGTCTTCGGCAGCACGCCGCCGGGCGACCTCGCCCCGCTGGCAGCCGCCCGCGGCGGCGGAGCGCTGGAGCTGCTGCTGCGCGGGGCGCTCGAGGCGTTCGCCGAGCGCCCGTTCCGCTCGTACCGTCACCTCGGCCGGGCGCGCCTGTCGCGCCCCGGAGGCGCGGCGTGAACCTCCAGCAGCTGCTGCTCGCGATCCAGACGTTCTGGGCGGAGCGCGGCTGCGTGCTGCAGCAGGGGTACGACGTCGAGGTCGGCGCGGGCACGATGCACCCCGACACCTTCTTCCGCGTGCTCGGCCCCGCGGCCTGGCGCGTGGCGTTCTGCCAGCCCTCGCGCCGGCCCGCCGACGGCCGCTTCGCCGAGAACCCGATGCGGGTCTACAAGCACTACCAGTTCCAGGTGGTGCTCAAGCCGGCGCCGCTCGACGTCCAGCAGCTGTACCTCGCGTCGCTCGCCGCGTTCGGCATCGATCCGGTCGAGCACGACATCCGCTTCGAGGAGGACAACTGGGAGTCGCCGACGCTCGGCGCCGCGGGCGTGGGCTGGCAAGTGGTGATGGACGGGATGGAGATCTCGCAGTTCACCTACTTCCAGCAGTGCGGCGGGATCGAGCTCGAGCCGATCTCGGTCGAGCTGACCTACGGCCTCGAGCGGATCTGCATGTTCCTCAACGACATCCGCAACATCTTCGACGTCCCGTGGAGCGACGCCGTGACCTACGGCGACGTGCGCCGGCAGGAGGAGGTCGAGCACTCGCTGTACTCGTTCCGCGAGGCCGACGTCGACCTGCTGCGCGAGCAGTTCGCGCGCTGGGAGGGGGAGGCGCAGCGCCTGCTGGCGCGGCGCGACCCACAGGGCGACGCGCCGGCCCCGCTCGTCCTGCCGGCCTACGAGGCCGCGCTGCACTGCTCGCACCTGTTCAACGTGCTCGACGCGCGCGGCGCGTTCAGCGTGGCCGAGCGCGCCGCGTCGATCCAGCGGGTGCGGCGCCTGTGCTGCCGCTGCGCGGAGGCGCATCTGCGGCGGGAGGCGGAGCGGCCGGAGGCGGCGCCGTCGGGGAGCCCGGGGACGTGAGCCGCGCGCCGCTGCTGATCGAGATCGGCTGCGAGGAGATCCCGGCGCGGATGATCGAGGCGGCCACGGCCGAGCTGGCTCGCCGCGTCGTCGAGATCCTGGAGCGGGCCGAGATCGAGCACGGGAGCGCGGCGGCCTGGGGCGGGCCGCGGCGGCTCGTGGTGCGCGTCGAGCAGGTCGCAGGACGCCAGCCCGACCGCGAGCAGCTCGTGCTCGGGCCGTCGCTCGCCGCCGGGCGCGACGCGGCGGGGCGCCCGACGCCGGCGGCGGTCGGCTTCGCGCGCAAGCACGGCGTCGAGGCCGAGAGCCTGGCCGTGGTGGAGAGCGAAAAAGGGCCGTACCTCGCCCTGCGCGGCCGCCGCGCCGGGCGCGGGCTGGGCGAGATCCTGGCCGAGACGTTCGCGCCGGCGGTCGAGGCCATGCCGTTCCCCAAGACGATGCGCTGGGGCGACGGGAGCCGGCGCTGGGTGCGGCCGGTGCACTGGCTGCTCGTGCTGCACGGCGCGGAGGTCCTGCCGCTGCGGCTGTTCGGCATCGACGCCGGGCGCAGCACGGTCGGGCATCGTCGCCGCGGCGCGCCTGCGGTCCGCATCGACGATCCCGATCGCCACGCACCGGCGCTCGACGCCGCCGGCGTCGTCGTCGATCCGCGGGCGCGGCGCGAGCGGCTCGTTCTGGGCCTCGCCCGTGCGGCGGGCGACCTCGGCGGGAGCCCCGTGGACGATCCGCTCCTGATCGACGAAGTGGTCGGGCTGGTGGAGTGGCCGGCGGTCGTCGCCGGGCGGTTCGACGCCGCGTTCCTCGAGCTGCCGCGCGAGCTGCTCGTGACCTCGCTGCGCCACCACCAGAAGTGCTTCTCGGTGCAGGACGCTCGCGGGAGCCTGATCGCCGGCTTTCTCGCCGTGGCCGACGGCGACGGCGACCCGGCGGGCCACGTCCGTCGCGGCAACGAGTGGGTCGTCGCCGGCCGGCTGGAGGACGCGCGGTTCTTCTGGGGCGAGGACGGGGCGCGCACGCTCGAGTCCCGGCTGGGAGCGCTCGACGGCGTGGTGTTCCACGCGCGGTGCGGCAGCTACGGGGACAAGGCGCGCCGGCTGGAGCAGCTCGGGACGAGGCTCGCGGCGGAGCTGGGGCTGGAGCGGGAGATGGTGGCGGCCGTCGGTCGCGCCTGCCGCCTCGCCAAGGCCGACCTCGTCACCGGCCTGGTCGGCGAGTTCCCGGAGCTGCAGGGCGTGGTCGGCGGGCTGCTGCTCGCGCGCGAAGGAGACGACCCGACCGTCGCCCGCGCGGTCTACGAGCACTACCGCCCGGCCGGGTCGACGGACGCGATCCCGGGGACGATCGCCGGATCGGTCGTGGCCCTCGCCGATCGGCTCGACACGGTCGCGCAGCTCGTCGCCGCCGGGGAGCAGCCCACCGGCTCCCGCGATCCGCTGGGGCTGCGGCGGGCGACGAACGGGATCTTCCGCATCGTGCTGGAACGGGGCTTTCGCCTGTCGCTGGGAGGGCTGGCCGATCTCCCGCATCCCCGACAGGCGGCGGCACCGTTTCTCGAGGAGCGGCTGCGCGGCTTCCTGCGGGACGCCGGCTACTCGATGAACGAGATCCTGGCCACGTTCCGGCCCGGCGTCGACGACGGCGCCGCCGCGACGCCCGATCTGCCCGATGTCAAGGCCCGCCTCGATGCGATCCGGCAGGTCCGCGGCCGCGACGACTTCCGCCACCTGGTCAAGCTCACCGAGCGAGTCGACAGCATCCTGACGAAGAACTCGGCGGCGTTCCAGCAGCTGCTCGACCAGGGAGTCGTGCCGAGCGACGACGAGCCGGCCGCGGCGGCGCGCGAGCTGGAGCAGTTGCTCGAGCGCCAGCACGCGGCGATCGCGGCGCAGTCCGCGCAGCGGCATTACGCCGAGGTGATCGCGGGACTGGCCGCCTTCATCCAGCCGGTGGAGCGCTTCTTCCGCGACGTGCTCGTGCTCGACCCGCACAACCCGGCGGCCACGCTCCGGCGCCAGGCGCTCCTGGCCCGGCTGCGAGCCGTCCTCACCCGCCACTTCGACATTCGCGAGCTGGCCGGACAGGCCGAAGGGAGAATCGCTTCGTGAGCAAGCTCGTCTACGCGTTCGGGCGCGGCCGGGCGGCGGGCCACGGCCGCATGAAGGACCTGCTGGGGGGCAAGGGGGCGAACCTGGCGGAGATGACGCGGCTCGGCATCCCGGTCCCCCCCGGCTTCACGATCTCGACCCGCGCCTGCAACCGCTTCTTCGAGCGCGGCGATCGCATGCCGGCCGAGCTCGCGGCCGAGGTGCGGGCCGCCCTCGCCCGGCTCGAGCGCCAGGCGGGCAAGCGCTTCGGCGATCGCGCCGACCCGCTGCTCGTGTCGGTGCGCTCCGGCGCCAAGTTCTCGATGCCGGGGATGATGGACACGATCTTGAACCTCGGGCTCAACGACCAGAGCGTCGCGGGCCTGGCGCGCACGAGCGGCGATCCGCGCTTCGCCTACGACTCCTACCGCCGCTTCATCCAGATGTTCGGTGCCGTCGTGCTGGGGGTGGACAAGGAGCGGTTCCACGACCGGCTCGAGGCGCTCAAGCGGCGCCGCCGCGCGAAGCTCGACACCGAGCTGACCGCGGCCGACCTCGCGGCGCTGTGCGACACGTTCCAGCGCGAGGTGCGCCGGGCCACGCGCCGGCCGTTCCCCCAGGATCCGACCCGCCAGCTGTGGGACGCGATCGGGGCGGTCTTCGGCAGCTGGAACAGCCCGCGCGCCCGGACCTACCGCCGGCAGTACGGCATCGCCGAGGAGCTGGGGACCGCGGTCAACGTGCAGTGCATGGTCTTCGGGAACCTGGGGCAGGACTGCGCGACGGGCGTGGCGTTCACGCGCAATCCGGCGACCGGGGAGAACGTGCTGTACGGCGAGTACCTGCCGAACGCCCAGGGCGAGGACGTCGTCGCCGGGATTCGCACGCCGCTGCCGATCTCCTGCCGGCAGGCTCCGGCCGAGGCCGCGCACAGCCTCGAGCGCCGCATGCCGGCCGCCTACCGCGAGCTGCAGCGGATCCGCCGCAAGCTCGAGCGCCACTTCCGCGACATGCAGGACGTCGAGTTCACGGTCGAGCGCGGCAAGCTGTACATGCTGCAGACCCGCACCGGGAAGCGCACCGGGCTGGCCGCGCTGCACATCGCCTTCGACCTGCACCGCGAGCGGGCGATCGACGCGCGCGAGGTGGTGCTGCGGATCGAGCCGGAGACGATCTCGCAGCTCCTGGCCCCGGAGTTCGACCCGGCGAGCGTCGAGCGGGCGCGGCGCGAGGGGCGCGTGCTGGGGCGCGGGCTGCCGGCCGGCCCGGGTGCGGCCGCGGGGGGAGTCGTGTTCACGGCCGAGCGCGCCCGCGAGCTGGCCGACGGCGGGCGCAACGTGATCCTGGTGCGGACCGAGACGAGCCCGGAGGACATCGGCGGGATGCTGGCCGCGGTCGGCATCGTCACCAGCCGCGGCGGCATGACCTCGCACGCCGCGGTCGTGGCGCGCGGCATGGGCAAGCCGTGCGTCGTCGGGGCCGAGCGGCTCGTGGTCGACGAGCGCGGGGGGACGGTCGAGGCCGGCGGCCGCCGCCTGCGCGAGGGCGAGGAGCTGTCGATCGACGGCAGCACCGGCGAGCTGCTCGTCGGCGCGCTCGAGCCGCATCCGTCCGAGATCCTGCGCGCCGTGGGCGCGAACGCCGGCCGGGCGCGGCGCGGCCCGACCTACCGGCGCTTCGTGCAGCTGATGCGCCTGGCCGATCGCTACCGCCGGCTGGCGGTCCGCGCCAACGCCGACACGCCGCACGACGCGGGCGTGGCCCGCGCGTTCGGCGCGGTCGGCATCGGGCTGTGCCGCACCGAGCACATGTTCTTCGCCGCCGACCGCATCGCGGCGGTGCGCCGGCTGATCCTGGCCGACGACGACGCCCAGCGCGCGCGAGCGCTGGCCAAGCTGCTGCCGATGCAGCGGCGCGACTTCGTCGGGATCTTCACCGCGATGGACGGCCTCCCGGTCACGATCCGGCTGCTCGATCCGCCGCTCCACGAGTTCCTGCCGACGCGGCCCGAGCAGTTCCGCTCGCTGGCGCGCGAGATGGGCCTGCCGGTCCGCGAGGTCGAGGCCCGCGCGCGGCAGCTGCACGAGCTGAACCCGATGCTCGGTCACCGCGGCTGCCGGCTGGGGATCACGTTCCCCGCGATCTACGAGATGCAGGTGCGCGCGATCCTCGAGGCGGCGGTCGCCTGCCGCCGGCGCGGGCTGCGCGTCCATCCCGAGGTGATGATCCCGCTGATCGGCACGGCCGAGGAGTACCGGGCGCTCGACCGTCGGATCCGCGCGATCGCGGCGGAGATCCGCGGCCGGAACGGTCGGCCCGTGGCCTACAGCGTGGGGACGATGATCGAGATCCCGCGCGCCTGCCTGGTGGCCGGGGCGATCGCCGCCGAGGCCGAGTTCTTCTCGTTCGGCACGAACGACCTGACGCAGATGGCCTACGGCTTCAGCCGCGACGACGCGGCCAAGTTCCTGCCGCAGTACCTCGAGCAGCGCCTGCTCCCGGCGGATCCGTTCCGCACGCTCGACCGGACCGGGGTCGGCCAGCTGATCCAGCGCTGCGTCGCGGACGGGCGGCAGGCGCGGCGCGGGCTCAAGATCGGCGTCTGCGGCGAGCACGGCGGGGACGCCGCCTCCGTGCTGTTCTTCCACGAGGTCGGGGTGGACTACGTCTCGTGCTCGCCCTACCGCGTTCCGGTGGCGCGGCTGGCGGCGGCGCAGGCCGCGCTGCGCGGAGCGGCGGACGGCCACGGCGCCAGCGTCTGAAGCCCGAGATTTGACGGGCGCGCGCACCGGATCTATAGTTGCGCGCCGTTTTTTCCCGAGGCGCGCTCCCGATGGTGACCAAGCGTTCGAAGAAGCCGAGCGGCGCCGCGCGCAAGGGCGCGAAACCGGCGGCCGCCGCGCGCAAGCCGGCCGCGCCGCCCAAGCGCAAGCCGGCCTCGCAGCCGGCCCGGCCGGCCGGCGCCAAGGTCGCTACGGCCGCGCCGCGCAAGGAGGCGGCCCCGGCGCGGGCCGCCAAGCCGGCGGCGCGCCAGGCCGCCGCCGCGCGTCCGGCGGCGGTGCGCAAGGTCGCCCCGAAGAAGGTGCGCCGCCGCACCCCGACCGAGCTGCGCAAGTTCAAGCAGCGGCTGATCGAGGAGCGGGGGGCGCTGCTCGCGGCCTACGAGAGCACGAAGGGCGACAGCCGCAACCGCGTCGACGACGGCACCGAGGACTACATCGACTACGCGGTGAGCAGCTACGACCGCGAGTTCCTGCTGTCCCTCACCGAGCTCGAGCGCCGGCAGCTGGTCCTGGTCGAGGAGGCGCTGAAGAAGATCGAGCGCGGGGGAGCCGACTACGGCCGCTGCGCCCAGTGCATGACCGAGATCCCGGCCAAGCGGCTCGAGGTCCAGCCCTGGGCCCGCTATTGCATCCAGTGTCAGGAGCTCGACGAGCGCGGCCTGCTGATGCGGCCCGAGGGCGACGAGGAGCACGAGGACGGGGCCGGCGAGACGGCCGAGGCGGACGAGGGGCTACTCGCCGAGTCCGAGGAGTCGGGGGATCTCGACGACGCGCTCGACGAGGAGTCCGAGGACGACCCGGTGGACGCGGACCGGCTCCTGAACGACTGAGCGCCAACGCCCGGCCCGCAGCTTCCCGGGCTGGGAACGGGGCTCCGCCCGGCCCGCCGCGAGCGGCTCGCGCGCGCGGGGAGTTCGATTCCAGTGGCTGACGTGCCCGAGCGGCCCCCCCGTCGGTCGACGCGGCTGCGGTGGGTGCTGATCGCGGCCGGCGTCGGTCTGACCGCTCTCGCGATCGCCGGCTCGATGCTGCGCGCGCGGCTCGAAGGCTGGGTCCGTCCGGCGATCGAGCGCCGGCTCGCGGCGGCGGTGGGCGGGAGTGCCAGCCTCGGCCAGCTCGAGCTGCACCTGACGCGCCTGGCGGCGACCTTCGCCGACCTGAGGCTCGAGGTGCCGGCCCCCGGCGCCGAGCCGCTGCGCGTGGACGTCCCCGCGGGCTCGCTCGCGCTCTCGTGGTCGAGCCTGCCGGCGCTCGCGGCCGGCCGGGTCGAGCTCGCGGAGCTGCGGCTGATCGGGCCGGTCGTCGAGAGCGACGCGAGCTTCTGGGATGCCCGCGAGCGGCGCGCAGCGGGAGACGCGGTCGACCTGCGGATCGGACGGCTCGAGGTGCGAGGCGGCCGCCTGCGCTACGAGCGGCGCGAGACCCCGGCGGAGTTCGCGGCGCGCGACGTCGAGCTGCACGCGGGGTGGAGCCCCGACCTGCGGGCGCTCGCCGGCCGTGGAAGCCTGCGGCTGTCGGTCCGGCGGCCACCGCTCGCGCTGCCGCTCGATCTGGGCGTCGCCGGCGAGTTCCACTGGCGGCGGCACGACGTCGAGCTGCGCGGGGTCGAGCTACGCGGCCCGGGGGTCGAGGCGGATCTCGACGCGAGCTTGAGCCTGCTCGCCGGAGTGGAGCTGGTCGGACGCGGGAGCGCGGCGCTCGATCTCGACCGCCTGGGCCCGATGCTCGCGCCCGGCGCGCCGGCGCCGAGAGGCCGGCTCGCCGGCACGTTCGCGGTCGAGGCCGGCGCGAGCCCGTTCCGCCTGCGCGGGCGGTTCGAGGGGGAGGGACTGGCGGTCGGCCGCATCGCCGCGGACGCGGCGGCGTTCGAGGCCCGATGGACCCCCGACGGGCTCGCCCTGAGCGAGCTCGTGGCGTCGGTGCACGGCGGCCGGGTGGAGGGGGCGGTCGAGGCGACGTGGGGCGAGGCGGCACGCTTCCACGCCGCGCTGACGGCGACGGACGTCGAATCGCTCTCCCTGCTGCGCTGGCTCGAGGTCAGCGTGCCGCTTCACGCGCGGATCGACGGCAGCGTCGAGATCGAGGGGGAGCCGTCGGACCCGCTGAGCTGGACCGCCGACGGGCGGTTCGTCGCGAGGCTGCCGTCCGACGCGAGCGCCGGCGTCCCGATCGCGGGATCCGGAGCGTTCCGCATCGACGGCGGACGCCTCGTCCTGCGCGCGTCCCAGGCCGAGATCGGTGCGGCGAGCCTCGATGCCGCGCTCGACGTGGCGCTCGTGGCGGGCGGGCGAGGAGGGGAGATCCGGCTCGATGGCCGGACCGACGCGGCCGAGCGGACGCAGGCGGCGACGCTGAGCATCCTCGAGCGACTGGGGCTCGGCCGGCCCGAGCTGCTCGCACGACCGCTCTCCGGCCGGGGGCGGGTCGCGGCACGGATCGGTCTCGGTGCCGGCGCGGGGCTCGAGGTCGAGCTCGACCTCGCGGACGGTGCGTGGGCCGGGAATCGGTTCGACTCCCTCGCGCTGGAGCTGGGGCTCGCGGGGCAGGTGCTGACGCTCCGGCGGGTCGCGCTCGAGCGTGGAGAGCGGTCGGTCGTGGGCAGCGCCGTCATCGATCTGGCGCGAGCGAACGCGCCCGCGATCCGGCTGGAGGCACGATCGGTCGAGCTGGGGTGGCTGATCGGTCTCGCGGGGGGGACGGCCGAGATCGAGGGGCTGCTCGACGCGAGCGTCGATTTCGTGGAAGCCGACGGAGCGGCGGGTGGTGGCGGGCAGCTGCGGATCCGCGGGCTGCGCTGGCTCGGCGAGAGTCTCGACGCGGTCGAGGCCCGTCTCGCCCCGGGGCCCGCGGGAACGGTCCGCCTGCTGGACCTCCGGGCGAGCGGACCGGCGATCGAGGGGGAGGGCGCGGGCCGCTGGGATCCGCGAACGGGGCTGCTCGAGCTCGGGATCGAGCGGGGCACGGTGCGCGTCGGCTCGCTCGCGGCGCTCGACGGCTCCGGCTTCGAGGTCGCGGCCGACGTCGCGATCGCGGGCGACCTGCGACTGGAGGCGGGCGCAGTGCACGGCGAGCTGGCCTTGAGCGGCGAGGGCTGGAGGGTCGCGGGCGTGGCCCTGGGCTCGGGCGCGGGCCGGCTCCGACTCGCCCCGGGCTCGCTCGCGATCGAGCTCGAGGGGCGGGCCGAGTTCGGCTGGACGGCGCGCGGGACCCTCGAGCTGGACGAAGCGCTGCCGCTCGATCTGGACCTCCTGCTCGACGACGTCCGACTGGAGATCGGTCCGCCCCGGATCGACGCCTCGGCCGTCGTCACCGCGCGACTGCGCCTCGCCGGCCCGCTCGCCTCGCCGGCGCGGCTCGAGCTCGACGGCGAGATCGAACGGGGAGACCTGCAGCTCGGCCGCGAACGACTGGTCCTCGCCGGCGGCGTGTCGCTCGAGCTGCGCGAGGGACGCTTCTCGAGCGGCCCGATCCGGCTGCGGGGCACGGCGGGCGACGTGACGGCCCACGCGAGCTACGACCTGGGCGCGGACGCGCTCGACGCGCGCGCCGCGGGCACGATCGGGCTCGGCCTGGTGCTGTCCGTCCCGCTGCCGGGGCTCCGCGCCTCGGGCGCGACCGACCTCGAGCTGCGGATCGAGGGGCCGCTGCGGGAGCCGGTGCTGAGCGGCGGGCTGCGCTGCACGGGCGGCCGGATCCGGCTCCCCGACCTGGGACAGACGCTCGACGACGTGGCCTTCGGGCTCGAGCTGGCCGCAGGCCGGCTGACGCTCGACGAGTTCAGCGCCCGCTCGGGAAACGGCGAGATCTGGGGAACGGCGCGGGCCGTGCTCCGCGGGGGCGTGCCGGGCGAGATTCGCGGAGAGCTGTACGCCGCCAACTTCCGCGTCGCCTACCCCGAGGGGTTTCGCGGCGTCTACGAAGCCGCGCTGTCGCTCGAGGGCGAGCTCGACGCGCTGCGGGTGAGCGGGCGGGTCGAGCTGTTGCGCGGACTGTACGACCGTCCGCTGAAGCTGAGCGAGCTGCTTGCCGGCGAGCGCGAGCTCGAGCTGCGTGAGGAGTCGGCGCTGCCGGCGGGAGTGGCGCTCGACGTCGACGTCGGTGCCGCGGGGAATCTCTGGGTGCGCAACAACTTCGCTCGATTCGAGAGCGCCGCCGACCTGCACGTCGGCGGCACGCTGCTCGAGCCCGAGGTCACCGGGCGGCTGCAGGTCCTGCCCGGCGGCTGGCTCGAGTTCCGCGACGTCCGCTACCGCATCCTGGCGGCGAGCGCGGACCTGACCGAGCGGGATCGGATCGATCCCTACGTCGCGCTGCGGGCCGAGACCAGCGTCGGCGGCACCACGATCTTCCTGCGCGCCGAGGGCAACTCGCGGCGGCTCGAATACGAGCTGTCGAGCGAGCCCCCGCTCGCCACGCAGGACATCATCGCGCTCCTGACCACGGGCAGGACGCTCGAGAGCACGAGCGGGACCGACCTGGCGGGCGAGGCGGCGGCGAACTACTTCGCGGGATTCCTGGCCGACCCGCTGACGCGCCGGGTCGAACGCTGGGCGGGGCTGGACCGCGTCCAGATCAGCCCGCTCGCGGTCGAGACGCAGGGCGACCCCACGGCGCGCCTGACCCTGGCGGAAGAGATCTCGAAGGACGTTCTCGTCGTCTTCTCCACCGACGTCGGCGGCTCGGAGCGCAAGCTGTACCGGGTCGAGTGGTCCGCCACCGACAAGGTCCGGCTGGACGCCGAGCGCGACACGCGCGGGGGCATCGGCGGGACGATCGGCTACCGGGACCGCTTCTGGCTGCACCGGCCCCCGGCGCCGACGCCGGCGCCGGGCGGCGCGGGTGAGTCGGGCGCCGAGCGCCCGGCGGCGGGCCCGCAGGTGGCGGCGGTGGTCGTGCGCGGGGTCGGGCCGGACGCGGCCAAGGAGCTGGCGCAGCGCAGCGGGATCGCGACCGGCGACGGCTTCTCGCGCTCGGAGATGCTCCACGGTGTCGAGCGCATTCGCCGTTACTACGTCGGCCACGACCGGATCGAGGCGCAGGTGACGGCGCACTCCGTCGCGCACGACGGAGGAGTCGACGTCGTCTACGACGTCGATCCCGGACCGCCGTCGAGACTGCTGCTCGACGGGGCCTCGGCGCGCGAGCGGCGGCAGCTGCGGGAGGAGCTGCACGAGTCCTGGGCGGAGTCGGTGTTCCACGAGGACCTGTACGCCGATTCGACGGAGCTGATTCGCCGCTACTATCACGAGAAGGGCTTCTATGCCGCGGACGTCCACGGCGCGGTGACGGAGCGACGCGGAGAGCGGGAGGTGCGGTTCACGATCGACCACGGCCGCCCGGTGGCCGTCGGCCGGGTCACGCTGTCGGGCGTCCAGGCGCTGCCCGAGGAGCGGGTGCGGCGCCAGATCCTGACGGGCTCCGGCGGCATCCTGAGCCGCGACCGCCTGGTGCCGTCCGTGCTGGCCGAGGACGTGCGGGCGATTCGCCAGCTCTACCGGGAGCAGGGCTTCCTCCAGGTCCGAGTCGAGGATCCGCGCGTGCGCCTGGCCGCGGACGGTGCCGCGGCGCTGGTCGAGTTCGTGGTCGAGGAAGGGCCGCGCTTCCTCATCGAACGCGTCGAGGTCACGCCCGTGGCCGAGCTTCCGGACGCGGACCTCGCGGCCTGGACGGAGCTGGTCCCGGGCGAGGTGCTGGCCGGGTCCAGCCTGTTCGCGGGGGAGGCGCGGCTGCGCGCCCGGCTCGACGAGCGGGGCTACCCCGACGCCGCGGTCCGCGGCCGGCTCGAGATCGAGCAGACCCGCGGACGGCTGCGCTACGAGGTCGAGCCGGGCGAGCTGCGGCGCGTGGGCCGGATCGACGTGCGCGGCAACGCGCTGACGCGCGAAGCGCTGATCCGCCGCGAGCTGGCGCTCGAGCCGGGCCAGCCGCTGTCGCGGGAGAAGCTGCTCGCCGGCCAGCGGCGGCTGTACCGGCTGGGCATCTTCCGCAACGTGCGGCTGACCTACCGCCCGCTCGACGGCGGGCAGCCCACGGACCAGCTCGTCGAGGTGCAGGTCGAGGAGTCGCCGCCGTTCGTCGGCAGCGTCAGCGCCGGCTACGACACCGAGGTCGGTCTCAAGGGCGGCCTGGGGCTGAGCCACGAGAACGTCGGCGGCCGCGGCCGGGTGCTCGGCCTGCACACGCGGGCGAGCGACCTGGAGCGGGTGGTCCGCCTGTCGGCCAGCGAGCGGCGGCTGTTCGGCTGGCCGCTGCCCGCGGTGCTCCACCTCGGCTGGGAGGACCGCGACGAGGAGGGCTTCTCCTACGAGCGCTGGTCGTCGTCGGTGCGGATCGACCGGCGGCTGGCGCAGACCTGGACGGGCTTCCTGCGCTACACCTTCCAGGACCTGACCATCGGCCGGGTGGAAGACCCCGAGGAGCTGGCCGAGGAAAAGCTCGAGGACGTGCGCTTGGGCGACGTGGGGATCGCGTTCGTGCGCGACCGGCGCGACGATCCGCTGCTGTTCGGCCGCGGAACCTACCTGGCGCTGAGCGGCCGACTGTTCTCGCAGCCGCTGCTGTCGGACCGCTCGTTCGTCAAGCAGGAGGTCCAGTTCTCCGCCGCGGGGCCGATCGCCGCCGGGATCGGCTGGGTCTCGTCGTTGCGCTTCGGCGGCGAGCTGCCGTTCGGCAGCGGCCGGCGCGCGACCGTGCCGATCTCGGAGAGCTTCTACCTCGGGGGCGACGCCACGCTGCGCGGCTTCGCGCGCGACGAGCTGGGTCCGGGCGAAGCGCTGCTGCTGCTCAACCAGGAGCTGCGCATTCCGCTGTGGGGGCGGCTCAAGGGCGCGCTGTTCTACGACGCGGGCCAGGTCCACGCGGAGCTGTCGGACCTCGACCTCGATCTGCGCCACGTGCTCGGGATCGGTCTGCGCCTCGAGACGCCGATCGGGCCGCTGCGCGTCGAGTACGGCGCGAAGCTGGATCGCGAGCCGCAGGAGACGCGGGGCGAGCTGTTCCTGGCGATCGGATCGGCGTTCTGACGGGGGAGAAAGCGGTCCGCCGCCCGTGTTGTGCAGAGGAGGGGGGGCGGGCGGCGGACCCGGGGGGAATCGGTTCAGACCAGGGAGTAGCGGATCTCGGGCTGGAAGCGACGGAGGCTGTCGCGCAGCTTCTGCTTGGCTTCGCGCTCGAGCTGGCGTACGCGCTCGCGACTGAGGCCGAGAGTCTTGCCGATCTCCTCGAGCGTGAGTTCCTTGCCGCCGAGCAGGCCGAAGCGATTGCGGATGATGTGACGCTCGCGCTCGTCGAGGCCGACCAGGGCCGCCGCCACCAGGCGGCGCACCTCGTCACCGTACAGCCGGTCTTCCTGGCTCACGGTGCCGGCGTCGGCGAGCAGCGCGCTCAGCCGGCAGCCGTCTTCCTTGTCGATGAAGTCGTCGATCGACCGTTCGGGCTGCAACAGCGGGAAGAACATGGGACCTCCGGTGCCGCTCTCGCCCCGTCTATACAGCAACTCCCGTGCCGGGGCCACACGGCGCCGGATGGTAGAAAAGATTGAAGTAATAAAAGTATTGCCCCGGCGCTTCACCGCCCGACCGTGCCGCGATGACACCCGCCCAGGACACCCCGTGCAGGATTGACGCGGCGCTCCCGGCCGGACGGCGGGAGGTAGAATGCGCCGCCGTACCGGGAGCGCAGCGCGTGGGACGCATTCGAGTCCTCGACGACAGCCTCGTCAACCGCATCGCCGCCGGCGAGGTGGTCGAGCGACCGGCCTCGGTCGTCAAGGAACTCGTCGAAAACAGCCTCGACGCCGGCGCCGGAACCGTGCACGTGCGCCTGGCGGGGGGCGGCAAGAGCCGCATCGAGGTCGCAGACGACGGCTGCGGGATGGACCTCGACGACGCGCTGCTGGCGGTGGAACGGCACGCGACGAGCAAGCTGCGGCGGGCGGAGGACCTCGACCACATCTCGACGCTCGGCTTTCGCGGCGAGGCGCTGGCGAGCATCGCGGCGGTCTCGCACCTCACGCTGCGGACCGCCGACGGCGAATCGGAGGGCACCGAGATCGCGGTTCGCTGCGGTCGCATCGATTCCCCGCGCCGGGCGGCGCTGCCGCGCGGGACCACGATCCAGGTCGAGCGCCTGTTCGTGAACACGCCGGTGCGACGGACGTTTCTGCGGAGCGAGGCGACCGAGCTGGCGCACTGCCTGCGCGGGCTGATCCGCCACGCCCTGGCGCATCCGGAGTGCCGGTTCATCGTCGAGCAGGGCCCGCGGCGCCTGCTGGAGGCGACGGTCCCGGGGGACCGCTTGCAGCGCGTGGCGCAGCTGTTCGGGCACGATGCCGCCTCGCGCGTGCTCCCGTTCGAGGTGCGAGAGGGCGGCGCCGTCGCCGGCGGTTTCGCCGGGCGGCCGGAGGATGCCCTGCCTCGCCGCGACTCGCAGCATCTGTTCGTCAACGGTCGCGCGGTGCAGGATCGGACGCTGGCCCACGCGATCTCCGCCGCCTACGCCAACACCGTTCCGCACGGACGGCACCCGGCGCTGGTGCTGTACCTGACGCTGCCCGCTCCGGCCGTCGACGTCAACGTCCACCCGCAGAAGACCGAGGTGCGGTTCCGCGACACGGCCGCGGTCCACGACCTCGTGGAGCGAGCGCTGCGCTCGGCGCTGGCCGGAGCCGCATCCGGCCGGCGAGCCTGGGCCGGGGCGCAGCGGGGGGCCGCGACCGCTGCGACCGCGGTCGAGGAGCCGCGGCCGCCCGCGCTCGCGCCGTCGCGGCCGGGTACGCCGTCGCCGGCGTGCACGGATCGTCCCGCGCCGGGGCTGGTCGACGCGATGCAGCGCACCGACCCCGAGCGGCGCCACCGGGCGGCGGTCCCGCTCGCCCAGCTGCGCGACTCGTACATCGTGGCCGAGGACGCCGACGGGCTGGTGCTCGTCGACCAGCACGCGGCCCACGAGCGCGTGCTGTTCGAGCGGTTCTTGGAGCAGGCCGAGGAGAACCGGGTCGAGGTCCAAGAGCTGCTGTTCCCGCTGACGTTCGAGGTCAGCGCGGAGCAGCGGATCCGGCTGGAGCAGGAGGTCGACGAGTTCCGGCGGCTGGGGTTCTCGCTGGAGGGGTTCGGGGGCGAAGCGCTGCGGATCGATGCGGTGCCGTCGCTCGTCGCCGGCGCGGACCCGCGCGCTCTGGTCGGCGAGCTGCTGGGCGAGGCCGGCCGGGCGCGCTCGGCGCTGGCGGGGGTGAGCGACCTGCGCCGGAGGCTCGTGACCACGACCGCCTGCCACGCCGCGATCAAGGTGAACCACCCGCTCGCGCCGGAGGCGATGCAGGCGTTGCTCGACCAGCTCTACGCCACGGACAACCCCTCGACCTGCCCGCACGGGAGGCCGATCCTGTTTCGCCTCAGCTTCGGCGAGATCGAGCGTGCCTTCCGGCGGCGCTAGCACCGCGTTCGAGCCGAGACCGCCGAGAATGGCGACAACCCCGCCGGACCCCGATTGACGCGCGCCGCCGGATGGCGTAAGTAGGAGGCGGGATGAAGCGTTTTCCGGCAGCGGCCCTCGTGGCCGCCGCGGCGCTCGACGCCGCGGCGGGCAGCATCGTCCAGTTCGAGGACGGCCGCTCGATTCGCGTCGAGCGCGTCGAGCCGGCGGGAGAGTTCCTGCGGTTGACGCTCGACGCCGGAGCGGTGCTGGCGCTTCCGGCGAGCCGCGTGGCTCGCGTCGTGCACGAGATCGAGATCGCGCCGGTGAGCGCGACCGAGCCGGCGGTGGTGCCGGCGGGGCCGCCGACGCCGGTCGCGGCGGCGTGGCGCGCGACCGCGGGACCGTACGCCGACCTGATCGCGGATGCGGCCGAGCGGCACGCGCTCGATCCCGCGCTGCTCACGGCGATGGCCGAGGTCGAATCGGCGTTCGATCCTGGCGCGGTCTCGCCCAAGGGCGCGTGCGGCCTGCTGCAGCTGATGCCGCGAACGGCCGAGCGCTTCGGCGTGCGCGACCCGTTCGACGTCGCCCAGAACGTCGACGGGGCGGCCCGCTACCTGGCCTGGCTGCTCGGCCGGTTCGACGGGCGCACCGACTGGGCCCTCGCCGGCTACAACGCCGGGGAAGCGGCGGTCGATCGGCACCGGGGGATCCCGCCCTACCGCGAGACCCGCTCCTACGTCGAGCGCGTGCTGCACGGCGCCGGCCGGCTGGGCGCCGCGGCGCCCTGAGCCGGTTTCGGGGGGCGGCGGGCGCTTTCCCGCGTCGGGCGCCTGCACTATATTCTGACCGACGTCGGCTCCGCCCCGGGCGGGGGGTGGAAGCCGTGCGCGGGGCCAGGGTGCAGTCGCAGTTCAGCGCTCGAACGCTTGCCGAGATCTTTCGCGATCTCTACCTCGGCGAGCGCTCCGGGACTCTCGTCCTGACGCATCAGGGCGAGGAGAAGCGCGTGCACTTCGACCGCGGGATGATCCTGTTCGCGGAAGCCACGGCGCCGGACGAGTCGCTGGAGTCGTGCCTGCTGGCGAGCGGGCAGCTGTCGCTCGGGGCGCTGGCGGAAGGCAAGGAGCAGCTGCCGGCCGGCGGCTCGGCGGCGCAGCTGGCCGAGGTGCTCGTCCGCCGCGAGCTGATCGGCCGGACGGTGCTCAACGACTGCGTGCGCTCGCTGACCGCGCGCGTCGTCGAGTCGGTCTTCCGCTGGGAGGGTGGCAACGGGCGCTTCCTCGAGTCCCCGGCCGCGAGCCGGGTGTTCGAGACCGACATCCTGACGACGTTCGACAGCATCCTGCAGGGCATCTTCTGCATGGCCGGCTTCGGACCGATCCACGAGGCGATGTGCGGGCTCGACAACCGGCTGCGCGTGCGCCAGGCCGCCCCGCTGCCGCTCGAGCGGCTGACGCTGTCTCCGGCGCACGGCTTCATCCTCTCGCGAGTCGACGGCAGCACGAAGCTGCAGCAGCTGCTGTCGATCGTCCCGCCGGGCGAGGAGGAGACCGCGGTGCGGCTGGCCTTCGGGCTGCTGGTGCTGGGGCTGCTCGAGTACGACCCGCCGCTGTCGAGCGGCCCGCTGCGGGTGGGCGACCTGTTGCAGGACCACGAGCGGCGGCAGGAGGACGAGCTGCAGCAGGAGGAGGCGATCCGCGAGGCCTACGCCCGGATGCGCGACGGCAGTCCGCACGAGGTGCTCGGGGTGAGCGCGACGGCCGGCACGAGCGAGATCGACGCCGCGTACGCGCGGCTCAAGGAGGAGTTCCAGCGCGAGCGGCTGCAGCCCCGGGTGCGCGATCGCTTTCGCTCGGAGCTGGGACTGATCCAGAACCATCTGCTCGAGGCCTATCTGGTGCTGACCAGGCCGACGCTGCGCTCCCGGCACGAGGCGCATCCGGTGGGCGGGATTCCACCCGGCGGCGACGTCACGCTGCGCGATCTGAACGTGCGGGTCGAGATCGACCGCGCCAAGTCGAAGGTGGCGCTCGACGAGGCGCAGCGGAAGGCGGACCAGTACTTCTCCAAGGGGCGGAAGTTCATGCGCGACGGCGATTTCCACAACGCGATCCAGTACGCGCGGCTGGCGATCGCGCAGAACCCGTCCGACGCCCGCTACTACTTCACGCTGGCCGACTGTCTGGCGCGCAACCCGGAGGCGCGCTGGCAGCGGATGGCCGAGGAGAACTACACCAAGGCGACGGAGCTCGATCCGTGGAACCCTGAGTACTGGATCAGCCTCGGTCGCCTGTACAAGAAGCAAGGCTTGAAACTGCGGGCGCGCAAGCAGTTCGAGGAGGCGCTGAAGCTGGTGCCGAACCACCCCGACGTGCTGAGCGAGCTGAAGGGCGTCGGCTGAGGCGACGCCGGGAGCCGCCCGGCGCCGTTTCGCGGCGAGAGTTCGGGACGTGCTGCTGCAGCTGGAGGAGCTGCGCGAGGTCGGTCGCTCGTTCGAGCTGGCCCTGGCGCTCCCCGAGCTGGTCGACGAGCAGGGGGCGGCGCTGCTCGCCGGCCCGGCGCGGGTCCGTGGCAGCGCCGGACCGGGAGCGCGCGGGGTCGAGCTCGAGGCGCGGATCGACGCCGGGCTGCGGCTGGCCTGCAGCCGCTGCCTCGAGCCGTTCGTGCACCCGGTCGGGATCGAGGTCCGGCTGCGGCTGACCGCCGATGCCGAGCAGTTCGCCCGGGAGGCCGACGACGTCGAGCTGTTCCATGCCGTGGGCGGCGTCGTCGACCTCGCCGCCGTGGCGCTCGAGCAGCTGGTCCTGAGCCTTCCCCTGAAACCGATCTGTCTGCCGGCCTGTCGCGGCCTCTGCCCCTCTTGCGGGGTGAACCGAAACGCAATAGAGTGCGGCTGCTCGCGGGCGGAGGGCGACCCGCGGCTCGCCCCGCTGCGCGCGCTGCGCGCGCGCCTCGGGCGCGACGAGCGGGATTGAGCGGAGGGGGCGGCCGGTCGCCCGCCGCGAGAGCAAACGGTCATGCCGAATCCGAAACGCAGGCACTCGAGGGCACGGCGCGACAAGCGCAGGGCGCACGACGCCCTGCCCGTGCCCGGCTTCTCGACCTGTCCCAACTGCCACGAGCGCAAGCTGCCGCACCGCGTCTGCCCGCATTGCGGGCAGTACAAGGGGCGCGAAGTCGTGCAGCCGCCCGAGGCGTAGCGCGCCGGCGGGCCGCGGGCCGCACACCAGCACCGCGCGCCGGCGGGCGGGGTTCCACACCGACCGGCGGATCGCTCGTGATGGAGCCGATCATGTCCCCACGCAGCGCGATCATCTCGGGCACGGGGATGAGCCTGCCGTCGCGCGTGCTCACGAACCACGACCTGGAACGGATGGTCGACACCTCGGACGAGTGGATCGTGACGCGCACCGGCATCCGCGAACGCCGGATCGCCGGCGAGGGCGAGGCGCTGTCGGGCTACTGCCTCGAGGCCTCGCGGCAGGCGCTCGCGGCGGCGGGCGTGGAGCCGGCGCGGGTCGAGCTGATCATCCTCGCCACCGTCACCCCCGACATGCCGATCCCGGCGACGGCGTGCACGATCCAGCACGACCTCGGCTGCCACGGGGCGGCGGCGTTCGATCTCGCCGCCGGCTGCTCCGGGTTCCTCTACGCCCAGCAGGTGGCCAAGCAGTTCATCGTCTCCGGACGGCACGAGCACGTGCTCGTCATCGGCGCCGAGTTGCTCAGCCGCTATCTCGACTGGACCGATCGCACGACCTGCGTGATCTTCGCCGACGGGGCCGGGGCCACGCTGATGAGCGGCGGCGAGCCGCCGCGCGGCGTGCTGGCGTCGGTGCTGCACAGCGACGGCAGCCTGGCCGATCTGATCTGCCTGCCGGGAGGCGGCTCGCTGCATCCCCCGGGGCAGGCGATGATCGACCGCCGCCTGCACTACATCCAGATGCGCGGCAACGAGACGTTCAAGATCGCCGTGCGCTCGCTCGAGGAGGTGTGTCGCGAGGCGCTCGCGGCGGCGGAGTTGGAGCCGAGCGCGGTCGACTGGTTCGTGCCGCACCAGGCCAACCGGCGGATCCTCGACGCCGTGGGCACCCGCCTCGGGATCCCCGCCGAGCGCTGCCAGGTCAACGTCGACCGCTACGGCAACACCTCCTCGGCCTCGATCCCGATCGCGCTCGACGAGGCGGTGCGCGGGGGGAAGATCCGGCGCGGCCAGATCGTGCTGATGGCGGCCTTCGGCGCCGGCCTCACCTGGGGTGCGTCGGTGGTGCGCTGGTGAGCCTGGCCTTCCTCTTTCCCGGGCAGGGCTCGCAGCACCCGGGCATGGGCCGGGACCTGGCCGAGGCCTACCGCGAGAGCCGGGAGTGGTTCGAGGAGGCGGACCGTGCGCTGGACTTCCCGCTGTCGGGCCTGTGCTTCGGCGGCAGCGAGCAGCAACTGGCGCTGACCGAGAACACCCAGCCCGCGGTGCTGGCGGCGAGCGTCGCCGCGCTGCGGGTGCTCGAGGCGCACCGGCTGCGGCCGGCCGCCGCCGCCGGTCACAGCCTGGGGGAGTACGCGGCGCACGTCGCCGCCGGGACGCTGTCCGCCGCCGACGCCCTGCGGATCGTGCGCCAGCGCGGCCGCTTCATGCAGGAGGCGGTCGCGGTCGGAGCCGGAGCGATGGCGGCGATCGTGGGCTTGGACCCGGCGAGCGTCAGCCGCGTCTGCCGCGAGGCGGCGGGAGACCAGATCGTGGTGCCGGCGAACCTGAACGGCCCGACCCAGATCGTCATCGCCGGGCACGCCGCGGCCGTCGCGCGCGCCGTGGAGCTGGCGCTCGCGGCGGGAGCGCGCGGCGCCGTGCCGCTCGCCGTGAGCGCGCCGTTCCACTGCCCGTTGATGCGTCCCGCCGCGGAGCGCCTGCGCGGGCTGCTGGCGGATGTCGAGTTCCGGCCCCCGCGCTTTCCGGTGTACACGAACGTCGACGCCGAGCCGGTGCGGGAGGCCTCCGCGGCCCGCGACGCGCTGGTGCGGCAGGTCGACGCTCCCGTGCGCTGGCACGAGTCGATCCACGCGATGATCGCTTCCGGCATCCGCACGTTCGTCGAGGTCGGCCCGGGACGCGTGCTCGCCGGCCTGGTGCGCAGGATCGACCGCCAGGTGCGCGTGCTGGGCGCGGGCGATCGCGACGGCGTCGCGGCCACGATCGCGGAGCTCGTTCCCTGATGTTCTCGCTCGCCGGCCGGGTGGCGCTGGTGACGGGCGGCTCGCGCGGCATCGGTCGCGGTGTCGCCGCCTGCCTCGCCGCGGCCGGCGCGCAGGTCGTCCTGACGGCGCGCTCGCTGGAGGCGGCCGAACGGGCCGCGGCCGAGCTGGCGGCATCCCACGGCGCCGTTCGGGGTCTGGCGCTCGACGTGACCGACGCGGCGTCGGTCACGCGGGGCGTCGATGTGCTGCTGCAGGACTATGGTACAATCCCGATCCTCGTCCACAACGCCGGTATCACGCGTGACGGCTTGCTCTTGCGGATGAAGCCCGACGACTGGGACGTCGTGCTGGACACGAACCTGACCGGGGTCTATCGAGTGAGTCGCGCGCTGTTGCCGGCGATGGTCCGCGCCCGCTACGGGAGGATCGTCACCGTCAGCTCGGCGGTCGCGACCGCCGGCAACCCCGGGCAGGCGAACTACTGCGCCGCCAAGGCCGGGGTCGAGGGCTTCACGCGCAGCCTGGCGCGCGAGGTCGGGTCGCGCAACATCACGGTCAACTGCGTCGCGCCGGGGCTGATCGACACCGACATGACGCGCGGGCTCGACGACGCCCGGCGCGCGGGGCTGCTGGCGCAGGTGCCGCTGGGGCGGGCCGGCCAGCCGGCGGACGTCGCGGCGGCGGTGCTGTTCCTCGCCTCGGATGAGGCCGGGTACGTGACGGGCTCGACGCTGCACGTCAACGGTGGCATGGTCATGTGAGCCGCGCCGCCGGGCCGAGGCGCGGGCCCCGCGGCGGGCGGTCGTTTTGGGAGGAGGGCAGGGATGAGTTCGGTCGAAGAGAAGGTGAAGCACATCATCGTCGAGCAGCTCGGCGTCGACGAGGACGAGGTCAAGCCGCAGGCGACGTTCGTCGACGATCTGGGGGCCGACTCCCTCGACGTGGTCGAGCTCGTGATGGCGCTCGAGGAGGAGTTCGGCCTCGAGATCAGCGACGAGGACGCGGCCAAGATCAGCTCGGTGCAGCAGGCGATCGACTACATCGGCAGCCACGCGAAGACCTGACGCCTGCGGGACCGCCGCGCGGCGCGCCGTCGGCGCCGGGCCGGTCCGGGAGAAGCGATGCGCAGACGGGTCGTCATCAGCGGGATCGGCCTGATCTCGCCGCTGGGTCTCGATCGGCGCGCGACGTGGGACGGGTTGCTCGCCGGCCGCAGCGGGGTCGGGCCGATCACCCGCTTCGACACGAGCGGCTACGCCACGACCTTCGCCGCCGAGGTGCGCGGCTTCGAGGCCGAGCGCCACCTCGAGGCCAAGGAAGCGCGCCGGATGGACCTGTTCTCGCACTACGCGATCGCCGCGACCGCGGAGGCGCTCGCGGACGCGGGGGAGACGATCGGTCCCGGCAACGCCGAGCGCATCGGGGTCATGATCGGCTCGGGGATCGGCGGCCTGACGTTGCTCGAGCGGACGCACCGCGAGCTGCTGGAGCGCGGTCCGCGCCGGATCTCGCCGTTCTTCATCCCCGGGATGATCCTCAATCTGGCCGCCGGGAACGTCTCGATCCGCTTCGGCGCCAAGGGGCCGAACCTGGCGCTGGCCACCGCCTGCGCCACCGGCTCCCACGCCATCGGCGAGTCGCTGCGCCTGATCCGCGACGGCTACGCCGACGCGATGATCGCCGGGGGGACGGAGGCCGGCGTGACGCCGCTCGCGGTCGCCGGCTTCTGCGCGATGCGCGCGCTGTCGACGCGCAACGACGACCCGGCCGGTGCCAGCCGGCCGTTCGACGCCGAGCGCGACGGCTTCGTGATCGGCGAGGGAGCGGGGATCGTCTACCTCGAGGAACGCGAGCGGGCGCGGGCGCGCGGGGCGCGCATCTACTGCGAGGTCGCCGGCTACGGCCTGTGCGGCGACGCGTACCACGTCTCGGCTCCCGACCCGGAGGGCGACGGTGCGTTCCGCGCGATGCGCATGGCGCTGGCCGACGCCGGCTGCGCCACCGAGGAGATCGACTACATCAACGCCCACGGAACGTCGACGCCGGTCGGCGATCGGGTCGAGGTGCTGGCGATCAAGCGCCTGTTCGGCCCGCGGGCGGGTGCGATCGCCTGCGCCTCGACCAAGTCGATGACGGGCCACCTGCTCGGCGCGGCCGGCGGGCTCGAGACCGCGATCACGGCACTCGCGATCCACGACGGCGTGGTCCCCCCGACGATCAACTACCGCACGCCCGATCCCGAGTGCGACCTCGACTGCGTGCCGAACCAAGCGCGGAAGATCGCGGTCGGGGCGGCGCTCAACAACTCCTTCGGCTTCGGCGGCACGAACGCGACGCTGCTGCTGCGCCGTGACGGAGGCCGGGCTCGATGAAGATCCTGGTGGGGGTCAAGCACGTCCCCGACACCGAGACCGAGATCCGCATCGCCGCCGACGGTCGCTCGATCGACGAGAGCGGCGTCAAGTGGATCGTCTCGCCCTACGACGAGTACGCGCTGGAGGCGGCGCTGCGGATCCGCGAGGCGCGCGACGCAGGCGAGGTCGTGGCCGTTTGCGCCGGCCGCGAGGCGGCGCGGGCGACGCTGCGCCACGCGCTCGCGATGGGGGCCGACCGCGCGATCCTGCTCGAGGATCCGCGCTTCGAGCGCTGCGACGGGCTGCAGCGCGCGCGGGCGCTGGCCGCGATCGCAGCGGCCGAGGAGCCGGCGCTCGTGCTGTTGGGCAAGTACGGCGTGGGAACCGACGAGGGGCAGACCGCTCCGATGCTGGCCGAGCTGCTCGGCTGGCCCAACGCCTCGGCGGTCTGCCGCTTCGAGCTGACGGCGGACGGCTTCCGCGCCGAGCGCGAGGTCGAGGGGGGGCGCGAGATCGTCGAGGGACGGCTGCCGGCGGTGATCAGCTGCGACAAGGGGCTGAACGACCCGCGCTACCCGTCGCTCAAGGGCATCATGCAGGCGAAGAAGAAGCCGCTCGAGGTCAAGACGGCGGGCGAGCTGGGGCTCGAGGCGGCGGAGCTGGACACGCCGCTGCTGGTGCTCGAGAAGCTCGAGCCGCCCGCTCCGCGGCCGCCGGGAGTACGGATCGAGGCGCCCCCGCTCGAGGCCGCGGAACGACTGGTCCGCCTGCTGCACGAGCAGCGCAAGTTGCTGTGATGCCGGGCGCGGTGCTGGTCTTCGTCGAGCGCCGCGAGGGCGGGATCTGCCGCGCGTCGCTCGAGGCCTGCGCCGTGGCGGCGCGGCTCGCGGCCCGCCTGGGGGACGGTGCCGCCGCCGTGGCGCTCGGTCCGGACGCCGCGCGCTGCGCTCCGGACCTGGCGGCGCAGGGCATCGGCCGGCTGTTCGTCGCGGAGCAGGCGCACCTCGAGCTGTACGCCGCCCAGGGCTACTCGGCCGCGGTCGCCGAGGCCGTGTCCGCCAGCCGGGCGCGGCTGGTGCTCGTCGCCGGCACGGCGATGGGGCGGGACGTCGCGCCGCGCGTGGCGGCGCGGCTCGGCGCAGCCTGCGCCAGCGACCTGAGCGCGATCGAGGCCGAGGACGACGGCACGATCCGCGCCACTCGCCCGGTCTATTCGGGCAAGGCCCGGGCGCGCCTGCGGCTACCGGCGCAGCAGCCGTGCGTGGCGAGCCTGCGGCCCAAGCTGTTCCCGCTCGGGCCGGCCTCGGAACCGGTCCCGATCGAGGTCGAGCCGCTCCGCTCGCCGCTCGCGCCGGAGGAGCTGGGCGCCCGGACCACGCGGCTCGAGCAGCCCGAACGGCGCGAGCTGGACGTCAGCGAGGCCTCGATCGTCGTCTCCGGCGGGCGGGGGCTCAAGGCGGCGGAGAACTTCGGCCTGGTGCGGGAGCTGGCCGCGGCCCTGGGCGGCGCGGTCGGCGCCTCGCGCGCGGTGGTCGACGCCGGGTGGATCGAGCACGCGCACCAGGTGGGGCAGACGGGCAAGGTCGTGACGCCCGAGCTGTACATCGCCTGCGGGATCTCCGGCGCGGTGCAGCACCTCGCCGGGATGTCGTCGGCCAAGACGATCGTCGCGATCAACAAGGACCCCGACGCGCCGATCTTCCGCATCGCCGACTACGGCGTCGTCGGCGACCTGTTCGAGATCGTCCCGGCGCTGACCGCCGCGATCGAGCGCTTCAAGCGCGGCGGAAGCGAGCCCGGCGCGGGCTAGACCGGCCCGCCGCGCCGGCTCGACCGGACCGGGCGCACCGCCCCCGCCTCGCCCCGGACGGACGCGCCACGCGCGCCGCGCTAGACCTCGCCGATGAACAGCGGCTTCAGGCACTGGATCCGCCGCTCGTAGTCGTCGGGGTAGAGGAACCAGGTCGCGGCCGAGACCGAGGACAACAGCGAGTTCCCGTCCTGGGGCGTGAAGCAGTAGCCGACGATCTCGGTGCCGTTGCGCACGCGCAGCGTGGGCAGGCAGACGACCGTGACGTTGAGGATCCGGCCGTAGTGGCCCTGATCGCGGCCGAAGGAGAAGACCGAGTTCGCCGACTCCTTGTAGGTGACGGCGATCTTGTCGTCGGCCCGCATCTGCTCGATCAGCCGCTCGACCGTCGTCGGCTTGCGGACCCGGATGTCGAAGAAGATCGTGTGCATGTACTGGGTGTTGAGCTTGATCGCCGAGGAGAACAGGTTGAGGTCGTAGCCCAGGGTGTGGAACAGGTGCCACGCGTCGCGCGCGTGGTGCGTGCCGAAGCGCTCGTCCTTGTGCTTGCCGACGACGGGCGAGGGCACGAAGCTCCCGTCCTGCGAGATGTCGTTGGAGCGCCGCATGCAGACGAAGCGGCCCTCGACCAGGTTCTCCGGGCCGCCGTCGGGCAGCGCCAGGGTGTGGATCAGCGTCGACAGGTTGTGGGTGTTGCACGAGACGACCTGGATGTACTGGTCCTGGTCGCGGCGCAGCACGCTGTCGTTGATCCCGCGGGCGTAGGGCTTGCCGAAGCCGAACTCGCTGCCCTGGGCGATGAACCCCAGAGTGTTCGTCGCGAACTTCTCGTAGTACTCGCTCTTGTTCTTGGTGCCCACGCCGCTCGGCGTGCAGTCGATGACGACCCCGGCGCGCTCGAGGGCCTCGATCGCCTCGAGCTCGGGCTTCATCCCCAGCTCCTCGAAGCCCTGGACCGCCGCGGCGTCGACCGCCAGCCGCGCGCCGCGGCGGATCAGCGACTGGACCTTGGAGCGGTCGGTCAACAGCGGCGTTCGCTTGTGGAACGTCACCTGCTCGATGCCGAGCTGCTGCTTGAGGTCGATCAGCAGTCCGATCAGCGGCTCGCCGATCGTTCCGGTGCCGATGACGTGGACGATGGGACGCGGGCTCATCTCGTCGGGCGCAGCGGCGCGGGACGCGCCGCCGGCACTATGGCACCGGCGCCGCGCGGCTGTCAACGCGACCGCCGCAGGCCGCGCGGCGCGAGCTGGAACTTTTGCGCTACTGGACTACAATGCAGCCCCACGAGGAGCGACGACGAGCCCGTGGGAGAACACGACAGCTGCCCGATCCCGAGCATCGCGGTCCGGGAGCTGCTGACCGACGAAGAGGCCGAGCCGCTGCAGCTCGTGCTGACGGCGGGCGGGGACGGGCTGGACAACGTCCTCAACCGGCCGAGCGTCCAGAAGCCGGGGCTGGCCCTGGCCGGCTTCCTCGAGTACGTCCAGGCCGGCGCGGTCCAGGTGCTGGGCGAGGCCGAGGTCGCCTACCTGCTGGAGCGGCCGCCGGCGGAGCGGACGCGGATCCTGTCGCAGCTCTGCCGGCAGGGCGGCAGCTGCATCGTGGTCGCCGCGGGGCTCGAGCCCCCGCCCGAGCTGACCCACGAGGCGAACCGGCAGAACATCCCGCTGCTCGGCACGCAGCGCCCGGCGGCGTCGACGATCGATCTGCTCACGCGCTACCTCGAGGACCGGCTGGCGCCGCGCGCCGTGATCCACGGCGTGCTGCTCGACATCTACGGCTTGGGCGTGCTGCTGCTGGGCGACAGCGGCCTGGGCAAGAGCGAGTGCGCGCTCGACCTGGTGGCGCGCGGCCATCGCCTGGTGTCGGACGGCGCCGTCGAGATCAAGCGGCGGCGCGAGGTGCTGGTCGGCACCGGGCCGGAGCTGACCCGCTACCACATGGAGATTCGCGGCCTGGGGCTGGTCAACGTCAAGGACCTGTTCGGTGTCGCCGCGGTGCGCCTGACGAAGTTCATCGAGTTCGTCATCCGCCTCGACCCGTGGCTGCCGAACAAGGACTACGACCGGCTCGGGCTCGACGACCTGGCCTACGAGATCCTCGGCATCGAGCTGCCCTGCATCGAGATGCCGGTCGGCCCGGGGCGCCACCTGTCGGTGCTGATCGAGGTCGCGGCCCGCAACCACCTGCTCAAGCTCAAGGGCTTCCATCCGGCCCGGCAGCTGGCGCGGATCGTCGGCGGCGGACGGCGGGCGGAGAGCGAGCCGGGAAGCGAGCGCGAGCCGGCGGAGGAGGCGGAGGCGGACGCCGAGGAGGGGGGCGGTTGAGCCCCCGCAGCGGCGCGGCCCCGCCCCGCGTCGAGCGGCTGGTCGTCATCACCGGGCTGTCCGGCTCGGGCAAGACGCTCGCCGCCAACTGCCTGGAGGACCTCGGTTACTTCTGCGTCGACAACCTGCCCGTCGGTCTGATCCCGCCGTTCTACAAGCTGATCCAGCGCAGCAGTGAGCAGGTCGGGCGCGCCGCGCTCGTGATCGACGTGCGCGAAGGGAAGTTCCTCGACGAGTTCCCGGAGATGCTGCGCGGCCTGCGCGAGCGCGGCGCCGCGGTCCAGGTGCTGTTCCTCGAGTCGGCGGACGACGTGCTCAAGCGCCGCTTCAGCGAGAGCCGTCGCCCGCACCCGATGGCCGGGGACGGCCTGACGCTGGAGCAGGCGATCCGCCGCGAGCGCTCGGCGCTGGCCCCGCTGCGCGAGATCGCCGATCGGATCGTCAACACCACCCAGCTCACCGCCCACGAGCTGCGGGCGTTCCTCAAGAGCGCCTACGGGCCGACCGCGACCAAGGGCCTGCCCAACGTCAACCTGGTGTCGTTCGGGTTCAAGCACGGCCTGCCGGCCGAGGCCGACCTGGTGTTCGACGTGCGGTTCCTGCCGAACCCGCACTTCGTCGAGGCCCTGCGCCCGCTCGACGGGCGCAATCCCGCGGTCCAGGCGTTCCTCGACTCGAGCCCGCTGACCGGCGAGTTCCAGGCGCGGGTCGACGAGCTGTTGTCCTTCCTGATCCCGCTGTACGGCGCCGAGGGGAAGACCTACCTGACCGTGGCCATCGGCTGCACCGGGGGCAAGCACCGCTCGATCGCGCTCGCCGAGCGGCTGGCGGCGAGCCTGGGCGGGCGGGGGATGTCGCTGACCCTGACCCACCGCGATCTCGGGCGCGAGTGATCGGCCCGGGGCTGCGGCCGGCGCCGCGCGGGCGATGGTATCCTGGCGGCGCGCTCGGTGGCGCGGCGGAGGGCGCGTGGGCGGACGAGCAACGGTCGAGCACGTCGACAAGCCGTGGGGGCACGAGCTGCGCTTCGTGCGCACCGAGCGCTATGCCGGGAAGCTGATCTTCATCAAGGCCGGGAGCCAGCTCAGCCTGCAGTACCACGAGCGCAAGGACGAGGCGTTCTTCGTGCAGCAGGGGCGGATGGAGCTGGTGCTGGGCCGGGGCGAGAGCCGGCGCGCGGTTCCGCTCGGGCCGGGCGAGGCCTGGCGCGTCGAGCCGCGGACCGTCCATCGCTTTCGCGCGCTGACCGACTGCCTGCTGTTCGAGGTCTCGACCCCCGAGCTCGAGGACGTGGTCCGGGTCGAGGACGACTACGGGCGGGAGGGCACGTCGCACGTCTGAGCTGCGCCGGGAGACGGGAGGGGCCGTGAATCCGCAGAAGGAGTTCTACCGGCTGAGCGAGGTCTGCCAGTTCACCGACACGCAGCCGTACGTGCTCCGCTTCTGGGAGAGCGAGTTTCCCGAGCTGGGGACGGAGGAGCCGCTGGGCGGGCGCCGGCTCTACCGCCAGGCGGACATCGAGCTGATCCGCCGGATCAAGCAGCTGCTCGAGGACGAGGAGTGCTCGATCGAGGAGGCGCGCTCCAGGATCCGGGGAGAGCGCTCGAAGCGCGCGTGCAAGCCCGCGGCTCCGCCCGCCGCCGACGGAACGCCGGGCCGGGCGCCGGGCGCCCGGCCGCCGCGCGAGACGGCGATCCGGCGGATCGCGTCCGCGCTGCCGCCGCGCGAGCTGCCGCCGCCGGCCGCGGCGGCGGCGCCCCCCGACAGCGTCGATCGCAGACGCTACGAGGACGCGCTGGAGGAGATCGAGGAGCTGCGCCTGAAGCTGCGCGAGGCCGAGCGCCTGCGACACAAGGCGGACCTCGCCCTCGACGAGGCCCGCGTCGCGCTCGAGCGACGGCGGGCCGCCGCGCGGCGTGCGGGCGAGCTGCTCGAGGCGGTGCTGGCCCGCCTCGGCCCGGGGTGACCCGGCGAGCGGCTTGACGGGCCTCCGCCCGTTTCCTACCATCCGGGCGGCGGGGCGTGGCGCAGCCTGGTAGCGCGCTTGCTTGGGGTGCAAGAGGTCGCTGGTTCAAATCCAGTCGCCCCGACCAGGCCGCATCTCCGCGGGCGGCCGGCGCCACCCGTCAGCCCACCGAGTCGACACGATGACCTCCCCGAGCGCCGCGGAGCCGTGCATCCTCGTGAGCAACGACGACGGCTTCGACGCGCCGGGCCTGCACGCGCTGGTGCAGGCGCTCGAGCCCCTCGGGCGCATCGTCGTCGTGGCGCCGGTGCGGGAGCAGAGCGGCGCGGGGCACGCCCTGACGCTGGCGCGTCCGCTGCGCGTCGAGCGCGTGGCCGCCGACCGCTACCGCGTGGACGGCACCCCGACCGACTGCGTCCATCTCGGCATCGACCGGCTGACCGGCGGCCGGCTGCCGCGGCTCGTCGTCTCCGGCATCAACCGCGGCCTGAACGTGGGAGACGACGTGACCTACTCCGGGACGGTGGCGGCCGCGCTGGAGGGGACGCTGCTGCACGTTCCCTCGCTCGCGATCTCGGCCGCGACGCCGGACGACGGCCGGACGGACTTCGCCGCGGCCGCCGCCATCGCCCGCCTGCTCGCCGCCGAGGTCCTGCGCCGCGGCCTCGATCCCGGCGTGTTGCTCAACGTCAACGTGCCCCCGGGCCCACCACGTGGGATCCGCATCACGCGGCAGGGGACCCGCACCTATCGCGCCACCGCCCAGGAGCGGACCGACCCGTCGGGCCGCCCGTACTACTGGATCGCCGGTGCCGATGCGACGCCGGCCGACGAGCGGGACGGAGACCACCTGGCGGTGCGCGACGGATACGTCTCGGTCACGCCGCTGCAGGCGAACCTCACGGCCGAGCGAGCGCTCGCCGCGCTGGCCGGCTGGCGGCTGGCCCTGCCCCCGCGGGACCCCCCGGCGTGAGCCACGGCGAGTCGGCCCGTCGCGAGCGGATGGTCCGGCAGCTGGCGGAGCGCGGGATCCGCCAGGCCCGCGTGCTCGAGGCGTTGCGGGCGATTCCGCGCGAGCGCTTCGTCGACGACTGGCTGGACGCGCAGGCCTACGAGGAGTCGGCGCTGCCGATCGGCGCCGGGCAGACGCTGTCGCAGCCCTGGATCGTGGCCCGGATGTGCGAGCTGGCGGAGCCCGACGGCAGCGGGCAGGTGCTCGAGGTCGGAACCGGCTCCGGCTACCACGCCGCGGTGCTGTCGCGCGTGTTCGAGCAGGTCTACACGGTCGAGCGGATCGCCGAGCTCTCGCGCCGCGCGCGCCGCACGGTGCGCGCGCTCGGCATCGAGAACGTGCATTTCAAAGTCTTCGACGGGGGTTACGGCTGGAGCGAGTTCGCACCGTACCGCGCGATCGTCGTCACCGCCTCGACGCCGGAGATGCCGGCCCCGCTGTTCCGCCAGCTCACCGAGGGCGGACGTCTGGTCCTCCCGCTCGGCGCCGCCGACACGCGGCAGAGCCTCGTCTCGTTCCGCAAGCTGGACGGGCTCCCGCGGTGCGAGGAGCACGGCGACTGCCAGTTCGTGCCGCTCGTCGGCCGCTACGGGCGCTCGCCGTGAGCGCGGCCGCCGTCGCGAGTCGCGCCGGAATTGCACGGCCCGACCCCACCTGGTACCATTCGCGCGCTTCATGGAGTCGGGGCGTAGCGCAGTCTGGTAGCGCACCTGCTTCGGGTGCAGGGGGTCCCGTGTTCGAATCACGGCGCCCCGACCATCGGGGCTCCGGCCGCCGGAAGGTCGAGCGCGGCGACGGTCCGCGACCGGCCCTGCGGCGGGCGGGAGGTCCGGCCGTGGAGGGAGCGAGCGCGCGGCACACGGTCGGCTGGCGCGTCCGCGGCCGGGTGCAGGGCGTCGGTTTCCGCTGGTTCGTCGCCGAGTCGGCACGGGAGATCGGCGTCGCGGGAGACGTTCGCAACCTTCCCGACGGTCACGTCGAGATCCGGGCACGGGGGACTCCCGAGCAGCTCGTGGCGCTGCGCGCGGCGGTCCTGCGCGGACCGGTCGGCGCTCGTGTCGACCGGCTCGAGGAGCTGCCCGGAGCGGTGGAGGTGGAGTCCGTTGAGTTCCGGATCTGTCCCTGACGGTGCGCGCGCGCCCTGGACGCCGGAGCGACTGAAGCGGACGATCCGGCAGATCCCGGACTTCCCGCGGCCGGGCATCAGCTTCTACGACGTCTCGCCGGTGTTCGCCCACCCGGCGGCGTTCGCCGCCGCGGTGGACTCGCTGGCCGCGCCGTTTCGCGGGCGCGGGATCGACGTCGTCGCCGGAATCGAGGCGCGCGGCTTCGTGCTCGGGGCGGCGATCGCCCGCGACCTGGGACTGGGGTTCGTCATGGTGCGCAAGCTGGGCAAGCTGCCGGGCGCGACCGAGGGCGAGTCCTACGATCTCGAGTACGGCACGGCGCGGATCGAGATCCAGCGCGACGCGTTCTCCCGGCGGGAGCGCGTCTTGGTGGTGGACGACCTGCTCGCCACCGGGGGGACCGCGGCCGCGGCGGCACGGCTGATCGAACGGCTGGGGGGAAGGGTCGCGGCTTTCGCCTTCATGGTCGAGCTCGAATTCCTCGGCGGCCGCAGTCGCCTCGACGGCCACGAGGTCGTGGGGCTCGTGCGGTTCGACGACGATGCGCACCCGGGGGCCTGTAGCTCAGAAGGATAGAGCGGAGGTTTCCTAAACCTTAGGTCGGGGGTTCGATTCCCTCCAGGCCCATGCCCTTGACGCGGCGCAGCCCCCATGCCAGGTTGACGCCGGAGCGGGCGCGGATTTCGGCAGCGCGAGGAGGAGCCGGGTGGCGCGGCGGGTTTCACGCAAGGAGCTCAAGCAGGACGAGTTCGGCGAAGCCGTGCTCGGGGCCGGCCACTGGGTCGAACGCAACTGGAACGACCTGCTCAAGTGGGCGGCCGCGGTGGTCGTCGGCGTCGGTCTGGCTGTCGGCTGGGGAGTCTACGCGCAGCACCGGCGCCAGGCGGCGGACAAGCTCCTCGCGGCTGCCGTGCGCAGCTACGAGCGGGCGAGCGCCGCCGGCGAGGCGGGGCACGCGGACCTCGAGCGCGCGGTGGCCGACCTGGAGCAGGTCGTGCGCCGCGGCAAGGGAGCATCCGCACAGCTCGCGCGACTGTATCGTGGCTCCGCACTGTTCCATCTCGGGCGGCTCGAGGACGCGGCGACCGAGCTGCGTTCCGTGCTCGAGCGGGAGGAGGCTGCCGCCACGCTGAAGGCCAGCGCCGCGGCGATGCTCGTCCGCGTCGAGCTGGCCGCCGGCCGTGAGGACGAGGCGACCGCGCTGCTCGCGGCTGCCGTCGAGCGGCCGAACGAGACGCTGCCGGCGGACCAGGCGCTGCTGGCCCTGGGCCGGATCCGCTCCGCGGGCGGGCAGCCGGAGGAGGCCCGCGAGGCCTGGCAACGGGTGGTCGACGAGTTCCCGGCGAGCGCGGCCGCGGCCGAGGCGCGCCGGCTGCTCGAGCCCGATCCTGCCGCTCAGTCGCGGCGGCCCGGCTCGTTGCCCGCCTCGTCCTCCGCCGCCACCCGGTAGAACAGGATCTCGCCGCCGACCGGCGGCGGCGCGCGATCGACGTACGGCGGCTCGCGGACTTCGGCGATCCGCCGGGCGCGGATCGCGCGGGCGTCGGCGGCGCGCTCGTAACGATAGACGTGGTAGCGGGCGACGAACTCGGGGCGGCCGTCGCGATCGAGCGTCACCGCATCCCAGTCCAGCGCGACCCCCTCCGGCGAACGCGAGACCCGCAGCCGGTCGATCTCCGCCGGCGGCACGGAATCGACCCGCAGCCGGAACTCGTCGGAGCCGCGGATCCACGTGGTCCCGTTCCAGAACCAGGGAGTCCAGCCGTAGACGCCGTCGGCGAGCGGCGCACGCGGCCGGTAGAGCACGTGCCGCGCCTCCCCCGCCATCCAGCCCGTCGGCTCGGCGCGCTGGTCGAACTCGTAGCTCGGGGCCGGGGAGCGAAGCGGCCGGAGCGTGATCCGGAAGCGCGCCTGGCGCACGAGCGGGTCGTGCTCGCCGAGCGGCTCGTAGCCGAGCTCGAACAGCGGGATCGGACCGACGCTCGCGCCCGAGATAGGTGCGAGCGGAAACACGCGCTCGACGGTCGTCGCCGCCGCCGGCTCTGGCAGCAACAGCAGCGCGAGCAAACCCGCCTGCGGGCTGCGGCCGCGCCACCTCCGGCCGGCGCCGCGACCCGCCCTCTCCCGCGCTTCAGAACGGGATGTCGTCCTCGCCAAAGCCGGGTCCCGGTTCGGCCACGGCGGCACCGCTGTCGGCCGCCGCCTGCGGGGCGCTCTCGCCCGGCCGTCCGAGCATCTGGAAGCGCTGCGCGCGGATCTCGGTCGTCACGCGCTTGTTGCCGTCGCGGTCGGTCCACTCGCGGGTCTGCAGCGAGCCCTCGATGAACACCTGCCGGCCCTTCCGCAGGTACTCGCCGGCGATCTCCGCCTGCTTGCCCCAGACGACCACGCGGTGCCACTCGGTCTTCTCCTTGCGCTCGCCGGAGGTGGCATCGCTCCAGCGCTCGGTGGTGGCCAGGGTGAAGTTCGCGACGGCGGTCCCACCGGGGGTGAACCGCACTTCCGGGTCCCGCCCGAGGTTCCCGATGAGCAGCACCTTGTTCAGGCTGGCCATGGCGACGACTCCTTTTCCGAGGAGGGTCGGGATCGACGCGGAGGCGGGGTTCGCGCGCTCCGTGCCGCGCGAGCGACGACCGGAAATCTAGCACAGCGCGTGGCGCGGGCCAAGCTTGATCGCCACCGGCGTTCTTGGGAGAATGCGCGCCGGCACCCGGAACGCTCGTCGATGCGGCGCCCTCCCAGCCTGCTGCAGACCGTCGGCTCGATCAGCGCCGCAACCGGGTTGAGCCGGATCCTCGGCCTGGTCCGCGACCAGGTGCAGTCGTTCGTCTTCGGCGCCGGTGCCGTGACCGACGCCTACGTCGCCGCGTTTCGCGTGCCGAACCTGCTGCGCGATCTGTTCGCCGAGGGTGCGCTGTCCTCCGCCTTCGTGCCGACCCTGACCGCCGTGCGCACGCAGGGCGGAGCCGCCTCGGGCTGGCGGCTGACGAACCGGCTGGTCACGGCCCTGATCGCGATCCTGCTGCCGCTCGTCGTCCTGATCGCCGTCGGTGCCCCGTGGATCCTCACGCTGTACGTCCCCGGTTTCGCCGACGAGACGCGGGCGCTGTCGGTCGCGATGACACGGATCGTCGCGCCGTTCCTGCTGTTCGTGGCGCTGGCGGCGGTGGCGATGGGTGCGCTCAACGCCTGCGGGCGCTTCTTCCTGCCGGCGCTCGCGCCGGCGTCGTTCAACCTGTGCTCGATCGCCGCCGTGATCGCCCTCGCGCCGCTGCTCCCGCGCCTGGGCCTGCACCCCGGTCTGGCGCTGGCGGTCGGCGCGCTGGCCGGGGGCGCGCTCCAGCTCGGTGCGCAGCTCCCCGCCCTGCGCCGGGAGGGCTTCCGCTTCGCCCCCGAGCTCGCGCCGCGCGACCCGGCCCTGCGCCGCGTCGCCGCGCTGATGGCGCCGGCGACCTTCGGCCTGGCGGCGACGCAGATCAACATCCTGGTCGACACGATCCTGGCCTCGCCGTACGAGGGAGCGGTGACCTGGCTCTCGCTCGCCTTCCGCCTGATGCAGCTCCCGCTCGGCCTGTTCGGCGTCGCGATCGGAACCGCGAACCTGGCGCGCGTCTCGGCGGATGCGGCGCGGGACGACGCCGCGGGCCTGCGCCGCAACGTCGCCGGCGCCCTGCGGGCCGCCGCGCTGCTCACGCTGCCGGCGACCGCGGGTCTGATCGCCCTGCGCGAGCCGATCGTGCGGTTGCTGTTCGAGCACGGGAAGTTCACGGCGGACTCCACGACCAAGACCGCGGCGGCGGTGCTGTGCTACGCGCTCGGGCTCTACGCCTACTCGCTGACCAAGACGCAGGTGCCGACGTTCTACGCGCTGGGCGAGACCCGCACCCCGGTGGTCGCTTCGGCCGTCGCGGTCGGCGCGAAAATCGCGGCGAACTTCGCGCTGCTGGCGGCGCTGCCGGCGTTCGGCCAGGACGCCTTCCTGGGGCTCGCGCTCTCGACCTCGCTCGCGGCCTGGATCAACTTCGCCTGGCTGGCGCGCGGTCTGCGGCGCAGGATCGGCAGCCTGGCCGGTCAGCGCGTCGTCGGGCACGCCGCCAAGCTCGCGCTCGTGGCGCTCGCGGTCGGCCTGGCCTGCGGCGCGGCCCAGCGCGGGCTGGAGCGCGCGCTGGGCGGGGAATCGCTCGGGTTCCAGGCGCTGCGGCTCGGCGGCGCGATCGCCGCCGGCCTGGGCGTGTTCGTGGCCGGCGTGGCGCTGATCGATCGTGCGGCGCTCCGGCGTCTCGTGCGGCGCGAGCGTGGTGCGGCCGAAGCCGAGCCGCCGGAGGGCGGCCGCTGAAGGTCCTGCTGCAGCGGGTCCGCCGGGCCGCCGTTCGCGTCGGCGAGGAGAGCGTGGCGCGGATCGGACAGGGGTTGCTGGCCTTCGTCGGCGTCGAGAACGGCGACGAGGAGCGGGACGCCGAGTACCTGGCGGACAAGACGGTCGAGCTGCGGATCTTCCCCGACCAAGACCTGCGCATGAACCGCAGCGTGGCCGAGGCCGGAGGGGAGATCCTCGTCGTCTCGCAGTTCACGCTCGCCGCATCGACGCGGCACGGTCGGCGTCCGTCGTTCAGCTCGGCCGCGCCTCCGGCCCGCGGGGAGGCGCTGTACCTGCTCTTCGTGGAGCGGCTGCGCCGGCGCGGCGTACCGGTCCGCTGCGGCGTCTTCGGGGCGATGATGGACGTCGAGCTGACGAACGACGGGCCGGTGACGATCCTGCTCGACCCGCCGCCGTGGAGCGGCTCGCGATGAGGCGGCGCCTGCCCTGTGCTCCCGATCCGTGGCTGGCCCGCTACCTCGACCTGCTGGCGGTCGAGCGCCGCCTTGCGCCCAACACCGTGGCTGCCTACCGCCGCGACCTGGAGCGCTTGCGGCGCGCGCTCGGCGCACGCGGGCTCGAGACGGCGCGCCGTGAGGACCTGACGCGGGTCCTGCGTGACCTGCGGTCGCGCGGCGCCTCGCCGCGCAGCATCGCCCGCTGGATCGTCGCCGTGCGCGGCCTCTACGCGTTCCTGGTCGAGGCCGGAGCGACGGCCGACGATCCGAGCCTGCGGCTCGAGACGCCGCGCCCGTGGCGATCGCTGCCCAGGCTGCTCACTTCGGCCGAAGTGACGGCCTTGCTGACCGCTCCCGACCGCAGCACCCCGCGCGGCCTGCGCGACGCGGCGATGCTCGAGGTGCTGTACGCGACCGGGCTGCGCGCCAGCGAGCTGGTCGGGCTGCGGCTCGCCGACCTGCACCTGGACGGGGGATACCTGCGCTGCCGCGGCAAGGGCGAGCGGGAGCGGGTCGTGCCGCTGGGCGCGGAGGCCGACGCGACGCTCGAGGACTACCTGGCCCGGGCGCGGTCGCGGCTGCTCGCGGGCCGGCGTTGCGAGCGGGTCTTCGTCAGCCGCCGCGGCAGGGGCCTCACGCGCCAGGGCTTCTGGAAGATCGTGCGAGCCCACGGCCGGGGCGCCGGCCTGCGCCGGCCGCTGTCGCCGCACATGGTACGCCACTCCTTCGCCACGCATCTGCTGGAGAATGGCGCGGACTTGCGATCGCTGCAGCTGATGCTCGGACACGCCGACATCTCGACCACTCAGATCTACACGCACGTCAGCCGCGAGCGCCTGAAACGCATGTACGAGGTGTTCCATCCGCGTGCCTAGACCGGGGCGGAGGCCCGGCGGACCCGCGGATGCCCCGCGCGGCAGCGGATCGCGGGCGTGGTGCCGCCGCGACCGACGGGGCCCGGGCTTGACAGTCGCGGTGCCTTTCGACTAACGCTAGCATCCGCGAGGAGCGCCGCCGTGCGGCGGCGGAAGCGACGACGCCCGGGGCGCGCCGGGGCCGATCGCGGTGACGGGCAGCGCGCGGTCGCGGGAGCCGTGAGCCTGGACGACGATTTCGAGGAGCCGATCCTGGAGCTGGAGCGCCGGATCGACGCGCTGTCCGGCGTCGACGACGACCCCAAGGCGCAGCGCCGGCGGGAGCAGCTGCGAGCGCAGCTGGAATCGATGCGGGCCAGCGTCTTCGCCTCGCTCAGCCCCTGGCAGAAGACGCTCGTGGCGCGCCACGGCCGGCGCCCCTACACCCTCGACTACGTCGGCCACCTGGTCGAGGAGTTCGAGGAGATCCACGGCGACCGGCGATTCAAGGAAGATCCGGCGATCGTCTGCGGCTTCGGCGGCTTCCGCGGCCGGCAGGTGGCGATCGTCGGCCATCAGAAGGGTCGCACGACCAAGGAGAAGATCGTGCGCAACTTCGGCATGCCCCGGCCCGAGGGCTACCGCAAGGCGCTGCGGCTGATGCAGCTGGCGGCGAAGTTCGGGCGCCCGATCCTGAGCTTCATCGACACTCCCGGCGCCTATCCCGGGATCGGCGCCGAGGAGCGCGGTCAGGCCGAGGCGATCGCGCTGAACCTGCGCGAGATGGCGGCGCTGGCGACGCCGATCGTCGTCACCGTGACGGGGGAGGGCGGCAGCGGGGGAGCGCTGGCGATCGGCGTCGGCGACCGCGTGAACATGCTCGAGTTCTCGATCTACTCCGTGATCAGCCCCGAGGGCTGCGCCGCCATCCTGTGGCGCGACGCCGCGAGGAACCGGGACGCCGCCCATGCGATGCGGATCACGGCCCCGGAGCTGCTGGCGCTGGACGTCGTGGACGAGGTGATCCCGGAGGTGACGGGCGGGGCCCACGTCGACGTGGCGCAGCAGGCGAAGCTCGTCGGCGACGTGCTCGAGCGCCAGCTCGCCGAGCTGACGACCCTCCCGCCCCAGCAGCTGCTCGCCGCCCGCTACGACCGGTTCCGCCGCATGGGCCAGTTCCAGGTGAGCTAGCCCACGCCGTCCCCACCGCGCGGTGCGGGGTCCGGATCTCGGCTGCGGCGGCCCTTGAGGGTGCGTGCGGTCCTGCTTCGAAAGCACGCGCCCTCGGCGGGGCCCGTCGCGCGCGACATGCGTTCTGGCGCGGAGCTTTCGCCGGACCGTCGCTCGGGCGCGGAGCTTTTCGCCGGACCGTCGCGGCGGCGAGGCGGGGCGCGGTGCGCGGTCCGGGTTTCGGCTGCGGCGGCCTGAAAGCACGACCTCAACGGGGCTCGTCGCGCGCGACATGCGTTCGGGCGCGAAGCTACGCCGGACTGTCGCGGCGGCGAGATGGGGCGAGGTGCGCGGTCCGGGTTTCGGTTGCGGCGGCCTCTGAGGGTGCGTGCGGTCCTGCCTTGAAAGCACGCGCCCTCAGCGGAGCTCGTCGCGCGCGACATGCTTTCGCGCGACGAGCGTCCGCCGCAGCCGAAACCCGGACCGCGCG